>Ga0209298_10000129_pt1 | contig 44620 bp, 24 predicted proteins | sample S_140806_EF_Meta_FD_187325 | JGI IMG/M metagenome (GOLD analysis project Ga0209298, IMG submission 187325) | Freshwater microbial communities from Lake Simoncouche, Canada to study carbon cycling - S_140806_EF_MetaG (SPAdes) (version 2) | ecosystem: Environmental > Aquatic > Freshwater > Lake ... | reverse complement strand
ATCCTAAAGTTTTGCAGCAATACATAGAGTATAATAAGATGTTATCTAATTATGATCCATCTATGTTTAGTATAGTAACTGGTTCAGATATTTCTAAGTATTATGCTGTTAATAGTTATTTTACTAATACTGGTGATCTAGGTACTTCATGTATGAAACATGATGATAAGCAAGCTGTTGTACAGTTTTATGATAAGAATAGTAATATAAGCCTTATTATTGCTAAACCTCCTGGTTCAGACTCAATTATAGGCAGAGCTTTACTGTGGACTACAACAGATGGTACTAAAATTATGGATAGGATTTATACTTCTAACAGTAAATTAGTTTCTTTATTTCATAAGTATGCTGCTGAGAATGGTTTTCTAAATATATATGAAGTTAGAAAGCATAAAGATAAAAAAGACTTTACTGCAATGTCACCTGTTTATTGGTTGCTAGACTATGATAGAAACTATATTGTAGATCTTCAGTATATACCAGATAATCTGGCAAACGCTAGTCTTTCAACTAAGTTTATAAACGCTTTTACAACTAGAGCAGTTGTTATTACTAATTCTTTACAACTTCCGTATATAGATAACTTTAATCTTATTAATGCAAATTCAATGCAAGCTAGTCTATTACCTATTGAAGATACTTTTGGTTGTACTGTTAGTGAAACTATTATTGATATTAATAATTATGTAATTATTGGTGATTCAGTTTATAATGGAGATTTAGTAAGTAATAGAAATGGTGTACCTACATTAAATACAGATGTTGTAACATTAGATAGTCCAACCCTTGTTCCTGAAGAGGAAGAGGAGGATGAAGATTTTGATGATTTTGATCTAGATGATGATGATGATTATACTGATGAAGAGTTAGAACTAGAAACAATTGTTGCTGTTACTCAAGATTTAGTAGATATATCCAATGTGTACGCTAATCCTAATTTAGATGATAATACTGTAACAAATACGGTGAGAACTAGTGATCCTGGACGTTATACACATATCACACCTCAATCAATACTAGATTATTTTAACATTGTACCACAACGAGAACAAAACCAAGACACACAAAATGTTTAACAAACAATTATTAATTGAAATTTTAGGCTGGCAGTCTGAATCTTCTAAAGAAAAAGAACAAATTATACCCACACTTAAACAATACTTAGAAAGCTTAGAAGATCAATCCTTTACTGTAGATGAAGATGAACATGGTAATATTTATGTTACTAAAGGTAAAGCAGATCTTTACCCATGTATAGTTAGCCATTTAGATCAAGTACATAAGTATAATCCCAATAAAACTATTGTTGCAAATGGTGATTATCTAATGGCATTTGATAATGCTAGACAGATAGGTACAGGTGGTGATAGACTAAATTGTCACCCTATTCAGTAATGAATAGTAAAAAACTGCTCAAAATCGGAGGAGACTAACGTATTAGGTATAAAATAATTTTGTACATTTGTGAAAATGCAAATAAATTATGAGAAAATACCCTTTAAATGAAAATTTCTTTAAGAATATAACAACAGAGGTACAATCTTATTTACTAGGTTTTTATTTAGGAGATGGTTGTGTAAGTTATAGAGAAAGTCGTAAAGAATATTGTTTTAAAATAACAGTTTCAGAAAAAGATGGATATATTTTAAATTTATGTCAAGAATACATATCAACCAGACCTTTGTATAAAACACAGCCTTTAGATATAGTACAAAACGATAAAGTTTATAAATGTAGTCCAGCTTTATCTTTTACTGTTTATTCAAAAACATTAGTAGAAGATTTGGTAAATATAGGATATGGTTATAGAAAAACATATTCATCAAAAGGGTTACCCAACCTAAATGATGATTTGATGAAACACTTTATAAGAGGTTATTTTGATGCAGATGGTACTTGTGTTAATAATTTAACTAAAAGGTCTGATAGACCTATAGGCACAAGAGCTAAAAGTGTATTTAGAATAACATCTTATGATAAAAACATTCTTGTTGAACTGCAAAAATATTTAAATAATTTATTACAAATAAATTTAAAAGTATATAATTGTAATACAAGAAATGTTTTTAATTTAGCCTCATCAAACTTAAAAGACATACATATAATGTATTCTTATTTTTATGATAATTCTGTGTTTTATTTGAAAAGAAAGAAATTAAAATTTGAAGATACTATGTTAACACCGAGGGAACTCAGGGAATTAAAAAATCTTGAACTCCGTAACGCATAGAGATTGAACCTTGTTTAACAAGAATAAAATATCTCCAAGAGTGAGCAGCCCCTACAGTCAGTAGGGTGAAGATGTATGCTGAACTTATAGGAAACTATAAGAAGTAAAGGATAAAAAGCCTTTACGGTAACAAATGGATTTAGTAGGTGTATTTATGTGTTTAAGCTTGTTAGATGCAATAGATAACATTAAGATAGCATTCTTCCTACAAGAAGAAATTGGCTGTATTGGATCTTATAAAGCTGATTTATCTTTCTTTGATGATTGTATGTTTATAGGTCAAGCAGATAGAAAGGGTAATGAAGATTTCATAAACCATTCAAATGGTGTAAAACTATTTAATGATGAGTTTAGTGATTTTGTAAAGCCTATATTGGAGAACTATAAATACAAAGAATGTACAGGTGTTGCAACAGATGCAGGTGCACTATCTAAAAGAAATGTAGGTATAGCATGCTTTAATATTTCATGTGGTTATTACAATGCACATACTTCAACAGAATATGTATGTATATCAGATGTACATAATTGTTATGAGTTACTTACAGACTTGATTAGATCAGCTGATAAGAGATTTGTATACAATAGACCTGTACTTCAACCAGTAACTAGACCAATTTCTAGTGCTAGAAGTGATCTATATAACAAACTATATGATAGATTTAAAAAGCACCCAAAGTATGTAAAGTCAAATAAGATGTCTTATGCTTATGGTATAGCATTCAGCTTTTTTGACGATTTAATTAGAAAAGCTGATGAGGCAGTTGATGGTAGTTACAATGATCTTCCGTATCTTTCAGACATGATTGAAGAGTATCTAGATTTTCTAGATGATTCAGAAATTACTGATGAACTTACTGATAAAATAGTACAATCACCAACACAACAGAGTCTTATTTTTGACAAAGATTGTCAACATAGGAATGTAAAATATGACAATACAATGACTCAGTTCTATTGTATGGATTGTTTTAACTATATAAATGATACAGACCCATTCTATGACCAAGAAACTCTAAATGCTGGAGGGCATTGGAGTTTATCAGATAGAGGATTTTTATAATAAACAAATAAACAAACAAATAAATTAAAAATGGAAATCGTAAAAGAACCAGAAGTGCAAGATGCACAATTTAGTGATGTAGCTCAACAAGAAACTACCGCAGACACACAAGAACAAATGAAGCAAGAGTACTTAGCCTACATTTCTGAAATTGAAGCTGGTAGGTTTAAGTATAGTACACAGCAAGAAACTATTGATTCTGTCAATGCTTTGTGTAAAGTACTATCTCTAACAACTACAGTTCCAAAAACAGAATTACAGAATAAGGGAGATCAGAGAGTTCCAGTTATTGTTGGTGGTACTAACATTGATTTGGTTAAAAGCCAATATCCAGGAATGTATCCTATTCTAATTCAACGTCTTTTAGACCTAAGTGCAAAACTATGATCCAATTACCAACACAAAAGGTATTAGCCACAAGAGCTAATCCTAAAAGGTTGGTTATCTATTCAAAGCCTAAAGCTGGTAAAACATCAGCTTTGGCTTTACTAGATAATTGCCTTTTACTAGATTTCGAGAAAGGTTCTGATTATGTTGATGCAATGAAGCTTAAAGTGGATAGTCTTCAAACTCTTAAAGAGATTGGTTCTGAAATTGTTAAAGCTGGTAAACCTTACAAGTATATTGCAGTAGATACTGTAACTGCTTTGGAAGAAATGTGTTTAACCTATGCTAAAACTTTGTATACAGATACACCTATGGGTAAATCATTTGCAGGTGACAATGTACTTAAACTACCTAATGGTGCAGGTTATCTATATCTTAGAGAAGCTTTCTTTAAGATTCTAGATTACATTGAAACATTGGTACCTGAAGATGGTAGTATTATTCTACTAGGTCACTTAAAAGATAAGATGATTGAGACTAATGGTAAAGAAGTTTCAGCAGTTGACCTAGATTTATCAGGTAAAATTAAAGCTTTAGTATGTGCTAAAGCTGACGCTATTGGTCTATTGAGCAGAAAAGGTAATCAAGTTATTTTGAATTTCAAAACATCTGATGAGATTACTTGTGGTGCTAGACCAGAGCATCTAAAAAATCAAGAGATTATTCTAACTGAATCTACAGACGGTAAGCTTGTAGCTAATTGGGATAAAATATTCAAATAACAATAACTAAATATTAAAATTATGTTCGGTGGACAAGACACTCCAGAAATTAACAAACCTAAGTATATCAGACCAGGTATTCATGAAGTAACAATTAAAAGTGTAAAAGGTGAAACTAACCAAAATGGTAATCCTGTACTTACATTCAGTTTTCACCTTGTAGATGGTGATCCAGAAGCAACTACTGACTTCCGTTTCTACCTTTCAGAAAAGGCTCAGACAAGTACTTACAAGAAAATCAGACACATCTTTACTAAAGTAGTAAAAGATGTAGATTATCTACAAGCTACAGCTTCTGATATTGAAGAATTGGGTACTGTATATAACACTAAACTTGCAGGTAAGTCACTAAGAATTAAATTCAATGGTGAGGAATACCTAAAGCAAGATGGTAACACAGGAGTAAGAGCAGTTATTGGTCTTCCTGAATTTGCAGAATCTATCCAAGAAGGTGCAGAGTATGCAGTAGTTGCTGATACTAGAATGGTATTTAATGCAGATACTGATATTAAGAAACTAACTAAACAACCAGATGCTGATTCTGGTGCAGGGTTCTTCGGTGCTCCATCTAATGATCCAGGGTTCTAATTTTGGGGGATTAGATGTAATACATTTTACTAAAGAGATGGTGCTCAGAGAAGTTTCTGAGTACCAGATCTTTAGGTTTTATTGTAAGAATTTTATTGATGTAAATAAAATATTTTGCTCTGACTTAAGGTTAGATAAATCTCCATCATGTTCTATAAAAGCATTTCCTAAAGGATTGTTCTACAAGGATTTTGGTACAGGAGATTATTATGATTGTTTTTCATATGTACAAAAGTATATGAAAGTCAGGTTTAATGAAGATCTAAATTTTCAAGAAACCCTTAGAGTTATAGCAAATGATTTAGGTGTCATTAAAAAGCTAGACAATAAAAAAATTATACCATCTTTAAATTATCTAGGCTTACCTGATAAGCTTGATAGATACAACACAGTTATACGAATAAAGAAAAGAGATTGGCGGGATTCTGATATTTACTGGGATAAATATCACCTCAATAGAGATATATTAAACTTCTATAATGTTGTACCTATTACAGACTATTGGATAAGTATTAAAAACGAAGAGCTTGTAAATGTATATACAGAGTCAGTTAATGATTATGCATATAGTTATGAGCATGGTAATGGTATGAGAAAAATTCTTAGACCAAATGCTGAGAAAAATAAGAAGTGGACTAGTAATATCCCAAGACACATTTTTAGTGGCTGGGACCAGTTAGATCAACAATCAGATAAACTAATAATAACAAAAGGATTAAAGGATTGCATGGTGTACAAATTGTTTCGTATCAATGCTATTAGTCCACAAAGTGAGATGATGTTTCTCAATGAAAATCAGTTTAAATTATTATCACTAAGATTTGATGAGATAATTATAAACTATGACAATGATGAAACAGGAATCTCTAATATGAAAAAGTTCTCAGAGAAATTTGGAATAAGGAGTTTTGTCATACCAGATGGTATAAAAGACATTTCTGATTACATATCCATTAAGGGATATGATCAAACTAAACAATTAACAAAAAATTTAAATGATTATTTATTATGAAAACTATTAACATTTCACAAACAGCAGTAGCAGCTCTAAGAGCTTACAAGACAGACATTAGAACAATGTCAGAACATTTTGGTATTACAATTAAAGAAATGAGAGATGTTCTTGTAGGATTTGGATTTGCTAAACCAACAAAAACTACTATTGATTATGTTATTAACCCTATTTTTGACTTTGATCTTAAGCGTACTCCTGTAGATAACCTTACAGAAGCTATTGATAGCTTTGTTGATAATGGCACTCCAATGGAAGTTTCATTTTCAGATGAAGCTAACGCTTTTGTAACTCAAGGATAATTATCCTAAATATATGTAGATAAGTTTATCTACTTTATTATATTTGTATATGGATAATTTAGTTGAGAAACTACTTCAGGTACTTTATAAGAAGAAAGATGCTGCTGAAAGAGTAGCTACAGAGTTAGATACTGTAACATCAGATGATCTTCTTATAAAGTTCTTTGAAGGTAAGGCGGAAGCATATCAAGAGGTAATTGATGTGCTGATTAATAACAAAAATGTATGAGAGATCCAAATAGAAAGAAAATCAGGAATAAGAGTGACCTACCTTCTGAAAAACCTAAGGCAAGACCTAATGTTAGAAGAATAGGACACAATTATGAAAGGAAAATAGTTAAGGAGCTAAGGGATTTAGGTTTTACAAAAGCTACTACCACTAGGGCTAGTAGTAGAGTAATGGATGATGCTAAGATAGATATCAATGGTGTTACCTATAATATACAATGTAAAGCTGTTAGAACTGGTCTTAATGTATTTACTGTACTTGGTGCTATGGAAACAGCAATACCTAAACTTGTACCTGAGAGGGAAATATATGTTAATCTAGTATTTCATAAAAAGGAGGGTGATGAAGTTGTTGTTCTAAGAAAAGAGGATTGGTATCTCATTTTAAAAAAGTTACTTGAAAATGGAATTACAATCAAGAAAAGTAGCAGTGATTGATGCTGACAGTATATGTTTTATAGCACATTGGGATTCTGACAGTAAATCATTTGATAAACCTATAGAAGATATCTTTAAAGCTGTAGATCAGATCATAAGTAATATACTAATAAGTACTGGAGTTACTGAGTATATTGGTTTTGTAGGATTTGGTAGCTGTGTTGAAAGAAATGCAGTATATCCTGAGTATAAAGCTAATAGAAAAGATAGAGAACCATTAGAACACCTTAAAGCAATTAAGGAGTATATGGTGAAGAAATGGGAGTTTAGTGCTCTACATGGTATAGAAGCTGATGATATGGTAAACAGTGTTAGATTACAACTAGAAGGTAGTGTAGTCTGTGCTATAGATAAAGATCTTCTTATGCTAGAAGGTACTCACTACAACTATAAAAAGAATGAGTGGGTAACTACTAGTAAACAAGAAGCTAATCTTTACTTTTGGCAATCTATGATTATTGGAGATTCAGCAGATAATATTAAAGGTTTAGAAGGTAAAGGTAAAGTCTTTGCTTCTGTGCTATTAACAACTGAAAATGATGTTGATCATATGAGAACTTTAGTCTTTGATGAATATATTAATCAGTATGGTGAATATCATGGAATATCAAAGTTTTATCAGAACTATGTATGTCTTAAGATAAAAGATGATTTTCCAGCTACAGGACTTGTAAATCCATTAAAAGTTAATGTGAACAATCTTGTAATATGACTCTAGAAGAAGTAAAGAAAATTAAAAATAAAAGCATTGCCTACTTATTGCCTTTGGTAGCAAATAAGAATAGTAAACTTGCAGATTTTAAGGATGATGAACATTTTCCTAAATGCAATTTTATTAATGTTTTTAGATATTGTGAAGAGTTTCCAGAATTGGATACTCATCTTTTTATATTATATAAATATAGTCCTAATCCACTGTTTGATGATTTTCTAAACAAGTTTAAGAAGACTGCTAACTTTCATTCTATTGTTGATAATGATAAGTATATCGTAATGGTTATATTTGAGTTTCCAACAGATAGCTTGAAGACACTAAAACATTTTGATAATGGTGAGTATTCTAAGTTTAAACTTGAGGATAAGAAGAAAATATTGGATTTCTATTCAGTAACTTCAAATGATAAATTTGGTCCAGCAGGTGTTCTTTATAAGAAAGAATGGCGTAGACTGGAAATAGAGAAAAAGATAGATATGAAGTTACCAGAAGATGCAGAGTTATCTTCTATTGCTGATATAGAACAAGAAACATATTTTAATAAATACAAGACACAAGATGAATCTGAAGACATCATTAGGTGATAGTTGGCATGAGTTGTTGAAAGGTGAGTTTGAGAAAGAATACATGTTACATTTAAGTAAAAAAATTACTTCAGAAAGAACAATCAAGACTATATATCCAAAACAAGAAAATGTATTTAATGCTTACAAACTTACACCTTATGATAAAGTGAGAGTTGTAATAATAGGTCAGGATCCATATTTCAATCCTGATGAAGCTCACGGTTTATCATTTTCAATACAAGATGCTGTTAAAGTACCTCCATCATTGAGGATAATCTTTAAGGCAATTGAACAAACTATATACGGTGGTTTTAAGATAGACCAAGATCCAGATCTTACTAGATGGGCTAGTCAAGGTGTTTTCCTTCTCAACAAAATATTAACTGTTGAGAAAGGGAAACCTTTGTCCCATAAAGGATATGGTTGGGAATTCTTTACTGCTAAAACCATTGATTTACTTAATAGGTCTGATAACAAAATATGTTATTTGCTTATGGGTAAAGAGGCACAATCTGTTAAAGAGTATATCAATAAAGACAAACATGTTGTATTCTGTGTTGAACATCCTGCAGCTTCAGGGTATGCAGGTAGAGACTGGAATCATGAGAATGTTTTTAAGGCTATTAACCTATATCATGATATAAAATGGTAATTACCGTATATTTGTAAAAAATAAACTATGAGTAAACAAAGTTACAATACAAGAATCAATCTTGTATATGAGTTCTTAAGGTCTAAGCCTGGTTACTACAAAAAATCATCTGAAATAATTAGTCAGATTACTGGTGAAACTAATTCAGAAATAATCAAATTAGCTAAAGAACTATTTAGAAATGTTGATAAAACTAGTGAGAGTATTGTTGAACCTTACTTAGATGGTAATCCTGATAATGTACTTGTAATTGGAGATCCGCATGAACCTTTCACAAAAGAAGGTTACTTAGAGTTTTGTAGATCAATTCAAGAAGAGTATGATTGTGGTACTGTAGTTCACATTGGTGATGCAGTTGATAATCATGCAGTTAGTTATCATGAGAAAGATCCTGAAGGTATGTCAGCAGGTGATGAGTTTAGCCTAGCTTTAGAAAGAATGAAGAGATGGTATTACACATTTCCTAATGTAAAAGTTTGCATTGGAAATCATGATGCATTACCATTTAGAAAAGCTTTTACAGCTGGTCTTCCTAAGACCTGGTTAAAGACTTACCAAGAACTATTACAAAGTCCACCTACTTGGGAATGGGATTTTGTACATCAAATCAATGGTGTTATTTACCAACATGGTACAGGGTTATCTGGAGAGATGGCAGCTATAAATGCTGCTAGAGAAAACAGACAATCTACTGTAATAGGTCACTTACATACAGTAATGAATACTAGATTCTTGGCAAGTTACAAGGATTTAATATTTGGAGTTACTGTAGGTTGTGGTATTGACATGAAAAGTATGCATTTGCATATGGTAAACAGAATACTAGAAAGCCAGTAGTGGCTTGTTGTGTTATATTGGGTGGTAAACTCCCAATAAACATTCCAATGAGTATATAAAAAAAATATACCTGTACCCTTGAAACTGTGTAAACAGTGTAAACTCGTATTAATGTATTGCAATACCCTGAGCGTGAGTATATAACCGTTGGCTAAAAAATACATGAGATAAGCAGGTTAATTCCAGATATAAAGGGGTAGGAAGTCTGGAATTTTTTATATCTTTGGCACCCTTAAAAAATTTAAAAATGGAAATTGGATTAGAAACTCTATCTAACGTGGTAGTCTTTAATAAGTATGCAAAATACTTACCACAACAAAAAAGACGAGAAACATATAATGAAATCATTATCAGGTATCTACAGATGATGGTAGATAAATATCCTGACCTTGCTAATCAGATTATGCACTATGGTACTTACCTATTTGAAAAAAAGGTATTACCTTCTATGAGAGCATTACAGTTTGCAGGTCCTGCTATTCAAAAGAATGAAGCTAGGATTTATAATTGCTGCTATTTACCTATTGATGATTACAGAGCTTTTGGTGAGATTATGTTCTTACTACTAGGTGGTACAGGAGTAGGTTACTCTGTACAGTTTAAACACATTGAGAAATTACCTGAGATTAGAAAACCTGCTAAAGAACAAAAGTTTTTGGTGGGTGATAGTATTGAAGGTTGGGCTGATGCTGTTAAACATATGATTGGAAGTTATTTAGGTTTTAGAAATACTAAACCTAGATTTGACTTTAGTGATATTAGACACAAGGGAGCAAGATTAATTACTGCTGGTGGTAAAGCACCTGGACCTGAGCCACTTAAGAAGTGCTTATTTGAATTAGAACAAATCCTTGATAGAAAAGAAAATGGAGATAGATTATCTTCTATTGAAGTTCATGATATGGTTTGTCATATTGCAGATGCAGTTCTTGCAGGTGGTATTAGAAGAGCAGCTTTGATTAGTTTATTCTCAGCTGATGATGAGCAAATGCTAACTTGTAAGTTTGGTAATTGGTGGGAACTTAATCCACAACGTGGTAGAGCTAATAACTCTGCAGTATTAGTAAGACATAGAGTAACTAAAGAGTTCTTCTTAGACTTATGGAAAAAGATTGAGCTCAGTTATGCTGGTGAACCTGGTATTTATTTTACTAACAATCCAGATTGGGGTACTAACCCTTGTTGTGAGATTGCATTAAGACCTTATCAGTTTTGTAATCTATGTGAAGTTAATGTAAGTGATGTTACTTCTCAAGATGATCTAAACTCTAGAGTTATTGCTGCATCATTCTTTGGTACTTTACAAGCAGGGTTTACTGATTTCCATTACTTGAGACCTATTTGGAAAAAGACTACTGAAAAGGATGCTCTTGTAGGTATTGGTATGACTGGTATTGCTAGTATGGAAGTATTTAAGTATGACCTTACACAAGCAGCTAACTCAGCTGAACTTATGAACATTGAGTTAGCTCAAACTTTAGGTATCAACAGAGCATCTAGAATTACTTGTGTTAAACCATCAGGTACTACAAGCTGTGTATTAGGTACTGCATCAGGTATTCATGCTTGGCATAATGACTTCTATATTAGAAGAATGCAGATGTCTAAGTCAGAAGATCTTTATAAGTATCTAGCAGCTAATCATCCTAATCTAGTTAAAGATCACTTGTTAATTCCTAATTCTGCAGTAGTTGAGATTCCTATTAAAGCACCTGCTGGTTCTGTAATAAGAACTGAAACTGCTATTGATACATTAGAAAGAGTTAAGAAAGTATCTATGGACTGGATTAAACCAGGACATATTCATGGTGATAATACACACAATGTATCTGCTACTATCTCTATTGATAAAAATAGAATTTATTCTAGTGGAGTAGACCCTTATTTAGAAGCAGATGAATGGTGTGTTGTTGGAGAATGGATGTGGGATAACAAGGAATTCTATAATGGTTTATCTGTACTTCCATTTGATGGTGGCTCTTACAGCCAAGCGCCTTTCGAGGATATTACAGAAGAACAATATAATGAACTTGTAGGTCAACTGACATCTATTGATTTATCTTTAGTTACTGAAGATGATGATATTACAGATCTTAGTGCAGAATTAGCATGTTCTGGACCTATGGGTTGTGAAGTAAAGTAATTTTATTTGGTAATGTGAAGAAATATCTGTATATTTACAATTATGAATAATTCAGGTGTATATAAAATAACATGTATTGTAAATAATAAAATTTATATAGGTAGTTCTAAAGATATACCTAAAAGATGGAAAGTTCATGTTAGACATTTAAATTCTAATAATCATATTAATGAATTTTTACAAAATTCTTGGAATAAATATGGTGAATGTAACTTTGTATTTGAAATATTAGAAAATTGTGAAGAAGATAATTTATTAATTAAAGAACAATATTGGATGGATCATACTAAATGTTATGATAGAAATATAGGATTTAATGCCTGTATAAAATCAGATAGACCTTTAGGATATAAACATACTATTGAATCTAAATTAAAAATGTCTTTGATTAAAAAAGAACAATTAAAACTTAATATTATTAAATGTAATTTGATACGAAAACCTGCAGGATATAAACATTCTGAAGAAACTAGAGAAAAAATTAGAAATTCAAAATTAGGAAATAAAAATCCTATGTATGGTAAAAAGTTATCAGAGGAAGAAAGAAAAACTAAAGGTGCTAATTTAAATTCTGTTCCAAGATGGAATAAAGGTCTTACTAAAAAAGATGATCCTAGAATTGAAAAATTAGCTACTTGGAAAGACAAATTACCTCCTAATGCAATTTCACATACTTTGATTGATTTAGAATTAGGTTTAACATGGACTGGAAATTCTTTAAAAGAATTATCTAAAATTTGTCCAATTTCATTAGCTACATTAAATAGACTTAAACTAGGTAATGTAGGTAAAAAAATAAAAAACAAATATAAAATTATATGGTAGAATTAATAGATTATTTTGGAAGTGATCTAATGATTGTAAATGCTGCAAGAGTTTCATTTGGTAAGAGTAAAAAAATTTTTGATGAAAAAGATTCTAAACTTATTGATTATTTAGTTTTACATAAACATACTGCTCCATTTAGACATCCTCAACTTCAATTTAGAATAACTTGTCCTATTTATGTAGAAAGACAATTGTTTAAACATCAAGTTGGATTGTCAGCAAATAGTATTAGTGGTAGATATGTAGATTTTAGTGATTCATATACTACTATTAAAGAATGGAGAAAACAATCAACCTCTTCTAAACAAGGAAGTGAGGGTTTAATTGAAGAACAATTTGCAGCTTCTGAAATAGAAGCGGGTATTATTGGGTATTGTAAAACAGCATATCAAAAATTAATTGAACTTGGAGTATCTAAAGAACAAGCAAGAACTATACTTCCTTTAAATCTTAATACAACTTTTATTTGGACGGGAAGTTTACTAGCTTTTATTCATTTATTTAATTTAAGATTAAAGCCAGATACTCAAAAAGAAACAAAAGAAATAGCACAACAAATGTTAGACTTAGTTAAGTCTATTGAAGGTAATCCTTTTGAACAAACAATAAAATCAATTACTAATGGAAAATAAAGTAAAAGAAAACAGACGTAAACCACAACCAAAAAATGAAACTACAACAGAGGCAGGTAGTCCTGTAATGTTTGTAACAATTGAAGAGCACACTAAGATGATTGATGAAAAGACTTCACAGTTGATTTCATTAGAGAATGGTCTTAGAGGTATTGAATCTGAAGTTAAGAAACTTACAGCTACAAATAATGATCTGAGAAACAGTAATGATAAACTAAGACGTTCATTAACTAATGAGAATATCATAGCAGCTGGTTATTTAACTAAGCTTAGTAAAATTCCTAAGTGGATCAAGAAAATATTTGGTGCAGTATGATTGTAAAGTTTAAAAAGCTTAATGCTAAAGCAGTAACTCCAGCCTATAGTAAGGTTGGGGATGCTGCTATGGATCTTACAGCTATTAGTCTAACTAAAGTTGATAAGAATGAGTTTGGTTATTTAGAGTATGGTACAGGATTAGCTTTTGAAATTCCTGAAGGATATGTAGGATTAATATTTCCTAGAAGTTCTATCAGTAATTCAGGTTTAATTCTAACTAACTCTGTTGGTGTAATTGATTCTGGGTATAGAGGAGAAGTTAAAGTTAGGTTTAAGCATATTCCTGATACTTCACATTATAAACCAGGAGATAGAGTAGGTCAGTTAATGATTATACCTTATCCACAAATTAATTTTGAAGAAGGAGAACTATCAGATTCTGATAGAGGTGAAGGTGGCTTTGGTAGTACAGGTAGTTAAAAGAGAGGGGTTGTTTTAAGCCCCTCTTTTGTTTTTTATTTATTAGACATCTTCATGTATTTGATAGATTCTTCTGGATCAAAGTTAACACCTGTGATACCAAATAACTTCATTAAAGCTGCTAATAATTTACTATCTCCTTTTTCAAATATACCAGTATCTTTTTGATATTCTCCAAAAGGATCAGTAGTTAATATAGTATATACTTTAAATAATCTTTTAACAGTTCCAAATGCTACTGTAGGTTGACTTAAAGTTCTAAACATTTCTTGTACGTTAGGTATACCCCAGTTTTGAGGGTCACCAATAGTACCATAAGCACCAAGCTCTTGATTTAATTTCATTGTTAAATATAAAAGGTGCTTAAATTTTTCTTTATCTTCATCATCTGCAGCTTTCATTAAAGAATTTAATAACATAGCTAACATACCTGTACCAAATACAATTGCAAGTTCTCTTGCTGCTCTTGCAACATTTTCTCTTTCAAACTTTCCAACTACAGTATTTGGTTTATCTAAGCCTAAAGAATATCTAGCTAATTTTTTATAATCTGATTTTAATACTCTAAAGAATGTTCTCCAATAACCTTCATTATAATCAGAATATTCTTGATCCATAGTTAAAGATTTGTATCTTCTTTTAAAACCAGGAACTACATAATCTCTATACATGAATAATAAAGAACCATACCAGTGTCTTTTTAACTCAGGAGAATCAAATTCATTATACACACCATTGATTCTTTTATTGATAGCATGGATTCTATTTTGCATCATTATTGACACTTTACCATTAGCACTTATCTTACCTGGGAGTTTAACCCCCTCTTTTAGCTTTATTTTACCATCAGATCCAAGTTCATATGCATCATACAAAGAACTTTCTTTACCATCAATTAGTATTTTAGTGTCTTTTAAAAATGCTAAGAACATTTGTGTTTGTATAGCATGTTCACCAGCTTTATGTAAAAAATACCAAGAGTTAGTAGACATAAGTTTTTTAAACATTGTCTTAGTTATTCTTCTACCATACTGATCTCTATAGTTACCTTGCATTGGATCATATAGTTCACTAAGTTGTCCTAAAAATGAAGTTGCTACACCTGTTCTTAAATCATTTATATAAGCCATTGAGTTTTTATAATATTCTTTTTTAGCCCATACCATAGATTTATCACTAATATACTGTTTAGCTGCAGCTTCTATCATTGTAGACACATTAGCTTGTAAAGAGTTAGCTATACCACCTAATAAGTTAAAACCACCAATTTGTGTTTTAGATGCAAATCCTTTTATCATGTCAGCAACTTTGTCAACTTTAACAACTGTATTACCAACACTTATTGTATAAGGTACTCTTTTTATACCATACACTTGTGTATCAAAAAATGCATTCATTAAAAAGTATATATTGTTAGTTCCATCTTCTACATTAAGAAATTTTAAATTATCAGATATACCTGGAATTTTTTGTGCAAGTTTATTTACAGTCTTTCTTCCTAAACTATCTGTTTGCTTAGGTAAAGTTTCCTTAACTACACTTAATATACTTTCTGCAAATGGTTGTGATTTAGATTGTGCTTCATATATTAAAGAAGCTGAATCATATTTTAAAACTGATGATAATAAATCTAATGAAACATCATCAATATTCATTTCATTAGAATATAACATTGGTATTATTTTAATACCTGAACTAGTTCTAGTTTCACCATATCTATCAATATCTTCAGATAATTCTTGAAAACTATCTTTTCTTAAATAATTTAAATAGTTCAAAACACCTTTTTCAAGAGTTCTTTCAAATCCTGATTTAGCTACTGAAGGTATTCTATAAGTTGGCATCAATGGTCCTCTTTCTTGAGATTTAAAATATGTAGCTATCATAAAATTATAATAAACTTTTTGAGAAAGATTCATTGATTTATATTTTTGATTCTCAAACTTTTCAAAATCTGGAATAGTAAATTCTGAATCATAATATGTAATATTATTTTCAGTAGTACCTTGCATTCTTTTAACATAGTTTTCAAAATCATTCTCTGTTTCAATACCTTCATCAACAAGTTTTCTTTTTTCTTTAATTAAAGTATCTAAACCTTTAACTAAAACTATAGACTCTCCAGGTATTTGAGGATTTTTAACTACAATATCATTCTTTGGTCTAAGCCTGTGATTTTGTCTAAAGAACTCTCTATATAAATTTCTTTTAGTTTTTTCATCAGTAAGGGTTGCAATTCTTTCTTTAAATTCTGCATATTTTTTTTGGTATGCATTCATATCTAGTTGTTGAACAAAGTGATATTCTTTTCTAAATTTAGCTTTACCATTTGTATCTAAACCATCATAAACTTCTACAACTTCATAAAATGGTTTATTAAACTCAGCAACATTATTCATGTTAGCATTTTTAGAATAAGTTTTAAAAGATTCTTCAGCGCCTTGTATTACCTCAATAGATTCTTGTCTAGCATTCTCAAATCTTTCTTTAATTATTTTTGAAGAAAGTGATATTAACTCATTATTTGATGATATTGCAGGAGATAATCTTGAATCTAACCAACTAATATCTTCTTCTGAACCAGATTGTAATATTTTAATTAGGTAATCTTTTGTTACACCATTTTCTGTTCTAGATTTTTTTAACCAATAATCATATTCTTTTTTCTTGGCTTTATATTCTTTAGATTCTAATCCATATTTACCTTGAACATCTGCTAACTCATTTCTTAATTCACTTATTGCTTGTTCTACCTTTTCATTTAATCCTGGTTCAACTTGTTCATAAAGTATATCTGCAATAACTGGTATAGCATTCTTTTTATAATCATTCTCAATATTTGTTATTGCAGCAATAACATCTTTTATCATAAGTAAACCTTGATTATCTGAACCAACTTGAAATCCTTTACCAAGTTCTGTTAATAAAACACTTTGTATTTCTGATATAACTGGTTTATATAATTCAGCAAGAGTTTTATAGTAAAATAATTCTTCTAATGTTTCATCAGCAGTTAGTTTACCAGCAGCATATTTACCTTTAACTTCATTTATTTTATCAACAGCACCTTTAATAGAATATTTTTTACCCTTAACTTCTTTTAAAACAAGGTTACTATAAGCATCTTCAATAAAACTAAACAATGCTTTAGATCTTTCTACTGTTGATACTACTTCATATAGATTAGCTAATTCTCTTTCTCTAAACTTTTTACCTTTAACATGTGGATTTCTTTTAAGTATTTCAATTCTCTCTAATACTTTAAGTTTAATACTATCTAAAATGTTTTTTTGTTCTTCAGTATATTCTTTTGATTTACCTTCTTTAAATAGAGATATAATATAATCATAACCATCTACACTTAAAACACCTTCAACAAGAGCATCACTAATAACATTATCATTAGTTACACCATCAACTTTATCATTAGTTAATGCTACAGGTAATAAAGCTAACTCATCAGAATCTTCAAATACAAAACCATTTTCTAGTGCCATTCCTTTATAAAAGGATAACTGTGCTCTATAACCTTCTAATTTAGAAGCTCTTGTTTTATTAGAATATTGTCTACTATATTCATAGGTTATATTACCAGATTCAGTTAAAGCTCTATATTTAGCAGATTTAGTGTCTATAATTTTAATTCTACCATCAGGAGCAATAGCAACAATATCTGCTGTACCTGCTACTCCCATCTTATTACTTCCAAACACAACTTGTGGAATTAACATGTAATCTGCAAATTGATCATCTAGAACTTCTGATAGTTCATTATATATACTTTCTAAAACATCATCTTTAACAACTGCATTTAAAATATCTATATCAGGATTTTTATTTTTAGATTGTCTTTCATTTTGTTTTTCTCTAACATATGATAAACCATCTTCAAATGATAATCCTTTAACAATACTATCTACAATATCATTTATTTGATTACCAAACTCTCTTCTTTCCCAATATTGATTTTCATCTTCATCAAAAGCAAAATAGTTTTCTTGTTCTTGAGGACCTTTCATTGATTTCTTTTGTCCAGAAACTCTATTTAATTTTTTACCAGTAGATGTTTTAATATAAAAATCTTCAAAAGATTCATACTCTGCAGAATTTAACATTAGCTTTTTAGCTTCTTGTATCTGAGCTTCTGTAAGGTTATCACCTAATCTTTCAGCTTGATAAGTATATGCTTCTGTATGTATTTCTGAAATCTTTTCATTAAGTTCATAATACTTATTTTGAGCCCTAATGTTAGATAAATTTAAACCATCAGATGTAAATATATATTGGGCTATTTCATTAAATGACATTCTAGGAATTTGTAGAACATCTATTTTTGAAATGTAAGGATTTAATGTTTCTAATATTTTTTTAATAAAATTCCAAAACTTTTGATAAAGAGTAGTAGGTTCAGTTAATAAACCTTTACTCATTGCATTAGCTTCTGCTTGTATAAAATGTGTTAAAGCTTCTTTATACACATCAGCTTTCTCCATTCTACCAACTTGATAACCTTTATCAGCTAAATACTTTCTAACTTGTAAATAACTTAGTCTATTACCATTAGCATCACTTAATTGATTTATTAAGTAGGTATATAGTGTTTTATTGTTTTGATATATATACTCTACTAAAGGATGTGTAAATTCATGAAATACTGTACTACCATTAAATCTACCTGATATAAGCATTACTTTATTTGTTGTACCATCCCAAAAAGAGTTAACATCATTATCAACATCAGGATGAAGTTTAGCTAAATCTGATTCACTAATAACTTCATAAGGTACTTTAAACCTTTCAGATAAAGTTTTAGCTAGTTCTAGAGATGTAGTATCATCTAATCCTTTATTTCTTTCTTTTAAATATTGATCACTATATCCTATAGCATCTTTAATAAAATCTTCAGAAGGAAAATTATCTGTTTTACTATCAGATTGATATTGCATTATTACTAATTGCAATTCAAAAGGATTAAACTTTTTAGCAAGTGCTTTATATTCAGGTAAACTAGTATTTACACAACTCATATTTTAATTTTTTACAAAGATAACAATTACATACAACTGTCTAGCATCATTTGAATTATCTCATTACTGTATGCTGGATTTTTAATTGAAGCAAAGAAATCAAGAAGATTGGTTATTTTATATTTTGATGCAAGTTTATCTTTATGTTTTTCAAATATACTTTCTAATTCTTTTTGTGACATTGTTTTATAATCAAGTGTAGTAGTTGAAGTACTTACTTGTTGTTTTGAAGTACTTAAAGTATACCCTATATCTTTTGCCATTTTAAGTAAAGTAGTTAATTTATCAGAAGATAAATTTTCTCCATATATCTTTTTTACTTGTTCTAATGTTAATTTAAGTTTTTCTTGAAAGTATTGTTTATTTAAATTATAAAGTTCTTCTGTTTTTATAGTTGTAACTTTTATTTCTGTTTTTTTAGTTTCAACTTTTTCTTTAGATTTATTAAGTTCGGATTTTACTCTATCAATTAAAGATGTTCTATTTTCATTTTTATTAAAAAACTTTGTAGTAAGTTCTTGAACATATTTATTAAAATCAGAATTTATATTTAAACTTAATAAATAATTTTTTAAATTTTTTAATCTTTCTTCTGTTACAGGATATGGTTCAGTTATAGGAACTTTAACTTCTTTATTTGTAAAAATATCTTTTTCAGTAACATACTTAACTACTTTTTGAGTTAAAGAAAGTTCTTTTACCTTTTTTATAATTTCATCAGTGTTTTGAACTTTAGTTTCTGGAGTTCCAAATCTTTCATCAAAGTCTTCTGCAGTTAATTCAAAATCAATTTCTTCTGGCATTGTACCTTTAGCAGCATCTTCTAATTGAGCAAGTGTTAACATGTAAGGAAGTAATTGTTTACTACCAATTCTTGTAACCTCTTCATATTCTGCTTTAAATCCTGCATTAGGATTTTTAGATTCAATGTTTTTATTAAAAAGTTTTTTTCTTTTTAATACTTTATAGTTACTATTTCCTTTACTGTCTTTAAAGTTAAACACAATAAATTCAGGGAATATTACATTTTTATAATATTTTTTTCCTTTTTTAACAAGTTCAATACCAAATAACCTTGTTGAAAATAAAGCTTCTTTATTTGCATTTACCATTACAGGATTATAACTAGCAGGATCTACATCATCTTTATCAACTCCTATATTAGAAAATATACTTACTTCCAATTTAGCAGGTGTACCTTTTTCTTTATTAGGTGATGTATACTTTAAAGGAAGTAAATCATTTTCTCTTAACTCTTTTATTATTTCTTTAATTTCTGTTTCAGTTGCACTAGATTTTACTAAGTTTGAAAGTTCAATTATTTTTTCACCAAGCTTAGTTTTTTTAAGACTTGCAACATCTTCAGGACTTAATTCTCCTAAAAGTCTTAAATATCCATTTTTAATTTGATTAAATACAATATCAGATCTTTGAGATTTTAAATCAAAAGTATTATTGATATCTCTACAATATCTTTCTACAAAATCTCTATTAAATTCATCTTCTGATACACCAAATACATCTTCATATTTTAATTTACCTTCAAGAGCACTTTGTGCTAAATCAAGTCCTTCTGATACTGGTGCAAAAAATGATGGTGGTAAAAATGAAACATAACTATTGTTTCTATACATAGAAAGATCTTTCATTATAAGATGCTTACTTAATAGTATTCTAAACAATGATATTTTTTCTTGAAGTAATTTATCATTAGTTATTGATTGAGGAAGTTTAAGCATTTCAAAATCAGAAGTTACTCTTTGTTGTTCTTCTGGTGAAAGTCTTATATAACTATTTGATATAACAGTATATACGTTTCTATTTTTAAAACCTGCTTTACTTTTATCATCATATATAATCTTATCAAACTCAAGCATTCTTAAAAACTTATTACTAGCTAATTCAGGAACTGTTATTAGTTCAGTTAACAAAGAAATTATTTGAGGCATTTCTTCTTCACCAGATAATGTAACCATTTCTGATATATCATAATTTGTTAACATCTCCTTAATTACAGGACTTAACTTTGAATCTTTAGTTAATTTATGTAAAGAAGCTTTATTACCATAGTAAGCTGTTATAAGCTTTACAAGTTTATTATAGTTATCAATATTATTTAAATAGTTTGTTTTTAATGATTCTGATAATCTATTAATAAGTTTTTTAGCTTTAGGTGTTTGTGCTAAGAAAAATTTAGATGAATCATTCATAAATAAAGCATAAGCTTTAATTTGATTCATTAAGAAAGGGTCTGCTTTAATTACTTCAAGATAATCAATTGGATATTTCATATTAGGAGCTTCTAAAGCTCTTACACTATTAATATATTCAATGTATTTATCAGTATGTCTTAAACTGTAATCATCAAAATTATTACCATCAGTACCTTCTCTTTTAACAATTTCAAGTCCAATAGTATCTAATTTTCTAGCTATGTTTTCAGTTTCAGCAATTTCAGTTCTTAGACCTTTAACTAAAGATACAAACTGTGAAAATCCTGTACTGTTTTGAGAAACATCTTTATATGTTTGAAATTCTGATAAAGACATGTAATTAATATATTTAAACTGTTCTTCAGTTAAAGTACTAGTTTCTTTATTTTCAGAATACTTTTTAGCTTCTACTAACATTTCAATAGTTAATGGACCATACTTAACTACAAGTTCTTCTACATCTATATTAGTAGAATATTCAACAAGTAATTTAGCCAAATCATCTAAATCTGAATCATCTTTTTCTTTTTTAGGTTTAATAGGAGAACTATTATTAGCAAACATTTGAGAAAATCTTAATACTGAATCTTGTAAATGTATTAATGAAGTATACTCAAAACCTTTTTTAGTCATTATCATAAACATAAATGCACCTTGAGTTGCAGGAGTAATATTAAATCTAATAGCATCCTGCTCTTTAGCATTATCTACAGCCATTGATATGATTGTAGAAATCAAGTCATTTATTCTTTGTTGCTGATCATTAGTATAACTATCTATTTTAACATTAATTCCACCTTCAACAAGTATGTTAGCATTCTTTAAGTATTGAAATACAATGTTACCAATAGCTGCAATACCAATATTCTCTTTACCTATACTATTTGCTTCAGCCATTTTAACAACTGCTGTAGGAGTTGAATACTCAATTACATTTACAGGATCTTTAAATATTCCTGTATCATAATATTTTTCAATAAAATCTACAGCAGCATCTCTTGATGCAGGTGTTTGAGCAATACCATGATTACCTTCATTGTTTTTAGTAAGGTTACCATTATTAATTAAAACTTTTTCAATATTAAATAAAAGGTTATTTAATTCTCCAATAGTAATAGGTTGTATTCTATCAATAGAACCACCATTAATCTTATTAAAGTTGTTGTAGTTATTTTCTACAATAGTTTCTGCAGTAGCTTTACCATCTATTCTATAAGATTTAAATGATTCAACATCTGTAGGGTAACCTTTTTCTTTAAGAACTTTATTTTCAAGTTCTTTAATACGTTTTTTCTTTTGTTCAAGAAGTTCTTTTTTATCTTGTAAGAATTTTTGTATATCTTCTTTATAGTAAGATATATTTTCTTTTAAAGATTCACTTAGTTTAACTAATGATGAATCAAAAGTAAATTCATCTGCTTCAATTGCAGCATTAATATCATTATCTAAATCAAATGAAAGTTTCTTTTCTTCATAAAGTTGTCTTCTAAGTTCTTTAATATCATTAGATACTGTATCAATACTTCTTTGAAGATTAACTAACTCAACATCATTCTCTTTAGTATCTTTAAGAATTATTTTAACTGCTTTAGAATTTAAAGTTTCTTCTCTAAAATCAAAGTATGCATATTTAATTCTTCTTTCAGGAGCATCTTTCTCTAAATAAGATCCATAAATATTAAGATGAGATTTACCTTGAGCATCTTTACTTGCATAATAAGATACTGTTCTAGCAAACTCAGAGTCAATATCAAAGTCAGCACCTGACAAAATCAATACTTCCTTAGGCATAATAATCTTATTACCTTTTTGAGCAGGAAGCACATCTACTACTTTTAAATAAACCATAGAGTGTTTATCTTGTGTAGGAATACGAACACCAACAAGTTCTAAAAACTCTTGTGGTAACTCATCACCTACCTTAAGACCAATAGTTTCTGCTAGCTGCATTGGTATTTTACATTCACCATACCAAGCATTTTTTTCAGCATCATATTTAAATTCAAGATCTCTAACACTTACTTTCTCATATTTAGATGGATTAGTTCTGTATTCTTTATCAGTAACAATCTTACCATCTTGTTCCATTACACCATTACCAAAATCAGTTACAAGAGTAAACTTGTGTCCTGGTACTTTTTGAGAGAATGTTCCTTTACCCATAAAGGATAGGAACATGTTTTCATATAGAGATAATATTCTAGGTAAATTTAAATTGTAGTTACTTTTTTCTCCTACACCATCAAATAATTCTAATAATGTAGGATCTCCACCTTGTTCAATAAGAGATTGTTTAAAGCTTTTCAATAATGATTTAAAGTTTGTAGAACCATCAGGATTTAAAACAGCTTTTCTTAATTCACCATATGTTCTAAATAATCTATCACCAAGAAGTTTTCTATATAATTTTCTTAATGTACCAACACTATATTCTTGATACTCTCCTTCTTTACCTTTAAGTTTAACAATAGTATTATCATTATGCTCAGAGTATATAAGTTGCATCATCTGAGTACCATGAATAATTTCAGTTTTCATGTTATCAGTAACAACTTGCTCTCTAAAGAAGTCATTACTAACTACTACTGGTTTTAAAGGTTCATTCCATTTAGTAATGTTTTGCTTATTAGTTTTAACTGCTGATGGAAAAATTATTATATCAGTTTTAGTTTGTTCCATCTCATTAAGCTTATTATGTAAAGCAACTGATTTTGGATAAGGTTTATAATAACTTTGAATTGCAATTAACTTAGCATGATAATCATCTTTATCTTTAGTTTTTAAAAGATCATCTATTGCTTTTCTAAACTCAGGTAATTTAGATTCCTCTACATAACTAACTTCATTTCTATCAATTATATCTGTAGAAGTTTTACCATATATGAATGCATTAAACAATGATGTTTTTCTAGGATTAAGTAAAGCTCCATACTTATCTAAAGTATCTCTTTCTTTACCTGTAAGTTCATACATCATTCTAATCTTTCTATATATTCTATCAATCTCAGGATTAACTTTAGAGAAAGTTTTTAAATAGTTATTGTAATACCAATCTAAAGTACCATAACTTTGAGCATTAGTTCTTTCAATATTTTCATCTACTTTTCCTGTAGCAGGATTAGTATAGTTAAAAAACTCATCTTCAACTATTGCTAATCTTAAATCTCCAAAACCTAAAGCAGGTCCTGCAGCATTTGGTCCTGCATATCTTTTAAACAAGTCAACTGAATTTTTTAATCCAGTATTAATGTTTCCAAACATTAAATTGTTAATAGTAGATGCATTAATCCAATTGTTAAAGAAGAAATCTTTAAGTTTTTTCATATCCACCTTACCATTAGGATCTATATAATCTTGTGGTAAAGTAACTGAAACATAAGTTCCATCTTTTGATTTACTAATAACATTAGTATCTAAAGAAGATAATTCATTTAAGAAGTTATTAAATCCAAGTGCTGCTGTAGTTTCTACAACTTTAGATAACTCTGGTATAGCTTCACCTTTAACTACTGACTTTAAAAGAGATTCATATAATTCAGGAGAATATACTTTTAGAAGATCAAACTCTACAAATGATAGTGCTCTAAATTTAGATGCAACTTTCATAAAGTTAGGATCACTTGTATTTTTTAATATATCAATAACTTCTTGCTTTGAATAAGATACATCACCAATTTTTACTCCATTGTTTTCATTAAAATCTTTTAAAGAACCTTCACCAGATAACATTCTTAAATATTCAGTTCTAATGTTATCTGCTTCAGTTTTAAACATCATTTGAAGATATTCTTTACCTAAGTCAGATAATGCTCCTGTACTATCAACAAAGTTTCTTTTAATTACATTAAATGCATACTGAGTATTTTTACCTTCATTTTGGAAAGCTATTAATGAATATGTATCAAAGTTTTCAGTTCCTATAGTTATAGTTTTAGCTAAACTGTTTCTATCTGTTTTAGCAAATAGGTTTAACATCATTATAAACTTACCTCTTTTATCAAGAGCAGCATATTGTGAAGCTTTAGAACCTTTATAACTAACAGCATTACCATCATCATCCATACTTTGTTGTTTAAGACCATCAAGTAAGTATGCTGTTAAATTTTTTAAATATGTTTCTCTTAACTCACCATTTAAATGTTTATCATTTAATATTGGATTGTTATAAAGAGTTCTAAAGAAGTTTTCAATTAATTCAGTAGATTCAGGATTTTCTAAATATAAATTATTATTATTTAAAAAAGTTCTAAAGCTATCTAAACCTTCTTCAAAAGTATCAGCATCAATAGCTGATAATAAAGCAGGATAACTATTTCTTATTTTTAATAGTAATGTTGAAATGTAGTTTGGATATAAGTGTATATACACCATTTCATTATCTACATTTCTAATAGTAGAAGGTGATACTGATTCATCAAACATTGCATTACCACCAGCTATATCATTAATTCTACCTTTAGCACCTAATGCATCTTCTTCTTGTTCAGTAAGTTGTATTTTATTAGAAATGAATTTTTGTAATTCTTTTTTATTACTATAAGGGTCACCATCTACTGATATTGAATTTAATATACCTCTAACATTATCTTCTGTAATGTATTGTATGTCTTTATAAATTTTAACTATCTCATTAAGAGATTTAAACTGAGATTCATTTTCTATATTTAAATCTGGATATTTATCATTTATAATTTTAAATAATGATAACTGAATATACTTATCAGATAAAGTTATACCTATTTCATTGAACTGACGTTTAACATCTGCAACAGCCTGATTGAAATTAGAAAATAAGTATTTAGCATTTGCATCAGTATTAGCAATGGTTTTTAATATTAAGTTTAATGTAGATATTACTTCATCCTTTTTATTATCAAGACCTAATATTTTCCAATTAGTAAACCAATTTTCTCTTTGAGTTTTTCTAGCATCATTAACATTTGCAATAAATACTTTAGATTGACCTGTATCAGGATCTACTATATTTACTACAGATTCAAGTTTATGTTTTGTTAAACAAGCTGTAAACAAACAAAACTTACTAGAATCTTTTAAATCATTTATTGACATTTCAGTAATATCCTTTTCATAGTTACCAACCATTGGTAAATCTAACTCTTTATAAATGTCTTTAACTAATCTAGAATAGAAAGCTTCCATTTGAGGTTGACCTTCTTTAATGTAATATAATTTTTTAAGAAGATCTTCTCTTTCAGTATTAACTAACATTCTTTCTAATGAATTATAAAGTTTAACACCATTTACATAATTAATGTACTTAGGATCTGATTTTAAAATTTCTTCAGGTATACCAAAGTTAAATTCATCAATTGGTAACTCTGTAAACATTATATATCTTCTAAACTCTTTAGTAGTAGAAGACATACCACCTACTCTTTGATTTGGTTTTTGTGCAAGTTCAGTTGGTGCATCATCTTCAAACTCTTCACTCTCAACATCATAATCATCAAACTTAATAGTATCAATATTCTGTCTTACAGTTTTAATAATTTTAGCAATATTTTCTTCTCTTAATTTATCTGAAAGATTTTTTATTGCTTCATTAGGTTCATTAATACTTGATATACTTCTTATTATATTATATAACTGAATAGCATCTTGTTCTTTTGAATGCAATCCTGAACCATATCTTGAAAATTTATCTTGCTGTATAACCTCTAGATATATTTGTTTGTAATCATTAGCAATAACATTAATTGCATCTAATATATCAGCATCAGTAACATAACCTTGATTTTTAAGTTTCTGATAAGCTTTATAAAATACTTTGTTTGTTAACCTTGTATTTAAATATGAGTCTTGATATTTAGCTATAGGTTTACCTGTATCATTAGATGATGCATATTTAAGTGATGAAAACACTGAAAGGTTGTCATCTATTATATCTAAGGTTTTAGCATTTTTAAACTGTCCACCCTTAATAGATTTAAATAATGCATCTATTTCTGATAATGTTTCAGCATCACCACTTTTAAATAAGTTTACAATGCTTTTTAAAAAGTCTAATATTTTTTGTAAGAATGATTTTTCTTTAGGAAGTTCCTTGTCACCATTCATAATATCCATAAACTCATCAGCAAGTTTTTCTTCATACCATAAGTTGGTAAGTTGTCTTAATGATAGTTTAGCATATTTATCACTTAAAGATTTAAGTTGATCTAATTGCTCAGAAGTTGGTTTACCATATCTTGTAACTGCTTCTTGTAATACTTTAACTCTTTGAGCTTCTGTAAGAAGTGTTCTAAACACAGCATGGAATGCTTCATGATACTCAACACCTTTAGGAACTTTTTTACCTAAATAGATTACAGCATTCTTAAATACACCATAAGTAATTGTATTATTTGCTAATGCATCTACAAACTCATCTATAAACTTAACATTAATTGAATCAGGAAGTATTTGTTTTAATCTTTCTCTAACTTCTTCTAAGTTTACTTTTTCTGTACTTACAATTTCATTGGTTGCAAAATAAGGACTATCATCATAACCTTCACTATCATCTGATGATTCTTCATCTTTACGTCCTTCACCTGGTGGAAGAGGATCTGTTCCAAATATAGATTTTGTTATATCATCTATACTTTGTGGACCTGGTGGTGGTTCTGGTTGTTTTTGTTCAGTTTCCTCTTTAGGTTGTTCTTTCTCTTTTTTCTTAATTTCCTCATCAATGTTTTTTAACATACGTTCATAAGGAACTTTATTTTGAGCTTGAGCTGTAGAACTTAATTGCTCATAAGCATCTTTAACAACAGACTTAAGTTCATTTAATCCATTTACACCAAGATTACTAGCATTCTTTAAACTTTTACGAAATTCAGTTAATACTTTTGAAAACTTAGTGTCTTCATATTTTACTGGTTTACCATCAAAGAAATAAGTTACTGTTGGATTTCTTAAAGGAGTAAAATCATTAATGGAAGACTCTAACATGTTTTTGTCAAAGTTTTGATTTATTCTTAAAAGTTGAACAGGTTTTTTAACAAGTTTACCATCTACAATTTTATTTTGAAATAAGTTTGCACCAACCTTTTCAAAAAAGTTTTTTATCTCTTCACCACTTTCTTCCTTTTTAAGATAAGCAGTTGTTTTATCTTTAATATAATTGTTTAAAGCATTTAAAAAATCAACATTATTTTTAATTACTTTTTTATTATACTCTAATACTGTAGAACCATTTGATAATCTTCTTAGATTAAAACCTGAATATGCAGTAGATTTTTCATCAAACTTATCATCAGTACTTGTTAAAGTAATTGTATCTGTTTTTCCACTTTCACCTTTTTTAGTTCCAGGTGTATATATTTTTAAATTTAAAGCTGAACCATTTCTTTCAATAGATTTTTCACCACTACCTACTCCAGTTACAGATATTGAAAACTGTTTATCAGTTCCTTCAGCTGTAAAGAATAAAAGTTCATTAGTATCCCAACCATTTACAGTTTGCTTTTCTTCACCTTCTTTTCTTCTAGCCTGTTCTTCTTTTACTTTATCACTTGTTTCAAATAATTTATCTATAATTAAATTAGATACATTAAAATCAGGATCTACTTCAGGTTGTTTTAAAGTAATACTTTTTATATTATCATTAAACTTATATATGATTTTTAATTTACCTGGTGAAGAATCTACATCTTTTTTAGCTGCACCTGAATAAAAGTTTTCAATTAAACTTAAATTTAAAGCAGTATCTTCATTTAAACTCTTTAATTGTTTAGTATCAGGATTATATAAATAAAAGTTAGCTTCGTTTTTTAAGTTGTAAAATATCAATATACCCTTACCTTCTCCATTATATTTAGATAAGTCTGTTTGTAGTTTACCATCTTTTAATGAAGACCATTCACTAAGTTTTTCTGTATTAGATTCTTCAAATCTAGATAGTCCTGTAAATATTGCTTTAACATCAAATAACTGATCTACTTCAGCATTACTAAATTCTCTTTTACCTTCTTTTATTTGTTCCTTAATTTCATTAAAAGCATTAACACCTTGAACATAGTTATCTATAAATAATTTACCATCTCTTGTTACAATTTTATTACCATCTTTATCTGTAGTTACAAAACTTGGATTTAAAAGTTCAAGATGCTCTTCTGGATTTTCAACATTAAAATCTACATAATTACCATCTTCATCTTTAAATCTAAATCTATTAGGATCTAGTATGTTACCTATGTGTACACCAGCTGAAGGACCATCTTTATAGTATATAGCTAAACCAAAATTACTCATACCTACAAGACCTCTTTGAAGCATTACTTTGCTATCAAATTTATTTTTTTCAGCATCTTTAAGGTTAACCATACCTTGACCATCATCAGGTAATTCAAGAACTCTAATTACAAGATTGTTTAAAATATCTTCAGCAGATTTATCTGCAAGTAAAGCTTTACCATCTGGACTTATGTAATTTTGAATCATTACAGTGAGACTACTTGGATCAGCTACTCTAGGATAAGATGATAAGTTTTCATCTTTACCATCTTCCTTCTTATAATTTTTAACAAAGTCTTGGAACTGTTTTATAATTGTATTAAACTTTTCTCCACTAAGAAATGCATCTATTTCAGCAACTTGTTCTGGTTTAGCACTTTCTTTTAAACTATTAAGAATTTGTTTAACAAACTCAACATAACCCAATGCATCAGTTGCTACTTTTAATTTAGCAGCATCATCTTTTTCTAAATTAAATGTCAAAATAAAACCTTGAAGTTTAGAAATTAAATCTTCAACTGTAGCTTTTAACTCAGGATCTTTAACATCATTAATAGCATCATTAAGTTGAGATACTATTTTAGCTCTTTCTTTAATAACATAAGCTGTACCATGAACTCTTTGTGCATTTGCTTTATAAGCTTCAGCTGCAACTCTTTGCATATTATCAAGTTGACGCTGTTGTTCTTGAAAGACTTGAGTTGTTTTATCTAACTCATCACTAACAAGTTCTTCTTCTGCCATCTTTTTAAGATTTGCAATTTCATCAGCTAGTTTAGTCTGACCTTTTTTACCCATGTAGTAATTAGCTAATGTAATTTGCTGTTGTCTATAAGTAGCAAGTTTCATTAGATCATCAAGTACTGGTTTAATATCAGGTCTATTATAAAAATCTTCACCTACTGCATCAGTAACATCTTTCTGTACTCTTCTAAATAATTCAAAGTCTTGTTTAAAAGCTTGCTTATCTCTTGTATATTCAATAAACTCTCCACCTTCAGTAAGAATACCATTAGCTTTTAAATACTCAGTATATTGTCTATTTAATCTTTCTTCAATACTATTAATAGTATTTTCTAATACAGCAATTTCATTAGTTAAAGTATCTAACTTTTTACCTCTTTCCATTATAGATTTAGAGGTTCTGTTTTTATTTTGAGTAAGTTCTTCTTTTGTTAGTTTTTCAAGTTCAGCTACTTTTTTATTTTTTTCTCTAGCCTTATCTCCATACTCTTTTAAATCTTTACCATCAGTAGTTCTTTGAAAGTTAACATAGGATGCCATTTGTTTAACTTCATCTGTACTATATATCTTACCTAATTTTTCTTGAAGAGATTTAAACATTTGCATTTCTCTCTCATCAATGTTTTTAGATATACCAAGAACATATCCTAAACCATCTTTTAAATCTTCATCATCTTCATAAATAGAAATCCTATCAGCTAATTCTCTAGCTTCTCTAATATCATCTGCTCTATTTTTAAATTTAGAAATTACTTCAGCCTTTCTTTTACTTAGCTCTTCTTCTGTTTTATTAACATAACCAAACTGTTCTGCAAATTCTTCAGTGGTCATACCCTCAACCATTTTGCTTACTTCAGAATCAATTTCATCAAACCTTCCAAGCTTAACCATTGTACTAACATAGGAATACATCGAAGCATACTCTTGATTTTTAGCATCAAACATATTTCCTTGTTTAATAGCATCATCTTGCTTTTTAGTAATACCTGCAACAGTAGCAGCATGCTTTATGTTTTCAGTAGTTGCTTTACCATATTTAATAGCATCACCAATTAGGTTTTGAATATTTTCTCTTTTACCTGGAGATTGGTAACCAAATACTCCACCTTGCCAAATAGGTTGTCCTTTACCTGCACCAATATTAGGAGCACCTACACCACCAAGAATAGAACCAATGATAATCTCTTTCCATCCTTCAGCCTTACCAACATCATACTGTTCTTCAAAACCTCTAATAATAGACTCACTTAAATTAGCAACTTCACCTATATTATCAACATTAAATCTATTACTGATATAATCTAAAGCAGCATTTTGGGTAACACCTTGAAAACCTTCTTCAAAGAATCCTTCTGTAACCATTGGTGCAAATCTACCTTTACCTGCTCTTGCTAACCTTTCTACTTTAGATAGACCATCCCATTTATTTACATAATCTGTTGCTTTAAGTTCATCAATAGATTTACCTGTCTTCTTAGACATTCTAGCTAATTGAGTATCAGTAAGTTCTGATGGTTTAACAACCCAATCAGCATCTTTAACTTTACCTGCTTTAAATCCAAATTTAGAAGCTAATCCTGGGGCAAATGTTTTAGGTAGTGTAATCATATTACCTAATGAAACTAATCCTAAGTTAACTCCAAATACACCATTACCTACTGAATGTATATCATCCATTGCAATAGCTAATTGTTCTTCAGTAGGCTCATGACCATACTGTTCAATGTAATCATTAATATATTGATCTTTAGCTTGATCTACAAAATGTCTTGCTTCAACACCAGCTTCATAACCAGCACCTGTTGCAATCTGTCTACCAAATTTTAATGCTCTATCTGTTTTAACAAGACCACTAAACCTTTCAGCATACCTATTAATAGTAGCCATATCATCTGCTGTACTAGCTGTTTTTAATAATTTAGAAACTCTAGTTAAAGCAAGTGGTGTAGCCATACCTGCTGATAAGTATTCAGTTAATAATGCTGATGCAACAAAAGAAGCTCCTCCTAATAAATCATTAGCCCAGAAGTTCATTGTACCCATTGAATTCCAAACACTAGCTTCTCTTTGAGCGTTACTTACATAGTTAGGTAATGCAGAATCCATAGATTCATTTGCAGAATCCATCATTCTTTGAAAACCATTATCATAAATATCTTTAAACTGAAAATTATCATAAGGACTAACCATGTCTGTAAGTTGTCCTAAAACTACAATAGCTAATGTAGGAATCATTGCTAATCCACCTGCAACACCAGTAGCAGTTTTACCTGCAAACTTTGTTACACCGTTAGCAAGTTGATCTTGCCAAGTTTGTCTTTCAGCTCTTATGTTTCGGTAGTCTACACCTGCAGTTGGAGCAATGCCTCTTGAAGTATAAGTATCAAGTTCATCTTGATCCATGTATATATTACCAGTAGTACTACCTCCAACACTTACATCACCTAATCCTAAAGATCTTTCTTTAGATACATATTTTTCAACATCCCTTACTGCAGATTCATTCTGTTTTCTTCCTTGTTCTAATTCTGAGCTTGTTAATCTTTGCTTTAGTTTTTGATAGGTAGTTGCATCAATAATACCATTTTGAAGCATTAATTCCAGTTCTTCCATATTGTATGATAATGATTATTATGCAAATATAGTTAATTATTCATTAAAACAATGTGCTGCACTTCTCCCCAAGTATTTCTGTTATTGGACTTTCTATAAACATCTCCATCTATTTTACCTGACTTTGGAAAGAATGAATTACTATAACTTCCAGTGTCACTTCCAAAAAACTTAAAGGTATCATTTGGATATCTTGTCTTTAGATCTTGGTAAAAGTCATATAGATTTTTAAAAGAACCACCTACCATATACTGTTGAGACATATCACTATTAAACACTATAAAAGAACCACCTCTTGATTTTCCATATTGAGAAGCACTTTCAATAGGTATATATCCTGCACCTAGTTTATCTGTAAGACCAATTACAAAGCTGGTTCCACCTTTATAAGTTTTAGCATCTTTTTTAATTACTGGAATTAAAGCATTAATATTAGTATCAAAAACTGTATTTATCTTACCATCTTTTATATCAAAATCATCAAATGAGAAAACTTTGTTTTTAAGTTTGAAGACATCATCACCTTCTTTTAAAGAAGAGCCTTTTGTAACTTTAATATTACCATCTTCTAGTTTAAGAAGAAAGTCATTATCACTATACCATTTATCATCTTTAGTAATTTTAGTTAAAGGCTTTTGTCCACTTACAACATCATTCTGAATAGTAAACACTATTGATCCATCTACAGGATTAAAATTATTATAGTAACTATTCAAATCTCTAATTCCAGAATTAGCGTGTATATTATTTAATACTGTAAACTTGTTATCGCTGTTTTTTAAGTTAGCTATAAAAGATTTTGAAGTATAAACATCTTTATCTACAGAAGGTGTATTAGATACGTATAGTTTAGGTACAATAACATTTGATTTAACTCTAGGTTCTTTATTAATACCTAGAGACGATGAACCCCAATTAGCAGCAGCTCTACCAGGATCAGTTTCTGGATTACGCATAGACTTAGTATCACCTATTAAATCTGAAACTTCAGAACCAAGTTTTTTAGCTACATAGTTTTCAGCAATATCCCATGCATCTGGTAAACTACCTCCATTTTCTAAATACTTGAATACATTTTTTACATCCTCATCACTTCCACCAAAAATAGAATATATCCAATCACCAACAGCTGCTGATGTTTTCCAATTAAATTCTACTTTAACTTCAGGTAAAGTAAACCAAGGTCTTGCTGGTTTATTGTTTACTACTTCTTCAGCTTTAGGTAAAGTACGTTTTGTAACTTCAGGTTTAGTAGCAGGCTCTTGTTTATTAACTGGAGCTTGAACTGGAGCTTTGACTTTAGGTTGTGCTTTAGGCTCAGGCTCAGTTACTGCAGGTTTAGCAAATGGTGATGCAGTAAATGTAGGATTACTATTATAAGTAGGTGCTATTACTTTAGGTGTTGGTTTATTTTCAGTTACAGTAGCCTTGTTAGCAGGAGGTGTTGCAGTACTAGCTTCAGAAGGTTTACCAGATGCTATACCTAAATCTTTTAATACTCTAGGATCTTCTGTTTGTAAATGTGCTTTAGTAATAGTATGTTCAGGATCTAATCCTGCTTCTATTAAAGCTTCTTTTAACTCCCCTAAAGATGTATCTTTTGTTATTACATTTCTACCAATTACCTGATTAAATCTATTAACCATATCATTAGTATACCTAACAGGATCATTCTTATCTTTTGCAGGAGCATACCTATGTATATAGTCTGATAATGACATGCTTGGGGTTACCCAAGATGAACCATTATTAAACTTAGCGTGTATATCACCATAAGTATTGTTGTAAGCATCTCTAGGATTATCATAAGAATTTACTTTTCCTACACCCCTTTCACTTCTTACACCACTTACATACTCACCCTTATTTTTTACTGCAGTGGCGTCTGGGGCGTTGGACGAAACTGCGCCTGCTTTCCCACACTGCCTATAGGTTTAGTGTTTGTTTTATATACACTGCTTACTTTTGCAGGTACTTCTTGCATTTCTATAGTTGCTTGTTGTTTTATTCTAGTAACTACATCTGGAGAAGTATTCATTGGTAAAGCAGCTATTGCTCTATTTGCTTTTTCAAGTATCTCAGCTTGTAACCCTTTGATAATTATATCTTGTTGGTTTAATCTCTTAGATGCAATATCACTAGCTTGTGCAATTATCTCACCCACATTAGTATATTTTTGAGAGTTAACACCATCACCACTAAACTCATAATAGAATTCAGGTTTATCTGTTCCAATGTTTTTTGTTTGAACTTTAAATTCAAATGGTATATCACCTATATTAAATTTACCTTCTGTATTACTACTTCTTTTTACACTGTTACTAATGTCTCTATAAATTCTAAGTTCTTGTGTTAACTCAGGATATTCATATGTAAACTGTTGATCAATATTAGCTTTATCTAGATCAAACTCATAGTATTTTCCATTAAAAGATAAAACACCTACAACACCTTTTTTAGGTGTGTAACCCATACTTACTGATATATTATCAGTGTCAATTCCTTTTTTAGGATCTCCGTCTTTATAAGGTATAGATTCTACAAACTCTGTTAGACCATCTCCTTCATCTGCCTTTACATTATTTATAATATCTGTTACTCCAGATAGCTGACCTGCTATACCCATATTAATCAACTGTCTTTCATACTCAGGGAATTTACCGTCTCCAGGTAAATCAGATAGTTGGTACTCACTCATTTTGTTTTTGAAATTCTCAAAAGCTTTATGAATCTTACCTTCGTTAGTACCTTGTAATAAAATACCAGTAGCTTCAGTTAAGTATTTATTAACTACATCATTTTTAGGGTTATTAGAATTTTTACCAAAAGACTTTAAGTAATAATCTACACTCTGACCTGGGCTGTTTTGAAGCTTAGTAGTTAGTTCTGCAATACCTAAACTTTGAAGTTTTTTTCTTTCTTCTAAATATATATCACTTCTAGGATTATAACCTTTGTTAAGTAATAGCTCATCTATTGCACGATCTGCAGCTCTATTGTAGTCTATTACTTCTTGAGGTACATCAATATTTGCATCATTTGTATGCAGTGCTCTAAAAACAGCGTCTTGTGTAACTTGTGGATTATAATTTTTTACACCAGTTTGTTCACTTAAACTATTGAAAAGTTTTTGTTTAGCATTATGAGCATAGTTAGCTTCTGTAAAGCCAGTTAGTGTAGCTGCTATCTCAGGAGTAACTGGTGGTGCTGTAGCACTTTTTGCTACCCACTCACTATATTGGTTCTTAGTATAGTTTGTATTTATCCAATCTCTAACATCAGTTCTGCTTCCATTTTTACCAGAAGCTACATCCAAATTTGCAGGTATAGCACCATTAGATAGTGTAACTAAAGCTTGGTAATTTTCTTGCATTGATGATTTAGTATACTCTAAATCAGTATTAAAATCATTTAAGTTTGTAATATAGTTACCATTATATCTACCTTGTTCAAAAGATGCTAACCCTCCTTCTTTACCAGTTATAATACGACGATTTACTGGAGCACCTGTTTTTTTAGCAGTTTCTTCTGCAGGAGTTGTAGCTGGTTTATCTGGTTTAGGTGCCTGCATAGATATATCAGGCATGTTATGGAAAGATGTACCTTTAGTAACCTTTGAGTAAGAAACTAAGTCTGCTATATTTTTTGCTACATTCTGATCCCACATTTCAGGAGTGTATGTTTCTGGTTTATAACCAGTAGCATTCCAGAAATAACCTTGATTTTCAGGATTCTGTCTCCAGCTAGGTAATCTATTATTTGCCCACTCTCTTACTTTTTGATTAGCTAAAAGTTCTATTGTAGTTGAATCTGTTTGTATAACATTGTATTTATTAGGATTACTTTTAATATCCTCAATAACATCAGCTTTGAAAATTTTAGCTTCTTCCAATAAAGAAGATACAGGATCAGTATATTGCATAGGAGCATAATATGCTGCAGATGTTCTTTGACCTCTTTCCAATTGTGGTCTTTCTTTACCACTTGCATCACGCAATCCTGCAAATATTTTATCAGTGTATTTACCTTCTTGTAAATTTTTATTGTATGCATCAGTTAGTTTATAATCTTCCATTATATTCTTAACTTCAGAATCAGCAGCAAGAGATGTTGTAAACTTAGATAACTCTGGAGCTGCTAATGAAACATTACCTGTAGTAATAAGAGTATCTCTAATCTTTTCTAGTTGAGGTAAGTATTGTTGCATTACTCTATCATAAGCATTTTTAGTTAACATACCAGGACTAATCTTTAAAAAGTTTTCTGCAGCTTTATCAACAGCAGCATTTTGCAAATCAAACTCTTTTTGTTTAGTTTCAAGTTGTTGGTAAATAAAATCTAAAGGCAGATCTACTTGAGTACCTTTATAGGTTTGAGGATTGTATTGAAATAAATTCATATTAATTTCTTTTATACTATTTATTGAATAATAGGATTACCTTGTTCATCATACATCTTACCATCAGGAGAGATATACACATCTTTTCCATTAATATTTGTTTTATAGCTTCTTGTATTTAATCTGTTTTTAGCAATCCATTCTTGTAAGTATTGTTTCCTTTCTTGCTCAGCTGCACCTTGAGTAAGTACTGCTCCTTCTTGTGCTGCTCTCAATGCCATAGTTTGTGCATTTTGGAACATCTCTTCATTACCTATTTTAAATTGGTTACCAGCTTGTTGATTTGCTAATCCAGCCTGTTGTGCTAATTGTGCATTAGTATTTTCTTCAGTCTCATAGCTTTTTGCAATATTAGCTCCCATATTTTTCATGTAATTTAGAATCATATCTTTTGTGTTACCTGCTATTTGACCAGGATTACTACCAAGTGTACCATCTCTTAATCCTGAATCAAGTGCTCTTCTGCCTTCTTCCATAGAAGTTATTCTAGATCTTTCTAAATCAATTCTTTGTGCATTTACTCTTTCAGGGGCAAGAGTTCTTTTTTTATTTTTAAGACCTGTAGCAATTCCTGCAGCACTTGTTAACAATGGTAAATACCTAGCTGCTTTAGAATATGCAGGTTCCTCATACCAAGGTGTAGTTGAGCCAAGATTTTTTGAGTTTTTATCACCTTTACCATATGGATTTATATATCCAGTGTATTCACCAGAATTATCATAGTTTAATTTATCTAAAATTTTAGGATTATTTTCAGCTAAGTATTTTTGATAAGGGCTTATAAAAGTAGAATCTTCTGATAACCCTGGCATTGGTTCTTGACTTCCTACTATTTTTTGCCTTGTATCAGGGTATGTTCTTGGTTTAATAGATTCTAAGTCAGGTTCTCTCATTCTATAATCAAAAGGTAAATTATTTTCTTCTAGAATATCTTCACCTAAATAAGAAGAATCTGGAGTAAAATTCATTAATTTTTCCATATCAGGACCTGGCATTGTACCACCTATAGCCATCATATTTTGTTGAGGTGGCATTTGTTGTTGCATAGATTGTTGCTGACTTCCCTGTAACTCTTCAGCCATTTGTTGCATAGCTTTTTCTTGAGATTTAGGATCCATTTGCTGAAGCTGTTGTAGTATCTCTTCTGGAGGTATTCCCATAACTTGAGCATATGCTTGAATCAATTCCATCATTTGATCTTGACCACCTTGTTGTTGCATCATACCACCATCAGCCATCATCATACCACCTCTGTTCTGTGCAGCAGGTCCATTAAAAGGTTGTTGGATATTAGATACTACTGGACCACCATGTGCTAACATAGGTTGTGTCATTGCATTATATACATAACCACCTTTAGATTTCTTAGATCTATTGAGCCCTGGATATTTCTTAGGATTAATCTTGCCACCATAAGCAGCAATATATTCTTCCTCTATTAATCTTTTTTGTTCTTCAGCTTGTGCAATAGCTTGTTCTTGCTGACTACGTTGTCTAGCAAATTCTGTTTTCTGTCGCCACTTTTGCTTAATTTGATCAATAGTACTAGTAGAGTAAGAGTCCATAGGTCTTCTTACATCCTCTTTAGAACTACTATTAGTAGCAAGTGAGCCCATTGAATACTTGCTAAGGTCTTGCTTCATACCTTCAGCTAATGTTCTATTAAGTTCTTTATACTTACCACCTTTAGAAAAGGTGAAATCCATTTGAGATTCTGTACCATCAACTTGATCTGATACTATATACTGACCACCATCAGGAGTATCCATTTTAATCTCACCACCTTCAGCTAAAGCATCAGGTCCAATAGGAACTCCACCATAAGCACTTTGGTGGTGTAGTCCTGCAGAATCTGGAATCATATCTATTCCATACTGATTGAATGTTCCACCTTTAGACATTCTTTGTTTATAGTTTTGGTATCTACCTTTCATGGATTGTAAATTTAATGAATTATTTGTTATGTTACCACCTGTACTTCTGTACTCTGTTAAGTATTTTTCTGAGCTAATTTTTTCAAATTCTTCATTTGAAACATCCCTCCATGGTTTACCTGGTTCCCATACTTGATAAATAGGTTCACCGTGAGTATGAATTTTATAAGTTCTATAATGACCTTCTGAATCAGCAGACATAGGTGCAGTTGGTGGTAATTGTTGAGGACTACCTACTATACCCATTGAATCAAAGTTCTCAGAGGATTGTTTAGACTGCAGTTTGTTTATGTTCGGTCTAACATTTCTTGGAGGAGGTGAAGTAGAAGGATCAATAGGCTTACCATCTTTACCAAATTTTTCGACCCTTTCTTTTTTTTGATCTTCTCTTAACATGTCCCAAGGAGTGACAGCTAATGGATCATAAGCAGGCAAGCCTGTAATAGCTCCTCCTGGTATGTCATTCCCTTTTGTTGAATAATATTCAATTAAATATTGAGGAGATATGCGTCTATCAATAATAGTAGCAGGAGCAGTTATATCTACTTTATATGGATAGTAATCATAAAGATAGGCTTTATTTGGGTCTTGTATATTAGCAGTTTTGTAGGCTGTTTTTAATAGTGCGGTTAGTTTAGAAGGATTTAAATTGTGGTGTCGTCCATATTCTTTTATGTAATCATTCATTCTAGGTAATGTCTGTAATGTAGATTGTAAAGCCTTGTTTTCTGAACTCCCTGGTTTATAGTAGTCATAGATTTGTTGTCCAGATTTGTATTCTGTAGATATTACAGGTTTATCATACAATCCTTTTTGCTGAAGTCTATCGTAATGAGCTCTTACAGCCAAAGAATTATTTAATACTGCTATACTATCAGCTCTTGTAGGTTGTATAAAACCAAGACCTCCATCAGGTGGGTCCATAGTACCACCTCTAGCAAATGACAATCCTTGGTTTACGTATTGTTGATTGTTTAAAGATTGTTGTGCTGCATACTCAGGAGAGTTTAAATAATCTTGTTGAGCTTGGGCTTGTTGCCACATAGGTTGTTGGTTACTACCAAACATACCTACAGCTTGGTTTACATATGGTGATACTTTACCACTAATTTCACCAACTTTACCAGCTGCTTCACTAGCACTTGCTGAAGTTCCTGTTGTATTTAAAGAACCTCCTGCTAGCCCTGCGCCTATACCAATAGCTTGACTACTTATACCTGACCATTTTTTAAAATCATCAGTAGCCCAATCTGATGCTTGAAAGGCTGTGTTTAATCCTTTAGCTCCTTGCTGAATAGCTCCTTGAACATTACCTGTAGCTATACCCGTAGCAACAGCTGCTGTAGTATTACCATAGCCTTTAATTTGTTGTTGTGTGTTGTGGAATTTAGCAGTTCTAGGATCACTAAGATCCATGTTTTTATTACCTACTTTAGTTAAATACTCAAAACCTTTATCTGTTAATTGGTCAGTAGCACCTCCAGTTACAGTATCTAATATACCTTCACCTACTGAATATGCACCTGCTCCTAAATGTTTTAAGAAATTACCACCTCTACCATATTCCATTGGACCACCTGAATAGTACATATATGGATTAATGTATCCACCTTGAGCTTGCTGCTGTGGTTGAGAATCTTGTTGTAATGCTCCTACACCAATTCCTACACCAATTCCTACAGCTGGAACTGCTGCTGGCATACTATTTAGTAAAGTTTTTAACCATTCTATATTATTAGGAGATGCGTCTACAAAACTAGATACTCTATCACCAGGATTATTAGTAACAAATTTAAGTAAGTCTTCATTTGTTATAGGATCATACATGTTTTTAATAACACCACTTTCTATCATATTTTGTCTCATTTCTCTTAAATGAGCAAATCTTTCTACATCACTACCATGATTAAAATATGAATATGACTTTTCAGGAAAGCTTAATATATTACTACCTAGAAGATTAGATGCAGCTATTTTTTGATCATCTATTACACTATTGTTTCTAGTTAACTGCTTTGCTCCTTTATCAATTAATGTTGGTTTAGTTGTTATAAATGGTTTTACAGGTGCATTAGCTTTATGTATCTGTAATTTAAGTGATTTTTGTATACTAGTCAAATAGGGATTATTTAATATCCTATCTCTAATCTTATCATGCTCAATTAAATCTTTATTATATATATCTAAATCTTTAAGTATACCTTTTTGTTTATATGATTCTTTTTGTAATAAATGCCCCATCTCGTGTTCAAATATTGATTTAGGAGATAGCATGTAACCTTTCTTTTTTAGCTGTTGTACTTGTCTAAAATCAATATTCATTTCATTAATAAAATCATCAAAACCTGTAGCATAATATGATCCTGCACTAGGTTTAAATTTTAAATTATAATCTGATATTTTACTAGGATCTATACCTAATAAGCCTAATCTTTTTTTACCTTCTTCTGTATTAAAGATACTAGAATAATCATTTTTTAATTGTTTTAATTCAGCAATTTCTTTTCTGAATTGAATAGGTGTTACAACAAATTCATCTACTGCTGTTTTAGCATCTTTTGCAACTTTTAATATTTTATCTTTTTGTGCCTTTAAAATCTTTTTTGCAGAAGAATTTTTAATCATACTACCAAGCCCAAATCCAGGATTGTCTACAGCAGTTTCTAAAAGACCTACCCCTATTTTACCTAATGTGCTTGTAGCTTTAATAGGTAAATTTGCTGGCAACAAAGCTGTTTCAGGATATACAGGATCTAGTGCACCAGTTGCTAATTGTTGTGGTTGACTAGCTTTTGACCAATCATCAATATCATATTTGAATCTACCAAGTACTTCTTGATTTCTAAATGTAGGATTAAAAAGACCTTCTCTATCAAAATAATTAGTAGTTCTTTTACCAGCAGGACCTACATAAGTCAAATCCACTAATCCTAGTTTATCTCCTACACGTCCAATATTACCAGCAGAACCAGTATAATCAATTCCAAGTCCTAATTCATTAAGATTATTTAAATGAAATTTAATTTGTTCAGGGGTCATAATTTCACTTGCTGAATAAAGACCACTATTGTAATCTAATTTTGGCATAAATTGAGCTGCATTTATATTTTGACCAACAAGTCCATTTGATTCAACTGTTTTAGTAAATGGAATAGCTTTAGTAGGAAATGCTGCAGCTACATTAGGATTATTATAAGTTTTTCCTAACTCTACTAAGTTATTTAAAGATTGTTCATTTCCAAAATAAGAACCTACTTTAATTAATTCATTTTGATTTAAGTTATTTTTAAATATTGATCCTTGACCTCCCCCCATATTAGTAGGAGTTATTGGTAATCCTGAATATTTTAATCTCCAATCATTTATTGTTTTTTGAATTTTATCATAATCATTATTTAGAACATCTCTTTTTTCTATAAAGGATTCTGCTAAATCATCTTGGTTTGATCTTCTTGCATCAAAAACTTTATTATTTAATTTATTTTGAGCTTTTAATATATTTTTTTGTTTAAGATTATAATAACCTTCTAAAATGTTACCTCTTATTCCTGAAGATCTTCCTGTTAAAACTTTATACGCTTCTGGATTTACTAATCTTTCTGCAGGAGATTGGAATGCTAAAGAAAGTTTTGGTGTATTTGCAATATTTTTACTTACTTGATTTAATCCTTTTAATCCTGTACCAACAGCTGGTAACATACCTGGAGAAGTTCCCATAAAAAGCCCTGTTTCTAGACCCCTTGCAATTTTTTCATCTAAAGGTGCATTTGATGCATAGTATCCACTATTTATATCTGATCCTAACATATTAGCTCCTTGTAATCCTCCTGCTAAACCTAACATACTATTTCCAGTTAACCAAGGTATAGTTGTAGCACCAACAGTAAATGGACTACTCATAGTAGCAGCAGCAGTTGTAGCAGCTGGACCAACAAAAGGTAAAGCAGCAACAACACCTGGTGCATAGAATAAAGGATTATCTCCCATATCTATCATTGAACTCATTACTGCATTTCTTCTAGCATCTTTATTTGTTCTAAATCTTTCAGGAATTGATTTTAGAGCATACTCTTTAGTTGCTGTTTCAGCTCTACCTTCTGGAATATCAATTTTTTCATTTAGCATATATGATATTCCAGTTGTTGGATCATATGCTATTTTTCCTTCATATATATTTTTTTTAACCCAATCATTATACCTTGGATCATTTTCAGTTTTTTCACCAGGTATAACAGCATGACTATCATAAAATGCTCTATTGTCATTATAAGACATTGCTGTTTTTGGAATAGCAGGTCTACTTGCCTGTTCTGCATAAATTTCTGGTCTATCCATTGGATCTCTCCGCATTCTAACAATATTAGGAACATTAGTAGATGTAGTACTAGATTGCATTATTTGTCTACGACCTAATTCTGCAGGAGACAAATATGTAGGCTTACGTTTACCATCACCATCTTCACCTATAAACCCACCATTATTATACATGTATCCTCCTTGAGCATGGGAAGGATTTTCTCTATGCCACTTTCTAACTGATCTTACTCCTTCAGCTATAGTATTAGCATCTGATTTATCTGTAAGATTAATTGTATCCCATTTACCATAATCATTTTTAGGATGATTAACCATTATATCACCATCAACATTTCTGTACACTCTATGTGCTATACCATCAGCTGTTAGATATTTACCACCATCAGCATACATATAACCACCTTCAGCATACTGCTTAGCTTTAATTTTTCTTTCTTGCCTAAGCATTTCTGCACTAGGCTTTTTAGGTGTAGCACCAGTTCTTTTGTTCTTTGCAGCTTTGTTTCTAATGTTGCGCCAAAGCGAGTTTTTTTCAGCCATAATTATCTAGGTAATATTTTACTTCTCATTGAATACTCAGTTATTACATCATGTAGTCTAAATGTTTTATCAAGATTTGAAGGATCATGTGTGAATGTAACATCTATATACTTATCTGCAATTCTAGGTTTAATATTTAAATTAGGATTAGTTTCATCTCTTGGTATCTGCTTTCTCCAGCTTCTAATCTTTTGTGTAAAGTTAGCATCTTGTTGATTAAATATTTGATAGTCATTTACTATACCTAATTGAGTTATAGTTTCTGCTAGTTGGATATTATTTAGAATTACTTCTGTGTTAATAATAAAGTTATCAAATGTTTTAACAAGATCTGAATTATCATTAACTCTAAATGTAACTGATGATGGGTAGTCTATATTATAAAATGTATTTCTCTTACCAATATTATGTACATATGTTTCTCCAGTATTTGATGGATCTATTGACAAGAATCTTTTTCTCATATTAAGATACATAGATGGATAGAAATCATAGAATGATTCAAATGAATCTA
>Ga0209298_10000126_pt1 | contig 44941 bp, 42 predicted proteins | sample S_140806_EF_Meta_FD_187325 | JGI IMG/M metagenome (GOLD analysis project Ga0209298, IMG submission 187325) | Freshwater microbial communities from Lake Simoncouche, Canada to study carbon cycling - S_140806_EF_MetaG (SPAdes) (version 2) | ecosystem: Environmental > Aquatic > Freshwater > Lake ... | reverse complement strand
GCCACCTTTGAAGAGGTTGAGATCAACGATTTAAATGGTTCGACATCAGCGAGACCGTAAGTCCAAGCACCTGCGTAGTCCCCTCCGTAATACTTACTCCACTGATCCGCGCTCTCTAATCTGTAATCAGCTCCAAGATCTACAATCTTTGAAGTTGCTGGGAGTTGCCCAATTACCTTGGCAGATTCGCCATGTGGCAGGGCTAGGAAGATGAGTTCGCACGATTGAAAATCAGCGGGAGAAAAAGCGCCGAACTTCTTGCCCGCGTAACTCTGCAATTGAGGATGCACCGATGTGATCTGCTCCCCCGCATTGGAGTGGGCAGTTATTGCAGTTACTTCAAAATGGGGATGGGATGCAAGAAGACGAAGAAGTTCGCCTCCCGCATAGCCACTGGCACCTACGACACCGATTTTCATACAGCTATCGTAGCATATTTATGCAGATTCATGCATATTTATGCAGTACGGAGAACGGCTCCTGTTGCCTTGACTGCGGCTGCTACGGCAGCTTCGCGCATTTCGGTGACCTCTGCACCGGTGAGGGTGCGGTCTGGAGCGCGAAATACGAGTGAGAAGGCGAGTGAAATCTTTCCATCGCCTAATTTGTCATAGCGATCGAAGAGGGTGATTGATTCAAGTAGATCGCCCGCTCCCTCGCGAAGTGCACTTTCCACCTGAGATGCCGTTACGCCGGAATCCACGATGAGCGCTACATCCTGAAGAGCAGCTGGCATCGTTCCAACAGTGGTTGGACGAACAAGTGGCGAATCCGGAAGAGCGCTTAGACCAACAGCAAAAGCAACTGAACGTTCAGGTAATCCGTACTTTGCAACGATACGTGGGTGAAGTTCTCCGGCGTGAGCCACAGCTTTTCCATCAACAATAAGTTCGGCGCAGCGACCTGGGTGCCATGGAGCAAAGTCTGAACGCTTAACTGTCCATTCAAGATTGCAAAGCTGGAGAATATCTTGGGCAAATGCGATGGCGTCCTGCCACGTATAGGAACGGGCCTTGCCTTGCCAATCCTCGTTCTCAGTTTTCCCTACTAGTAAACCCGCCACGTGATAAGCCTGAGGTGGAACGCTTGCATAAATCTCATCGATCACCTTTTGTGCAGGGCGCTTAGATAAATCGGGAGAGATAAATGGAACTAACTTTTGTGAACTGCGGAAGATGGATCCCATCTCGAAGATTGCGAAATCTTTGGCGCCTCGGCTGATATTGCGTTGTGCAACTTCAATGAGTCCTGGAACAAGATGAACGCGCATCAGCGGAAACTCTTCAGACATTGGATTGGCGATCCGATAGGTCGCAGCACGTTCGCCAACAAAGCCCATTGAATCGATCGTCTCTTGATTGGTAAATGGGAAAGTCTGGACTTCGGCAAGTCCACGACTAGCCAGCATCTGTGCGACAGCACGACGACGTTTTTGGGTAGGCGTCAAAGTTGCATGCAGTGGGCGCGGAGGAAGAATGGATGGAATCTTGTCGTAGCCAATCATGCGGGCCACTTCTTCAGCCAAGTCTGCAGGTGTGAGTAAGTCAGAACGCCACGATGGTGGGTCTACCTCGAAAGTATTCTCATCAACATCGCAACCAATAGTGCGCAGTACCTGAGCGATTGTTGAAGGGGTTACTTCAACTCCCAAAATGCGTGAGATATAGGCAGGATCGAGCTTCACGACAGGTGCAAAGCGCGGTTCTCCATCAACCACGGTTGCTACATGCTGAGCCGAACTGTTTTCAGTAAGAAGCTGAACAAAGCGAGCTGAAGCAAATTGAGCAAGAGATGGATCAACACTTCGCTCTAAGCGACGAGATGCCTCAGATGAGAGTTTGTGGCGACGTGAATTCTTTGCAACGCATACGGGATCAAAGCGCACAGCTTCGAGTGCAATATCTGTAGTCGTTTCAGAGATTTCTGACGATGCTCCGCCCATGGTTCCAGCCAAAGCAAGTGGTTGCTCGTCATCGCAGACCATGAGGTCGTCGGGATCGAGTTGACGCACCTGACCATCAAGGGTTGTAAATGGTTGAGCCTTACCAGCGCGCTTGATGGTGAGTCCGCCTTTAATCTTTGATTTATCGAAGGCGTGAAGTGGTTGTCCTAATTCGAGCATGACATAGTTGGTGACATCGACAACCAATGAGATTGAGCGCATCCCCATCTTCTCGATACGACGACGCATCCAGAGTGGAGTCGTCGCAGATGGATCAAAATTTGAAAGCGTGCGCAAGTAAAAGACCGAAGCCGTAGTTGGGTCAGAAATCTTTGCTGTAACACCCTTACCGGATTCAGCAAATGTGAGATCACGAAGAGCATCGACGGGATCAGTGAATTTAAGGCTGAGTGAGCCCGCAACTTCACGTGCTATTCCGCGAATGCTGAGTGCGTATCCACGATCAGGATTTACGGCAACGTCGAAGATGACATCGTTAATCATAAGCCCTGCAATGGCATCATCACCGACTTTTACGGTTCCTTCAGCGAAAGTCATGATTCCAGAGTGATCATCACCTAAACCAAGTTCGCGCGCCGAACAGATCATTCCATTCGAAGTCTTGCCATACGTTTCGCGCGCACCGATTGCAAAATTACCTGGAAGAACTGCACCAGGCAGGGCTGCGACGATGAGATCGCCAACTGTAAAGTTGGTCGCACCACAGATGACGTATCTCGTATCTTTCTCGCCACAATCAAGACCTACATACCGAACGGGCTTCTTAAATTCCGTCAGCTCTTCGATGCTCAAAACTTTCGCGAATACCAAAGGGCCTGTGAGGTCAGCGCCCTGTTTGATGATTTCTTCTACCTCAAAGCCGACACGAATAAGGCCATCTGAAATCTCTTCAGCAGTAACTGATGCAGGAATTTCAACGAATTCCTTAATCCACGATAGAGGTGCGCGCATTTAGAGCCCAACTCCAAACTGGCGGGTGAAACGTAGATCGCCTTCGACTATGTCATGCATATCGGTAATTCCATGGCGAACCATGAGCGTGCGTTCGAGCCCCATTCCGAAAGCGAAACCTGAATACACATCAGTATCAATTCCGCAGGTGGCAAGAACTTTTGGATTAACCATTCCGCAACCACCCCATTCGATCCAGCGGTTGTTGAAGAAGATATCTACCTCAGCGCTCGGTTCAGTAAATGGGAAGAAGGAAGGGCGAAGTCTGGTTGTGACATCTGGACCAAACATATGGCGTGCAAAATTATCGAGAGTGCCTTTGAGGTGCGCCATTGTGATGCCCTTGTCGACGACGAGGCCTTCTACTTGATGAAAGACCGGGCTATGCGTTGCATCGAGTTCATCAGCGCGGAATGTACGTCCTGGACAGATGACATAAATCGGAGGTTCTTGAGTCAACATCGTACGAATTTGAACAGGCGATGTATGGGTGCGAAGAACAACGCCAGATTCGACGGGTTCGATAAAGAAAGTATCTTGCATTGTGCGCGCCGGGTGATCAGCTGGGATGTTGAGCGCATCGAAGTTGAGCCAACCTGATTCGAGTTCCGGTCCTTCTTCTACAGAAAAACCTTGTTCGATGAAGAAGTCTGAGACTTCATTTTTAATAATTGAGATTGGATGAAGTCCGCCGCGATGGGTGCGCTGTACAGGAAGAGTGATATCAACAATTTCTTCCAAGAGAACTTTGGCATCACGTTCTGCCTCTAACTTCTCTGTCGCGAGTGCAAGTGCCTTGGCAATCTCAGCTTTTGCATCTCCAATGAGTTTTCCAGCAGATGCCTTCTCCTCAGGTGAAAGTGAACCGAGTGAGCGGCTGGCAAGTGAGATGGGGGCCTTGTCACCAGTATGAGCTAGACGGGCAACCTTGAGTTGATCAAGATCTGGGGCGGCTGAGAAAGCCTTCTGGGCATCGCTAATCCACGATGCAATCTCTGCCGAATTCATAACGGTAATTCTAACCTGCGACCTTTGAAGAAAGCGTGAACATTACGATGGATGCGGCAGCAGATAAATTGAGGCTCTCAGTACGACCAGCCATTGGAATCGTTACCTCAGTAACAGTGGCACCTAGAGCGGATGCATCCAATCCCCTGGCTTCGTTGCCAAATATCGCGATGCAATCGCCTGTAATAGTCAGATCAAGGATTGAGGTCTTGGCATGTGAAGAGAGCAGGAACTTTTGAATTCCAGCAAATTGCTTATCCACTCGGTCAAATGAGACACCTTCATATACCGGAATGTGCCATAAAGAACCTGCAGTTGAGCGAACAACTTTTGGCGAGAACATATCAACGGAATCTGGTGACGTTATAACTGCGGAAATTCCCATCGCATCGGCTGTCCGCAGAATTGTTCCGGCATTACCTGGGTCTTGAATCTCATGGAGATAGATAAATGTTGACGAACCTGATGTTGCGAGCTCAGAGAAGTTATCTTCAGGTTTATAGCAGAGCGAGATGAGGCCTTGTGGCGAAACGGTGTCAGACATTGCTTTGAGAACTGCGTCTGATACTTCGACGACATCGATTGAGTTGAGATCAAGCTCGGAAATCTTGGCGAGACCAGTTTCAGTCGCATAGAGAATCTTGAGTTCTGGGCCGTTGTCAGAAGTCAGAGCTTCGCGTGCACATTGCACACCTTCTGCAACAAAGAGACCTTGTTCGCGACGCTCTTTGGCGCCCTTAGAACCAATAAGAGCCTTCACTCGCGCAATATGTGGCGAGTGAAGGCTCTCAATCATTGGTATGTATTACTTATGCTGCAGGAAGGTTCTTACGTGCAACATCCACGAGAACCTTGAAAGCAGCTGGATCGTTTGTTGCGATATCTGAAAGAACGCGACGATCTACTTCAAGACCAGATGCCTTAAGGCCCTGGATGAAGCGGTTGTAGGTCATTCCGTTTTCGCGAGCTGCAGCGTTAATACGCTGAATCCATAGCTGACGGAAATCGCCCTTCTTATCTTTACGATCGTTGAAGGCGTAAACCATTGAGTGCGTAACTTGCTCCTTCGCCTTTGTGAAAAGACGTGAACGCTGGCCGCGATATCCGGCTGCACGTTCAAGAGTTGTGCGACGCTTCTTTGCTGCGTGTACTCCGCGCTTGACTCTCATTGGTCGACTCCCTTACTTCAAACCAAGCATGCGCTTGGCTGTCATTGTGACTGTTGCTTTAGCTGATGATTCTTGACTCAAACGACGAGTAACGCGTGATGACTTGTGCTCCAAAAGGTGGCGCTTGCCTGCACGCTCGTGCATGATCTTTCCTGTACCTGTGACGCGGAAGGTCTTCTTCGCACCACTGTGGGTTTTCATCTTTGGCATCTATCTTCTCCTGTTACTTCGTCGTTGTTAAAAACTGGTACTACATAAATTTAATTAGTAGCTGCTGCTGCTTCTTCTTCAGCAGCCTTCACTTTGGCAGCTCGCGCCGCCTTCTGTTCTGCTACTGCTTCGGTCTTCTTCTTCGTTGGCCCTAGGACCATCGTCATCTGTCGACCTTCTTGCTTAGGAGCGAACTCCACGAACGCAATCTCTTTCACATCTTCTGCAAGACGCTGCAAGAGTTTGAACCCAAGCTCTGGACGTGTTTGCTCACGGCCACGGAACTTCATCGTGATCTTCACCTTGTCGCCACCTTTGAGGAACTTCTCGACTGCTGAGCGCTTTGTCTCGTAGTCGTGATTTTCGATCTTTGGTGTCATGCGCACTTCCTTCACCACAATGTGGGTCTGGTTCTGACGTGCTTCGCGAGCTTTCTGTGCTTCCTGGTACTTGTACTTGCCGAAGTCCATGATTTTGCACACTGGCGGATTAGCTTCGGGTGCGATCTCTACGAGATCAAGTCCGATTTCATCTGCCATTGCTAGCGCTGCTTCGATATCTACAACTCCAACTTGTTCACCGGTGTAATTGATGAGACGAATCTGGGGTGTGCGGATACGGTCGTTAATGCGCGGCTCTGTTGTGATTTCTGCTCCTATGTTCGGTTCTTGAGTATCCAAGTCGCTACAAAAAACGCGCACCGCATAGAAAGAGTAAAACCTTTGACAGGTTTACTACCGACTAACCAATCCGCCGAAGCAGTAGAGGTGGGAGCGGTGAGCTCCTCTTGCAGCAGCCTGAGCTACTGGTCTGGGGCAAGGCTACCCGAGGGGGCTCGGAATGAAAAATCCGCGCCTAACTAGGCACCCATACCGTGCAGGCCACCATCAACATGGATGATTTCAGCAGTCGTCTTCGGGAACCAATCACTTAAGAGAGCAACGGCTGCTTTTGCTGCAGGAACAGGATCTGTGACATCCCATTCAAGTGGGCTACGTTCATTCCACACCTTTTCAAATTCATCAAAGCCGGGAATCGATTTGGCAGCCATTGTGCGGATAGGACCTGCTGCAACAAGATTGATACGAACATTTTCAGCACCGAGATCACGTGCCAAGTAACGCGATGTGGATTCAAGGGCTGCTTTTGCAACGCCCATCCAGTCGTACTTTGGCCAAGCAACTTGAGCATCAAAATCAAGACCCACAACAGATGCACCATTCTTAAAGGTTGGTCTGCATGCCATTGTTAAAGACTTCAAAGAGTACGCAGAGACATGAACTGCTGTTGCGACATCTTCCCACGCTGTATTGAGGAAGTTGCCTCCGAGTGCTGCCTCCGGTGCAAAGCCAATAGAGTGCACAACACCATCTAGATGCGGAACATGCTTTATTACCTCATCTGCCAATCCATCGAGATGTTCTTGATTTGTGACATCGAGTTCGATGATTGGGGGAAGTTGTGGGAGGCGACCTGCGATACGAGTAGTCAAACTAAGTGCGCGACCGAAGCCAGTGAGGACAACATTGGCACCTTCTTCTTGTGCAATCTTTGCAATATGAAATGCGATAGATCCATCGGTCAGCACACCGGTAACGAGGATATTTTTGCCTTGGAGGATTCCCATTCTTAGTGACCCATTCCTAATCCGCCATCGACTGGAATGATGGCACCGGTGATATAGCTAGCTTGCGGGGATGCAATAAATGCAACAACATCTGCAATCTCAGCAGCGGAGCAGAAACGTCCAAGTGGAACTTGAGCGGCTATATCTGAACGACGCTTTTCATCAAGTTCTGCCGTCATATCTGTCTCAACAAATCCTGGTGCAATGACATTTGCTGTGATGCCACGACTTCCAAGTTCACGAGCAAAGGAGCGAGCCATTCCGACTAAGCCTGATTTCGAGGCAGAGTAATTAACTTGTCCTGCAGCCCCTACTCCCCCGACTACAGAACCGATAAAGATCAGGCGTCCACGTTTTAACTTAAGTAAACCTTTCGTTGCGCGCTGTGAAACGCGGAATGCACCCGTGAGATTTGCATCAATCACGCTCTCAAAATCTTCAGCGCTCATGCGCAAGACAAGGGTGTCTTTTGTAATCCCAGCATTTGCAACGATGATTTCAGGTTGTCCGATCTCAGCTTCAATCTTTGTAAATGCTGCATCAACACTCGCTGAATCAGTGACATCCATCTGAACTGCGTCAAAGCCGGTGGGAGGAGTTCCATTTCGGTATGTGATGACAACTCGGTGACCTGCCGCCTTGAGTGAGGTTGCGATCGCTAAACCAATGCCGCGATTTCCTCCGGTGACAAGTGCGATTGAAGTCGGCTCGCTCATGAGAGAAAACTACCCTACTGTTGCTCTATGGCTAAAGAAGATGACGTTTACGACATCACTAGCGCCCCAAAAGGGTTATCTACTGACCAGTCTGCGAGACAGCGTCGCTATTTCATTTCCATGATGATTCGCACAGCCTGTTTCATCCTGACTGTGTTACTGCCAAGTCCATATCGTTGGTTTGCTCTCGTCGGCGCAGTGACCTTGCCATATATCGCAGTGGTCGTTGCAAATGCAGGACGCGAAACAGTTCTACCAGGCGCTGCCATCGTGAAGAAGAGGCCGCGAGGAATTGAATAGTTCGACCGAAAAAGAGACTTACTCACTCCTAAAATCGTTGATCGCTCTCTTACTTATCGTAGGTTGTCTATGGGCGGCGCAGTGGCAATACCACCGCGGAGTAGCACGCCATGCACGCAACACAATGATCGAGATTAACTCAAGCATGAAACCAATTCCTCTTGCACGGGCGCTCAATTCCGTAGCAGGACATGAATGGCAACCTGTCACAGTAGATGGTTCGTTCAATCCTTCATCGCAAATACTTCTACGCAATCATTACTCCGAAGGCGTCTATGGTTTTGAGCTTCTCACTCGTTTCACCACACTTGATGGAAAGAGTTTCTGGGTGGATTGCGGATGGGTCAAGGCCGGAGAAAATGCGACGACGCAGCCAGAACTGCCAGAGCTTCCCATGGGAGATCTATCCATCACTGGAAGACTGCGACTTGATAGCTCACTTCCACGCGGTTCTTTCTTTGCAATTCCAGCCAATAAGTCTGAGGGCTTGGTATCAAAAGCAAATGCGCAATCTGGTTCATCGACAGAGAATTTCTACATCGATCTCTTAAGTGGCACGGATGCGATGTTGACTCCAGAAGTCCCCGCTCAACTACCTGAGCTCTCCGATGGACCACACATGGCTTATGCGCTGCAGTGGGTCTTCTTCGGTGGCCTTGTTCTCTATGGTCGATTCTTAATTCGTCGTGATGTCCTGTCGAGCAAAGAGCTCTGAGTACAAACCACCCTTAGCAATAAGTTCTTCATGCTTGCCGCGCTCAACAATGAGCCCCTTTTCAAGAACTAAAATCTGATCTGCTTCCAACACGGTACTCAGGCGATGAGCAATGACGATTGATGTTCGCCCCTTGAGCGCATGCTTTAATGCTTCGTGCACGAGAGATTCATTCTCAGAATCTAAATGAGCAGTGGCTTCATCCAAAATCACAATGGCAGGTGCTTTAAGAAGTAATCGTGCAATGGCCAGCCTTTGCTTCTCACCACCAGAGAGGCGATGGCCGCGCTCTCCCACCATCGTGTCAAAGCCATTAGGAAGAGTTGAGATCAAATCCCAGATTTGCGCTGCCTTACAAGCTTCAATCATCTCTGACTCTGTCGCATCTTCTTTTGCATAGCGAAGATTCTCAGCAATTGTTTCGTGGAATAAGTGAGCATCCTGCATCACAACACCAATCGAATCACGCAGTGATTGCACGGTGAATTCACGAATATCTTCACCATCAATAGTGATCGAACCACGGGTGACGTCATAAAGCCTTGGCAAGAGCGCACTCATTGTGGTCTTACCAGCACCCGATGGGCCAACGATGGCAGTCATAGTTCCTGCAGGCGCTGTAAAGGAGATTCCGCGCAAGACCTCTCCGCTCTCAACCGTTTCAGGCTTTGCAGCTGACTCGAGTGATGCAAGGGAAATCTCATCAGCGCGTGGATAGCTAAAGGCCACATCTGTGAAATTCACTTGTAAATTCTTCGTATTCAAAATCTTTGCATTGGCCTTATCAACAATCATCGGCTGAAGGTCGAGTACTTCAAAGACTCGTTCGAAGGAGACCAGTGCGGTCATCACATCAATGCGAACATTTGATAGGGCAGTCAACGGTCCATAGAGACGAATGAGCAGCGCAGTGATTGCAAGGAGCGTTCCCACCGTAATGGAACCGTTGATAGCAAGATGGCCTCCGATGCCATAGGCAAAAGCTGTTGCAACTGCTGCAACACTCGTAATTCCAACAAAGAAGACTCTGTTGAGCATCGCCGTTTGGATCCCTATATCTGCAACCTTACGTGCACGTGTGCGAAAGAAGTGTTCTTCCTTTGCCGGTTGACCATAAAGGTTAACCAGCAGAGCTCCTGAAACATTAAAGCGCTCCGTCATGGTGCTCGACATTGTTGCGTTGAGATTAAATGAATCTCGGGTCAAAGCTTGAATGCGCTTTCCAACCCACTTCGTTGGCAGGAGAAAGACAGGCAAAAGGAGCAGGGAGACCACTGTGATCTGCCAAGAGAGAATGAGCATCGTTGTCACAACAAGTACGAGTGAGACCACGTTGCTCAGAACACCTGACAGAGTTCCAGTAAATGCCTGCTGAGCCCCCATCACATCTGAGTTAATGCGAGAAATAAGCGCACCCGTCTGAGTGCGGGTAAAGAATGCAATGGATTGACGTTGAATGTGAGCGAAGACTTGTGAGCGCAGGTCATAGATCAAGCCTTCACCGATTCGTGCTGAATACCAACGACCGAAAATATTAAAAGCAGCATCAATGACAGCAAGAAGACCCACGAGGAAGGCTAACTTGGTGACAAGTCCAGCATCCTTTGGAAGTACGCCTTTATCGATGAGCTCACGCAACAATAACGGTGTGGAAACAACGAGGAGTGCCTCAATGACAACGGTGATGAGAAAGATTGTTATCTGTGATTTATACGGTGTGCCGTAGGTAATGATTCTCTTAATTGTTCCGGGCTTTAGCTTCTGAGATTTAACAGATGGATCTGCAGTCATTGACCGAAAGGTCATCCAGACTGCATGTTGAGACATCAGAGATCAGATCTAGGAATCAGACTGTAAAGCCGAGGGCGCGAAGTTGTTCGCGACCATCATCAGAAATCTTATCCGGACCCCAAGGTGGCATCCATACCCAGTTGATCTTTACATCATCTGTGAACGGTGCAAGAGCTTGACGGGTTTGATCTTCAATAACATCTTGAAGTGGGCATGCAGCAGATGTCAGGGTCATATTGAGAACAGCGATGTTGTTGTCATCGACCATCATGTCGTAGATAAGTCCAAGGTCAACAACGTTGATACCGAGTTCTGGGTCGACGACATCCTTCATCGCCTCGTTGATATCTTCGATCTTTGCAACCATGTTCTTATCCTACTTTCTTTTTAGACTTGCTTTGCCAAAGCTTGGACGCTTGCATCCTTGAACGCCATCCATCCAAGAAGCGCACATTTAATACGCGCCGGATACTGAGAAACTCCCGCAAGGGCTACTGCATCCTCAAGGAGTGATTCATCACCCTTCTCAGTCCCCTTGCTCTGCATCAAGTGCATAAAGGAGTCAGCTATCACTTGAGCTTGCTCCAGATTCTTGCCGATGAGAAGGTCTGTAAGAATCGAGACACTTGCCTGAGAGATCGAGCAACCAACGCCGTCCCATGAAACGCTCTTGATGACATTGCCATCGAGTGTCACGTTGAGAGTAATTTCATCTCCACAACTTGGATTGATGTGATGCACCTGGGCATCAAAGGATGTATTGAGTTTCTTATTCTGCGGATTCTTATAGTGATCCAAAATAACTTCTTGGTAGAGATTATCGAGTTGCATTAGCGACCAAAGTATTTCTGAGCGCCCTGAACCCCAGCAATAAGGGCATCAAGATCATCTGTGGTGTTATAGAGATAAACCGAAGCACGCGTAGTTGCAGGAACTCCGAGCTTGCGAGTTAGTGGCCAAGCGCAGTGATGACCTGTGCGCACTGCTATTCCTTGGCTATCGAGATACTGACCTAAATCATGTGGATGAATATCTCCAAGAGTAAATGAAACTACGCCGCCACGGAGCTCTGTTGTCTTCGGTCCAATGATGCGCAGATCAGTGATTGCAGATAGTCCCTCAAGCAAATACTTGGTAAGAGCTATCTCGTGCTGATGAATCTTATCCATGCCAATACCAGTCAGATAATTCAGCGCTGCACCCAAACCAACAGCTTGCGCCATGTTGGGAACACCAGCTTCAAACTTCTTTGGAGCTGGCGCCCATGTTGCAGACTCCATCGTGACATTCTCAATCATGGAGCCACCTGTAAGGAAAGGTGGAAGATCGGCAAGGAGTTCTGCGCGTCCCCAGAAAATTCCCACACCTGTGGGACCCACAGCCTTGTGTCCTGAGAATGCTAAGAAATCAATACCGAGGGCCTTCACATCTGTCTTCATGTGAGGAACTGATTGACATGCATCAAGGACTACAACTGCGCCCACTTCATGAGCACGTTTGGTAATCGCATCAAGTGGATTGATGGTGCCAAGAACATTTGATTGATGAGTGAGAGCAACAACTTTGGTCTTCTCATTAATAACAGAGTTGATCTGAGAGAGATCAAGGCGTCCATCATCTGTGACAGAGAACCACTTCAAGCTCGCACCTGTGCGAGCTGCCAGCTGCTGCCAAGGGATGAGATTGGCATGGTGCTCCATCTCAGTCACAACAATGCAATCCCCTGCTGTCAGGTGGAATCGATTCCCCGGAACGGCATTGCCCATCGCGTAAGAGATGAGATTGAGAGATTCTGTCGCACCTTTTGTGAAGACGATCTCATCTATTGATGCATTCAGGAATTGAGCCACAATCTGGCGAGCAGCTTCATAGGCATCCGTTGCTTCTTCAGCCAATTGATGAGCCCCACGATGTACCGCTGCATTATGCAGTCGATAGAAATTACTCTCAGCATCGATAACAACGTTGGGCTTCTGGCTTGTTGCACCAGAATCTAGGTAAACAAGACGCTTGCCATCGCGGATTGTCCGATCAAGAATCGGAAAATCCTTAGCGATAGCGTGAGCATCAAAAGTCATAATTAAGCGGTGACGTACTCCGCATAACCATTTGCTTCAAGCTTATCTGCAAGCTCTGGTCCGCCTTCTTCTACGATGCGACCGTTAGCAAATACGTGTACGAAATCTGGCTTGATATAACGCAAAATGCGTGTGTAGTGAGTAATCAGAAGGATTCCGTGGTTATTGGCAGCCTTTGCGCGAACAACGCCCTCAGAGACGATACGTAGCGCATCAACATCAAGACCAGAGTCTGTCTCATCAAGGATTGCAAACTTAGGCTTGAGAAGTTCAAGCTGCATAATTTCATGACGCTTCTTCTCTCCTCCTGAGAAACCTTCATTGACATTGCGCTGAGCAAATGATGGATCCATCTTCAGTGTTTCCATCGCACTCTTTACTTCGCCAACCCATTCACGAAGCTTGGGAGCTTCTCCACGTAGAGCAGTTGCAGCTGTACGAAGGAAGTTAGAGACAGAAACGCCTGGAACTTCAACTGGATACTGCATCGCAAGAAATAGACCTGCCTTTGCGCGCTCATCCACTGTCATCTCAAGAACATCTGCACCATCGAGTGTGACTGTGCCCTCTGTAATTGTGTACTTAGGATGGCCGGCGATTGAATACGCAAGCGTTGACTTACCAGAACCGTTAGGTCCCATGATTGCATGGGTCTCACCTGACTTGATAGTCAGATCTACGCCCTTAAGAATTTCAATCGATCCTTGCTCGGTCTCGACAGATACTTTCAATCCGCGAATCTCTAGAGTGCTCATATCTATCTCCGTTACATCTCTACCGTGACGGAGTCTCCGTCGACAGTTACTGAATAGGTCTTAATGGGTGCTACCGCTGGAGGTGTTAAAGCCTCTCCTGTGCGAAGATCAAATTCAGCTCCGTGAAGCCAGCATTCAATCTTGAAATCTGTGATGTCACCTTCTGAAAGAGAAGCATCGGAATGGCTGCAGACATCGTTGACTGCAAATACTTGATCGCCCACACGAGCAACGCAGATGGATTCGCCGTTCTTCTCGATGCGCACAGGCTTTCCAGCCTGAAGAGATGAGAAAGCAAGGTCAGACATCTACTTACCTGCCTTTGCAAGTTCTAAATCAATGCGAGTCATGATGCGCTCCTGGATTGCATCGATTCCTATTTCAGAGACGATCTCATTAAAGAATCCGCGCACGACAAGACGACGAGCGTCATCCATGTTGATGCCACGTGACATTAAGTAGAAGAGTTGTTCGTCATCAAAACGACCGGTTGTCGATGCATGTCCTGCCCCAACAATTTCACCGGTTTCGATCTCGAGGTTAGGAACTGAATCTGCGCGCGCTCCATCGGAAAGCAACAAATTACGGTTGAGCTCATAGGTATCTGTGCCTTCTGCCGCTGCACGGATAAAGACATCCCCAATCCAGACAGTGTGTGCCTTATCTCCGGCAAGGGCGCCCTTGTAATTCACACGGGACTTCGCATTAGGAACCTTGTGATCGACAAACATGCGGTGTTCAAAGAATTGACCAGCAGTTGCAAAGTACACACCTGAAAGATCACATGAAGCGCCTGGGGCAATGAAATCAACGGTTGGAAGAAGACGAACTACATCTCCCCCGACTGTGACAACGATTGACTTAAAGGTTGCATCACGATCGATAATGGCATGGTGGCGCGCTGCATGAATGGTCTTTGCATCCCACTCCTGGAGTGCAATCAAAGTCAGATGAGCACCTGGCTCAACGACAATCTCGAGATCTTCAGCAAGATGTGTATCTCCTGAATTCTCAATGACCACTACAGATTTGGAGTGATTTCCCGCCTTGATAAGAACTCGTGAGAATTCAGCAGAGTCGGTTCCAAATGAGGTGCGGTTAAGGAAGATTGGCTCTGCAATTTCCGCATTCGGTGCGATAGATAGGACTGCACCCTTGCTGGTGAACTCGCGGATGCGATTGACAATTGCATCATCAGTCTCAGTGACAGCCTCAATCTCCTGGTGAGAAAAAGTCACTCCTGTTGGAAGTGATCCTTTCACAGCCAAGGAATTGCGCTCAACAGCAGTAGCTGTCCCATCATGCATTCCACCCAAGCGTTTGAGTGGAGTAAAGCGCCATGCCTCTTCACGCCCGGTTGGGGTGTGATTTTCTAGTACGTTCGATTGCAATGAAGACATTAGCCGACTGAACCTTCCATCTGAAGTTCGATGAGGCGGTTAAGTTCCAGTGCATATTCCATAGGAAGCTCGCGTGCGATTGGTTCGATAAATCCGCGAACAATCATTGCCATAGCTTCATCTTCGTTGAGGCCACGAGACATCAAGTAGAAGAGCTGATCATCGGAGATCTTAGAAACTGTTGCTTCATGGCCCATCGAAACATCATCTTCACGGATATCAACATACGGATATGTATCTGAGCGAGAGATTGTGTCGACAAGAAGTGCATCACACTTGACAGTGCTCTTTGAGTGGTGTGCTCCTTCTTGAACCTGAACAAGTCCACGGTATGAAGTACGTCCTCCACCGCGTGCTACAGATTTAGAGATCACAGAAGATGATGTGTAAGGAGCTGCGTGAACCATCTTCGCACCAGAATCTTGATGCTGGCCAGGGCCTGCAAAAGCAAGTGAGAGAGTCTCACCCTTTGCATGTGGACCCATCAACATCACAGCTGGATACTTCATGGTGACCTTTGAACCAATGTTTCCATCGACCCATTCCATCGTTGCACCTTCAGCACAAATTGCGCGCTTAGTTACCAAGTTATAGACGTTGTTAGACCAGTTCTGAATGGTTGTGTAGCGAACACGAGCACCCTTCTTCACGATGATCTCGACAACAGCTGAGTGCAAGGAATCTGACTTGTAGATAGGTGCCGTACAGCCTTCTACATAGTGAATGTATGAATCTTCATCAGCAATAATCAGAGTACGTTCGAACTGCCCCATATTCTCTGTGTTAATGCGGAAGTAAGCCTGTAGTGGGATATCAACGTGAACGCCCTTAGGGACATAGATAAATGAACCACCTGACCAGACAGATGTATTCAGCGCTGCAAACTTGTTATCGCCAACAGGAATAACTGTTGCGAAATACTCTTTGAAGAGCTCTGGGTGTTGCTTCAAAGCGCTATCTGTATCAAGGAAGATCACGCCCTGCTTCTCAAGATCCTCACGGATTGAGTGATAAACAACCTCTGATTCATACTGCGCTGCAACACCTGAAACTAGGCGCTGCTTCTCAGCCTCTGGAATACCCAGGCGGTCATAAGTATTTTTAATGTCATCAGGCAGGTCATCCCATGTTGTTGCCTGCTTCTCAGTAGAGCGCACAAAGTACTTAATAGTGTCGAAGAAAATTCCAGTCAGGTCTGATCCCCATGATGGCATTGGCTTCTTATCAAAGAGTCCAAGTCCTTTAAGGCGCAGGTCTAACATCCACTGTGGCTCACTCTTCTTAGCTGAGATGTCGCGAACTACTTCTTCGCTCAATCCGCGCTTAGCATTGGATCCCGCATCATTGCTATCTGACCAACCGTATTCGTAATTTCCGAGGCCTTCGAGCTCTGGGTGTGCTGTTGTCATGAGTGTGCCTTTCCAGCAGTTATTTTCTTTGATGGTTTGGTTTTTGCAGTATTGGGGATGTAGGTGGTGCAGACACCATCGCCGTGAGCGATAGTTGCTAAACGTTGAACGTGAGTTCCTAAAATGCGAGAGAAAGCTTCAGTCTCAGCCTCACAGAGTGCAGGAAATTCTGCAGCAACGTGAGCAATCGGACAGTGGTGCTGGCAGAGTTGCTCACCTAGCGGGCGGCTCTCAATACTTGCCGCATATCCTTGTTCAGTAAGAAATGTGGCTAAGGCTTCCGATTTATTGGGGCGCTTAGCGAGTGCAACTGTTGCTTTGCGTTCAATGTCATCGGCGCGAGATTGAGCAAATGCTTTAACGAGATGCTCACCAGATTGCGCTGACATAAATTTCAGCGCGGCAACAGCTAAGTCATCGTAGGAATGTTCAAATTTTTCACGACCTGAATCGGTCATCACAAATACTTTAGATGGACGGCCGCGACCGCGACTCAGTGCTTGATGAGGTTCTCGCGCTTCAAGAATGGAATCTGCAACGAGAAGATCTAAGTGGCGACGAATACCAGCCGGGGTAAGGCCAAGGCGCTCACCGAGAACGACGGCAGTCGATGGTCCGTTTTCGAGGACTGAGCGCGCGACGGCGTCACGGGTGCTGAGATCATCGAATTTCACAACACTATTGTGTCGTAATTCGTACCGCCTCGCCACTTCAGAGGTGTCCCCTGCGCGCCCCCTTAAGGACTTAGGCTAGGCAGCGTGAGTAAATCTTCTTCCATGGCCGGCCGTATCTTGGCTCCGCTGACTGGATTACTCCTCTTCCTGCAAGGCGCCCTCATTGTTACAGGCGGTGCTGTGCGACTGACTGGCTCAGGCCTTGGCTGTCCTACCTGGCCAGAGTGCACACCTGGCTCCTACACCCCGATCGCAAATCAAGCAGAAGGCCAGCTTCACGCGTGGATTGAATTTGGAAACCGACTACTTACCTTTGCTCTCTTCTTTGCAGCAATTGCAACGATCATCGCAGTCTTTCGTTCCCAACGTCGTGATCTTAGATTTCTAGCACTGACTCAAATTCTTGGAATTCTTGCACAAGGTGTTCTTGGTGGAATTACCGTTCTCACCAACCTCAATCCACTCTCGGTTGCATCCCACTTTGTTCTATCTATCTTTCTCGTAGCCGCAGCAACATCACTACATTCAAGGCGCCATCATCCATTTGTGAGAACTTCATCTTCTCATGTTCGCATTTCCCAATATTCACTCATGCACCTGATTCTTACTTTCGCAGTCATAGTTGTTGGAACTCTCGTAACAGGCAGCGGACCCCATGCTGGTGATATTGATGCACCGCGACTTGATCTCAATATTCAGCACGTCGCATATATTCATGGTGGACTCGTCCTTGCGCTTTTGCTCCTCACTGTTATCTACTATCTCCAAAGTGATCATCGGTATGAAACGCGACGCTGGCTTGGAATCTTCTTTTTTATCTCACTTGCACAAGGTGCCATTGGTTACATCCAATACATCCAAGGAGTACCTGAACTCCTTGTTGGCACACACCTTTTAGGTTCCTCACTCGTATGGATCGCAGCGTGGCGCGTCCGTCTATCTGTAGTACGTAAACCCGCATAAGGAGAAGAAAATGACGAAGATCGCTGGTTGGACTGAACTCGACGACCGCGCAGTTGCCTACGCACGCGCACTCGCTATGGATGCTGTACAAAAAGTGGGTAATGGACACCCAGGAACAGCTATGGCGCTTGCCCCAGTTGCCTACAACCTCTTCCAACGTCATCTCATTCATGATCCTGCAGACCCACAGTGGTTAGGTCGTGATCGCTTTATCTTGTCATGCGGTCACTCATCCATGACTCTCTATACCCAACTCTTCTTCAGTGGTTACGGTCTTGAGATGGAAGATATTCAATCCTTTAGAACATGGGGTTCTTTAACACCGGGACACCCAGAATTTGGTCACACAGCTGGCGTTGAAATGACAACGGGTCCATTAGGTGCCGGTGTTGCAACCTCTGTTGGTTTCGCCATGGCTGCTCGCTATGAACGCGGGCTACTCGATCCTGATGCACCTGCTGGCACATCACTTTTCGATCACTCCATCTGGGTTATCTGTTCCGATGGCGATCTTCAAGAAGGTGTCTCTGGTGAAGCATCATCACTTGCTGGAACACAAGAGCTTGGTAACCTCAACATTATTTACGATGACAATCGAATCTCCATCGAGGGCGATACTCACGTTTCCTTTACTGAAGATGTCGCAGCTCGCTATCGTGCCTATGGCTGGCATGTTCAAGAGGTTGCCGCACTCTCTGATGGAAATGTAGATCTGGAATCTCTTGATAAGGCGATGATTGCAGCTAAAGCAGAGACCACTAAGCCTTCACTCATTCGCATGCATTCCATCATTGCATGGCCTGCGCCAAAGCTTCGCGGAACTGGAAAGTCACATGGTTCAGCACTGGGTGATGAAGAGATTGCGGCGACAAAGAAGCTCCTTGGTTTAAATCCCGATGAAAAATTTGCAATGCCCGATGATGTCTTTGCTCATGTGCGCGCAGTTAAGACTCGAGGGGCTGCCGTTCGTAAAGAGTGGGATGGAAAATTTGCGCAGTGGCAGAAGGCTCATCCAGATCGTGCGGCACTTCTGAAGCGCCTTGTCGCTCGCGAACTTCCTGCAGGGTGGGAGGCGACACTTCCTGTCTTTGAGTCAGGTAAGGATGTTGCAACTCGCACAGCTTCAGGACATGTCATCAATGCAATCGCAAAGTCACTTCCTGAGTTCTGGGGCGGATCTGCAGATCTAGCAGACTCGAATATGACCACCATTGAAGGTGGAAACTCATTCCTTCCTGCAACAAGTGCGATGAAGAACGCTGATCCTTACGGTCGCATCATTCACTTCGGTATCCGCGAGCATGCAATGGGCTCCATCATCAACGGCATTACCTTGCATGGACTCTCACGATCATTTGGTGGAACATTCGCAGTCTTTAGCGATTACATGCGTCCCTCTGTCCGCCTTGCAGCAATCATGGATATTCCATCTATCTTTGTCTGGACACATGACTCCATCGGCGTGGGAGAAGATGGACCAACGCATCAACCTATCGAACACTTTGCAGCGCTTCGTGCGATTCCAAATTTTGCAGTCTTACGACCCGCAGATGCTAATGAGGTAACTGAGGCATGGAAATCTGTCATCAAGCGCAATAAGCCTGCAGGCTTCCTGCTCTCTCGCCAGAACCTTCGCACCGTCGATCGCACAACGCATGGCGCACTCTCAGGAGTCGATAAGGGTGCATACATTCTGAAAGAGGCATCATCTGCTCCTAAGGTAACCATCATTGCGACAGGTTCTGAAGTTGGAATCGCACTCGATGCACAAATCGCACTGGAAGCAGAAGGCGTTGCAACTCGCGTTGTGAGCGCACCATGTCTTGAGTGGTTTAACGAACAACCCGCTTCCTATCGTGAGTCAGTCCTACCCGCCTCATCACTGCGCGTGAGTATCGAGGCAGGTATTGCACTCGGTTGGCGCGAATATGTGGGCGACTCAGGAATCATTATTTCTCTCGATCATTGGGGTGCATCAGCATCTGCTCCAAAACTCTTCACTGAGTTTGGCCTGACTTCAGATCGCGTCGTTGCAGATGTAAAGAAGGCGCTTGCGTAATGAAAATCTCTGGTCCTTCCCTTGCGGCCATTGATCGCGAAAGCGAGATCTATCGCAAGTTGCGTGATGTGCATCCTCGTATTGCCAATAAGGATGCACACACCTGGGGTTCAAAGGCATCAAGTGAAGCTGCCATACGTCTTAATTGGGTAGACCTTCCAGAATCGTCTCTGTCACTTCTCCCCCAAATCAACGAGTTAGTTAAGAAATTCGCATCGCACTCACGCGTTGTCTTATGTGGAATGGGTGGCTCTTCACTTGGCCCTGAAGTCATTGCCCTGACCTATAAGAAAGATGTCTTCATCTTTGATTCAACAGATCCAAACTATGCACGCCATGCCATAGGCACAGATCTTGCACACACTCTTGTTGTAGTCAGCTCTAAATCGGGTTCCACCATTGAAACCGCTTCTCAAAGAGCGCTCTTTCAAGGTCAATTCCATGCTGCAGGTCTTAACCCAGTAGACCACATGCTCTTTGTGACAGATCCTGGCTCACCTCTTGATAAGGAAGTACGAGCAGGTGGTTATTTAGTCATCAACGCCGATCCCAATGTGGGTGGACGATTTAGCGTATTGAGCGCCTTTGGCTTAGTTCCATCTGCACTGATTGGCGTTCCGATCAAGGAGACTCTCGATGAGGCCAGCTCAGAAAAGAACGGCTTCCTACATGATGATCAAGTAATCCTTGATGTCGCATACCTGCTTGTCACTCAAGCAGAGCAATACATCGCATTCACCGATGCAGGATCACGCGTTCCTGGACTTTCGGATTGGATTGAACAACTTATTGCAGAATCAACAGGTAAGGATGGAATCGGACGCTTGCCGATTGCCACAGAAGATACAACTCGTGCACGCGTTGGTGGCTCATTCACTGTGGCATTTGCAGGAAGTGGAGCCGATCTTGTCGTCGAGGGTCCACTTGGTGCGCACTTTATCTTCTGGGAATGGGTCACTGCCCTGATCGGTGCAGCGCTCAAGATTGATCCATTTAACCAACCCAATGTCACAGAGGCCAAAGAACAAACTGCAGCAGCCCTTTCCGAATGGAATAATGTTGTTCCCACACTCACTCCAGCGTGTACAGATAAGTCGGTAGAAATTTTCGGAGATGGACAATCTCTAAAAGATGCCTTGGCAACATTTATTGAAGATGTCAAAGATGGTGGATATATCGCCATTATGGCCTACCTCGATCGGCGTGATGATGTGAAGGTTGCAGAACTTCGCGCAATCTTGGCTGAGAAATCTGCTCGTCCAACGACATTTGGTTGGGGTCCACGCTTTCTGCACTCCACTGGACAATTTCATAAGGGTGGACAGAAGAACGGTTCCTTCTTACAAATCACTGGTGAGACATCAACTGACTACGAGATTCCAGGCCGTGACTACAGCTTGCGCACGCTGCTCTTTGCTCAAGCAATTGGCGATAACCGAGCCCTTGCCACAAGAAAATACCCGCTCCTTCGTCTGCATCTGCAGAATCGAAAAGCGGGTATTGATGAAATCTTAGCCGCAGCCAGATCTCTCTAAAACTTCTTTAGTCGAGATCATCTCCACGTAGCTTACGAAGAGCATCCTCAAGAATCTTTTCGCCCTCTTTATCTGTGCGGCGCTCCTTCACATAGGCAAGGTGAGTCTTGTAAGGGATATTTACTACAGCGCTGGGTGGATTGCTCTTATCGCGTCCTGCTGGAAGTCCGCACTTTGGGCAGTCCCATTGATCAGGAATGACAACGGTCTCTTCGACAGCAAATGATGGACGTACTTCATGTCCATTGGCGCACCAGTATGAAACCGATGCGCGCTCAATCTGATCGCCACGTTCTGCCTCGCCCATTGGGCCGGCGCCGACACGACTTCCGCGAATTGCACTTGCCATGGATTAACCCTTCAAAACGAGAGAGAGACCAACAACGCCTGCAAACCAGAGGCCGCCAACAACGATGGTGAGACGATCAAGGTTTCGTTCTACTACTGATGAACCACCATAGTTTGATGAGATTCCGCCACCGAATAAATCAGAGAGTCCAGAACCTTTGCCCTTATGGAGAAGGACGAGAAGAATCATCACGATACTGGTGATAATCAGAAAGATTGAAAGCGCTAAAGCCATGCGTAGAACTCCTCTAGAGGTAGGGGTACAGGATACCCGAATGAGTAAGAAAGTCTTGAATTACGCCTGAGCGTGGAACTTAACAATCTTTGCGAGCTCTTCAGGGTCAAGGCTTGCTCCCCCAATAAGTGCTCCATCAACATCTGGCTGCTTCATGATTTCAGCGATATTTGCTGACTTCACTGAACCGCCATAGAGAATGCGCATATTGGCAGCGATCTCAGATGAACCAATCTGTTCAACTTCTTCACGGATGGCAGCACATACTTCTTGTGCATCCTCCGGTGTTGCTGTCTTTCCCGTTCCAATTGCCCAAACAGGTTCGTAGGCAATCACAATCTTCTTCAGTTCTGGCTTATGGAAACCTTCAAGACCTGCACGCACTTGGCGGATGACATGTGAGACATGAGTTCCTGATTCGCGAATTGCGAGCTCTTCTCCCACACAGAAAATTGGTGTGAGCTCATGGGCAAGTGCTGCCTTGATCTTGCGATTGACCAGTGCATCATCTTCGTGATGGATCGCACGGCGTTCAGAGTGGCCAATGACGACAAATGTGCAGCCAAGCTTTGCAAGCATGGAAGCTGAGATATCACCTGTGAAGGCACCTGAGGCATCAGGTGAGAGATCTTGTGCGCCATATTGAAGACGGAGGCGATCACCATCGACCATAGTCTGGATGGAGCGAATATCGGTAAATGGAGGGATGATCGCAACATCTACTGCGTCATAATCTTTATCATCTAGTGAATACACAAGCTTTTGTGCGACTGCAATGGCCTCGAGGTGATTGAGGTTCATCTTCCAGTTACCGGCCATCAGTGGCTTGCGCATGTATAACTCCTTTATAGATGTTCTTCGTAATGAGAATAAATTATTAAAGATCGAGAGCTGTCAGTCCTGGTAGTTCTTTACCTTCAAGGTATTCAAGGGATGCTCCCCCGCCTGTTGAGATATAACCAAATGCTGAATCTGCAAAGCCTAGTGCGCGAACAGCTGCTGCTGAATCACCACCACCAACGACAGAGATGCCCTTGACCTCAGTCAACGCTTGCGCAACAACCTTGGTGCCATGAGCAAAGTTTGGAAATTCAAAGACACCCATTGGGCCATTCCAAAATACCGTCTTACATTTCTTAATCTCAGCTGCAAAAGCTGCGGCTGACTCTGGTCCAATATCAAGTCCCATCTGATCTGCAGGGATTGCATCAGCACTCACAAGAGTTGGTGTTGCATCGGCGGAAAATGTTGGGGCAACAACGATATCTGTAGGAAGTATGAGCTTCACCCCAGAATCTTCAGCTTGCTTGATCAAGCCCTTTACGGTGTCAACAAGATCGCGTTCAACAAGGGATGAACCAATTTCTTTGCCTTGGGCTGCAAGGAATGTAAAGAGCATTCCACCGCCGATAGCCATGACATCGACTTTGCCAAGAAGATTGGCAATAACGCCAATCTTGTCTGAAACTTTCGATCCACCAAGGACAACGCCATAGGGGCGGACAGGGTCAATAGTCAGTTTCTTGAGAACTTCAACTTCAGCTGCAACAAGTGTCCCTGCTGCATGCGGAAGTAGTTTTGCTAAATCAAATACTGATGCATGCTTGCGGTGTACTGCGCCAAAGCCATCGCCCACATAGAAATCTGCAAGTTTTGCAAGCTCTGCAGCAAGTGCTCCGCGCTCTGCCTCATCTTTTGATGTCTCAGCTGCGCTAAAGCGAATATTTTCAAGAAGGAGAACTTCACCAGCACCTAGTGCTGAAGCTTTTGCTGTGACATCTGCGCCGGTGATTGCTCCTGCAAATTGCACAGGCTTTCCAAGAAGTTCAGAAAGTCTCACAGCAACTGGTGCAAGTGATAGCTCAGGCTTTGCTTCGCCCTTTGGTCGACCTAGATGAGCTGCAATAACAATGCTGGCGCCTTGTGCAAGCAGTGCATTGATTGTTGGAAGTGAAGCGCGAATACGGCCATCATCTGTGATCTTTCCTTCTTTCAAAGGAACATTGAGATCGCACCGCAAGAAAACGCGCTTACCTGCTACATCTAGGTCAGCCAGAGACATTAGAGAGATTTACCTACATAACCAACAAGGTCAACGAGGCGGTTTGAGTAACCCCATTCATTGTCATACCAACCGACAACCTTGACTGTTGTTCCGATTGCCTTGGTAAGGCCTGCATCGAAGATACATGAAGAAGGATCTGTCACGATATCTGAAGAAACGATGGGATCTTCTGTGTAGGTAAGGAATCCCTTGAGTGAACCATTTGCTGCTTCCTTCATCGCTGCGTTAATTTCAGCAGCAGTTGCTTCCTTAGCAAGTTCAACTGTGAGGTCTGTTGCAGAACCTGTTGGAACTGGAACGCGCATCGCAAAACCATCAAGCTTGCCCTTGAGCTGTGGAAGAACGAGTGAGATCGCCTTTGCAGCACCTGTTGAGCTTGGGATGATGTTGGTAGCCGCAGCACGCGCACGACGCAGATCCTTATGTGGGAAGTCAAGGATTACCTGGTCATTTGTATATGCGTGGATTGTTGTCATGAGACCGCGGACAATGCCGAATTTCTCATCCAAAACCTTCGCCATGGGTGCAAGGCAGTTTGTTGTGCATGATGCGTTAGAAATAACGTGGTGGTTAGCTGGGTCATACTTCTCATGATTCACACCCATCACGATGGTGATGTCTTCATCAGTTGCAGGTGCTGAGATGATGACCTTCTTAGCTCCTGCTGTGATGTGCTTCTGGGCATCTGATGCCTTAGTGAAGTGACCTGTTGATTCAATGACGATATCTGCCTTAACTGATGCCCAAGGCAGGTTTGATGGATCGCGATCTGCAAATACCTTGATGGTCTTTCCGCCGACAGTAATAGTGTCTTCAGTATGTGAGACTTCGAGTCCGAGGCGTCCCAAGATTGAGTCGTACTTGAGCAAGTGAGCAAGAGTTGCATTATCTGTAAGGTCGTTGATACCTACGATATTGATATTTGGGTTGGTGAGCGCTGCGCGAAAGAAGTTGCGGCCAATACGTCCAAAACCATTAATTCCGACATTAATCATTGTAAAAACCTCTTCTAGAAAGTGAATTGCCCCGCATAAAGGTGGCTATCTGTTACACCACAACATTGGGGGCTTACAGGAAAGTCTATCAGCCTGCAGATGGCTACTGGTCAGTTGCTACGCGTGCGAAGGGCCACTCTTCACCGTTTATTCACCCAATAAATCAGGTGATAGCCCTGCTTCCGTATCTGGAATGCCGAGCTCTTGTGCGCGTTTATCTGCCATTGCAAGTAGGCGACGAATACGACCTGCGATTGCATCCTTTGTCATTGGTGGAGTTGCAAGAGAACCAAGCTCTTCAAGACTTGCCTGACCATGAGAGATGCGAAGCTCACCTGCTTCTTTCAAGTGATCCGGAATTTCAGGTCCGAGAATCTCCATTGCGCGTTGAACACGAGCGGCAGCAGCGACTGCAGCACGTGCAGAGCGACGCAAGTTTGCATCATCAAAGTTAGCAAGGCGATTTGCGGTTGCGCGCACTTCACGGCGCATACGACGCTCTTCCCACGCGAGAACACTTTCATGTGCTCCAAGTCGTGTGAGCAGAACACCAATGGCATCCCCATCGCGAATCACAACACGATCAACCCCACGCACTTCACGAGCTTTGGCAACAATGTTTAAACGACGCGCGGCACCGACAAGTGCCAGTGCTGCTTCAGGTCCAGGGCATGTAATCTCCAATGAAGATGAGCGACCTGGTTCAGTCAACGAACCATGGGCAATAAATGCACCACGCCATGCAGCTTCTGCATCACAGACATTTGCTGCCACAACTTGAGGAGGCAATCCTCGAACCGGACGCCCATTGGCATCAATCAAACCTGTCTGGCGAGCAAGAGCATCTCCTGATTCCACTACACGAACCACATAGCGAGAGCCTTTACGTAGCCCACTGGAAGATAGAACTGCGAGATCACTATCGTGACCGTAGATATCGGCAATATCTTTCTTTAAGCGACGAGCACTTTGTGAGGTATCAAGTTCAACCTCAATGACAACTTTTCCTGCAGCGATATGAAGGCCACCGGCAAAGCGCAAGAGGGATGAAACTTCGGCCTTACGGCAGCACGGCTTAGTAACAGAGAGACGACTGAGTTCGTCTTTGACTGCTGCTGTCATTGCCATGGGGGTTATCCAACCAGTATTTGTGAGTCTATGTGTGAGAAAAGCTGACCCAATTTTTTCACATCATGATGCAAAGGCGCCCCATCACTGCGTAGATCTGCAATAACCAACTCTGAACCTAGGGTTGAAAGATGCTCTCGTAATTCACTCTGCCCATCAGATGAATGATCGATGACAACACAATCAAAATGCAGGCCAGGAGCATAGGTAGAAAGAATCTGCAGGTGTTCTAGTGGCGAATACCCGGCATACTCCCCCGCCGATTTATCTGCGGTATCAAGATTAAGCAAAAGAATCTTCTTCGCCTTTGATGCAATGATCGCATCACGTTGTGATGGAACCAACAAGTGTGGAATCACACTGGAGAACCAAGAGCCTGGTCCCATCGTTATCCATTGCGCATCTGCAATTGAAGCAAGGGCCTCAGGATATGCATGCGGATTTTCAGGAATAATCCGAAGTGTTTTCAAGCGACCTTTTGTTGTTGCCACTTCAGCCTGTCCACGAACAATTTTTGTTCCTATTGAATTCTCAAAAGTTGCTTCGATATCCAACGGCTGCGATGACATAGGAAGTACTCGACCAATAACTTTTAAGAGAGCGCCCACGCGATCGAGTCCTGCAACGGTGTCCTCATCGCGATCCCATAGCGCTGCAAGGAGAAGATTTCCTACGGCATGACCATTGAGATCGCCATCGCTTGTGAAGCGATATTGCATGATCTCAGCCCAGCTACGGCCCCATTCATCATCACTGCACAGAGCTGCAAGTGCCATACGTAAATCACCAGGTGGCAAAATCGGAAACTCTTCTCGCAGTCTTCCACTCGAGCCACCGTTATCAGCAACAGTCACTATCGCCGTAATACTGGATGTGAAACTGCGCAGTGCTGTAAGAGTTGCAGCCAAACCATGGCCCCCACCGAGTGCTACAACTTTTCGATCAGAACTCATTCACGCCCTACATCGCGATGGGTGGCATGGGCTGTGATTTCAAGATCTTTCGACGACGTACTCAACTGTCGAGCGATTTCTTCAGAAATGGCCACGGAACGATGTTTACCACCTGTGCAGCCAATTGCAATCGTGACATATTTCTTACCTTCACGGAAATATCCAGGAATCATCTTCTGAACAACTGAGACATAGCTCTTCACAAAGTCTTCAACACCTTCGCTGCCCAAGACTTTATCTGAGACAGGCTTATCTAGGCCATTGAGTGGTCGCAGCTCTGGAATCCAATGTGGATTAGGAATAAATCGGCAATCAAGAACAAGATCAGCATCCACGGGTATTCCGTATTTATATCCGAAGGAGAGAACGTTCACCCGAAGCGAGGGAAGCATGCCAGCTGCAAATATCTCCGAAGTTCGCTTCTCTAGTTGGTGCACATTCAAATTGGATGTATCGATCACAACATCTACTTGAGCACGGATCTCCTCCAGCTTGGCACGTTCGCGTTCAATTCCGTCAACGATTCGATCCTTACCCTGCAGGGGATGCGGGCGACGAGTTGATTCAAAACGTTGCACGAGCGCTTGATCTGTCGCATCCAAAAAGAGTAAGCGATAGGGAGTTGCCGCCCCTTTGAGTTGTGAAAGCGCGCTATTGAGTTCGTCAAAGAACTTTCCACCGCGAACGTCCACCACAACTGCTAGCGCTGCGTGAGTATCCAAACTCTGTTCTGCAAGTTGTGGCAGAAGTGCAGGAGGCAGATTGTCGACCACATACCAACCCAAATCTTCAAGGGCGTGCGCTACTGTCGAACGTCCAGCACCTGACATTCCAGTGAGGATAAGTAGCTCTTGTGTTGCCATGGTCAATATTCTGCCTTAGCTGTCAAGTATCTCGCCGGTAGCCATATCAACGCCTGATTGTGAAAGGTTTTGAAGATGGCTAAATATGATGGCTGCAATTGTTGCTCCAATGCCAGGAGTTGAGGCAAGTTCATCTGCAGTGGCTTTACGCATTGCCGTAACAGTGCCAAATCGATCGAGTAACGCTGCTCTACGTGTTTCACCGAGCTGTGGAATCTCATCCAGAAGGGATTCCAACATCACCTTGGAGCGACGCGATCTATGGAATGTAATAGCAAAACGGTGAGCTTCATCGCGTATACGTTGGAGCAAATACATACCTTCTGATGTGCGAGGCAAGATCAATGGATCCTTATCCCCCGGCATCCAGACCTCTTCCAATCTCTTTGCTAATCCGCAGAGGGCAACATCAGTAATTCCCAGTTCATCGAGTGCGCGTTGTGCAGCTGCTACTTGTGGCGCACCACCATCGACCACAATTAGTTGCGGAGGATATGCAAACTTACTGAGCTTGCCTCCAGTCTCAGCTACCTCGCTTTGATTGACTGAGCGATCTGCCAAGAGGCGCTTCATGCGACGAGTGATGACTTGATGCATAGCTCGCGTGTCATCTTGAGCAGTATCTGTATCAATAATGAACCTGCGATATTCACTCTTCTTCGCAAGTCCATCTTCAAAGACGACCATGGAGGCCACTACCGATGTACCCGAGATATTGGAGATGTCATAACACTCAATACGAAGTGGAGTGCGTGAGAGCTGTAGCTCCTCTTCTAGCTCTAATAGCGCCTTGCCAGAGACTGCAGCATCTGTGGCTCTCTTACTCAAATATTGAACGAGCGCATAATGCGCATTGCGCTCAACTGTCTGCAGAAGTTCAACTTTTTCACCACGCTGCGGAACTTTGATAGCAACTTTGGCACCACGTAAGGAGCTAAGCCATTCCTCCAGTGCCGCTCGATCTACTGGCTCGTGATTAACATAAACCTCTGAAGGAATATCTGCAGGAGCACTTTGACTATAGATGGAGAAGAAGAGTGAACCTATCTGATCATCGCCTTCTAGTGCGCGCTCTTGATCCACAATCCACGAGCGAGATCCCTTAATCGAACCTCGTCTCACGATAAATATTGAACCTGCTGCATGTAAGCCTTCTTCATGTATGGAGATGAAATCACCATCGAGTTCATCAGAGAGGTTTCCTTGCGTAGAGCGCTGTGCTTTCTCAAAAGATTCAATCTGGTCACGAAGTCTGGCAGCTCGTTCAAACTCTTCACGTTCGGATGCTCCCTCCATCTCAGCGCGCAAAGTAGGAAGAAGATTCTCCATACCTTTCTCCATAAAGGAATCAAGCTTCACTGCGATTTCGCGATGCTCATCAGGTGTCACCCAACCAACGCAGGGTGCTGCGCATTTGCCGATATCACCCAATAGACATTGACGCTTGGTGCGTTGAGCTCGCTGAAAATTGCCGGCACTACACGAGCGCACAGGAAAGACTTTCAAGAGAACTTCATAGGTATTACGTAGCGCCCAAGTATTTGTATAAGGGCCAAAGTATTTGAGTCCCGGCCTCTTCTCTTTGCGAGTGATAAAGATGCGTGGAAATTCATCTGCCATAGAAATCGCTAGATATGGGTAAGACTTATCATCCTTAAACTGCACGTTATACGTTGGGTGATACTGCTTTATCCATGAGAATTCCAGAGCGAGTGCTTCAAGCTCTGTCCCAACGATCGTCCAATCAACACGAACTGCTTCATGCACCATGCGATAAGTCTTCTGCGCAAGATTGGAACCAAAGTATGTCGTCAGTCGATTCTTAAGATTCTTTGCCTTGCCCACATAAATCACTTTGTCACTGCCGTTGTAGAAACGATAGACGCCAGGCTCTTCCGGTATCTCCTTAGGACGATATGAGGATGGCTCTGCCATAGCTACTTCTTCTGTGCAGTTTTACGTGGGGCAGTCTTTATTGCAGTTTCTTTGATAGCAGTTGCTGCACGATTAGTCGCTAGAATTTCAGCTAAGTACTGTCCTGTATAACTTGCCTTCACCTTAGATACCACTTCAGGAGTTCCTTCAGCAACAACTAATCCCCCACGGAATCCACCTTCAGGGCCCATATCGATAACCCAGTCAGATGATTTAATAACATCGAGATTGTGTTCAATGACAATCACAGTATTTCCTGATTCCACTAGACGCTTAAGAACACCTAAGAGTTTATTGACATCTTCAAAGTGAAGACCAGTTGTTGGCTCATCAAGAACATAGATGGTGCGACCTGTTGAACGGCGTTGAAGTTCGGTAGCAAGCTTCACGCGCTGAGCTTCTCCACCTGAAAGAGTGGGGGCCGATTGACCCAAGCGCACATACCCAAGGCCCACATCACAGAGAGTCTTGAGATAACGAGCAATCGTTGGAACTGATTCAAAGAATGTATGTGCAATCTCAATAGGCATATCCAGTACCTGTGCGATGGTCTTGCCCTTGTAATGCACTTCTAGGGTCTCGCGGTTATAGCGAGCACCATGACAGACCTCGCAGGGAACATATACATCAGGAAGGAAGTTCATCTCGATTGTGATCGTTCCATCACCAGAACAGTTCTCACAACGTCCGCCTTTAACGTTAAAGGAGAAACGACCCTGCTGATAACCACGGACTTTTGCCTCCGTCGTCTCAGCAAAGAGAGCACGGACCTTATCGAAGACGCCTGTATAGGTTGCAGGGTTAGAGCGCGGTGTGCGACCAATCGGTGATTGGTCTACGTGCACAACTTTGTCGAGTTGATCAATACCGGTAACGGTGCGGTGGCGACCAGGAACAAGGCGCGCTCCATTGAGCTTATTTGCAAGTGTCGTATAGAGAATGTCATTCACTAACGTTGATTTGCCAGAGCCTGAAACTCCTGTGACAGAGACAAAGAGACCAAGTGGAATAGAAACTTCAATATCTTTTAGGTTATTCTCTTTGGCACCCTTAATAACAAGTTGGCGCTTAGCATCCACTGGTCTGCGCGTTTTTGGAATTTCAATTGATTTACGGCCAGATAAATAGGCACCTGTAATCGACTCCTTCGATGCAATAAGTTCTTCATAAGAGCCAGAGACGACAACTTTGCCACCATGCTCACCAGCACCTGGCCCAATATCGACTACCCAATCAGCTGTACGAATCGTCTCCTCATCATGCTCAACAACAATGAGAGTATTTCCAAGATCGCGCAGACGAGTCAGAGTCTCAATCAAGCGACGGTTATCACGCTGATGTAACCCAATAGATGGTTCATCAAGGACATAGAGAACACCGACAAGTCCTGAACCGATCTGCGTTGCAAGACGAATACGTTGCGCTTCACCGCCAGAGAGCGTTGCTGCAGGACGATCGAGTGAAAGGTAATCAAGTCCAACATCGAGAAGGAAGCCAAGGCGTGCATGAACTTCCTTCATCACACGTTCAGCAATCTGTGCCTCACGCTTATTCAGGGCCACTTGCTTCAAGAACGTTGCACAATCATCGATAGAAAGTGCACACACCTCAGCAATGCTCTTACCGCCAAGAGTTACAGCCAATACTTCAGGCTTTAACCTTGCTCCCTTACATTCAGGACAAGGCGTTTCGCGCATATAGGCCTCGTACTTATCGCGGCTGAAATCACTATCAGTCTCACTATGTCGGCGATGGATAAAGGGAACTACACCTTCAAAACCTGTTGAGTAATTGCGCACTCGCCCATAACGATTCTTATATTTAACATGCACTTCATAATCAAAGCCATTGATGATCGCCTCTTTGGCTTTAACCGAGAGCTTCTTCCACGGGTTATCCATCGAGAATTTAAGTTCGGTGGCAAGGGCTTCAAGCAGACGCAAAAAGTATTCAGAGGATTGTCCCCCAGCCCACGGGGCAATAGCACCTTCATTAATGGAGATGGAGTCATCCGGGATGATTAAATCTTCATCGACCTCAAGCTTTGTTCCAATTCCTGAACATTCAACGCATGCGCCAAAGGGTGAGTTAAATGAGAATGAGCGTGGTTCTAGTTCTTCAAAGGAGAGATTGCAATCATGGCATGCCAGGTGCTCGCTATAGGTATGTTCCTTCTCGCCAGTTTTGGCATCAACAAAATCCAGAAGTACTAGACCATTACCTAAACGCAGAGCGGTCTCAATGGAATCTGTCAGGCGTGACTTACTCTCAGCTTTTGCAGTCAGACGATCAATAACCACCTCAATGGTGTGCTTCTCTTGTTTTTTTAGCTTGGGTGGTTCAGTCAGCTGAATAGTTTCGCCATCCACACGAGCACGTGAATAGCCCTGCGTAACTAACTCTGAAAAGAGATCAACGAATTCACCTTTACGTTCACGAATGACAGGGGCAAGGATCTGAAACTTTGTTGTGGCAGGCATCGTAAGAATCTGATCCACAATCTGTTGAGGACTCTGGCGAGAGACTGCCTTGCCACACTGTGGGCAATGAGGACGACCCGCACGAGCAAAGAGCAGACGGAAATAGTCATACACCTCAGTAATAGTTCCCACCGTTGATCGTGGGTTTCGGTTGGTGGATTTCTGATCAATGGAGACTGCAGGAGAAAGTCCTTCAATGAAATCAACATCAGGCTTATCCATCTGTCCTAAGAATTGGCGGGCATAGGCAGAAAGGGATTCCACATAGCGACGCTGGCCTTCAGCAAAGATGGTGTCGAATGCAAGGCTTGATTTACCTGAGCCAGATAAACCTGTGAAGACGATCAGCGCATCGCGAGGAAGTTCGATGGAGACATCTTTAAGGTTATGTTCGCGCGCTCCGCGAACAACTAACTTATCGATGCTCATGTTCCGGCCTCATCCATTCCGCGAAGTTCGCGCTTTAAATCCTTCAACTCATCTCGCAGTCGTCCTGCAAGTTCGAAAGCGAGTTCATCAGCTGCACTGCGCATCTGTTCGGTGAGGGAGCCTATCAACGCAATCAGTTCTTGGCGCGGCATAGAATCCGTAGATTTGGAAGCAAATGGCAGAGCAGAGCCAGATTTCTTACCCTTAAGCGATGCCATGATGTCATCAGTGTCGTCGCTCTCTTGGGCGATGAGGTCTGTGATATCTGAAATCTTCTTCCGCAGTGGCTGAGGGTCAACTCCTCGTTCGAGGTTATAGGCAACCTGCTTAGCACGACGTCGATTGGTCTCATCAATCGCCTTCGCCATCGATGCAGTCATATTGTCTGCATACATATGAACTTCACCAGAAACATTTCGTGCAGCGCGTCCGATAGTCTGAATGAGAGATGTTGCAGATCTCAGGAAGCCTTCCTTATCGGCATCTAGAATTGCAACGAGTGAAACTTCAGGAAGATCCAAGCCCTCTCGAAGTAAGTTGATACCGATCAAAACATCGTATTCTCCACTGCGCAGTTCGCGCAGAAGTTCCACGCGGCGAAGGGTGTCAACTTCTGAGTGCAGATAGCGAACCCGCACACCCTTCTCCTGGAGGTAATCAGTCAAATCTTCAGACATCTTCTTTGTCAGTGTTGTCACAAGTACTCGCTCATTACGTTCTGCTCGAATATTGATCTCATGCAAGAGATCATCAATCTGCCCCTTAATAGGCTTCACAACAATCTGAGGATCAACCAACCCTGTTGGACGGATTACCTGCTCAACAACATCACCATCGACCTTTGCCATCTCATATTTTCCAGGCGTAGCTGAGAGATAAATAGTCTGTCCGGTGCGATCTAAGAACTCTGGCCACTTCAATGGGCGGTTATCAAGTGCGCTAGGTAGGCGGAATCCATGTTCAACCAGTGTGCGCTTACGCGCCGAATCACCTTCAAACATCGCACCAATCTGCGGCACAGTCACATGGCTTTCATCAATCACCACGAGAAAGTCTTCTGGGAAGTAGTCGAGTAAACAGTTTGGAGCAGATCCAGGTTCGCGACCATCAAGATGTCGTGAATAGTTTTCAATACCCGAACAGAAACCAAGTTGCTGCATCATCTCTAAGTCAAAAGTGGTACGCATGCGAAGGCGCTGTTCTTCCAGTAGCTTTCCCTGCTTCTTAAAGAGGTTGAGCTGAATCTGTAGCTCATCTTCAATCTCACCCATTGCCCGCTTCATCGTTTCTGGACCTGCCGCGTAGTGGGTAGCCGGGAAGATATAGATCTCTTCCTCATCACGGACAATCTCACCTGTCAGCGGATTCAGCGTCATGATCTTCTCAATCTCATCGCCAAACATCTCAATGCGCACAGCTAACTCTTCATACATAGGAATAATCTCAACAGTATCTCCGCGCACCCGAAATGTGCCACGTTCGAAAGCCATATCGTTACGCTTGTATTGAACATCAACAAATTTACGAAGCAGAACATTGCGTTCAATCTCATCGCCCACTTTGAGGCGAATCATTCGATCGATGTACTCCTGTGGTGTGCCAAGGCCATAAATACAAGAAACCGTTGCTACAACAATGACATCGCGCCGTGTGAGAAGTGAGTTGGTGGCTGAGTGGCGCAGGCGCTCGACCTCATCGTTGACGCTGGAATCCTTCTCAATAAATGTATCTGTCTGAGGAACATAAGCCTCAGGTTGGTAGTAGTCGTAGTAAGAAACAAAGTATTCGACAGCATTATTGGGAAGTAGCTCACGGAATTCGTTAGCAAGTTGAGCAGCAAGTGTCTTATTGGGAGCAAGGACCAAGGTGGGGCGTTGGAGGCGCTCAATCAACCAAGCCGTTGTTGCAGACTTTCCCGTACCTGTGGCACCTAATAGAACAACATCTTGCTCACCTGCATTGATGCGACGAGTAATTTCTTCGATGGCCGCAGGCTGATCTCCTGCAGGAACATAATCACTGATGACTTGAAAGGGTGCGACCTTTCGCTGAAGATCGGTTACTGGGCGCACGTGGTTAGCCTAGCGATTGCGGTTGAAGAACGCTCTCCCAGAGATTTTCCACCTGACGCAGCAGGGAATCTTCATCGCCATCGTTGCGGATAACGGCATCGGCAACGGCTGTGCGGGCCTCTTCACTTGCCTGAGAAGCCATTCTCTTTTCAATCTGTGAGATGTAGAGCCCCTTCTTTAGAAGGCGTGCCTTACGCAGTTCAATATCGGATTCAACGGTGATGACATAATCAAATTTCTCAGCTGCCCCTGTCTCAACAAGAAGAGGGATCTCATAAATCAAAATGTCTTCAATGTCTAAATCTGCAACTGCTTGAGCAAAGAGTGCCTGCACGCGCGGATGGATTATCGCTTCAAGATCTTTGCGGGCTTTCTCATCACTAAAGACAATGTCAGCAAGCTTCTTTCGGTCGATATCTCCGTTAAGAATGACTTCATCCCCAAAGCGAAGTAGGACATCTGCAAAACCATCTGTGCCGCGTTCAATTGCCATACGAGCCAACTGATCTGCATCAATAACAAGTGCACCAAGTTCTGCAAAATTCTGTGCAACCGTTGACTTACCAGCACCGATTCCGCCTGTAAGGCCAACTACCAACATGTATCAACTCTACCTTTGCGGTAATTAAAAAGGGACCCATGCGGGGTGTGCGAGTTAAATATCAGCTCGCGACCCGAATGAGTCCCTCTTTAGTAATTACTTATTCAGCTACAACAGCTTCTTCTGCTACAACAGCAGCTTCTTCAGCGACCTTTGCTTCAGACTTCTGCTTCTTGTGAGCCATGAAGCGCTCCTGAGCAACAGCGTATTGACGCTCCCACTCTTCACGCTGTGTGTCATATCCCGGCTTCCATTCCTGAGTTTCAGGATCAAAACCTTCTGGGTAGATGAAGTTTCCTTCAGCATCGTAACGAGCAGACATTCCGTACTGTGTTGGATCGAATGCTTCGATCTCGACTTCATGTCCTTCGTTAGCCTGCTTCAATGAGAGTGAGATGCGGCGACGCTCAAGATCGATATCGATAATCTTGACGAAGAGTTCGTCATCTACTGCAACAACCTGCTCTGGAATCTCAACGTGGCGTTCTGCCAACTCTGAGATGTGAACAAGTCCTTCGATTCCTTCGTGAACGCGAATAAATGCACCGAATGGAACAAGCTTTGTCACGACGCCTGGCACAACAGTATTGATTGTGTGGGTGCGAGCAAATGCCTGCCATGGATCTTCTTGTGTTGCCTTGAGTGAGAGTGAAACACGCTCGCGCTCGAAATCAACTTCGAGGACTTCAACGGTTACTTCATCGCCAACTTCAACAACTTCACCTGGGTGATCGATATGCTTCCATGAAAGCTCTGAAACGTGAACGAGACCATCAACGCCACCAAGGTCAACGAATGCACCGAAGTTAACGATTGATGAGATAACGCCTGAACGAACCTGACCCTTTTGGAGCTGGTTTAGGAATTCAGTGCGTGACTGTGACTGTGTCTGCTCAAGGAATGCACGACGTGAAAGCACAACATTGTTGCGATTCTTATCGAGTTCGATGATGCGAGCCTCAACCTGCTTACCGATGTAAGGAGTCAGGTCACGAACGCGACGCATTTCAACGAGAGATGCTGGCAAGAAGCCACGCAATCCGATGTCGACGATAAGTCCGCCCTTAACAACTTCAATAACTGTTCCGATGACAACTTCATCGCGTTCCTTCTTGCCTTCGATTTCGCCCCAAGCACGCTCATACTGAGCACGCTTCTTAGAGAGAATCAATCGACCTTCTTTATCTTCCTTCTGAAGAACAAGCGCTTCAACCTTATCTCCAACCTTAACGATGTCATTTGGATCTGCATCGTGGCGGATAGAGAGTTCGCGTGATGGAATTACGCCTTCAGTCTTGTAACCAACGTCAAGGAGTACTTCTTCGCGATCAATTTGAACGACTGTGCCAATGACGAGGTCTCCGTCACTGAAATTTCTGATTGTTCCTTCAATTGCGGCTAGAAAATCTTCCGCTGATCCAATGTCATTTATTGCAATTTGTGTAGTCAAGATGCTCCGTAGGGATAGAAAGTAGTAGGGATAGGACTATTAAATTTTTCCCGCTTCTTGTGAATCGGGAGGCTAAGAGTATTGGTGGGGGTGATTTACAGGCAAATCCACGCATAGGAATCAAGGAGTTCACATAGGATTGCAGTGCAATGAAGCGATATATCGAACTATTCCGAATTCCCAATGTCTGGGTCCTTCTTCTTGCATGCTTTCCAGCCCGAGTGGCATATGGAATGGTCGGTCTTGGCATCTTCTTCAAGGTAGAGCAGGCAACTGGCTCAATCTCATTTGCCGGAATCGCTATCGGTCTAAATGCAGCAGCTGGATCATTTACTGCAGGAATCCGCGGATCGATTATGGATAAATATGGTCAGACATGGCCACTGCGCATCATGGTCCCAGGTTATGCAGGAATGGCCTTTGCACTCAATGCAATGCACTCCAAACCTTTGATGTTGATCTTTGCATTTGTTATGGGGCTGAGCGCTCCCCCAATTAACTTATCCGTGCGCCCTCTCTGGAAAATTGTTGTCCCTGATGATTTCCTTCGCACTGCATATGCAATGGACACCGCAATCATGAGCGCTGCAGGTGTAGTTGGCCCTGTCATCGCAACAACACTAGCTCTCTCATCACATCCTTCACTTCCTCTCAATATTTGCGGTGTGCTTATGATTATCGGTGGAGGCGCTCTTGCGCTGACAAAAGTTTCTCGCAGCTGGATTCCCGAAAAGAAGGCTGCAGATTACGTTCCCTTGTGGAAGCACAAACCACTACAACTTCTGATGATTGAAGGATGTTTTCTTGGATTCGGTTGGGGCGTCTTTGACGTTGCAGTCCCAGCATTTACAACGATTGAAAAGGTTCCACACTTAACTGCATGGATCTTCACATCTATGGGAGTTGCAAATATTGCAGGTGGTTTACTTGCAGGTCTTGTCTCTAAACGCACATCCTCTTTGCGCGCCATGCGCACCACTTATGGAATTTGGTTCTTCGCCTCCATCCCGATGGCGCTATCTCATCCAGGTTGGACGATGATTCTTGCCGGTGGGCTACTAGGACTTCTCGGTGGAGCAATCATGGTCTTCTATTGGGAAGTGATGGAGGCAATCCGTCCTAAAGGATCTCCCACTGCAATGATGGGTTGGCTCTGGACTGTTGAAGGAACCTTGATGTCTATTGGATCAATGTTCGGTGGCGTCATCTCAGAACACCAATCACCAACTTTGGCACTCTGGATAACAACAACATGTATTGGAATTGGCTATCTGATTCTCGCTGTAGGTAAAGCTCGCCTTACCGCCGCAGATCGCATTCCAACTCCTGAAGAAGATTTAGAAGCGATGAAAGATAACTCCCCAACGACTAGCTAGTGAGCAGCCTCGTTCCAACTCTTGCCAACGCCGACTGAAACATCCAGCGGTGCACGAAGTGGATAGGCCTTACCCATCTGAACTCGTACTAACTCTGAAACTTCATCAATCTCCTCATTGACTACTTCTAGAATTAGCTCATCGTGAACCTGCAATAACAACCTAGATGTGAAATTTCCAGCAACCAACGCACCTTGAACGTTAAGCATCGCTTGCTTAATGATGTCGGCTGCAGATCCCTGGATCGGAGCATTGAGCGCCATGCGCTCGGCAACTTCCCGTCTCTGACGATTGTCATGCATGAGATCTGGAAGATAGCGCCGGCGGCCCATAACCGTTTCTGTGTATCCAACTTTACGAGCATCATCAACAACAGTTTTGAGGTAGTCACGAATACCTCCGAAGCGTTCAAAGTATCTATCCATCAAATCTTGCGCTGCAGGTGGTGATAAATCCAGCTGCGCAGCAAGTCCATATGAGCTCAAACCATATGCAAGTCCATATGACATCGCCTTAATCTGCCTGCGCATCTCAGAATCAACATCGGCGGGCTTCACACCAAAGACTTCTGCAGCAACAGTTGCGTGAAGGTCCTCCCCCGACTCAAACGCTTTGAGCAGGTGCTCATCGTTAGAAAGGTGGGCCATGATGCGCATTTCAATCTGACTGTAATCAGCTGTCAGAAGTGCGTCATAGCCACTACCTGCAATAAAGCATCCACGGATCTTGCGACCTTCCTCGGTGCGCACAGGAATATTCTGCAGATTGGGACCAACAGAGGAAAGTCTGCCTGTTGCTGCAACTGTTTGTGCGAAGTGTGTGTGGATTCGCTTATCCTTCTGAATTTCAACCAGAAGACCTTCAATAGTGGTTGCAAGTTTCTTTGTCTCACGGATGCGCAGCAGGGCCGCAAGAAGTGGATGTGAAGTCTTCTCAAATAACCACGTGAGAGCATCAGCATCAGTGGTGTAACCAGTTTTTATCTTCTTCGTCTTGGGAAGACCGAGTTCTTCAAAGAGAACAACCTGCAACTGCTTAGGTGAGCCCACATTAAATTCATGGCCTGCAGCATCGTGGGCAACTTTGGTCTCACGGGCAACTTCCCCATCAAAGAAAGTTGCAAGAGTTTCAAGACCCTTCTTATCGACTGCGATTCCGCGGTTCTCCATCAGCGCTAATAAGTCAGCAACCGGAAGTTCTAGTTCCTGGTAAAGCTTTGTGAGACTGCGATCCTTAAGTTCCTTTGTCAGCGAATCTCGAAGACCAAAGAGTGCGCATGCTGTGGTGAGCAGTACTTGTTCAGGTGAAGATTCATCAACTTGGCTGCCATCGCCCCAACGCTCGAGTAAATCCTTCACCTCCTGTGCCCGAACTCCAGGATTGACTAAATATGCGGCCAGGGAAGTATCGAAGACAACTCCTGTGAGCCCATTATCGCGAGCTACTGCCTTCGCATCATGAGCAATCTTCTCAAGGGAAGGAGCAGTTGCCCACTCCCCCATCTCTGATGAGTGAATGAGAAATGCTGTCTTCTTATCAAGGGCTACGGCATAGCGATGCAGCCGATCATCTTCGAGTTCATAGGCGATTGAAATCGCTCCGCTATGTGCTGAAATCTTTGCGCTCACCTCATCTGAGGTGAGAACTGATGAATCGATATCTGAACCAAAGAGTGAGAATTCAGGTTCGGATGACTTATCTACTTTCTTCGCAGACGTCTCGGCGCCTCCTGCAGAGATAACTTTCAAGCGATCTTTCAGTGTACGAAATTCAAGTTCTTCAAAGAGAGCGGTCAGATCAGATTCTGTGACACCGCTCCATGCCAGTGCATCAATGGTGAACTCCATCGGTGCATCATGGATGAGCTGAGTAAGTTCACGATTGCGCTTTACGTTATCAATATTGGCACGCAGAGCTTCGCCGACTTTGCCACCAACCTTCTCGGCCTGTGCAAGAAGTTCAACAAGTGAGCCATATTCAATAACCCATTTTGATGCAGTTTTTTCGCCAACACCTGGAATTGATGGCAGGTTATCGCTGGGATCTCCACGAAGGGCAGCAAAATCTGGATATTGCTCGGGAGTCATCCCATACTTTTCTTGCACGGCATCCGGTGTCATGCGTGCCATCTCAGAGACTCCACGCTTGGGATAGAGAACTGTTGTCTGCTTAGTTACTAACTGAAAGCTATCTCGATCGCCCGTACAGATCAGAACCTCTGCACCCTCTTTCTCTGCACGCTTTGTAATGGTGGCGATAATGTCATCGGCTTCAAATCCCTCTATTTCAAATTGACTGATTCCAAAACCTTTAACCAGTTCATGTAGATAAGACATCTGTGAACGAAATTCATCCGGCGTCTTCGCTCGGTTGGCCTTATATTCTGGAAAGATTTCAGAGCGAAAAGTCTTGCGCGAGACATCAAATGCCACCGCCACATGGGTCGGCTTCTCATCCTTTAAGAGGGAGATCAGCATCGTTGCAAAGCCATAGATGGCATTGGTGTGCTGGCCTTGGGCGGTTGTGAAGTTCTCAACAGGAAGTGCGAAGAATGCTCGATACGCCATGGAATGGCCATCGATGAGGAGCAATCTCTTCGTAGCCATGGCGCTCATCATAGATATAAACTCTGCAACTATGACTGAACCTGATTACTTAGCAATCATCAAAGAACGCGGACAGGGCGCTCTCGATATCAAGATGGGTATCGAGATGCTCGAAGTCTCACCACAACGTTTGGTGGCGCGCATGCCTGTTGAGGGAAATACTCAACCTATCGGCATCCTCCATGGCGGAGCCAACGTCGTTCTTGCTGAGTCACTCGGCTCTATCGGCACTCAATTACATGCTGGCCCTGACCGCAAAGTTGTGGGCGTTGATATCAATGCAACTCACCATAAATCAACATCAAGTGGATATGTGACAGCAGTTGCTACGCCTGTCTCACTAGGTCGCACGCTCTGCGTCTATGAGATTGTGATAACAAACGAGGCAGGTCAGCGAACTTGTACAGCTCGCATAACCTGCCTCATTTTAAATAAGGATTAATTACTTAATTAATGAGCACCTGTTCCGAGGTATGCCTCGCGAACCGCTGGATCATTAAGAAGGTCAGAAGCTGCTGCTTCCTTGGTAACATTTCCAGTTTCGAGAATATAAGCACGGTGTGCACGCTGTAACGCCTGCTGTGCATTCTGTTCAACCAAGAGAATTGTCACGCCCTGCTTATTGATCTCAGTGATGATGCGGAAGATATTTGCAATCATCTGAGGTGCAAGACCCATAGATGGCTCATCAAGGAGCAAGACCTTTGGACGTGCCATCAGAGCACGACCCATTGCAAGCATCTGCTGTTCTCCACCTGAGAGAGTTCCACCCGCTTGAGAAGTTCGTTCTTTCAAACGTGGGAACAAGGTATAGACGCGATCGAGATCTTCATCCATCTCAGCTTTACGATCCTTGCGATTGAACTTACCCATCTCAAGGTTCTCAAGAACTGTCATGCCAGGGAAGATTCCACGGCCTTCAGGAACTTGTGAGATACCTAGATCTACGCGCTCATGCGCAGGAACCTTATTAATACTTGTTCCATCGAAGCTGATATCTCCACTGGAGACGTTACGAAGACCAGAGATGGTCTTAAGAATTGTTGTCTTACCCGCACCATTAGCACCGATAAGTGTGACAATCTCACCTTGGTTAACAACAACTGAAACGCCTTTGATAGCTTCAATCTTGCCGTAGTGAACGCGAAGATCTTTAATTTCAAGACGCATCTGCTGGCACTCCTAGGTAAGCCTCAATCACTCGAGGGTCATTTTGAACAACTGATGGAAGATCATCTGCAATCTTCTGACCGAAGTCGAGAACTGCAACGCGGTCTGAGATTCCCATGATGAGCGACATATCGTGCTCAATCAAAAGGACTGTATATCCCCGATCGCGAATCTTCTTAATAAGATTTGCTAGCTCAACCTTTTCAGCCGGGTTAAATCCTGCTGCTGGCTCATCGAGAAGAAGAAGCTCTGGCTCTGTTCCCAATGCGCGAGCGATTTCAAGACGACGTTGATCTCCATATGGAAGATTCTTTGCAAGCTGATCTGCGCGGTGGTCGATGCCCATCAAAGCAAGGAGCTCATGTGCACGCTCTTTACTCTCCTTCTCTTCACGACGATTGAGAGGAGTTCCAATGAGCGCGCGAACAAGACCTGTCTTCTTATGAACATCTGTTGCTGTAATAACATTTTCAAGAGCTGTCATATCTCCAAAGAGACGGACATTCTGGAAAGTGCGAGCAAGACCTGCCTTAGTCACTTGATGGCGCTTAAGCCCGCCAAGGTTCTGGCCTTTAAAAGAAATCTCTCCAGAAGTCACAGGATAAACACCGGTAACAACGTTAAATACTGTGGTCTTTCCAGCACCGTTAGGTCCAATGAGAGCACAGATTTCGCCTCTATTAACGTGGAAGTTCACTTCATTGAGAGCTGTAACGCCACCAAATTTAATGGTGACATTCTTAAGTTCGAGAAGTTTCTCTGACATTTAAATTGCCCTCTTCTCTGTAATCTTTTCGCGTTTTTTACGGGGCAAGAGACCATCTGGACGAAGGTTCATCATCAAGATGAGAACAATTCCGAATACCAACTGGCGCGCATTAGAAATGAATCGAATACGTTCTGGAAGGTAGGCAAGGATTGAAGCGCCAAGAACTACTCCCCAGATATTTCCAATTCCACCGAATACAACACAGGCAAGAATCAAGATAGAGACATCAAATTTGAACATATCTGGTGAAATCACCATGACCTTTGATGCATACAGAACTCCTGCTGCTCCACCGACTGCTGCACCGATCACAAATGACCAGAGCTTATAGACCAGAGTGTTCACACCCATAAGGGCTGCAACATCTTCATCCTGACGGATAGCCTCCCACGCGCGACCTGGGCGGCGCACTGTAAAGCGTCGAACCATCCAGATAACAAGAAGAATCATTGCAAAGACTAACCAGAAGAATGTCTGTGGGTGCATTAAATCAAAGTGCAATCCAAAGACACTTGGTGGGTTTGGAATTCCAGGAATTCCGTTAGGACCACCAGTGACATGGAGGTTAATTGCAACGATGCGAACAATCTCACCGAAGCCAAGAGTAATAATTGCAAGGTAGTCACCACGAAGGCGAAGTGCTGGAAGACCCAGGATTACTCCTGCGATCATGGCGAAGCCAATACCAAATGGCATAACTTCCCATGTATTCCACCCGTATAGAGTGGAGAGAATTCCTTGTGAGTAAGCACCGATTGCAAAGAATGCAACGTAGCCAAGATCGAGAAGTCCTGACTTACCCACCACGATATTAAGACCCAGAGCCATCATGACGAACATGGCAACCGGATAGACCAATACGTTCTGGAAAGAGGTAATAGGAGTATTAAGGAAGCTTGTTGGCCCCCATGATGCGGCAAATGGAATCAGGCCAATGAGAACTATGACAGCGATAACAAAGATCGTACGAACTGGTCGTGGCCATCCTGCCCAGAGTTCTGCACCCTTATCGCGAAGATTGAATTGAGTTAAGTTAGCCATCATGTCCTCGTCTGCTGAACGGCTTCACCGAAGAGACCGTTAGGCTTGAATAGAAGTACGACTACAAGAACAGTAAAGACGGTTACTGCCTTCCACTGAGATCCGAGCATCGCAGAAGCAAACTGCTCAAGCATTCCCAGTGCAATACCACCGTAGAAAGCACCACGTAGGTTACCGATTCCACCAAGAACCGCTGCGGTAAAGGCTGCGATACCCATATTGAATCCCACGTTAAAGACAGTATTTTCATAGACAGTCGTATAGATGAACGCTGCAGCGCCAGTTGTAAGGCCGCCGATGCAGAAAGTCAAAGTAATAACGCGGTTGATATTGATACCCATCAACTTTGAATTCTCTTCAGACATAGAGACTGCACGGATTGATTTTCCAAGACGGGACTTGGTCACGAAGCGATCGAGTGCAAAAAAGATGATGATTGGAACAACAATTGCCATCATTGTGTCGATACGGAAGTTAGCACCGTGGAATTCACCAAAGCTCCACTTATCAAGAAGCCGTGGAGTTGTCATAGGGCGAGAAATCGTAAGGATGCGCATTCCTTCGAGGAGTGCGATCGAGACTCCAATTGCCGAGATCAGCGAGGCGAGACGGTTAGCACCCCGTGCGCGCAATCTGCGGTAGGCAACGAGCTCAACCAGGATTGCAAGGAGTGCACAGGCAATCATGGCTCCGATAAATACTACGAAGAGGGTCCACGCCAATTTGAATCCGTGTAGCGACTCAGCATTTGTTGCATAGCCGAGAACGTGAATTTCCAAGTAGAGAGTGGCAAAGGTACCGATCATAAATACTTCGGAGTTTGCAAAGTTAATGAGTCTGAGGACTCCGTAGACCATGGTGTATCCAAGGGATACAAGCGCATAGATGAGACCGAGGGCTAATCCTTGTAATACAAGTGACCAGAACTGGCTCGTAATGACAGTGAAATTCATATCAACCGATCTATTGAGTGAAGCGTGTTATGAAGTGTGGCCACTCCCCGACATTGCCGGGAAGTGGCCACATACTACATTTTTACTGCGTTACTTCTAAGAACAGATGCTTATTAAGCAACTGCGTCGTAGATGATTACGCCGTTCTT
>Ga0209298_10000125_pt1 | contig 45070 bp, 40 predicted proteins | sample S_140806_EF_Meta_FD_187325 | JGI IMG/M metagenome (GOLD analysis project Ga0209298, IMG submission 187325) | Freshwater microbial communities from Lake Simoncouche, Canada to study carbon cycling - S_140806_EF_MetaG (SPAdes) (version 2) | ecosystem: Environmental > Aquatic > Freshwater > Lake ... | reverse complement strand
GACAGCCTTCTCGATACCGCGCTTGAGGCCGAGCGGGTTGGCGCCGGCCGCGACGTTGCGCAGACCCTCGCGAACCAGAGCCTGAGCCAGCACGGTAGCGGTCGTGGTGCCGTCGCCGGCGACGTCGTCAGTCTTCTTGGCGACTTCCTTGACCAGTTCGGCGCCGATCTTCTCGTACGGATCCTCGAGCTCGATCTCCTTGGCGATGGAAACACCGTCATTGGTGATCGTGGGGGCGCCCCACTTCTTCTCGAGAACGACGTTGCGACCCTTGGGGCCCAACGTGACCTTGACCGCGTCGGCGAGGGCGTTAAGGCCCCGCTCGAGGCCGCGGCGGGCCTCTTCGTCGTACGCAATTATTTTGGACATTGCGAAGTGATTCCTCCGATTAGGGGGTGACACGTTCTTGGGTCGGGCCCAGTGCCCGCGACGGACGACCTCAGTTGTGTGCAGACTGGGGTCTCACCGTCCCGACCTAGCACTCACCGGTCGTGAGTGCCAACACTATTTCTAGCACTCGCCCATGCCGAGTGCAAGATTGTTCACCCAGGGTGTACCCCCTCTTCGACACGCGTTCGTGGCGCAGTCCGCTCGGATGGGATTGCATTAGAGTCCGACTCGGTCAGAAGGGAGGCCTGCGGGTGCGGGCAGTCGAAGCGCCCGGCACGCAGGCATTGCGGGGCTGGCAGCGGCGGGCCCTAGTGCGCTATCTGACCGCCAGGCCGCGCGACTTTCTGCTGGTGGCAACGCCGGGAGCCGGAAAGACAGCGTTCGCCTTGCGCATCGCGGGCGAATTGCTGGCCGACGGCACCGTGGAGCGCATCACCGTCGTGGTGCCCACCGAACACCTCAAAACCCAGTGGGCCGGCGCGGGTGCGGCGGCCGGGATCTCGCTGGATCCGCGGTTCTCCAACTCCAATGCGACCACCTCGGATGACTATCACGGTGTCGTGGTGACCTACGCCCAGGTGGCCAGCCATCCGACGCGGCATCGGGTGCGCACCGAGAATCGGCGCACGCTGGTGATCTTCGATGAGATTCACCACGGCGGGGATGCCAAGAGTTGGGGTGAGGGCATCCGGGAGGCGTTCTCCGACGCGACCCGCCGACTAGGACTTACCGGTACGCCGTTCCGTAGTGACGACAGCGCCATTCCGTTCGTCAGCTACGAAGCGGACGCTGCGGGCTTCCGACACTCCAGGGCCGATCACACCTACGGCTACTCCGACGCGCTCACCGACGCAGTGGTTCGCCCGGTGGTCTTCCTGGCCTACTCCGGCGAGGCCCGCTGGCGTAACAACGCCGGCGAGGAATTCGCCGCCCGACTCGGTGAGCCGCTGAGCGCAGAACAGACGGCGCGCGCCTGGCGGACCGCACTGGATCCGGACGGCGAATGGATGCCCGCGGTCATCAGTGCGGCCGACACCCGGCTGAGCCAGTTGCGCGACGGCGGCATGCCGGATGCCGGCGGCATGGTGATCGCCTCCGACCAGAATGCCGCGCGCGCCTATGCCGCACTGCTGACTGCCATCACCGGCGAATCCCCGACGCTGGTGCTCTCCGACGATCCCGGATCCTCGGACCGGATCAGCGCATTCGAGGCGGGAACGAGCCGCTGGCTGGTTGCGGTGCGGATGGTCTCCGAAGGCGTCGACGTGCCGCGCCTGGCGGTGGGCGTGTACGCCACCAGTGCCGCCACGCCTCTGTTTTTCGCCCAGGCGATCGGCCGATTCGTCCGCTCCCGGACGCAAGGAGAGACCGCGAGCATCTTCCTGCCGTCGGTGCCGTCGCTGTTGCAGTTGGCCAGTGAACTCGAGGCGCAGCGCGACCATGTGCTGGGCAAGCCTCACCGCGAGTCGCTCGGCTTCGACGAGGTCGACGATCGTCAGCGCACCGAGCCGACTGATTCCGATAACGGATTCGAGTTCCTGGGCTCCGACGCCGAACTGGATCAGGTGATCTTCGACGGCTCATCGTTCGGCACCGCCACACCCGCCGGCAGCGCCGAGGAGGCGGACTATCTCGGCATCCCCGGTCTCCTCGACACCGCGCAGATGCGAGACCTGCTGCGCCGCAGGCAAGACGAGCAACTGGCGACGCGGTCGGCCTCCGGACTGCCCGTGCGGGTATCCACCCACGGACAGTTGCGTGATCTTCGGCGCGAGCTCAACACCCTCGTGTCGGCGATACATCACCGCACCGGCAGGTCGCACGGCTGGATTCACAACGAGTTGCGCCGAGTGTGCGGTGGCCCGCCGGTTGCGGCCGCCAACAGCGATCAGCTGCAGGAACGCATTGAGAATCTGCGCGGTTGGCGCAGCGCCTGAATTACAGCCCCAGTAGCGCCGGAAGACCAGCAACCGAGTCGATGATGTGATTGGGTTGCATCGCGAATTCGTCTGCGGCCCAACGATCTAAGGTCTCCTGACGGAACTTCCCGGTTCGCACCAACACGCCGGTCATGCCGACTACCTGAGCGGGTAGGACGTCGTTGTTGAGGTCATCGCCAACCATGTACGTCTCGTCAGGGTCGACACCCAGCCGAGCGGCTGCGGCCTGGAATCCTGCTGGGGCGGGCTTTCCCACCGCGGTCACCTTGCGACCGGAGGCCTGCTCCATTCCGATCAGGTACATACCGGTGTCGATCAGCAGGCCCCCATCGGTCTCCCAGGCGGTGCTGCGGTGCATCGCCACCACCGGCACGCCGGAGGCCATCCACTCGTAGACCCGGCTCAGCGTCCGATGGTTGTACTCCGGACCGGCGCCACCGAGCAGGATCACATCGGGTTTCGCGGCGTTCGCGGCGTCGCTGACGATGTCGAGGCCGGGCATATCGGCGGTGATGTCGCCATTGTTGACCAGGAGGCATCGAGCACCCGGGTAGTGCGCGCGGACGTAATCGGCGGTCAGCACAGCGGCGGTGATCACCTCATCGGGCCGGACATTCATGCCGGCATCCGACAGCGCCGAGGAGATCTGCACTCGGGTCAGCGTCGTGGTGTTGGTGAGGTAGGAGCATGCGATCCGACGATCGGCGAGGACGCGCAGTGTCTCGACGGCGCCGGGGATGGCACGCCACGACGTCACCAGCACACCGTCGATGTCGAACACCACCGGGCCGACGGGCATGTCAATAGACCCTAGTGCTTGCCGCCGGGCCCTCCGCGGCGGTGAGTATGTTCTAACCATGACTTGGATTGAGAAAAACGTTCCCGACCAGAGCGGCCGGCTGGCCATCGTCACCGGCTCCAACACCGGTCTCGGCTATGACAACGCACGAGCACTGGCCGCCCGCGGCGCGAAGGTGGTGATGGCGGTCCGCGACACCGCCAAGGGCGAGGAAGCTGCCGCCCGCATCCGGAAACTGACCCCGGGTGCCGAGGTCACGGTACACAAATTGGACCTGGGCTCGCTGACGTCGGTACGCACAGCAGGCGCCGAACTCGCCGCCGCCCACCCGCGCATCGACCTGCTGATCAACAACGCCGGCGTGATGTACCCGCCGAAGTCGACGACCGCGGACGGGTTCGAGCTGCAGTTTGGCACCAACCACCTCGGCCACTTCGCGCTCACCGGACTCTTGCTGAAAAACCTTCTGCCGGTGGATAACTCCCGTGTCGTGGTAGTGGCCAGCATCGCCCACAAGATCAAGGCCAAGATCGACTTCGACGACCTGCACTGGGAGAAGCGCAGCTACGACAAGGTCGCCTCCTACGGCCAGTCCAAGCTGGCCAACCTGATGTTCGCCTACGACCTGCAGCGGCGACTGACCGCGGCCAAGGCCAAGACCATCGCGGTTGCCGCGCACCCCGGCGTGGCTGCCACAGAACTCAGCCGGCACGTCCCCGGCTACGAACTGCCGGGCGTGGCGTGGCTGTTCGGCAAGGTGCTGAACACCTCTGAGGTCGGTGCACTCGCGACACTGCGTGCCGCGACCGACCCGAACGTCAAGGGTGGCCAGTACTGGGGTCCCGACGGCTTCCGGGAGATGCGCGGCTACCCCGAACTGGCGACGTCGAGCGAACAGTCCAGGGATGAGGCGATCCAGGAACGACTCTGGAAGGTCTCCGAGGAACTCACCGGCGTCACCTATCCGGTATAGGGACTCCTCGGATGCGTAGCGTGGCGGAGCATCAGCGCGTCGTCTCTGAGTTGATCACCGCACGCCCCGCTGTCACCGTCGGTCTGGTCGACGCTGCCGGACTGGTGCTCGCGCACGACGTGATCGCCGGGCTGTCGCTCCCGGTTTTCGATAACTCGTCGATGGACGGCTATGCGGTTCGCTACGACGACGTGACCGGGGCGAGTGTTGAGAACCCGGTGAAACTTCCTGTGGCCGAGGATATTCCGGCAGGCCGAACCGACGCACTCACGTTGACGGCAGGCACGGCGCACCGGATCATGACCGGCGCGCCGATGCCCACGGGAGCAACGGCGGTGGTCGCCGTCGAGAGCACTGACGGCGGAGTCGAGACGGTCGCGATCACGGCAACTCCGAAGCCCGGGCAGCACATTCGTCGGGCCGGGGAGGATGTCGCAGCCGGCAGTACGGTACTGCACGCCGGGCAGGTCGTCGGGCCGGCCGCATTGGGCTTGGTGGCCGCGCTCGGAATCGGTGAACTGGAGGTCATTCCACGTCAGCGGGTGCTGGTGATCTCCACCGGATCGGAGTTGGTGGCGGCCGGAACTCCGCTGCGGCCGGGCCAGATCTATGAGTCCAACGCGGTGATGCTCGCCGCCGCGGTGCGCGACGCCGGGGCCGAGGTGGTGGCCACGGTCACCTGTGACGACGACGCCGCGCGGTTCACCGCACTGCTCGACTCCTATGCGGATCGGACCGATCTGATCATCACCTCAGGCGGCGTCAGCGCCGGGGCCTACGAGGTGGTCAAAGACGCCTTCGGCACCGGCGGTGGCGTCGAGTTCGTGAAGGTCGCGATGCAGCCCGGGATGCCGCAGGGCGCGGGGCGAACCGCGACGGGCGCCGCGATCGTCACACTGCCCGGTAACCCGGTCAGCGCGCTGGTGTCCTTCGAGGTGTTCATCCGTCCCGCACTGCGCGCTGCGATGGGGTGCGCGCACCCACACCGCCCGGTATGCACCGCGGTGCTGGTCGAAGCGCTCACCTCACCGGCCGGCCGACGGCAGTTCCGCCGGGGTGTCTACGACCGCGACTCCGGGACCGTGGTCAGCTACGGCCCGCCCGCGTCGCACCACCTGCGCTGGCTGGCCTCGGCCGACTGCCTGCTCGACATCAGCGAGGACGTCACCGCACTGGCCGTCGGTGAGCAGGTCGAACTGTGGGACCTGGCACCGTAGGATCATCCGTCGTGGCCCGACGCCCCCGCTCCGCGGACGATATCCCCGAGTCCGGCCCGCAACGTCTGCTCGCCCTGGTGCGATCCTCGGTACCACCCGTGCACCCGGCCGGACTGCCCTTCATCTCGGCGGGGCTGGCCGCGGCGGCGCTGGGCCGCAATCACCGCTGGGCCCGCAGAGTGGGCCTGACGGCCGCCGGTGCCAATGCCGTGTTCTTCCGGCACCCGTCCCGTGTTCCGCCGAGCGGGACCGGTGTCGTCGTCGCACCCGCCGACGGGGTGGTGTGTCTGCTGGAGACGGCCGCACCACCGGCCGAACTCGGCCTGGGATCGACTCCGGTCACCCGGATCAGTATTTTCCTGTCCCTGCTGGATGCCCATGTGCAGCGCATTCCGGTCGGAGGCGAGGTGATCGCGGTGGCGCACCGCCCCGGCCGCTTCCATTCCGCCGACCTACCGGCCGCGAGTGGGGAAAATGAGCGCAACAGCGTCGCGATCCGCACGCCGGAAGGACACAGCGTGGTGGTGGTACAGATCGCCGGCCTGATCGCTCGGCGCATCATCTGCGATCTGCATGTCGGTGATCAGGTGGACATCGGCGAGACCTACGGGCTGATCCGGTTCGGCTCCCGGCTGGACACCTACCTGCCTGCGGGCGCGGAAGTACTCATCGAGTCGGGGCAGCGAACGCTCGCCGGCGAAACGGTGATGGCTCGGCTGCCGTGATTGCAAACGGTACTCAACCCAATCGAGGACTACGCATCCTGCCCAGCGCCACGACGGTGCTGGCGATCTGCGCCGGACTGACGTCAATCAAGTTCGCACTGGACGGTCGGCCGCACATCGCACTGGCACTGATCGGCGCCGCCGCGGTACTGGATGGCATCGACGGCGGTATCGCACGCGCACTGCACGCCCAGTCCCCGATGGGCGCAGAGATCGACTCGCTGGCCGATGCGGTCAACTTCGGTGTCGCGCCGGCGCTCGTCATGTACATCACGCTGCTGTCGTCGTCGCCGATCGGCTGGATCTTCGTCCTGCTCTACGCGGTGTGCATCGTGCTGCGCCTGGCCCGGTTCAACACCCTGCTCGACGACGACACCCGACCGGCCTACACCCGGCAGTACTTCGTGGGCATGCCGGCACCGTGCGGCGCAGTCGGTGTGATCGGCCCGCTTGCGGCGATGTTGCAGTTCGGCCACGGGTGGTGGACCTCGACGTGGTTCCTCTGCCTCTGGCTGGCGGCGAACGCCGCCCTTCTGGTGAGCCGGGTGCCGACCCTGGCCTTGAAGTCGGTGTCGGTTCCTGCGAATGCAGCGCCGATGTTGCTGATCGGAGTCGCGGGGGCCGCCGCCGGCCTGCTGCTGTTCCCCTACGTCCTGGTGCTGCTGATCATCGTGGGTTATCTGCTGATCATCCCGTTCACGATTCGCAGTCAACGCTGGGCCGCGGCACACCCGGAGGCATGGGAGGACAAGCCCCGGCAGCGGCGCGCGGCGCGACGCGCGGCCCGTAACGCAGAGAACCCCAATCGCCGATCGACGGCCCGACTGGGCCTACGCAAACCAGGAGGCTGAGACCGTGTCCGACGCGTCCGAACTGATGCCCGCCAAGCCCGGGTCCACCTCGAGCCTCACGCTCACCGCGCGGCTTAACACCTCGGCTCTGGACTCCCGCCGCGGTGTTGTTCGTCTTCATCCGGAAGTCATTGCCGCACTGGGTATTCGGGAGTGGGACGCGGTTTCCCTGATCGGCTCGCGGACCACCGCGGCGGTGGCAGGTGTGGCACCGGCCGGCACCCCCACCGGAACCGCACTGGTGGACGACGTCACGCTGTCCAACGCCGGCCTGCGCGAGGACTCGGCCGTGATCGTCACCCCGGTGACGGTGTACGGCGCCCGGTCGGTCACCCTGAGCGGTTCGGCACTGGCCACCCGATCGGTGTCATCGGCAACGTTGCGCCAGGCGCTGCTGGGCAAGGTCCTCACAGTCGGGGACACCGTGTCGCTGCTGCCCCGCGACCTCGGACCGGGCACGTCCACGTCGGAGGCAAGTTCGGCGTTGACGTCCGCGGTGGGAATCACCTGGACATCGGAGTTACTGACCGTCACCGGTACCGACCCGGCCGGACCTGTTTCGGTACAACCGAATTCGTCGGTCAGCTGGGGTGACGGTGGCACCGTCGGCACCGGTACGACGGCCGCCATCAGCCCGCCCACTCAGTGGCCGGCGGAACCCGAGGTCAGCATCGACGACCTCAAGGGCCAGCACGCACAGGCAGGCCGGCTCACCGAATGGCTCAAGCTCGCCCTCGACGAACCGGCGCTGCTGGAAAAGCTCGGCGCCAAACCGAATCTCGGCGTGCTGATCACCGGACCGGCCGGAGTCGGGAAGGCGAGGTTGGTGCGCGCCGTATGCGCGGGCCGGCGGTTGATCGACCTTGACGGCCCGGACACCGGCGCACTGGCGGCTACCGAACGCCACCAGGCGGTTGCCCGTGCAGTGTCCGACGTGACCAGTGGCGGCGGGGTTCTGCTCGTCACCGATATCGACGCACTACTGCCCGAACCGGCCGAGCCGGTGGCCACCATGATCCTCAGTGAGCTGCGCAAGGCCGTCGCCGCGCCGGGTGTCGCGCTGGTCGCCACATCCCAGGCACCAGATTCCGTGGATCCCCGGCTGCGGTCGCCTGAGCTGTGCGACCGCGAACTGGGCCTGAGCCTGCCCGATGGCGCCACCCGCAAGGCACTGTTGGAGGTGTTACTGCGTGACGTCCCGGCAGGCGAACTGACGTTGGATGAGATCGCCGACCGCACACCCGGATTCGTTCGGGCCGATCTTGCCGCTTTGGTTCGGGAGGCAGCCTTGCGTGCCGCCGCCCGGGCCAGCGACGACGGTAAACCCCCGGCGCTGACCCAGGACGACCTCACCGGCGCGCTGAGCGTGATCAGGCCGCTGTCGCGGTCCAATACCGAAGAGATTGCCGTCGGCTCGGTGACACTCGATGACGTCGGCGATATGGTCCACACCAAACAGGCGCTCACCGAAGCCGTACTGTGGCCGCTCCAGCACCCCGATACCTTCGCCCGGCTCGGTGTCGACCCGCCCCGGGGTGTACTGCTCTATGGCCCGCCCGGCTGCGGCAAGACATTCGTGGTGCGCGCGCTCGCCAGTTCTGGCCGACTGAGTGTGCACGCCGTCAAAGGCGCGGAACTGATGGACAAATGGGTGGGCTCCTCGGAGAAGGCGGTTCGCGAATTGTTTCGCCGGGCAAGGGATTCGGCGCCATCGCTGATATTCCTCGACGAGGTGGACGCTCTCGCGCCGCGGCGCGGACAGAGCTTCGACTCCGGCGTCACCGACCGGGTGGTGGCCGCGCTGCTGACCGAATTGGACGGCGTGGAACCGCTGCGCGATGTGGTGGTGCTCGGCGCCACCAACCGACCGGATCTGATCGACCCGGCCCTGCTGCGCCCGGGCCGGATGGAACGATTGGTGTTCGTCGAACCCCCGGACGCTGACGCCCGTCGCGACATCCTCAAGTCGGCCGCCAAATCAGTGCCGCTGAGCAAGGAAGTGGACCTCGGCGCACTGGCCGCCGACCTGGACGGCTACAGCGCGGCGGACTGTGTGGCACTGCTTCGAGAGGCCGCGCTGACCGCGATGCGCCGCTCTATCGACGCCGCGGACGTTACCGCCGCCGACGTCGCCACCGCGCGCGAAAACGTCCGGCCGTCACTGGATCCGGTCCAGGTCGAATCGTTGCGGGCATTCGCCTCCGAACACTGACGGCCCATTTTCTCACTCGCCGGACAGCTGGAATTCGACCATCGCGGTAACGGTTTCGATCGCATCGGTCAGCACATCGACGCGTTCGGCCAGAGTGGGTGCGGCCAGTACCGCGTACCGGTCCGCCTGACCCATCGGGACGCTGGATGCCAACGCGTAGACGTGGCGCGACGGATCGTCGGCGGTCGCCGCATCGACGGCCAACGCATCCGGTCGCAGCCGGCCACCCCTGGCCTCAATGACCTTTCCGAACAAGCCGAGGATGCCGTCCACCACCTCCCCGATCCGCTCCGGGCCGACCGGTGGTCCGGGCTCGTCGGGCCACTCCTCTACGACGGCGCGTGGGTACGGATCGTCGGGCAGCCATTCCGTCACCCGGAACCGCTCTCTGATCGAGGCCAGTAGTTGATACTGGCCCTCGCCGAGATCGACGCACTCGACGATATGCGCCAGAGTGCCTACCGCACTGCGGGTTTCGCCGCCGCCGACCTCACGGCCCTGGCTGATCAACACGACACCGAATGCCGGGTCATCGGCCGCCAGACAGTCCTGCACCAGCCTTGAGTAGCGCGGTTCGAAAATCATCAGCGGTAATGTCTCACCGGGCAGCAACGCCGACTGCAGCGGAAACATGGCAGTCACGGCGCTACCTGATGCCGCCGGTCACGACATCTTTTACCGGCGCACTCGGGGAGGCGAAAGTGCACAGCGCAGCGGCCACCCCGGTCCACAGGTCCGGGTTGGTGGCAACCAGTTTGTTGCCGGCCGCACCGATTGCGTTGATCACATCACGGCGGGCCGCGGGAGTCAGGTCCGCGTAGTCCCGGCACGTGGTGGCCAGCAGTGGCGGACCGGGAGCGGCCACCGGGGTGCCGGAGATATCCCTGCTGCAGCTCACGACGCCCAGTGCTACCGGAACCGCCAGCAGCGTCACCGTCGCGCGTCGGTACCACCTCATTGGCATCTGCCCCGATCCCTAGTGCTGGTATCCAATTCGCCGGCCAGCGCGTCAACCACGGCGCGGAGGTCTCCATCATGGACCTCGGCGACCCGGCGTTGCCGTTGATAGGACCCGCCGTCGCGCGGGATATCGGCGACCGCGGCCAACTCGTCGGCGCAATGCAGCGATGTCGCCACCGGCGCGAGGCGGGTCAGCAGATCGTCGAGATCCTCGGTCACCAGCCGCTCGTTGCTGTCAGCGTCAAGGATGATGATCGCATCGAGTCCGTAGCGGGCAGCCCGCCATTTGTTCTCCTGCACGTGCCACGGCGGCATCACCGGCAGTTGTTCGCCGGCGTCGAGACGTCGGTCCAGATCCACGATCAGGCAATGGGTCAGCGCCACCAGCGATGCGAGTTCCCGAAGGTTGGAGATACCGTCGAAGACTCTGACCTCGATTGTTCCCAGCTGTGGCGATGGCCTTATGTCCCAACGGATTTCGTTGACGTGATCGATGATTCCGGTCTTCTTCTGGTCATGCACGAAGCTCTCAAACTCGCGCCACGACCGAAATTGAAACGGCAGTCCGGCCGTCGGCAACTGCTGGAACATCATCGCCCGGTTACTGGCATAGCCGGTGTCCTCACCGGACCAGAACGGTGAGGAGGCCGACAGAGCGAGCAGGTGCGGGTACTGATTGAGCAGCGATGAGATGATCGGCATGACCTTGTGCGCAGAGGAGACGCCGACATGCACATGCACTCCCCAGATCAACATCTGGCGGCCCCACCACTGCGTTCTGTGGATCAACTCGGCGTACCGCGCACCTTCGCTCAGTTTCTGCTCGGACCACTGAGCGAACGGGTGGGTGCCGGCACAGAACAGTTCCATTCCGCGGCCTTCGACAACCGCACGTGTCGGGATCAGGGTTGAGCGTAGGTCGTCCATCGCCTCGGCGACGGTGTCGCAGACTCCCGTGACGACCTCGATGGTGTTGCGCAGCAATTCTTTATGCACACACGGATTCTCACCCACGTCGGCGATTACCTCGGCGGCCTTGTTGCTGAGGTCACGACTGGCGACGTCGACGAGGGCGAACTCCCATTCGACACCGAGTGTTGGTCGCGGCGAACCCGCGAAATCGATCCTAACCGGCGCTGATGACACCGCAGGCGACCCGCTTACCGCCGTCGCCGGTAGCCAGCGTCGCCTCATCCGGTCCGGGTGCACCGCCGGCGATCTGTTGGTACCGATCAGCCGGGATGTTGGCGAAGTTATCGGAGTTCGCGTGAATGATGATTGCCGTTCCGGCACCGTCCAGCAGATCAGCCATATCGAAGGCATTGGTGGTGGTGACAAGAATCGCGCTGCCGTCGCCGCGAACCTGCAGGGAACTCAAATCACCGGCGTGGTTGGGGTGGGCATCCACGCCACCGCCCTGAAAGTGCCCTCCCGCGGACAGGAAATCACCGGTTGCGCCGCCGGTGGGTGCCACCGAATTGGCCTCGCACTTGCCGACGGTATGGATGTGCAGACCGTGCGCGCCCGGGGCAAGCAGGCCCGGTGCCGTGGTCTGGATGGTGACGGTGGCGAACGCGTCCCGATCCCTGAACTCAATAGTGGCCGCGGCGACCTGGGTGCCGTCGGCGGCATTGATTTGCGCGGTCAGGGTGTTGGTAGGACTGGCGGCCGCGGGCATGCCGCCATGGCCCATGGCGCCCATATCGCCGTGGCCCATCTCCATCCCGCCGTGGCCCATCTCCGCACCGGCCGGGGCGGGTGCTCCCGTCCAGATCGGCGGCGTGGTGCCGGGCTGCGTCGCAGTGGGCTCATAGGGCGAACAGCCGCTTAAAAAAGCGACGGGAACAACGAACAACACGGCGACGGCGGGCTTCAGCGAACCGAGGAGCGTGGGCATGGCAGAAAGCCTAACCCGTCACCAACACGATCACGCCGGGTGGATCCTCGGAAATTTCGGGTATCCGCGGTTGTACCGCCGCCTCGAGAATCTTGCCAACGGATTCGGCTGCCGCCTGCTCACCTTCGGCGGTTCCGAAAAAGACCGTCGTGGCAGGCAACTCTGCCACCGTGGAGGTCGCCGTGGCGGTGACGTTCCAGCCCGCCTCCTTGAGTCGGTCGGAGACCCGGACGGCCGCCGCCTCATCGTCGGTGATGCTGTAGACACGGACGTCCGACTTGGGCACCGCGGGTGTGGTGCTACTGGTGGCCACCGATCGCGGCGGGTCGGCGGCGCCGTCACCATCGGAGGTCATCGCCTGGAACCCGACCAGCATGAAGATCAGACCGAGGAACAGCAGCACCATCACCATGGCACGCAGGGGAAGCCCCGCGGAGTCGGGGACGCGCTCGTTCACCGGGCTCACTGTAACCGGGGCCCGGTCAGGGGAACTCGAAGCCCAGTCGGCGCGCAGCCCTGGCTTTCTGCCGGCTGGCCCGCAGCCGCCTAAGCCGCTTGACGAGCATCGGGTCGGCGGCCAGCGCCTCGGGCCGATCAACCAGTGTGTTGAGCACCTGGTAGTAGCGAGTGGCCGACATCGAGAAAAGATCCTTGATGGCATCTTCTTTCGCTCCGGCGTACTTCCACCACTGCCGCTCGAAGGCCAAGATGTCGTACTCCCGGCGGGTCAGCCCCTCGGGCAGTTCGGCGTCGCCGTCAGACCGCTCAGCCCGTGCCATGGCGCCGTCCATGAGATCGACCGGCCCTTCCCGAAGATTTGATACTGACATCGCTGTAGTTCGGTCGTTATTCAATCACGCCTGAGTTGACCTGCCCGGCATCGAACCCCGCGCGTCGGCTCACTTTAAGCTAACCGATCATGGCAGTCCGTCGCGTTGTGATCCTCGGCGATCCCGTCCTGCACGTCCCGACCGCGCCGGTGCCGGTCGGGCCCGACGGTTCGCTTCCGGCAGATCTGAGCGATCTGATCACCGACATGTACGACACCATGGCCGCCGCCAACGGAGTCGGTCTGGCCGCCAACCAGATCGGCGTCGGATTGCGGCTTTTCGTCTACGACTGTGCCGAGGAACGTGGTAACGCGAACTACCGCCGCGGCGCGGTGATCAACCCGGTGCTGGAGACCTCGGAGATCCCCGAGACGATGCCCGATCCGGAAACCGATGACGAAGGTTGCCTATCGGTACCGGGTGAGTCATTCCCGTGCGGGCGCGCGACGTGGGCCCGGGTCACTGGACTCGACGCCGACGGCAACCCGGTCAGCCTGGAGGGCACCGGCCTGTTCGCCCGGATGTTGCAGCACGAGACCGGACATCTCGACGGACTCCTCTACGTCGACACGCTGATCGGCCGGCACGCCCGCTCAGCCAAGCGGGCGGTCAAGTCCAACGGATGGGGTGTCCCGGGGCTGTCCTGGTTGCCCGGTTCCGAACCCGATCCCTTCGGGCACTGATGCCGAACTGGCCGTCGCGGGGCAGTCGGGTCAGCGTCCGGTACCGCGACACCGCCGGTGGCCAGACCGACGTCATCGGCTACCTCACGGCAGTGCGACCGCTGATCGACGTTCGCACGAAATCGGCGGGGACGGTGTCGATCTCACCGGGTGATGTGGTGGCCGTGCGCGAACTGAGCCACATCCCGGTTCGGACGTCGGAGATCCGCTCGCTCGAGCACGCCGCGGCGCTGGCCTGGCCGGGGATTGAACAGCACTGGCATCGGGGCTGGCTGTTACGAGCCGGTGGCGGCCACACCAGTCGAGCGAATTCCGCTGTACCACTCGACTTCTCGTCATCGATAGCCGATCTTGAGGGCGTCGTCTCCTGGTACGACGAGCGTGGCCTGAACCCGTGGCTTGCGCTGCCGGATCGACTGCTGGCGGTGCGAACCGACGGCGTCAAGCGGTCCAGGGTGATGGTGCGCGATCTGGACGGGGTCGGCCCCGAGGTGGCCGCCAGCCTGCACGACCGGCCGGATGCGGCCTGGCTGGCCTGCCATCCGCGTGCCGTTCCGGTGCAGGTGCTGACGGCGGTCGTCGACGGGGAGGTGGTGTTCGCCTCGGTCGCCGGTGTGGCCGTGGGCCGTGGCGCGATCACCGTGGCCCCCGACGGCACGGTCTGGCTGGGCATCTCGGCGGTCCACGTCGCCGATGCGCACCGGCGTGCCGGCCATGGCCGCGCGGTGTGCGGGGCATTGCAGGAGTGGGGACTCCGTCGCGGTGCGCAGCGCGTCTACGTTCAGGTTCTCGATGACAACACGGCGGGCATCGAGCTGTACGCCTCGCTCGGTTATGGGTTGCACCACCACCTTCGCTATGTGGACGCGCGCCGGTTGTTGCGCACTAGCCTGTAGCCATGGTCGGCCGGAGCCTGCGGGTAGCCACGTGGAATGTGAACTCGATTCGGACCCGGGTGGACCGGGTGGTCGACTGGATGGTGCGTGCCGAGGTGGACGTTCTGGCGATGCAGGAAACCAAATGCGCCGACGACAAGTTCCCGACGATGCCGTTCGTGGCAGCCGGATACGAAGTGGCGTACTGCGGCCACGACCAGTGGAACGGGGTGGCAATCGCCTCCAGGGTCGGACTCGACAACGTGACGACTGCATTCGACGGCCAGCCGGCCTGGGGTAAGGACGGCGCGGTGGCCAGGGCCGAGGCGCGCGCGCTGGGAGCGACCTGCGCGGGTGTGCGGGTGTGGAGCCTGTACGTCCCCAACGGCAGGAGTGTCGACGATCCGCACTACCGCTATAAGTTGGATTGGCTTGCTGCACTTCGGGATTGCGCCGAGTCATGGATAGCGCGCGAACCGGAGGCACAGATCGCGCTGGTGGGAGATTGGAATATCGCGCCCACCGATGAGGACGTCTGGAATATGGATGTCTTTCGGGGCAGCACGCATGTCACCGAGCCGGAACGGGCCGTGTTCGCCGCGATTGAGGCCACCTTCGCCGACGTGGTCCGGCCGTTCACTCCCGGCCCCGGGGTCTATACCTACTGGGACTACACCCAATTGAGGTTCCCCAAACGCGAGGGCATGCGGATCGACTTCATCCTGGCGTCACCGGCGTTGGCACACCGGGTGACCAACGCCGAAATCGTCCGCGACGAACGCAAGACCGGCAAGGACCGGATCGGGTCGCCCAGCGACCATGCGCCGGTCTTTGTCGAGTTAAACCCGTCGAGTTAAACCCGTCGAGTTAAACCCTGACTAACATTTTGCCGATATTGGCTCCGGTGAAGAGGCCGTTGAGCGCCTCGACACAGGAGTCCAAGCCCTCGAAGATCGTCTCCCGATGCCGCAGAGAGCCGTCGTTCTCCCAGCGGCGCAGTTGCCCGTAGGCCTCGTCGAAACGACCCCACTCCTGCAGTGCGTTGAACCCCTGCATGGAAGCGGTCTTGGCGAGCAGGTTGACGTAGTTGGCCGGCCCGGGGTGCTCACCGGTCAGATAACTGGAAATCACCCCGCACAGCACCACCCTGGCCCCGGGTGCCAATCGGCCGAGCACGGCGTTGAGAATGGGACCGCCGACGTTGTCGAAATAGACACTGACACCCTTGGGGCAATGCTGTTTGAGCGCGGCCGGCATGTCGTCGCTCTTGTAGTCGATGCACGCGTCAAACCCGAAGTCCTCCACAACAACTCGGCACTTCTGCGGCCCGCCGGCGATGCCGATCACCCGGGCCCCGGCGATCTTGGCGATCTGCCCGGCGATCGATCCGGTGGCACCGGCGGCCGCGGAGACCACCACCGTCTCGCCGGGTTGTGGCCGACCGATATCGGTCATGCCGAAATAGGCGGTGGTGCCACTTGATCCGTACACCGACATGATCGCGACCTGATCGGTCTCACCGGGAATGACGGTGCTGAACACGTCATCGCGAATGATCGAATACTCCTGGAATCCGGTGAGTGTGGTGACGATATCGCCGACCTGGTATGCAGGACAGCGTGATTCGACCACCTCGCCGATTCCGGCCGACCGGATCACCTCGCCCAGTGCGACCGGTGGCAGATAGCCCGGCTGATCGTTGAGCCAGGTTCGCGCTGCGGCGTCGAGGCCGATGTAGGTGGTGCGCAGTAGTGCTTCGCCGTCAGCGGGCACCGGGGCGGCCGTGGTGACAGCCTCGGCATCCTCAGGACCAAGCAGACCACTCGGGCGGCGGCGCAGCAGGATCTGACGGTTGGTCAAGGGCACACCAGGAAGTTACCCGAGAGTCTGGGCACTACCCCGGAGATTGCGAGTAGCGGCCCGGGTTGAACAGCGAAGCGATTGCGCCGATCAGCATCATCGCGGCCGCGGCTCCGAACACGACCACAAGACCGGTGTGGAACGGCTCGGAGATCAGTTGCGGGAAGAACGCCTGACCCGTCAAGACCTCGGCGTTGACTCCGGGCAGGGCCAGCCCGTTGGAGGGCGCCAGCAGTTCGGCCATCGGGTTATAGCCGAGGAAGGCGGCGAACAGACTTCCGACCGGCGGGGTATCGGCCACCTGGTGAGCCAGTGCCGCCGGAATGCCCTGCTGCTGCAGTCCACGGCTCATCGCATCGGGTAGGGAGTGCGCGAGTCCGGCGATCATGAGCGAGAAGAAGATCCCGATCGACAGTGATGCACCGGCATTGAAGAAGGTGGCGCGCACACCGGAGGCAGCTCCACGCTGGGCGGCCGGGACGCTACTCATGATCGCCGCGGTATTAGGCGCGGTGAAGATTCCGCCGCCGAGTCCGTTGAGGAAGATCAACCCCGCGAAGAGTAGATAGCTAAAATTAACCGGGATCATCACCAGGGCGACAAAAGAGAAGGCCGCCAACAGCATTCCGCCCACGGTGAACGGACGGGCGCCGTACCGGTCGGCAAGCGAGCCGGCCAACGGTCCGGCAATCAGATAGCCGGCAGTCATCGGCAGCATGTATATGCCCGCCCACAGCGGTGTGGACTCGAAGCTGTAGCCGTGCAACGGCAACCAGATGCCCTGCAGCCAGATGATGAGCATGAACTGCAAACCACCCCGGCCCACCGAGGCCATCAGACCGGCGAGGTTTCCCATCCCGAACGCCGCCGAGGAGAACAGTCGGACGTCGACCATCGGCTGGTCCACCCGACGCTCGATGACATAGAACGCCACGAGCAACAGCACACCGGCACCGATCGCCCCGAGTACGACGGGGTTGGTCCAGCCGGTGCTGTGGTCGCCGTAGGGCTGGATACCGGAGGTGATCCCGACCAGCAGTACCGTCAGACCCACGCCGAAGGTGATCGTGCCCGCCCAGTCGATCCGACCGGGTGTCCGCACCCCGACCTCGCGCAGCGAGCGCATGCTCCAGATGGTGCCGATGATTCCCAGCGGCACCCCAACCCAGAAGATGGCCTGCCAGTTGATCTCGGCCAGCACCCCGCCGATGAGCAGTCCGAGGAACGAACCGGCGACGGCGGCGACCATGTTGACGCCCAGTGCCATGCCGCGCTGGGTGGCCGGGAAGGCGTCGGTGAGCACGGCGGAGGCGGTGGCCATCAGCATCGCACCCCCGACGCCCTGCACCACGCGCCATGCGATCAGCCAGATCGCACCGGCGTCGAGTCCGAACGGGTCGAAGGACAACGCGACCGCGGCAAGCGTGAACACGACGAACCCGAGGTTGTACAACCGGACCCGGCCGTACATGTCACCGAGGCGACCGAAGGGAACCACCAGGACCGCGGTCACCACCAGATAGCCCATCAGCATCCAGAGCAGGTAACCGACGTTCGCCGGATGTAACGGGTTGAGGCCGATGCCGCGGAAGATGGCCGGCAGCGAGATCAGCACGATCGAGGCGTTGATGGTCGCCAGCAGGGTGCCCAGAGTCGTGTTGGACAGCACCACCCACTTGTAGCGGGGGTGGTCGTCGGAGGCCTCGGCAGCCGACATCCGCTGAAGTTGCGTCATCATCATCTCGTCGTCGCGGTGAACCCCTAACGACAAAAGCATATATTAGCTATGTAAATCGTTGGACGAGAGGAGTGCATCGTGAATTTCCTGCCGTTGCCGCAGGCGGGCCAGACCCCGGTACGGGTGCTCACCATCGCCGGGTCGGACTCCGGTGGCGGTGCCGGCCTGCAGGCCGATCTGCGCACCTTCGCCCTCTTGGGCGTGCACTCACTGGTCGCCGTCACCGCGGTGACGGTGCAGAACTCGTTGGGCGTCAACGGTTTCCATGAGATCCCCACCGATATCGTGGCCGGCCAGATCGAGGCGGTTGCGACCGATATCGGCATCCAGGCGGCCAAAACCGGAATGCTGGCATCCTCGGAGATCATCGAGGCCGTCGCAGCCAGTTGGCGCGGCCTGGGACTGGCCGGCACGGTGCCCTTCGTCGTCGATCCGGTTTGCGCCTCGATGCACGGGGACCCGCTCCTGCATCCGTCGGCGCTGGAAACTCTGCGCACCCGGTTGTTCCCGCTGGCCAGTCTGGTCACACCCAACCTGGACGAGGTTCGACTGCTGGTGGGCATCGACGTCGTCGACGACGCGACCCAACGTGACGCCGCCCGGGCCCTGCACGACCTCGGCCCGGCCTGGGCGCTGGTCAAGGGTGGCCACCTTCGTACCGCGTCGCACAGCACCGATCTGCTGTACGACGGCAGGGACTTTCACACCTTCGACGCGCCACGGGTGGACACCCGCCATGACCATGGCGCCGGCGACACCCTCGGTGCGGCTACCGCGTGCGCACTGGCGCACGGCTATTCGATGCCCGATGCGGTTGCGTTCGGCAAGGCCTGGGTGACCGAGTGCCTGCGCGCGGCCTACCAGATCGGACAGGGGCTGGGACCGGTCTCCGCGCTGTTCCGGCTGCAGGTGTGAACGATCACCTCGACGCGATGGCGGGCGTCGCGCACGCACCGGCGAACAGACCCGTCGGGGTGGTGGTGCTCACCCACGGCGCCGGCGGCAGCCGGGAGTCGCCACTGCTGATCGCGATCTGCGAGCAGTGGGCCGCGCGTGGCTGGCTGGCGATCCGGTACAACCTGCCCTACCGCCGACGTCGGGCCACCGGGCCGCCGTCCGGTTCTGCCGCCGCCGACCAGGCGGGCATCGTCGCGGCGATTACGTTGGCGTGCAGCATCATCGACTCGTTCGGCGGTGGGCCGGTGATCGCGGGCGGACATTCCTACGGCGGACGACTGACATCCATGGCGGTGGCGGAAGCGGACGGCCAGCACGACATCACTACGCTCACACTGTTCTCCTATCCGCTGCATCCGCCGGGCAAGCCGGATCGATTGCGCACCGAGCACTTCGGTGCGATCACGGTGCCCACGGTGTTCACCCACGGCACCGCCGACCCGTTCGGCAGCATCGCCGAACTGCGCGGCGCAGCCCGGCTCATCACGGCCCCAACGGAGATCGTCGAGATCACCGGTGCCCGACATGACCTCGCATCGAAGACACTCGATGTGCCCGCACTCGCCGTCGATGCGGCGCTGCGCCGCGGCGGTCTCGGCGACGGCGGGTCGGGTACCGTCGAAATATGACCGCGCAACTGTTCGACGTGATCGTCGTCGGAGCCGGCTTCGGGGGTATCGGTGCGGCGATCCAGCTCAAGCGGCTGGGCTTCGAGAACTTCGTGCTCCTGGACCGCGAGGACGATCTCGGCGGCACCTGGTACGTCAACCACTATCCGGGCCTGACCGTGGATGTCCCGACCACCACCTACTCCTACTTCTTCGAGCCCAACCCCAACTGGTCGCGGGTGTACTCCACGGGTGCGGAGATCAAGCAATACGCCGACGACGTCGCCAACAAGTACGGCATCCGGCGTCACATCCGGTTCAACACATCTGTCGAAGGCGCACGATGGGACGCCGAGGCCGACCTCTGGCGGGTGGCGTTATCCGACGGCCAGACCCTGAGTACGCGGTACCTGATCACCGCGACCGGTTTCCTGTCCCAGCCGCACACCCCGGAGATTGCCGGCATCGGTGACTTCGACGGCACGGTGATCCACACCGCCGACTGGGATGACGACTTCGACCCCGCGGGCCGACGAATCGGCATCATCGGCACCGGCGCGACGGCTGTGCAGTTGATCCCGGAACTGGCCAGGCGGGCCGGTGAACTCACGGTGTACCAGCGCACACCGATCTGGGTGGTACCCAAGGTCGACATCCGTATCCCGCCGGCGGCCAAGCGATTGTTCGCCCGCGTGCCGATTACCCAGCGTGCGGTGCGCGCCGTCACCGACGCGATCTACGAGTTCTTCATCTACGTGGGGTTGCACCACCGTCAGGCGCTGTTCCGCCGGCTGAATATCGGGGCGGCCGATCTGGCCAAGGTCCTGCGGAGAATCTCCATCCGGGACCCCGAGTTGCGCGCCAAACTGACTCCGGATTACGACCTGGGTTGTAAGCGGCCGACATTCTCCAACACCTACTACCGCACGTTCACCAAGCCCCATGTGCACCTGCAGACCAGCGGGATCGAGCGGATCGAGTCAGACGGCATCGTGGCCGTCGACGGCACCAAGACGCACATCGACACCCTGGTACTGGCGACCGGATATGACCTGTGGGAGGCCAACTTCCCGGCCATCGAGATCGTCGGCCGAGACGGACGCAATCTCGGCAAGTGGTGGCGGGAGAACAGGTTTCAGGCCTACCAGGGCGTCTCAGTCCCGTACTTCCCCAACTATCTCAGCCTGGCCAGTCCGTACGCGTTTCTGGGGTTGAACTTCTTCAACTCGATGGAATACCAGATGCGGCATATGGACCGGTTGTTCAGCGAGGTCAAGCGGCGCGGGGCGCACACGTTCGAGGTCACCGAAGAGGCCAACACCGCGTTCCTCGACGAGATGACGGAGAATATCGGTAGCTCAGTATTCGCCGTGGGTAACTGCGCAGCGTCGCGGTCCTATTATTTCAATCCGCACGGCGAGGCCACTCTGCTGCGCCCGATGACGACGCGCGCCGCCATCCAGGCGGCTGAGGAATTTCCCCTGACCGACTACAGCATCACCTAGACCGAACCACTAACGCGAAGGAGTTCGCCCATGGCAGCACGCATCGGGATTGTGGGGGCGGTAATGGCCGCCGTCGGACTGTCCCATTTCGCACGGCCGCAGGCCTACGAGTCGATCACCTCGGCGGCGTTCAGTGACAACATCCGCCGGCACACCTACATCGACGGCGGAATCGAGACCGCAATCGGTGCCGGTCTGATCGCGCCCAAGACCCGGAAGCTGGCCCTGGCCGGGCTGGTCGGCTACGCCATCTACCTGGGGGCCAACGTGGCCCGCAACCGCCGCTGAACCACCCCGAACTGGCGCGCCGCCTCGGCGTGGCCGACGCCGTCATCATCGGACTCGGGTCGATGATCGGGGCCGGGGTGTTCGTGGTGTTCGCCCCTGCGGCGGCGGCCGCGGGTTCGGCACTGTTGATCTCCCTGGCGGTGGCCGCCGCGGTCGCGTACTGCAACGCGACGTCCTCGGCACGACTGGCCGCCCGCTACCCGCAGTCCGGCGGCACCTACGTCTACGGCCGCGAACGCCTCGGCGAGTTCTGGGGCTATCTGGCCGGCTGGAGTTTCGTCGTCGGCAAGACGGCATCGTGCGCCGCGATGGCGCTGACCGTCGGGCTGTATCTCTGGCCCGCCCACGCCCACGGTGTCGCCGTCGCGGCGGTGGTGGCGCTCACCGCGGTCAACTACCGGGGAATCCAGAAGTCCGCGTTCCTCACCCGACTGATCGTCGCCGGCGTCCTCGCGATACTGGCCGGCGTGGTCGCGACGGTCGCCGTCTCCGGCCATGCCGATCGGATCACCCTGACCGGCGGGAACGTCAGCGGTGTGCTGCAGGCGGCCGGATTGCTGTTCTTCGCCTTCGCCGGATACGCGCGTATCGCCACCCTGGGCGAAGAGGTGCGCGATCCGGCCCGCACCATCCCGAGGGCCATCCCGATCGCGCTGGGCATCACGCTGGCGGTGTACGCGACCATTGCGGTGACGTTGCTGGCCATCCTTGGTCCCGCGCAATTAGCCACTGCCACAGCACCATTGGCTGATGCGGTCCGCGCCGCCGGAGCGGGCGGGTTAGAGCCCGCGGCGCGCGCCGGCGCAGTCCTTGCGGCACTCGGATCCCTATTGTCGCTGATCCTCGGAGTGTCGAGGACGACGTTGGCGATGGCCCGCGACGCACACCTGCCGACCGCGTTGGCGGCGGTACATCCGAGGTTCGGTGTTCCGCACCGGGCTGAGATGGCGGTGGGCGTCGTCGTCGCGGTGGTGGCGGCGGTGGCCGACGTCCGCTCAGCAATCGGCTTCTCGTCGTTCGCCGTGCTGGTGTATTACGGGATCGCCAACGCCTCGGCCGCAACCCTCGGTCGCCGTGTGGTGCCGGCAGTGGGTCTCGCCGGATGCCTGCTGCTGGCGATCTTTCTGCCAGTCGCGTCGGTGCTGTCCGGCACCGCGGTGCTGGCCTCAGGCGCGGCGATCTATGCGGTGCGCCGACTGCGGTAGGCCTGCACCGCGGTGGGCAGGGTCGGGAAGATGTGGTCCTCGCCGATGGTGTCGAGAAGTCCCGCGGCATCAAGGGCAACGCGCAGATGCCAGGTGACACGCGCCATCGCGAAGACGATCCCGCGCCGGGTGAGATCCCGGCGCAGTTGGTCGACGGCATCGAGTGCGGTGAGGTCCACTTCGACATTGGCCTCGGCGTTGAGCACGAACCACCGCACGGGATCCGGATTCGCGTCAACCGCCGCCATCGCACGCGTGCGGAAATCCTCGGCGTTGGCGAAGAACAGTGGCGCGTCGTAGCGGTAGACCAGCAGCCCGGGTTCCAGTTGAGCTTGCGGATAGTCCGCTATGTCGTGCATGCCCGCAACCCCCGGCACGAAGCCCAGCACGCTGTCGTGTGGGCGGGCGACGCGGCGCAGCAGATCCAGAATCGACAACCCCACCGCGGCGAGCACGCCATACAGAACGCCGAATATCAACACCGCGCATGCCGTGAGTAGTGCGAGGATCAACTCGCTGCGCCGGAACTTCGCCAGCCGCCGGAAGGCCGCGATGTCGATGAGCCGCACCGCCGCGTACACCACCATCGCGCCCAGTGCGGCCGTCGGGAAGGTGGCCAGCAGTCCGTGGGCGAAGAGCATGACGGCCAGCAGCAGACTCAGCGCCACCAGGGAGTACATCTGGGTGCGGGCACCCGCCAATTCGCCGAGCGCGGTGCGGCTCGCACTGCTGCTGACCGGAAAGCCATGGCACACAGCGGATCCCATGTTGCACAGGCCGAGTGCCCGCAATTCGGCGTTGGCGTCGATGGTCTCGCCCTTTCGGGCGGCGAACACCCGGGCGTTGAGCACGCTGTCGGAGAATGCGACGAGTGCCACGCCGCCGGATGCCGCAGCCAGCGTCGCGAGATCAGACAGCGGCACGCTGCTGAGTCCGACCGGGGGCAAGCCCTCCGGCACGGCGCCGATGACCCCGATGCCATGCCGGTCCAGTGAGAACACGGCCACCGCCGCGGATGCGAGCGCTACCGCGATGAACGGCCCGGGTGCGCGCGGCACGATCCGTGCCAGTACGAGTAGCGCAGCAAGCACCGCGGCCGACAGCGCCAGGGTGGGCCAGTGCACGTTCGGCAGGGCGTGGGCCAACGAGCGCACCTCTGCGATGAAGCCGTCGCCGGTGACGGTCGTGCCGGTCAACCTACCCAGCTGTCCCGCGACCATGATCAGCGCGACGCCGGCCATATAACCGATCAGAACCGGCCGGGACAGCAGATCGGCGATGAATCCGAGCCGCAACAACCCGGCGGCGACACAGAGCACCCCGACCAGGCCGGCCAGTGCCGCGGCCAACATCGCGTAACGGCCGCTGTCCCCGGCAGCCAGTGGCGCCAGTGCGCTCGCCGTCATCAACGCGGTGGAGGACTCCGGGCCGGCCGATAGATAACGCGACGATCCCATCACGGCATAGATCAGCAGGGGCAGCAGCGACGCCCACAACCCAGCGACCGGCGCCAGCCCCGCCAGCGTGGCGTAGGCCATCCCCTGCGGAACCAGGTAGGCCGCGACGGTCAGGCCGGCCATCACATCCCCGCGCAGCCAGGACCGCCGGTAGCCGCGAAACTGGGCCAGCCCGGGTGCGACCGCGGCCCAGCCCGGGCGCAGGTTCACGGCTCGGTGATGACGTGGCGGGTGCGGTCGGCGCGCGTGGGCATTCCGTTTCGGCCGGCGAGATCCTGGGCGTACACGCCGACGACGTAGGCGACGCCGCCGCCGTTAATACCCAACGCGGTCTCGTCAACGTGGTCGAGGGTATCGGTGGCCCGGTGGTAGTTCGGGTCGAACGGCGCGTCAGCCTCCCCGCCCCACAGTTGGGCCTGCTCGGCGGTCATCTTCTCCTCGGCGCCGCTGAACAATCCCCCGGACGGGATACCGGCCATGGTGAAACCGTCGTAGTCCGAACGGCCGTCGAAGGAGGTGTCCTGCGCGGTCTTGCCGACTGACGTCAGATACGCGACCAGGGTCCGTTCGATCCCGGGCGATCCCTCCGGCACCCGGGGCGGGCCCTGCCCGGCCTCAAGTGCGGTCGACTGGTCGCCGTCGTAGGTGAAGTATCCCGGATTCGGTGAACCGATCATGTCGAAATTCAGATAGAGCGCAATGTCTTTGAGCTGATCGACATTGAGCGATTCGATGTACTTCTTCGAACCGACGATGCCGAGTTCCTCGGCACCCCAGAAGCCGAATCGGACAGCGTGCTTCACGTTCGGCGCGCTGCCGAGTTGCACGGCCGTCTCCAACACCGCCGCCACCCCGGAGCCGTTGTCGTTGATGCCCGGGCCGGCCGCGACGCTGTCGAGATGGGCGCCCACCATCACCACGTCCCCGGTGGCGCCGGTCCTGGTCTGGGCTATCACATTGCGGGCAGTGATCGTCTTGGTATCGGCGACAAGTTTGACGGTGGTCAGCCCCGGTTGCGCCCGTAGCCGGGCGCCGTCGGCCTTGCTCACACTGATCACCGGGATCGTCGCGTCGCTGTTATCGCCGAGGGTGCCGCCCATCTTCTCCTCGTCGACGTTATTGGCGACGACCATCGCGACGGCTCCGAGTCTGGCTGCGATACCAAGTTTCTCGACGAACGGGCAGCTGCCGCGATCGACCAGCACCACCGAACCCTTGACCGGCAGACCGTCGTAGTCCGCGGGTGCGCAACCTGGCGTCTCGTCTGCGGGTGCGGCGACCAGGGGGCCGCTGACACCGGGGCTGCCGGCACTGTATTCCAGCGCGCGCGCGTCGATCGCGGCTCCACCCACCGTCAGTTCCGGCTTCTCGGTGGTGAAGACGCGGGTCTGAAACTCCGGGGTCTGCACGTCGAATCCCCTGTCGCGCAACACCCCCGCGACGAAATCGACGCTGGCGTCATAACCCGGGGTGCCGACCGCGCGAGTGCCGTCGTGGCCGTCGGCGATGGTCTGCAGTGTGGTGAGGTGCGCCACCATCGCATCGGTGGTCACCCGATGGCGCAGGGATTCGCCGAATTCTGCTGCCGGCGTGCCGCCCAGCACCGGTTGCGCGGTGTCGGCCGTGCGGACACAGCCGAGTGCGAGCGCCGAAACAACAGCCACCACGGCCGCCGTTGGCCATACCCGAATCACGTCACCCAGGTTAGTCGCTTGCGGCTACCCTTCAGCCGATGCGCGTGTTGAGGACTCCCGACGACCGGTTCACCGACCTGCCGGGATACCCGTTCACCCCGAATTATCGCGACGTCGACACCGCCGGGCTTCCGCCACTGCGGATGCACTACGTCGACGCGGGACCGGCCGACGGCGCGGTGGTGGTGCTGTTGCACGGCCAACCGACATGGTCGTATCTGTACCGGCACGTCATCGCGGAACTGGCCGATGCCGGACTACGGGTCATCGCCCCGGACCACATCGGTTTCGGCCGCTCCGACAAACTCACCGAGGCAACCGACTACACGTTCTCCCGCCACATCGACTGGATCAGGAGCCTGATCGCGGGTCTGGACCTGCGTGAGATCACGCTGGTGGTTCAGGATTGGGGCGGACCGATCGGGTTGAGCGTGCTGGCCCGGGACCCGGACCGGTTCGCCCGGGTGGTGGCCACCAACACCATCCTGCATACCTGCGATCCGGCGTTGGCCGGCCGGCTCACCTGGGCGCATCACGGCATCGATGAGGATCGGGTGGTGCTGCAGGAGACGTTGCTGGACTACGTGTCGTTCTATCGGCGGGCATCCGATATCACGCCGAGCATGTTCCTTGACGCCGTCGCCGGGCCACTGGACCCCGCGGTACTGGCCGGCTACGACGCGCCGTTCCCCGATCGGACCTACAAGGCCGGGCTGCGGCAACTGACCGCGCTGATACCACTGACCCGCAATGACCCGGGTGCCAAGATCGGAGCGGCGACGATGGCTGCGCTGCAGAGTTGGGAAAAGCCCTTCCTCACAGCCTATTCCGATGCCGATCCACCCACGCGGGGATGGGATGCGGTGTTTCAGGAGCACATCCCGGGCGCTCGCGGGCAGAACCATACGACCATCGTCGGCGCGGGCCACTTCGTTCAGGAGCAACAGGGCCGCCGCCTGGCGGACATCATCGCGGAGTTCGTGGGTACCTAGAGCCTGGGGCTGGAGGCCTGAGCCCAGAACCGCTTGGGGATTCGTCCGCCGTGGCGGGCCAGATGGCCCGCCGTCACCGCGGCCGCCATGGCGGCGGCCATCGTCGGCGGGTCTGCGGCGCGGGTGACCGCACTCGCCAGAAGCACTGCGTCGCAACCTAATTCCATCGCCAGTGCGGCGTCACTCGCAGTGCCGATACCGGCATCCAGAATGACCGGTACGCCGGCGGCGTCCACGATCATCTCGATACTGTGCGGGTTGGCGATACCCAGTCCGGTGCCGATCGGTGAACCCAGTGGCATCACCGCGGCGCAACCGATGTCTTCGAGTCGGCGGGCCAGCACCGGGTCGTCGTTGGTGTAGGGCAGCACCACGAAACCGTCGTCCACCAATTGCTCTGCGGCACGGACCAATTCGAGGCCGTCGGGCAGCAGGGTGCGGTCGTCGGCGATCACCTCGAGTTTCACCCAGTCGGTTTCCAGTGCCTCGCGGGCCAGTTGCGCGGTCAGCACCGCCTCGGCGGCGCTGCGGCAGCCTGCGGTGTTGGGCAACGGTGTGATCTGCAACCGGGAGAGCAGATCCAGCACCCCGGTGCCGCCCTCGGCGTCCACCCGGCGCATCGCAACCGTCGTCAACTCGGTGCCCGACGCCACCAGAGCCTCCTCGAGCACCTTCAGATTCGGCGCTCCGCCAGTGCCGAGGATCAACCGCGAGCCGAAGGTGCGGCCCGCGATCGTCAACCGCTCGGCGGCCGAGTCAGCCACCCTGGACCGCCGTGAGCACCTCAACCCGAGCGCCGGGCGGCACCGCGGCGTCCCACTCCGAACGCGGCAGCACGGCCCAGTTCACCGCGACCGCCACGCCGCGATCTGGCACACCCATACTCTCCAGCAGTGCGGCAACCGTGGTGTTCTGGTCGACCTCGAGTTCCTGATCGTTGACCGTGACGATCATGGCGCGACCCCGACCAGTAACTCGGCGACGATTCGCTCGGCCGTCCACGGCGCCAGCAGGAATCCGGACCGGCCGTGGCCGGTGGCAACCAGAGTGCGCTCATCGAGGCGGCCGACGATCGGCATGTTGTCCGGTGTCATCGGTCGCAGGCCGGCCGCGGACTCGGCCAACTCGTACTCGCCGAGTCCGGGCAGCACCGCGCAGGCGTCGTCGAGCAGTTCTCGCACACCGGCCACCGACGGCGCGGTATCGCGACCGTGTTCATACTGGGTGGCGCCGACCACCACACCGTCGTCGCGCGGCACCAGGTAGACCGCACGTCCGTGCACTCGGGCACGAATCACCCTCTGCGGCAACGGCATACAGCCGCGGCGCCACCGCAGCCGCAGTACCTCACCCTTGACCGGGCGGACCTGCAGGCCGGGCCAGAGTGTGGGCGCGTCGATCCCGTTGGCGATCACCACGGAGTTGACGCCCGCGCGGGCATCATCGAGGCACCCCACCGGTCCGGCCCACCGCACGCCGAGGATGCCGCACTGCTGTTCCAGCGCCTCGACAAGCCTGCGGTTGTCGACGGCCAGTTCGCCGACTGCCCGGAACCCGTGCCGGATGCCCTGGGCCAGAAGCGGTTCGACATCCCGCGCGGAGTTGGTCATGGTGACCGGATGGCCCTGTTCGGCCAGCCAGTGGCCGACCGTCTGCAGATCAGCGGCGTCGGCGCGGTCGACCGCGACCACCAGGGACTCCCGCGCCGTCACGACATCGGTCGGCAACCCGTCCAGGAAACCGCCCGGGCCCGTCTCATGCCACAGCCGCAACGACTCAAGACCGATGGCGAGCAACTGCTCCTCCCCCGGCCAGGCCTCACTGTGCGGGGCCAGCATGCCGCCGGCCACCCACGAGGCGCCGCGCCGGTCGTCGGAGTGCAGGCGCACCGTCAACCCGGCCAGGGCGGCGCGCCGGGCCACCGAAAGGCCGATGACGCCGCCTCCGATGACGGCCAGCGATTCACCTGACATGATCCTCGACAATTCCCTTTCGCTTCCTTCGCCGGCATGACCCGGATCAGGTTGTGACGGTCTGGGCTGTTGGCAAGCCCACTCTCAGCCCCCGCTCCCGGGACTCCCGTGTGTGCCCACAACGCTAGCCGCTACCGTCGCGGTGTGCACGAACCCCTCTCCAGGCTCAGTCACGCTCGGCTGTATTTGTGCACCGACGCCCGCCGCGAACGTGGTGATCTGGCCGAGTTCGCCGATGCCGCCCTGGCAGGCGGAGTGGACATCATTCAGTTGCGCGACAAAGGCTCGGCCGGTGAGGCACGATTCGGCGCCCTGGAGGCCCGCGGTGAGCTTGCCGCCCTGGAAGTCCTGGCTGACGCCGCCCGCCGCCATGGCGCGCTGCTGGCGGTCAACGACCGCGCCGACATCGCCCGCGCGGCCGGTGCCGACGTGCTGCACCTCGGCCAGGACGACCTGCCACTGCCGATCGCCCACGAGATCGTCGGCCCGATAGCGCTGATCGGCCGGTCCACCCACGCGATCGGGGAGGCCACCCGAGCCCTCAGCGAGGACGTCGACTACTTCTGCGTGGGCCCGTGCTGGCCGACGCCCACCAAACCGGGCCGTCCCGCACCCGGACTCGACCTCGTGCGGGAGGTGGCAGCGACCGACACGGCCAAGCCGTGGTTCGCGATCGGCGGAATCGACGAAGACCGACTCGGTGAGGTGCTCGACGCCGGTGCCCGGCGCATCGTCGTCGTCCGCGCCATCACCGAGGCGCCCGATCCGGGCGCGGCGGCCCGGCGATTGCGCGCGACGATCACAGCTGCGAGCTGAGCAGCTTCCAACTGGCCGCGAAGCCGGGGTGCAGTGGCAGGGCCGTCACCTGTTCCAGCGCAACCCAATTCAGCGCGGTGCTCTCCGGATTGAGCACCGTCGGCAGTTGTTCTGAGGTGTCGGCGACGACGGTCGTGTAGGTCCAGTGCACGCCGCCGGGGCCACGCACGTCGGCGGTGACGACGCTGAACCGGACCTGCAGGTGCTCGCGGGGAAGACCGGCCTCCTCGTGGGCCTCGCGGAGCGCGGCCTCCTCGGGCGTCTCATGACTGTCGCGGGCCCCGCCGGGCAGCCCCCAGGTGCCGCCCTGATGACTCCACGGCGCGCGGTGCTGCAGCAGCACCGCCGCGGTGCCGTTGTCCACCGGCGCGAGAAGCAAGAGTCCGGCGGCGCCGTGCCGGCCCCAGTGGCGGGTGCCCTGGTGTGACACCACCCATCCGTCGCCGTCGCCTCGCACGCGTTCAGGATAAACACGCTATCGGTGGCGGCTGCTCTTAGACTTCCATGCAGAGAGTCGGGCGCACCGGCGATGGGAGCGAGGTCCGCGCGAGGTGACCGTCGAACTGGCGCACCCGTCGAGCGAACCGTTAGCCCAGCGGACGCCGGACCAGCCCACACACCCGAGGTGGTCGTTCGCCAACACCACGCCAGGCCGGCTGCTCGCGATCGGGGCCGTCCTGGCGATGCTGGGTGTGCTCAGCGCGTTCGCCATCTCGACCACGATCACCGAACGTCAACTGCAGCTGACCAACGTCCTCGACCACACCGAGCCGATGGCGTTCGCGGCCGGTCAGCTCTACACCACGCTGTCGGTGGCCGACGCCGCCGCCGCAACCGCCATGATCTCCGGTGCCGAGCCGCGGGCCGTGCGGCAGCGCTACGAGCAGGCGATCACCGACGCGGCCGTCGCCGTCACCCGGGCATCGAGCGGGCTGACCGACCCGGCCCTGGTCGAACTTCTCGGCCGGACCAACGCGCATCTGGCGGTCTACACCGGATTGATCGAGACCGCGCGGACCAACAACCGGGTGGGCAACCCGGTCGGCTCGTCGTACCTGTCCGAGGCCTCGGCCCTGATGCAGCAGACGATCCTGCCGGACGCGCAACGTCTCTACGAGGCGACGTCGGCGCGGGTGGATGCTGAGACGACCGCGTCAGCCACGATTCCCGCGCCGGTCATCATCATCGTCGCCATCACCCTGTTGTTCGGCGCCTTTGCCCACCGCTGGCTGGCCCGGCACACCAAACGACGGGTCAACGTCGGCCTGGTGATCGGCGGGCTGGCGATCGCGATCATGATCATCTGGGTGGGCACCGCGCTGGCCATCTCCACTGCGGGCAGTCGCGCCGCGAAGAACACCGCGGCCGAGTCGCTGCGCGCGGTGACCAGCCTCGCCATTACCGCACAGCAGGCCCGGGCCGATGAGACGCTGGCGCTGATCCGACGCGGCGACGAAGACGTCCGCAAACGTTCCTACTACCAGCGGGTCGATCAGATGCGCGACGAACTTCGCGACTACCTCGGACGTACGAACACCGTCGACAAGAGCGGCCTGGCCCAGGCCGACCAGCTTCTGCAGAAGTGGCGCCAGGCCGATGAGCGGATCGACGACTACATCAGGGTGGGTAACTATCAGGCGGCGACCCAGGTGGCGTTGGGCACCGGCGACGACGATTCCACCCCGGCCTTCGACAGGCTCAATGATGCGCTGAACCAGGGAATCCAGCAGAGCCGAACGCAACTGCGCAGCGACATCTCGTCAGCCCGCCGGGTGTTGTCGGGCACGACGGTGGGTGGGGCGTTGCTGTCGATAAGCGCCGCGCTGGCGGTGGCGTTGGGCCTGTGGCCGAGGTTAAGTGAGTACCGGTGATGCAGGTCATCAGCGCGCAGAAGTTCGCAGCGATCGCCGTGACGGCGGTCACCCTGCTCAGCGGTTGCGCGCAGCCCGCCGATCCGGCGATGCCGCCCGCACCCACCCTGGCACCCCCCACCCCGGCCGGTATGGAGGACTTCACACCCGAACCACCGCGGCCGGCGGATCCGGCGGCGACAACCTGCGACCGCACCGCGAGTCTGCGCCCCTTTTCCAGCCGCGCTCAGGCCGAGGCCGCGGTGGCGTCGATCCGCAAACGCGGGCGACTACTGGTGGGACTCGACATCGGCAGCAACCTGTTTTCCTTCCGCGACCCGGTCACCGGAGAGATCGCAGGATTCGACATCGATATTGCCGGTGAGGTGGCACGCGACATCTTCGGCAAGCCCTCGGCGGTCGAGTACCGCATCCTGTCCTCGGCCGATCGCATCACCGCACTGCAGAACAACACCGTCGACATCGTCGTCAAGACAATGACGATCACGTGTGAACGTCGCACACTGGTGAACTTCTCGACAACATATTTCATTGCCTACCAACGGATTCTGGCTCCTCGGCAATCCGATATCGCCGGGCCCGAGGACCTGTCCGGTAAACGGGTCTGCGTGGCACGCGGAACCACGTCGATGCGCAAGGTGCAGGAGATAAGCCCACCGCCGGCCATCGTCACAGTGGTCACCTGGGCCGACTGCCTGGTGGCTCTACAGCAGCGCGAGGTCGACGCGATCAGCACGGACGACTCGATCCTGGCGGGTCTGGTGGCACAGGATCCATATCTGCACATCGTCGGGGAGAACATGGCCGAGGAGCCGTACGGCATCGGAATCAACCTCACCAATACCGCCCTGGTTCGCTTCGTCAACGGCACCTTGGAGCGCATCCGGGCCGACGGAACCTGGGACTCGCTCTACCGCAGGTGGTTGATGGTGCTCGGGCCCGCCCCGGCACCACCGGCAGCGAGGTACGTCGACTGATGAGCGCACCGGAATCACCCGCCGGCGACGTCGGCACACGCCCGGCCAACTTCGCGGAACTCGGGATGGATTCGGTGGCGACCATGCGCCCGATGTCCACCCAGGCCATCTTCCGGCCGCACCTCAACGACGAGGCATCGGTTCTCAGCGAGCCGATCGCCACCGAGGAGAACCAGGCCACCGTTGTCAGGACGCTGTCGCTGACGCGTCGACTCGGTGGTGGACTCGTCGAGATCCCGCGAGTGCCGGAGATCGACCCGTTCGCCGCCCTGATGGTGAATCCCGTTGTCGCCGAATCGAAACGCTTCTGCTGGAACTGCAATCGTCCGGTCGGCCGATCGACTGAGACCGGTGTTGGCCAGTCCGAGGGCTTCTGCCCGAGTTGCGGCAGTGCCTATTCGTTCCTACCCCAGTTGAGCCCGGCCGATATGGTCGCCGAGCAGTACGAGATCAAGGGTTGCGTGGCGCACGGCGGTCTGGGCTGGGTGTACCTGGCGGTCGACCACAACGTCAACGAGCGGCCGGTGGTGCTCAAGGGTCTGGTGCACTCCGGCGATGCCGAGGCACAGGCCATCGCGATGGCCGAGCGGCAATTCCTCGCTGAAGTCGGGCATCCGTCGATCGTGAAGATCTTCAACTTCGTCGAACACCCCGATTCCCGCGGCGAGCCGGTCGGCTACATCGTGATGGAGTACGTCGGCGGTAAGTCCCTGAAAGCCGTTAGGGGAGAAAAGCTCCCGGTCTCCGAGGCCATCGCCTACATGCTCGAGATCCTGCCCGCGCTGGGCTATCTGCATTCGATCGGCCTGTGCTACAACGACCTCAAGCCGGAGAACATCATGGTCACCGAGGAGCAACTCAAACTGATCGACCTCGGCGCGGTGTCACCGATCAATTCCTTCGGGTATCTGTACGGCACACCCGGTTATCAGGCGCCCGAGATCGTCCGCTCCGGCCCGACGGTTGCGACCGATATCTACACCGTCGGCCGAACACTGGCGGCACTCACACTCGATCTGCGCACCCGCAACGGCCGCTACGTCGACGGCCTGCCGGAAGACGACCCCGTGCTGACACGGTATGACTCCTTCGGTCGGTTGCTGCGCCGTGCCATCGATCCCGACCCCCGGCGGCGCTTCGTTTCCACCGAGGAGATGTCCGCGCAGTTGCTCGGCGTGCTGCGCGAGGTGGTGGCCACCGACACCGGCGTTCCGCGGCCCGGTCTGTCCACGGTTTTCACCCGAACCCGGTCCACATTCGGAGTCGAACTGTTCGTCGCCCACACTGACGTCTACCTCGACGGTCTGGTGCACACCGAGAAACTCACCGCACCGGAGATCGTCACAGCGCTACCGGTGCCGCTGGTCGATCCCTCCGATGTCGCGGCCACGGTGCTGTCAGCGACGGTGCTGTCCCAACCGGTGCAGACCCTGGACTCGCTGCGGGCGGCACGCCACGACAGCCTGGACTCCGAGGGTGTCGACCTCTCCGATTCGGTGGAACTGCCGCTGATGGAGATTCGTGCCCTGCTGGACCTCGGTGACGTCGCGAAGGCGAACCGGAAGCTGGACGATCTGGCCGAACGGGTGGGGTGGCGCTGGCGGCTGGTGTGGTTCAAGGCCGTCTCAGAATTGCTCACCAGTGACTACGACTCGGCCACACAGCATTTCACCGAGGTGCTGGCCACCTTCCCCGGTGAGTTGGCGCCGAAGCTGGCATTGGCAGCCACCGCCGAACTGTCCGGCAACTCCGACGAACGGCCGTTCTACGAGACCGTGTGGCACACCGATAACAACATCATCTCGGCGGGATTCGGTCTGGCACGTGCGCAGTCGGTCGAGGGTGATCGGAACGCGTCGGTCACCACACTCGATGAAGTCCCCGTCGGCTCACGGCATTTCACTACCGCCCGATTGACCAGCGCGGTGACGCTGATCTCCGGACGCTCGGCCCATGAGCTCACCGAGGACCAGATCCGGGGTGCGGCCCGCCGGGTCGAGGCACTGCCCGACACCGAGCCGCGGGTGCTGCAGATTCGGGCGCTGGTTCTCGGTACTGCGCTGGACTGGATTACCGAACACGAGGCCCGGCCCAGCCCGATCCTCGGCTTCCCGTTCACCGATCACGGACTTCGGCTCGGGGTCGAAGCCTCCCTTCGCAGCCTGGCCCGGCTGGCCACCAGCCAGTCGCATCGGTACGCACTGGTGGACCTCGCCAACGAGGTCCGCCCGATGACGACGTTCTGATTTCGCTAGACGGCAGCCGCGGCGGCCCGGGCGATCGCCAGTTCCTCATCGGTGGGCATCACCAGAACCGTGATCCGCGAGGTTTTTGCGGAGATGCGGCGTGCGCCGCGATCGGCGCTGCCGTTGAGCGCGTTGTCGAGTTCGATGCCGAGGCTCTCCAGGCCGCTGAGGGAATCGCGACGCACCTGCGCATCGTTCTCGCCGACGCCTGCGGTGAAGGTGATGACGTCGGTGCGGCCGAGCACCGCGAGGTAGGCGCCGATGTACTTGCGAAGCCGGTGGATGTAGACGTCGTAAGCCAATTGCGCGGCCTCGTCGCCGGCGGCGATGCTGGCGTGCAGCGCACGGAAATCACCCTCGCCGGACAGCCCGAGCATCCCGGAGTGCCGATTCAGCATCGTCTCGATCTCATCGACGCCCATTCCACCCGTGCGCCAGAGGTAGCCGATGATTCCCGCGTCGATGTCACCGGAACGGCTGCCCATCACCAAACCCTCAAGTGGCGTGAGCCCCATTGAGGTGTCCACCGGCCGGCCACCGGCGATCGCCGACGCCGACGCTCCGTTGCCCAGGTGCAGCACGATCTGATTCAGCGACTCCGGACGTGAGCCGAGGAACTCGGCGACCTGCTCGCTGACGAACCGGTGCGATGTGCCGTGGAATCCGTAGCGCCGGATCTTCCAGCGCGCGGCCACATCACGATCAATCGCGTAGGTCGCCGCCGCGGCCGGCAGATGGTGGAAGAAGGCCGTATCGAACACCGCTACATGCGGCAGGTCCGGCAACACCTTGCGGGCCACCTCGATACCAAGGACCGCCGGCGGATTGTGCAGGGGCGCCAGGGGCGCCAGGTCGCGGAGTTGTTCCAGTAGTTCGTCGTCGACGACTGTCGGCCGGTAAAGATCGGGGCCGCCGTGCACCACCCGGTGTCCGACCGCCACCAGTCCGAGGTCGGCGAGTTTCTGCCCTCCCGGCGCCAGTACGTCGAAGGCCGCTCGCAGAGCAGCCTCGTGGTCGGCGACTCCGCCCTCCTCCCCGATCCGTTCGACGATGCCGTCGACCAGTGACGCACCCGTATCGGGTTGCACCAGTGAATATTTCAGCGACGACGATCCGGAGTTGAGCACCAGCACGGTATCTGCCATCACAGCCCCTGGGCCTGAATCGCGGTGATCGCGACGGTATTGACGATGTCTTCGACCAACGCACCCCGGGAGAGGTCGTTGACCGGCTTGTTGAGGCCCTGCAGCACCGGGCCGATGGCGATCGCGCCGGCACTGCGCTGTACCGCCTTGTAGGTGTTGTTGCCGGTGTTGAGGTCCGGGAAGATCAGCACGGTGGCCTGTCCCGCGACCGGTGAACCCGGCATTTTGGCCTCCGCCACAACCGGATCGACAGCAGCGTCATACTGGATCGGGCCTTCCACCAGCAGGCTGGGCTCTCGTTGGCGAACGAGTTCGGTTGCGGCCCTTACCTTGTCCACCCCGGCGCCACTGCCTGACTCGCCGGTGGAGTAGCTCAGCATGGCCACCCGCGGGTCGATACCGAACTGGGCGGCAGTCCGGGCCGAACTGATCGCGATATCGGCCAGTTCCTCCGACGTCGGATCCGGCACGATCGCGCAGTCGCCGTAGGCCAACACCCGGTCGGACAGGCACATCAGGAAGATGCTGGACACCGTTGAGACTCCGGGCTGGGTCTTGATGATCTCGAAGGAGGGTTTCACGGTGTGCGCGGTGGTGTGTGCCGCACCGGACACCATGCCGTCGACAATCCCGTTGTGCACCAACATCGTTCCGAAGTAGGAAACGTCGACGACGATCTCGCGGGCCTGCTCGAGCGTGACCCCCTTGGCCTTGCGGAGTTCGGCGTACTGGGCGGCGAACTGCTCGCTCAAGTCACTGGCGTGCGGGTTGATGACGGTGGCCGCACTGAGGTCGACACCCAGTTCAGCGGCCCGGGAACGCACCTTGACCTCGTCACCCAGAATCGTCAGCTCCGCTACGCCGCGCAGCAGCAGTCGGCCGGCCGCCTTGAGGATCCGGTCGTCGTCGCCTTCAGGGAGCACGATTCGCTTCCGATCAGCCCGGGCACGATCCATCAACCGATGGGTGAACATCTGCGGCGTGGTCACCGCCGGAATCGGAATCGCGAGCCGGGTGATCAGATCGTCCATGTCGACGTGGCGGTCCATCAACTCGATGGCGGTGTCGATCTTGCGTTGCGATGCCGCGGTGACCCGGCCGCGGGTGTTGGCCACCGCACCTGCCGCCTCGAAGGTGCGCAGGTCTGTGTAGATCACCGGAAGCCGAAGACCCAGGCCGGCAACGAGTTTGGCAATCAACGGGTTCAGCACCAATCCGCCGTTGAGGACGATCGTGGACAACGTGGGAAACCCGTCGGCGGCGTGCGCACTGGCGACCGCGAGCACCACGTCGGAACGGTCACCCGGGGTGATCACCGCAACACCCTCGGTCAGCCGCTCCAGAACATGGTCGACGGTCATGCCCGCGACGATCACATCAAGCACCTCGCGGGACATCAGCGAGGCGTCGCCGTGGATCAGGGTGCCCTGCACCGCGGCGCACAGTTCAGCCACCGTCGGCGCCACCAGGAGCGGCTCCTCCGGCAGCACGTAGACGCGGGGTTCCAGATCACGACAGGCGGCCGCAACGGCCTCCATCTTCGCCAGTTCACAACGGTTGGCCACCACCGCGGCGGTGTGGGTGTGCTGCAGGGCCAACTCGGCTTGGCAGAGTTCGATCACCGCGGCAACCTCGTCGGGAGTGCGGCCGCTGGCCCGAACCGATAGCAGCACCGGTGCACCCAGGTTGGCCGCGATGCGCGCATTGACGCTGAGTTCGGTCGGCGAGGCCACGTCGGTGTAGTCCGATCCGACGATCACCATGGCGTCGCAGCGTTCGGCCACGGCGTGATAGCGGTCCACGATGTCGGCGATCGCGGCATCGGGGTCGGCGTGCATGCGCTGATAGGTCACCCCGACGCACTCGGCATAGGTCAACCCGGCGTTGCTCTGGGCAAGCAGTAGCTCGAGGATATAGTCGGTGTCCTCACGCCGCGCGATCGGCCGGAACACCCCGACCCTGGGCACCATTGCGGTCAAGCGGTGCAGGATGCCCAGCGCGATGGTGGACTTGCCGGTCTCCCCTTCCGGGGACGCGATGTAAATAGATCTGGTGGGGCGCTCGTCGGTCACCCGCATAGCTTTGCGCAGCCGGAGTGTCCATGGAAGCGACTTTTCATTCATTCCTCAGTCAACTTTCTGTTCACTGTTCAGCCAACTAGCCGTCGGTTACGTCCGTTACAACGATCAGTTGGGCTTGGGACTAAAGACACTTGACAAGAGGGAGGTCGCGGTGACCAGCATCGCCGTCGAGCCGTCGGTCCCGGCGGCACCGGACGCATCCCGGAGAGTCTCTACCCCTCCCTGGCGTCGGCTGCTGTTCCTGCTCGTACTGGCGGTGACCGCGTTCGGTCCGCAGATGCTCGCCACCGGCAGGGCCATAGCCGAGGGTTCGGCGACCACCTACCTGCTGGTGGTGCCATTGCTCGGCATTCTGATGGCAGTCGGCGGTTCGGGCATGCCGCGCGGGGTGATAGACAACGAGTCCGACTGGATCGTCGCCAGCCTGATCGCCGGCGGCGGTCTACTGGCGTTCAGTCTCATCACGCACCGGATGCCGACCCTGGGCTCATTCTGGCGCATCGACCAGGTCGCCGTGGTGCTGTTCCTCTACGCCTCGGCTATTTTGATCTTCTCCGCGCGGCACGTGCTGCGGAACTCAGCGGCATGGATCTTTGTCGCCCTCTGTGCGCCAGTCGTGCCATATCTGCTGCTGACCGCCAAGCTCGGCGGATCAGCGGCGGGCGCGGTCGCGGTGGCGGCAGCCCTCGGATCGGTCGCGGTGTTCTGGTCGGACCGGGCAGCCCGGCGACCCCTGCGGGCACTGGCGGCCGGGGTCAACTTCGCCCTCGCCCTCGGCGTGGACTACCTGATGACGGGCCAGGATCTGCAACTACGGGTCGCCGTCGCCGCCGGGCTGATCCCGGTCGTAAGTACCGCGATGCTGCGCTGGTCCACTCGAGTGACCGGTGGTCGGCCGGTCGCCTACGCGCCGCCGGGCCGCCCGCAACGGCGGGTCTGGGCCTTCCCCGTGCTCTTCGCCGTCGCACTGGGTCTGCTCGTCACGTCGCTGCCGTTGCGGGCGGCGCCGGCCGTACCGGAGGTACGGTCCGACTGGACGACGGCGGCCGGCCTGCGTCCCACTGAGACCCTGGATTTCATCGCCCGCTTCGCCGGTCCGGGTGCGTCGTTGACTCGCTATCGGCCTCCCGCTGATAACGCCGACTATGCGGTAGCAGTCGACGTCATCACGGCACCCAACCTCGCCCGGTTACGCGACTACGACGATGCGATCTGGTACCCGACCACGGTTCCGGTCGACTATCACGACGCGAATCTGCCCGGTCCCGTCACCGTCGCCGCGCGAACCGTGCACACCAACGCCGACCGGACGACCACTGCTCAAGACGGTCACTGGCACGCGCTGACCTGGCTCTGGCAGACCGCGGAGTCCTATCAGCGGGTGACGGTGGTGGTGAGTCAGGTCGCGGGGCGGAGCGAACCGCCACTGCCGCACGCGCTGACGCTGCGTAACTCGCTGATCGAGCCGCTGCTGTGGGTCATCCGTCAGCAACCCGACGTCCCGGGTGAGGTGGCCCAGGAGGTCCGCGACACCGCGGATACGGTAGCCGCGCACATCGTCGGGGCGTCCGCGCCGGAATGAGCACCCCGGTCGGCGCCGCTGTGCTGCCGGAGCACCTCTCCGCGCGTGGGGCATTGGGCCGCAACACACTGATCTACATCGGGGTGATCGTCACGGTGACGGTAGGCCTGTGTGTGGCCTTTCCCCATCACGTTCTGGCAGCCATGACAGGACTGGTGGCCATCACCTACCTGGCATCGACCGTCGACCGCAACTACCTGATGATCAGCGGGATCACCAACCCGTCACTGGTCAGGATCAGTGATGCGGAGGCGCTGGCGATCCCCGACGACGAACTGCCCTACTACACCGTGCTGCTACCGGTGTACGACGAGCCGTCGATCGTGACGAATCTGATCAACGGCGTGGGCAGGATCGACTACCCGGAGGAACGACTCGAGTTGCTCCTACTGGTCGAGGAGGATGACCAGGCAACCCAGGAGGCCCTGATCGGCGCGCCGATGCAGGGCGTGCGGGTGGTGATCGTCCCGGACAGCCAACCCAAAACCAAGCCGAAGGCCTGCAACTACGGCATGTCACTGCCCGACCTCCGCGGCGAGTACATGACCATCTACGACGCCGAGGACATTCCTGATCCGTTGCAGTTGCGTCGGGCGGTGGTGGCTTTCCAGCGGGCGCCGAAGAACATCGGGTGCCTGCAGGGCCGTCTCGGCTATTTCAACGAGCGCCAGAACCTGCTCACCCGCTGGTTCACCCTCGAATACGACCAGTGGTTCGGCGTGGTCCTGCCCTCGATTGAACGCCTCAAAAGCGTTGTGCCCCTTGGGGGTACCAGCAATCACATTCGTACACAAATCTGGCGCGACGTCGGCGGCTGGGATCAGTTCAACGTCACCGAAGATGCCGATCTCGGAGTACGTCTTGCCCGGCATGGCTACCGCACCCAGATCCTGGACTCGGTCACCCTCGAGGAGGCCAATTCCGATGTGGTGAACTGGATCCGGCAACGATCGCGCTGGTACAAGGGCTACCTGCAGACCATGATCGTGCATCTTCGCAACCCGTTGCAGTTGCGCCGGGAGATCGGTACCGCGGCGATGCTGAGGTTCATCAACATGACCGGCGGCATCCCGGCCACCGCCGTGATCAACCTCATCTTCGGATTCCTGCTGTTGACCTGGGTGGCTGGGCGGCCCTCGCTGATGAACCTGATTTTCCCCTCGGCGACGTACTACGTGTTCCTCACGTTGTTCCTCGTCGCGACGCCGTTCTCGATCTTCGTCGGGCTGCTCCTGGCACACGCCAGCGGTAAACCACACCTGTGGTGGGCCGCCCTGCTGGCACCGCTGTACTGGGTGCTGCAGTCATTGGCAGCGCTGAAAGCCTTCTACCAGTTGGTATTTCGGCCCTCGTTCTGGGAGAAGACTCTGCATGGGCTCAGCGAACCGGCTCCGGTCGCCCCGGCAGCCGGAAGCGAGCCATGAAACGCATTCGATTCGTGCTGCTCGCGCTACTGCTCACTGCGGTGCCGTTGCCGCTAGGTGACTCACCGGCTGCGGCGGACCCGGCGGTTCAGCAAGATCCTGCGGCACCGGCACCGGCACCTGCGCCCGATGCACTGGAGCTGAGCTGGCGCCAATTGGGCCTGGCAGACAAACTTGAGATCGGCCCCAAGGCTGTGGCCACCGTCGAGGTACCGAAACCCCAGGGCCTGGCACCGATGCTCATCACCGGCGAGGTCTTGTCGCCGGCCGGCGCGACAGGTCGGATCGACGTCCTGAACTCCGGTGGCAGCACAATCGGGAACATCGCGCTGACCGGTGACGGCGTAACCGTCCCATTCACGGTCGACATCGCCGCGGCGGCCTCCCTGCCGGGGCCGTTGAAGCTGAGCTTCGTTCAGCGCGGCCCTGAACGTCCGGCAGAGGGCTGCGCTGGGTCTGCCCCGGTGACGCTGACCCAGCTGACGACGACCTTCACCGGCCCGGCACCCGCCCTGCGGACGGTGGCAGATTTCCTTCCGGACTACCTTGATCAGATCACCATCGCCGTCGGGCCTGAACCCAGCCTCGACGAGCAGCAGGCAGCGCTGACCCTGGTCGCCGAGTTGACCGCGCTCTACCGGCCGATGCCGGTACGCATCGACGTCGACACGTCGATCACACCCCCACCGGCCGGGGACAGCAGGACCCGGAGAACAATCTCGATTCAGACCGGCGACCGACCCGTTCTGGCGGTGGAAAACCCCGACAGCCCAGCTGCGGTGCTGGTGATCAGCGGCAGCGGCACCGAACTGACCCAGCAGGTGGAACTGTTCACCGATCGGCGCTTCGAGCTCGCCCAAACCCAGACAGCCTCGGTGGCATCGGTCACCAAGACCGTGCCGACCGCAACCGACACCATGACCTTTGCCGAACTCGGGATCACCGCCCAGGCAACCGTCATGGGTACTGACACCGTGTACATCGGCTTCGACACGACGAAGTTCGGCGTCGGTCAACTTGATGGCGCGCAGTTCCAGTTGATCGCCGAATACACGCCGGTGACCGCCGGTGAAGGCACGGTGATCGTCCGTTCCGGTGCCGACATCCTTGCCTCCGGGGTCCTTGACCGCTCCGGCGTCACCGAACTGTCCGGGGATATCCCGGCGGCGAACATCAGCTCGACCATCGGCTTGGCACTCGAGATCCGCTACACGCCGGCAAGCGGTGACTGCGCATTCGGCGGCATGACCTTCGCGATCGACCCGACGTCAACAATCACCGCCGTGCCGGGCGCAAAGAACCGCGGCGGATTCGCCGTGCTGCCCATGGCATTCACACCTGAGATGGACGTCGCTATCGAGGGTGCCGATCAGATCCGCTACGCGGCCCAGGCCATCAATCTGATGGGCCAGCAGTCTGCAGTGACGCTGCAGCCCACTGTCACTAGCCTTGATGAGGCGGCCAAGCGCGGAATAGGACTGCTGGCCGTAGCATCCGGCGAACAACTTCAACGGGTCGGAATGCGCCCGCCCCTGTTGATGCCAGGTGCGGGCGCCGTGGGCGTCAACGGCACCACCGTCACCGACATCGACCCCGGAGGCCCGGTGGGAATCGTTCAGACGTTCTCGCACAACGAACGTGTGGTGTTGGCCATCGACGCGACTGGTAGCCCGGAATTGGCGGACCGCAGCCTCGACTCCATCCGCGGACTGGAGGGCGGTTGGAGTGCGCTGGCCGGGGACGTGGTGGCGACCGGCACATCGGGCAAAGTCGTCAATCTCACGCTGGCGGCAGGTGCGGCACTGGAACCACCCGTTCACCACGGTTGGCACGTGTTGACCTGGGCCTCAATCGCATTGGCTGCCGCGGCCCTCCCGGCACTAGCCGCCATACAGTTCTTCCGGCTCCGGCGGGCGCGGCGCAGGCACGAGGACACGCCGACGTGACATCGATTGCCATACCGACCGATCATCTGCATCTGGCACCGCCCCCGCGCTGGCGCGGCGTGGCTCTGTTCGCGGTGCTGACCGTGTTGTATTTCACGATCGGTGCAGTTTTAATGTTGCGCTACAACATCTTTGAAGGTGACGGCATGTCTAGGGTTGCCAACGCATCCTTCACCCTGATGAGTCGCGACCCGCACTTGTCTGCGATCGGCTTCGTGTGGAATCCGCTACCTGGGCTTGTCGAGATTCCGATACTGGAACTGAGTGGCTTGTGGCCTGAACTGCGAACGCGCGGCCTTGCGGGCGCATTGCAGAGTGCATTGTTCATGGCAGCCGCAGCTTTGTTCGTGCGACGCATCGCACTCGACCGTGGCGTCAGTGACCTCTGGCGGCGGGCGGCAGTCGCATGTTTCGCACTGAACCCGGTGATCATCGCGTACGGCGGTTCCGGCATGAGCGAGGCCGGCATGCTTTTGTCCCTGCTCTGGTGTACCCGACATCTCCTGCGCTGGGTGGACTCGGCGCGGGTCAGCGATCTGGCCTGGGCCGGAATCGCCCTGGGCGTCGGCTACCTGGTGCGCTACGAGATGATCCCGGCCGCGGCTGGCGCAGTCGGTCTCGTCACCGTGATCACTCTGATGCGATCGGACGGCCGGGCACGTATCAATACCGCGATACTTTCGGCGCTGATCGTCACGTTCCCGATCGCAGTCGCGTTCATCGTATGGGCGCTGGCCGGATGGATCGTCGACGGCGAATTGCTCGCGCAACTGGGGTCCCGCTACGGCAACGCCGCACAGATCGAACTGGCGCGCGCGAGCGGACACACCTCAGCCCACGGATGGGAGACCATCGCGAGGTTGCTGGCAATGCAGCCGCTGATCGGGTTCGCCGTCGTGGCAGCCGCGGCGCTCTCGCTACTCAGGCGGAAAGCCGACGCTCTGGTTCCACTGGCGACGTTCGGATCGGTGTTGGCATTCTCGGTCTGGGGCCAGCAGTCCGGCGCGACCTTTGCCTTCGTTCGGTACTACGTTGCGGCCATTCCCCTGGTCATCGTCATCGCCCTGGTTTTCTGGCAGCCGACCCCGATCCACACCCCGGAGTGGATCCTGAACCTGCCGTATCACCGGCTGGGTGCGGCATTCGTGTGCGCTTCGCTGTTCATCGCGATCCCCGTCACCGGGCGCTCCATGCTCAACCCCGAGCTCGGCAACCACCAATTGCTGTTGGGAATCGGCTCCCTGCTCGAAAAACGAACCGGTCCAACCGATGATGACTGGTACCGCCGGGTACTGGTAGACGACAGGCTGCTCATCGACTACCTCGACCGCAAGAATTTGCCCGCCGGATCGGTGCTGACCGATACCTTCACGACATGGGGGCTGTTTCAGGCCTCGAAGAATCCGCGACAGTTCGTCATTACCAGCGACTACGACTTCGGCGCAAAGCTCAACCGGCCCTGGGAACTTGGCGTGAAGTACATCGTGGTCACTCAGTCCGGCAATGCGCCACTCGATGCAATCAACCTTCGCTATCCGACCCTCTGGGACGACGGCGCGGGCATCAGCAAGCTCATTCACTCGGGTCGAGGCGCCTTCGGTCAGGAGCAATACCGGATCTACCGAGTCCTCAAACCGATCGACGACAAGCTTCCCGCGCCCGGCTGACCCGACTCAGCCCAACTTCCGCAACCGAGGCGCCAGATCCCGCTCGAAGAGTTCCAGGAACCGGCGCTGATCGTGGCCGGGGGCGTGGAAAACCAGATGGTTGAGCCCGTACTTGACGTAGTCGGCCACCTTCTCGACCGCCTCGTCCGGATCCGACGACACAATCCAGCGCTTCGCCACCTGCTCGATCGCCAACTCGTCGGCCAGCCGCTCCATCTCCTGCGGAGAGGTCACGCTGTGCTTCTGCTCGGGTGTGAGCGACAGCGGCGCCCAGAACCGGCAATTGTTGAGCGCCACCTCCAGGTCGGTGTCATAAGAGATCTTGATCTCGATCAGCTTGTCGACCGCGTCGACGTCACGGCCTGCCGCTTCGGCGCCTTCACGCACCGCGGGCAGCAGCTTGTCGACGTAGAGTTCCTCACCTTTGCCCGACGTGCAGATAAAACCGTCACCGGCGCGCCCGGCGTACTTGGCCACCACCGGACCGCCGGCACCGATGTACACCGGCACGCCACCCTCGGGAACGTCGTAGATGCAGGCTCCCTTGAGGTGGTAGAACTCGCCGTCGAAGTCCACCGCCTCGCCGCGCCACAGTTCACGCATCAGCTTGACCGACTCGCGCAGCCGGGCGAAGCGCTCCTTGAACTCCGGCCACTCGGTGATCGCACCGGTGGCGACCTCGTTGA
>Ga0209298_10000123_pt1 | contig 45287 bp, 36 predicted proteins | sample S_140806_EF_Meta_FD_187325 | JGI IMG/M metagenome (GOLD analysis project Ga0209298, IMG submission 187325) | Freshwater microbial communities from Lake Simoncouche, Canada to study carbon cycling - S_140806_EF_MetaG (SPAdes) (version 2) | ecosystem: Environmental > Aquatic > Freshwater > Lake ... | reverse complement strand
GTAATAGGCGCAGGTGTTGGGTTTGTTGTGGGCTTATCGTTGGGTTTGTTTGGGGGATTGTTATTGGGCTTCGGATTGGTATTCCCTGGAGATGTAACGGGTGTAGGCGGTTTTGCTGCTGCTGCTAGTCGTGCTGCTTCATCATCAAGTATTTTCTGAATAGCAAGATCTGTTGCGGCTTTCTGTGCGTTCTTCTTCGCGAGATCCGCCTTCAAGTTTGCTTCTTTCGTTTGTAATCCGCGGAAGGTTGCGTCCTTTTCATTTTTCTCAACGGCAAGACTACTTTGTTCTTCTTGCTCATTGCCCAACAAACCTTTCTTCTCTGCTTTGTCTTCCTCCAATGAAGTCAGTTGATCATTTACTTCTTGCTGTGTTGCGGCAATTTTCAGCGCCTGTAATCGCCGACCTGTGCTGATCAATTGAAGATATTTCATGCGCAGATAGGCCTGATTGAAATCTGTTGCTGCAAAAAGAAACATCATGTTGTTGAACGCGTTTCTATTGCGGTACGCAAAAACAATCATGCGCGCATATTCTCGCTTCAATTGTACAACCTGAGAATCGAGTAATGCAATTTCATTCTGCTTTTCTTTGATCTCCTGATCGAGTTCGGCAATTTCTTGATTGATCGTTGCGATTAACTCCTGGCGCATTTCTATCTTCTTGTTCAGGGTAACCAGCTGACTTAAAGAAAGCGTTTTGTTGCGTCGCGTTTCAGCAAGAAGCTTATTGGTCAAATCAATCTCCGATTGAAGATTCTGCTTTTTCGTTTCGAGCGTTGATTTGTCTTCTTTCTTCGCTTTTGGCTTCGTTGTTTTTTTCTTGTTCTTCTGTGCTTCAGCAAAAGGAACTGTGACAGCAATGAGTATCGCCATCAACACTGGGATAAAGCGTTTGATGTTAATTCTGAAGCTTGTTTTCATTGGGCGGAATAATGATTGGAACACAGTCCTCTGGTATAGAGAACGGGAAATCCGTGGGTTTATTGAGCGTTACCTTGGTATACTCAAGCATTAAGCCTGCCGACTTGGCAAGTCCGCGAGCGAAGAATTCTGCTTTATATGGAAACTGCATCGAATCAAGCGTGGTGAAATTGCTGTAATCCGCTTTGAATGTTCTGCTCTGTTCATCCAAGAAGAAAATATTCAGAATCTTGTACGTTGCTGGATCCAGATTGATGGTTTGCAACGGATCTTGCGGAGGTTTCTGTCCTTCCATCACGCGCTTTAGTTTGCGCTTGCGCACAGTGCTTAATGTGTACCAGCAATTCGATTGATTGATTGATGCACGCAACTTTTCATCCTCTTCATAAAAACTCACGCTGTTTCCAACAAGCAATGATTGCATCATATCAAAGTCTACATCCGTGCCCAGCATTTCTGTTAGTAGCGCAAAATCGCCTTGGAAGCACTTCGGTTGTGCACCAAGCGTTCCGTCTTGAAACTGAATAAACTTTACGGAATCTTTTGTAATGAGTATTCGCGCGATCTTAATGTTTAGCGGGCCCATTACATTCATCCAGATTACGCTGTCTTTGCGCATTCGGAGATTCACATCAAATGCAACACGTGAGCTGTCGTCGTAAGCTTCACACGCAATTTTAGCCATGAGCCACTCGAAGTGGAACTCATTCTTGCGCATATCTGAAATAATTGGTCGTGGTGCACGGTGATCCAATTTGCAAGGACCACTTAATCCCGTTGTGTCTGCTGCAGGTGTTGCGTTCTTATTACGCTTCTTCTTGCACGACGACAGAAATACGGGCGACGACAAAATCAACGCTAGCGTTAGCGTCCAAGTGCTGATATGGATTGCGGCAGAATTAATACTCATCCTTCAGTGCGCGGTTCTTGATTTTGTCATCGAGTTCAGGGCTACTTGCTCCCAGCGATTTAGCCTTGTTCCAAAATTTCACTGCATCGTCGGGTTTCTTCAGGCGAAACTGAATGTCTCCCATTCTTTCGTTCATCATTGCGTTGTTAGGTGCAACGGCGAGAGCACGACGCATATATTCATCAGCTAGTTTGAAGTCATTCATGTTGAATTCGATCCACGCTAACGTATTCAGATAGTCAGCGTTCTTAGGTTCTTTCTCAATTACCTCAAGCATCATCTGTTCTGCACGATAGAATTCTTTGTTCTGATTCAACAGCGAAGTGGCAAGCCCAGCTTTGACTGCAAGATTATCCGGCTCTGTCTTCAGCACTTTTTCTGAAAGCGCATCAGCAGAAGTATTGTCGCCAGTGCCACGATAGCACTCGATCATCATCAGACGAATTTCACGATCCATCGTCGCATCTTCGAAATTGTAATCGCTCGCAGATTGGAGATTCGTCAACGCGTCTTTGTAATTCTTTTTGCGGAATTGAATAGACCCAAGGTAGAAATACGCATGCGGCTGAGTAGGAAAGAGATCAAGCACTTCTTTGCAATCTTTTTCTTGTTGCATATCATCCTTTGACTCTTCATTCAGCTTCATGATCTGCTTCCATGGCGTATAGAACTCTGCGCTCATGCTAATTGCTTTGCGGTATTGCAGCCGCGCATCTTTCACGCGATTATCATTCATCAGATAATCTCCGCTTACAGTGAATGCTTGCGCTTCATCTTTGTGGGTGCGACGCATTACACGGCAAAGAGAATCTGCTTCTTTCTTTTTGTCTGCAGATAGTACTTGTGATGTATCAGCAAGGTTATACCATTTACCGAGATAGGCAATTTTTGCGTCCAGTTGTTCCGGAATGGCAAACGCAGCAACAGCTTCCTTGAAAGCTTCTGCATTCTCTCCCTTTGCTTTGTGTGCTTCAGCCAATTTCAATTGTGGCGTTGCAGAGAACGGGAATTTCACAGCCATGCGCGCGTAAATGTCATTCGCCTTCTGCTGTTGTTTGTGCTCCTCGTGGAATGACGCGAGTTGGTAATAGTAAGCTTCATGTGAAGGAAAAGCGGTTATGAGGTCGTTGAGTGTTTTTTCAAATCCCACATCGTCTTTCTCTGAATGATAAAGCGCCAATCTGCATTTACCCAATGTGTCGGAATTGCCTTCAGTTTTCTCAATTTCGTTGTACGTTGCGATTGCTTCTGATGCATTACCAGCTTTCAGTTGGCAATCGGCCATTCGGTATTTGTAGTCGGTGTTGTTCGGTTCGGCTGCAACTAGCTGTTTGTAGATGGTTACTGCTTCTTCATCACGACTAACCGCCTGAAGAATTTCGGCATAACGGAATTTGTACCAAATGTTGTCAGGATTTAGTCGTACAGCTTCTGCGGCATATTTCAGCGCGCGCTCAGATTGTCCCAATGAATGATAAAGTCCAGCAACTTCGTAATTCGCAGCGTCGTTTTCCGGATTCATGTTCAGTACTTCCTGAAACTGCCCCAACGCCGCACGCTCGTTGCCGGTGAGTTTGTAAATGCATCCATCTAGAAAAGTAGCTTCTTCGAGCGCCTTCTTTTCTGAGATTGGATCATTTCTTTGTCCTGCAGGTGGAGCTTCATACTCATCACTGCTTTGTGATGTCGACGGATTATTCGCCACATCGTTGGGGTTCTTGCTCTGACTGACTGTTGCTGTTTTCTGGGTTTTGCAAGAAACCACCAGTAGCATTCCGACAATAGCCAATGTTGCGAGTTTGAAGCTAGTTTTCATTCGTTTCAGTCTTTAATGACGTTGTAATCTCCAACACTCAAGTCAGAGGCGCGCCCTGTGATTTCAGCAAAACTTCCAATCATGCAACCGCCCAATACGCGATTCGTGATTTTAGAATTTTGTTGAACAATACTATCTGCAATAACGCTGTTTGCAACCTTAGTATTATCTCCAAGGGAAACATGCGGACCTACAACGGAATTGGTGATGACTACATTATTGCCGAGATAGCACGGCTCGATGATCGTGCTGTTTTCAATGGTAATGTTGCTTCCGCGCAATGCTGAGTCGCCACGCATGAATTCCAATACGCGTTGATTAGTATAGACTGTTGCGTCTTTGTTACCGCAATCGAGCCACTCAGTTACTTTGCCTGGAGTAAACTTAACTCCCTTCTGCTTCATGTTTTCGAGTGCATTCGTGAGCTGGAATTCTCCTTTGTCGCGAATGTTATTATCGAGGAGATATTGCAACTCATTGCGCAGGTTGGATCCGTCGCGGAAATAGTAAATTCCGATAATTGCTAAATCGCTTACAAATTCTTGCGGTTTCTCTACAAAGTCGGTGATGATTCCTTCTGAGTTAACTTTCACTACACCGAATGCGCGTGGGTCTTCAATTTTCTGAACCCAGATAATTCCTTCTTGCTCGGTGTCCATCTTGAAGTCGGCTTTGAACAGTGTATCTGCAAAAGCAACAACTACTTTTCCATCGAGACACTCCTTTGCGCACATAATTGCGTGGGCTGTACCAAGAGCTTCCTCCTGATAGAATATGCGCCCTTTCGCGTTAAGGTTTCCAGCAACTTCTATCAACATCTTCTCCACTTCTCTTCCGAATGTTGGTCCGATGATGAATGCAATTTCATCTGGTTGTTCATTGCAAACACGCGTGATGTCTTCGGCTAACTTCTGCACAATTGCTTTGCCGGCCACAGGTAAAAGCGGCTTTGGTACTGTAAGTGTGTGTGGGCGCATGCGTTTGCCCATTCCTGCCATTGGGATAATAATCTTCATAAAACAGTATTCAGATGCTAAACTTTAATTGGACTAATTCGGTTAGTAATGACTCGCTGCTATTTTGTTCCCGTGTGCCCAAATCCTCCAGCGCCACGTTCAGTTTCACTTAAAATTTCGGATGGGACCCATTGCACTTGTTCGTGTTTTGCTACGACCAATTGCGCCACGCGTTCGCCGTTTTCAATCGTGAATTCACTGTTTGATAAGTTCACGGCTATGACTTTAATTTCTCCGCGGTAATCGGCATCAATGGTGCCTGGGCTGTTCAATACGGTAATTCCATGTTTGGCTGCGAGTCCGCTGCGTGGCCTCACTTGCGCTTCATATCCAACGGGCAATTCAATAAATAGGCCAGTTGGAATCAATGCGCGTTCGAGTGATTTCAAAACAACAGGACTGTCAAGATTTGCGCGCAGATCGAGTCCCGCTGCGTGCTCGGTTGCGTACTCGGGCAACGCGTGTATTGATGTATTTACGACCTTGATTTTAAGCATCCTGCGAAGTTAGGGTTTTTGACCATTTTTTGTCGGTAACGTCTTCGTCTTACGAATGAAGCGAAAAGGTTTCTCGATCAAAAGAACAATGATCACAAATAATACAAAAAGCAAGTTTCTGAAAACAAGATCAGCTGCAAAAGATCCGGTGTCTGTGTATTTACCAGCGAAGTATAGCGCCAAGGTAAGACCGATGTAGCCTGTAATTTTTGAAGCACGGTAAGGAACTGGAAAATACTTTTGTCCGATGAAGTAGGAGAGCATCATCATGAGCGTGTAACAGATGAGTGTTGCCCATGCAGAGCCCATATAGCCGGCAAAGTAGCCGGTGGATGGAATCCAAACAAAATTCAAAAACAGGGTAATGGCGGCTCCCACCAACGTAAGCCACATCCCGAACTGTGTGCGCCCGGTAAGCTTGTACCAGATGGAAAGATTGAAGTAGATGCCGAGGCACATATTGGCAAAGAGCAAGATCGGAACTACTGCTATGCCGCTGCGGTAGTTTTCTCCAATCATATATTGAATCCATTGTAGATTCATAGTTGTTCCAAGGAAAATAATCAAACAGAACACAACGAAATAGGTCATGACAGTTGAATACATTTCTTTCGAATTTTCTTCTTTTTGGCGGGAGAAGAAGAACGGCTCCGCAGCATAACGGAATGCCTGCCAGAAGATGGTCATGAGAATGGCAATTTTATAGCAGGTCCCATAGATTCCGATTTGCTCTTCTGCAACACCTGCCGGCAATAAGTATTTCAACAGGATTCTATCTAGTGTTTCATTTACCATTCCCGCAAGACCTACCACAAGCAGTGGCAATGCATAGCGAAGCATGCGCTTGAGCAACGCAGCGTCGAATCCCCAACTGATTTTCAGGTATTCTTTGCTCAATAGAGCTAAGCAAACAAGGTTGGCTGCGAGATTGGCAATGAACGCGTAGCCAATACCTATTTCGGGATTGTAGAGTGAAGCTAGCAGAGAATTTGGATTGTGATCACATTCATACTTGCACCAACCAATGAAGAAGAAGCTCACGAGAAGGTTGACCAGAATATTAAGCATCTTGATTGCTGCAAATTTCTTTGCCCTATTCTCTTCGCGAAGCTTTGCAAATGGAATTGCCATTAGCGCATCTGCCGCTACAATGAAAATCGCCCATAATATAAATTCTGGATGATCTGGATAGCGCATGAGTTCTGCAATGGGTTGCATTAACAACACAAACGGAATGGTGAGCAGTACAGTGCTGAACAACATCGTGCGGAGGGACGTGCTATATACCAAAGGCTTGTTGCTTTCCTTTGCCAGAAAATTGAAGAGAGCCGTTTCCATTCCAAACGTGAACACGATATTCAAAAACGCGATGTAAGCGTAAAATTCGGTGTTCAGTCCCAGTACCTCTGGAGATTCGAAAATGTAGGAAAAGAAGGGGACGAGTGCAAAATTCAGCAATCGACCGAATATGGTACTTACACCATAAACCGCGGTTTGCCCTGCTAATTTTCTAATTGCGCTCAACTGCTTGTAGATTATCCTCACGAAATTCCAACAATTACCTCTTGAGACTCCCGTCTTTGTGATATTTTATGCACGTGGGTACGTTAACATCCGAACGGTTGAAGACTTACTACAAAAGGCGTATTGCAGTGATCAAACGGTCAAACTAGATTTGGAGGGTGTTAAATCAGTGCTTATTTTCTTGCTTTGTGAAATACTAAATAAAGTTTGGCTTCGTTTTTGTTTTGTACTTCCTGACTTAATATACTTCGGAAGAAAACGTCCTTAAAGTGGCATTGTAACGTAACAACCGAAGCGTAAAAAGTTATATTTGTAAACAATTAACCTAAACCAACGCATATGAAATCAGTAAAATTTATTGCTCTGTTCGGAGCTCTCAGCCTTGTGTTTATGGGCTGCCCGTATGAGTCTAAAATTCCTCTGGACAGCGCCGATAAAGCAAAGCCAGACAAAGCTCTTGTAGGGAAATGGGAAGAAAAAGGGTCTGACGACTACGAATGGAAGTGCGAACTTGACGGTAACCAATACCGCATCACTAAAACCAACACTGCAGACGGCGGAGAGCCTACAGTATATATCGGATTTTTGTCTGATGTAGCCGGAACTCCTTTCATGAATGTTTACGAACAGGATTATTCTGAAGATCGTAAATATATGATCTACCGTATGGAGAAAAAAGGCGAAGATCGTATCAAGTTCAAAGCGATGACAGACAACGTAACTGAAGAGTTCACTACTTCAGAAGAGTTCAAGACATTCGTTAAGAAGAACATGGAGTTGAGCTTCTTCTACAACAAAGACGATGAGAAAACTTTCTACAAAGACGAATAGTCTTCTGTCGATTGAAAGCAAAAAAAGCAGCGAGCCACTCGCTGCTTTTTTTTGCTTAATTGTTTCGTTGATCATTGAAAATTGCGTGTTGGGCATTGATTATTTCATGCGCGGTAATCCGCCGGATCAACGCACAATGTCAAATGATTAACACACACGGTTCAAGGTAAGTAGTGACTATTTTCCAGTGAACTCCGGCTTTCTCTTCGCAAGAAATGCAGATGCTCCTTCTTTGAAGTCGTCAGTTCCACAGCAACGGCCAAATGAATCAACTTCATACTTATAGCCATCAACTCCATCTGCGTAATGTGCATCAACGCATTGTACAATTTCAGCTACAGCAAATGGAGCTTTGGTGAAAATACGATTCAGAATTTCAGTGCATTTCGGAATCAATTCTTCCGGCTTAACGAGATAGTTGCACAATCCAACGCGATATGCATCCTGAGCATTTACAATGTCACCAGTCATGAGCAATTCCGTTGCACGACCACGACCAATATGCATGGTCAGACGCTGAGTTCCGCCATAACCCGGAATCAGACCAAGGCTAACTTCTGGCTGACCGAACTTCGCATTCTCAGAAGCAATACGCATGTGGCAAGCCATTGCCAACTCGCAACCACCACCTAAAGCAAAACCATTCACAGCAGCAATTACAGGCTTTGGGCAGAGTTCAATCATTTTGAAAATCGCTTGCCCACTTGCCGCAAATCCTTTCCCGCCTGCGCTGTCTAGTCCTGTAAATTCAGAAATATCGGCACCAGCCACAAAGGATTTTGCTCCTGAACCAGTAACGATTACCCCTTTGATTTCGGAGTTGGCCACAACATGTTCAAACGCCGCTTTGATTTCTTTCAAAGTCACTTGATTCAGTGCATTGAGTTTGTCGGGACGATTAATTGTGATTGTATAAATGCCGCCTTCAAGCGTTGTTAACAGATTTGAGAATTCCATCGGTTCTTTTACTTTTTCGTTTGAATTAGTCAATGTTGCTTCCACTTCACGTTGTTTGAGTGGCGGTAAAGTTAGATACTCATTTGTACCGAAAAGACCCAAAATGGTCGGGTTTTCACCAGTTTCATTAACAATTATGGGCTTTCTGGGTGCAGTGTAGACGAGTGCGGGCGTTAGGCTCCGTTAATAGCACGCAGTTCGGAGCAACATTCTTACGAATAATTGTAACAACTGTATTCTGTAACTGGGAATAATCTGAACAATGCTTCGGTTATGAGCAAAGCAATATTGTTTCTCAATAAAATTTCGAACAAGATTATCTTCTTGCAACTTTACGTTCGGTAATGAAGTTTGTGATTTCTGCTGTAAAAGCATCTAGATCAATTGCAGAACGTTTCATGTAGTTTGCAATTCTGCGCAGGTCACTCTCTTTATTTCCATTTCCATTCAGTAATCCAGAAAGTCCCATGATATTCGCCACTGGTTGTCGTACACGGTGCGAGGCCATAAACAACATTCGTTCGAGATCTTCAAGGTATTGCTTGCGCTCTATTTCTGCGCGCTTTTTCTCCGTGATATCTACAGACAGAATGAACAGACCTTCTGGTACAGGTTCAATCCGGAATTCAAATGCACCAATATTGCCATCGGGGTAAACGAAGTCTGATTCGATATTTTTCGGGGTTCGCATAATCATGCAGTCGGCGAGCTGATTGAATAGCTCCGTGTCTTCAATACCCGGAAATTTATCCATCATCGTAAAACCAATGAGCTGTGTAGGACACGCATATCTACTATGCCGTAATGCAGCCTTGTTCATGTACAGATAACGCCAGTCATGACTGATCAGCAAAAATCCTTCAAGCAAATTGTCGAGCGTGCTTGTGTTTAGGTAGCTGCTCGGCGAAGTAGCAATTGCTTTTCTAGTAGTCCGTCTCATAACATCAGGTTTCTTCCACCACGAAAATAGAATCGATTTTTGTCAGAATGAACGGAAAAGAATCAGGACGGTATTGTTAATAACGTGTCCCGTTTCTGGAAAACATCCCTTTTTGAGCTAAAAACAAGCAGGAAAAGGCCAAAGTTTTCCACACTAGACATGTAGAAACTGGCTTTTTGAAGCGAATGAATGCGATTCGTAGTGACGATCATTCTTTCGATTTCACGCATTCCAAAACATGGAAAATGTATCTGATTGACGCCAAAAGGTGTTTCGGAAATAGTGAAAATATTTTTCCGTTCGGTGCACACGCCACCAACATTGGTCCTAAAGCATACCAATCTTCACTGCGCACGAAGTATATTTTCGCTTACGACAGGATGATGAACGAACAAGGTATATTGGTCACAGTTGTGCTGCAAGCACACAAACGCGCTTGTATTGCTTCACTGTTCCGTCGGCACCAATGGCTTCGAAGAAGATCACGTAGGTTCCCACGCGAGCTTTAGAACGATCATCCATCGTTCCATCCCAAGAGAATGATCCGCTTTCAGTGCCAAGCAACTCACTTCTGATCAGTGTGCGAACAAGTCTACCTCGTGAATCGTAGATGGTAATATTGGCAACGAGTCCTGGTGTAGAGAATAGGTAGTTGATCGTTACAACATCATTGTATCCATCATTGTCGGGAGAGAAAACTTCTGTTGTAATCGTTACTGCTCCATCGTCGGCTGTTCCTGCTTGAATGTATTGCGAGTTCTTTTGAGTGGGTGTTCCGAATCCAATATCTTCAGAAGCCGAATGCCAATTGGTTGCATCCTGAGTAGCACGATCGAAATCTATTCGCTCCAGTGTTACGCCTTTCGTTTCCTGCAACAGTGGGAAGTGCCAAGAAGACGAGTATACAAGTCGATCAACAACATTGAAGGCTGTGTCTGTAATCACCAACACGTCTCCGTCGATATTCATTGAAGGAATATTATCCATCTGCAGACAACGCGTTAAATCCGTTTGTGAAGAATACTGTGACTGAACAGAAGTAATGTTCTCACTCACCACCAGATATTCCCCAGGGAAAAGCAAATATCCTTCCGGAGCAATCACTGCAATTTCCTGTAAAACGTTTGCAAGGGTATCCTGTGTGCAGATGACCACCTTAGCAAGGTTCAATACTTTGTTCGAACGATTGTATAGCTCAACAAAGTCGTAGCCACCACTTACCGGATCAAATAGAATTTCATTGATCACAATATCATTTGCACTAATTGCTTCAGGAAGGGCAAACGGTGCAGTAGCGCTTCCCATAGTGTTTCCAACGCAATCGCTAATCACTGAAGATACAGTGACGTTATAGGTGATTCCCGAAACAAGTGGTGATGCTAGTTTGACTTGACAAGTCATATAGTCAGTTCCATTTGGATACACAGCTAATGGATTGCCAATCGAATTGTCTATGGTGTACGCAGCTATATTGTTCATCGTGGCACTATCCATTGGTTCGCTGAACCAAAGGCGAATACTATCTGCCGTATAAACTGAAACGCGCACGAGCTGCGGAGCGATCGCATCAGCATTCGATGCATTAATGCTATTCATATATCCCGGAGTTCCTCCTGTCGCAGAATTTGATGCGCGCCAGTTTGTAGATCCTCCACACGGATTATTCGGGTCAATTTGTTCGAGTGACCATCCTCCATCGGCTTTCGCAGCATTCTGATACCAATCGTCGGAATAACTGACTGTGTGCATGATTTGTCCATTTGGATCACGAAGCACAATTGTTCCGCCGGTGTTCGTTATTGAAATGCTTGATAAGTCAACGACATTCGCACCAACAAAAAATGGAGCTGCAGCGGTTGAAGTGATTACAATGAAACTGTCTGCAGGAAGAATACAATACGGCAGTGCGCGCTGTGTTGAGCCTATCGTGATTGACCAATTTTCCAAACGTATCGCGTATGGGGTCGTGTTTTTTAATTCCAGATATTCTTCATTCGGCAATGCTATCGGAGGATCCGGATCGGCCATGATTTCGTTAATCACCACATCATACGGTTGCGGCACGTAGTAGGTAAATGTTCCGCTCGATGGATTTACTGCATTTCCTGCGCAGTCGGTTAATGACGCAAACAATGCAGAGTAGGTATTGCCTGATGTCAACGGCAGTGAAGTAGTAATAGTTACGCATGCGAGCGTTGCCGTGTCATAACTGATTCCAACCGGGTTTCCGATGAAAGGTTGCACGTCATATGCATTTACATCTCCGAGCAACGTTGGGTTAATTGCTTCGGTGAAACAAATCTGTATGTGCGTTGCGTCGATGGCATATACACCCGCAAGTCCGGGAGCAGTTACATCGGGCGAACTGTTGAAGACACTGTTTTGAACACCTGGAGTTCCTCCGCTTGCATTGTTTGATGCAATCCAGTTTCCTGCAGCGGCACAGAGTCCACCGGCATTCGGATTAATTAATTCGAGCGTCCATCCGCCATCATCTTTGAGCGCATCCTGATACCAGGAGATGTCGTAATTCACGGAATCAATTGCGGTTGTTACGGGATCAAAAATCTTCAGATTGTCACCGGCGTTGTTCAGTGAGGGGAATGAAGAAATGCCGACTACATTGCCAAATGGCGAGAAGAGTGATGTATCTGCGTTCGCACAAACAATGACGTATGTTCCAGGCATCAGCACGTATGAAGAAATTGTACCCGTTGATGAACCGTCAGTGAAAGTCCATCCGGCCAAATCGAAGTTTAGCGTTGAGCGATTGTAGAGTTCGATGAATTCCGCGTTGGGCAGACCTACAACTGGCGATGGATCGCAGAATATCTCATTGATCACCACATCGTGATAAGCTGGTGTTGCAAGCGGAAGATAAACGAATGCTGCACTATCTATAATAATTGCATTCGCTGCATTGTCTTGCACAGCTACTACATGCAGCATGTAGTTAACGGCCGACACAAATGATGTTGCGAATGTCAGATGAACCAATGCCGGATTACTTCCATCGCGGGTAGCGAGCGAGGGATTGCCCAAACTATTGTCGGCAGTATAGTTGGCTTCAGTTTCCGAAGTGGTTTGCTGTACGGGCTCATTGAAAAGCACATCCAGCTGTGTGCCTGAAATTACACTGACACTTGTGATAGTTGGTGCTGTTACGTCTACGATCACTGGTCCGCAATAAACGTCATCTAGGTAAAAGTCGTTGATGTTGGAAACAGTGTACTTGCAGAATACTCCGGCATAATTCGAAGTTGTATGCGTGTTATTGGTAACACTTCCTTCCGCAACCCAGTTGGTACCTCCTGTGGTGTCTGAGAATACTGTCCACAAACCTGCAGCGGTACGGGTTACTTTTACACGAACAATATTGTTGGTTAATGCCACGCGACTATTGATTCCATCAACAATCTTGGTGTGTGTGGTTCCCGATTGTTCCCACAGGTCAACGCTGTCGAACGAACCGTTTTCTCCCATTCGGACATAGTATCCGTTCACAGGACCTTCAAGATTCAAAACATCCGAAGTCAAATAGTAGCGAATGTTATTGTTGTCGGAAGGCGAGAAATTCATGCGGCACCAAAACTGCCATTCGCAATTGGTCGCAAACGGATTTGAGAATGCAAGCGATGAGGTATCTGCAACAGTTGAATTCAACTGCAATTGAAACGAGCCGTTCACTACAAAGTCGGGAGAATCGCCTGACCATGTTGGATTGTTCGTAAAGTCGCCATCGCCGAAATTATCGCTCACTTGCGCGTGAGAGAATACAGATACTGCGAGCAGAAGACCTGTGAGGAGTTTTTTAGCCGGTTGCATGAAGAGTAAAGATAAGCGTTGAGACAACTCATAAGAGGTAGGAATGCGTTAAATTTGATGTAAACTAACGTTATGCATTACCTCTTCGTGTTTCTTATTTCGCTGTTTCTGTTTACCACTAACTGCACCCAGAGGATTCATTTTGTTGGAATGACAGAAGGGCAAACCACCGCAACTGTTTGGGTGATGGAAGAGGTAGGGGGCGAGTGCGGTTTTACCGTTATGCATCAGGTTTGCGTTGATACGGCCTGGCGCGTACATAGCACCGACAATTACTACGAAGGAGATACCGCAGCATCAGGTAAGATGATCAGAGAGATGCATGTGATAGCCGTTCAGCATCCGACTATGCAGAAAGACGGAAAGTTCAATGCTGATCCAACCATGTCGCTTTCCAAGCCGAAATCAAACGCGCGATGGATGGAAAAATTCAAAGACAATTATTACTCTGCATGGGACTGGAACAAGCAAATTCGCGATTCATCAATTGTATCACCGATTTTTTCGGGATGTACAGCCGAGCTCTTGTATGCGGCACCGCGAGGATTGTATGTCGACTATCTTATCTCAGAAGTAAGTTATTCTCCGCAAACCGGAATCCTTTTGATTTGTACACAACAGCAACTTATGGCTCCGGGAATGGATACCATGCACGGATTTCTGGTGTACCGACTCAAGAAGAAAAAATAAGCACTTAGCAGGAAAGAACAGTCGCCGGATAGATTACTAATTACAGCTGCACCTTTAGGGTTCTTGTTGAAACAAATCATTTCAACTTTGTTTCATGGAATCAGAAATTTGTCATATTTGTCACCATGAACAAGAATTGCTGCATGAAAAATAAGATGAAACCATTCCTATCGGAGAGGTAATTCTGTTTTATGCAACAACGAGTAATAAAACAAAAGCCTTTCCGGAAACGGTGAGGCTTTTTTGATTGTGTCTCGATGGTATTTACATTCGTCACTTCGAGTGTTCGTGTAAACTGACATAGCGAGAGGCGAGAAATGTGATTCACCCGGCAAGGCAATTAATAATAGCATTACATAAATTAATAATATGAGAATTGCAGTTGTAGGCGCCACCGGATTGGTAGGCACAAAAATGTTGGAAGTGCTTGCGGAAAGAAACTTCCCTGTTACAGAACTCATACCTGTTGCATCTGAAAGATCAGCCGGTAAAGAAATTGAATACAAGGGTAAGAAGTGGAAAGTCGTGACTGCTGAAACTGCTGTGTCAATGAAACCGGACATTGCTTTGTTTTCTGCAGGCGGAAGTACTTCATTAGAGTGGGCGCCTAAGTTTGCTGCTGGAGGAACAACGGTCATTGACAATTCTTCTGCGTGGCGTATGGATCCAACGAAAAAGTTAGTGGTTCCGGAAGTGAATGGAGATTCACTTACCAAGGATGATAAGATCATTGCAAATCCGAACTGTTCAACCATTCAAATGGTAGTTGCGCTGTATCCGCTGCACAAGAAATATGGAATTACACGAATTGTAGTAAGCACCTATCAATCCGTTACCGGAACCGGAAAAAAAGCCGTCGATCAGTTGATGAATGAACGTGCAGGAGTGAAAGGAGAAATGGCATATGCCTATACAATCGACATGAATGCTATTCCGCATATCGACGTTTTCTTGGAGAATGGCTATACCAAAGAAGAAATGAAAATGGTGAACGAAACGAAAAAAATCATGGGTGATGATTCCATTCGTTTAACGGCAACAACTGTTCGCATTCCTGTGATGGGCGGCCACTCTGAATCAGTGAATGTTGAGTTCGCAACGGAGTTTGATTTGAACGAATTGCGTTCTGTGCTTGAGGCGGCTCCGGGAGTGAAAGTGATTGACGATGTAAAGAATTTACACTATCCGATGCCGTTGATTCATGCACACAACAAGGACGATGTTTTTGTTGGTCGTATTCGTCGCGATGAAACACAAGCGAACACGGTGAATATGTGGATTGTTTCTGACAATTTGAGAAAAGGTGCGGCGACTAATGCGGTACAGATTGCAGAACATTTGATCGCAAATAAGTTGATTTGATTTTAAGAAAGAAGAAGTTCGCGAAACTAGGCGAGGAACTATAAACTTCTGTTGCGACACTTATTCCTCAGCAGAATTTCCCTCTGAAGCAGGTGGTTCTGATGATGGAGTGTTTTCTTCTCCCTCAGTTTTTTCAACTGCAGGCATATACACCGGATACTTTTGCAGGAAGTAATATAATCCAACAGCACCGATAGCAGAGACGCCAAACAGCGTGAGTCGCATAGCTACTGAAACTGGGTGTGTTTCGCTCATCAAGGAACTGATGGTGAGAAGTAAGAAAAGCGAAATGAGGAAAGTGATCACTGCGAAGAAAATATTGGTGGCAACAATTTTTTTCTCGCTGAGTTTTTCCTGAACACCGAAGAGTCTGCGTTGGAAAACAATGAGAAGAAACACGCCAACAGAAATAGAAGCATCTGCAATGTTGAATACGGGACGGAAGAATAAGAATTGTTCTCCTGCACGCGGCACCCAATCAAAATACGATTCATCCATTTGATCGGGCAACCAAGCCGGCCACTGTCCTTCGAGAACTGGGAAGTAGAACATATCTACAACTTGTCCGTGCAACCATCCCGCATATCCACCTGCAGCGGGAAGAAATTCTGCAATGTTCTGATCCCATGCATCGCTGGTGTTGAATATTTTTCCGTAGAAAACGCTATCTACAATGTTGCCCATTGCGCCAGCGAAAATCAACGCAACGCAAACGAGCAAAAGAGGACGAACCTGTTTCGAAAAAAGTTTGTAGAGGTAGTATCCGATTCCAGCTACAGCCGCAAGACGAAATACAGTAAGCAATAGTTTTCCGTAATCGCCACCCAATTGTAGCCCGAACGCCATTCCCGGGTTTTCTACGAAGTGTAAGTAGAACCACTCTCCAGAAACGCGGTACGATTCCCCAAGATACATATGGGTCTTGATCCAGATTTTTACAAACTGGTCAATGAACAGAACACCGAATATGAGGGCAAGCGCTTTTTTCATTTGGGCAAAGATAACGTGAGACCTCAGATATCACACTTCGGATATCAGAAAAACTGTGAAGAGCGAAACTTTTCGTGTGTGTTTGCATGGCGATTGTCTTGCCGCGTGTTGCACATCTAGTATAGCCTCGGCTCCGCTCGGTCTGACAAGATGTTCTGCGTATTTTTTGGTGTGGGTGTAATTTTTGTAGTCTTGCCGAATGTTGCATGTCGAGTGTAACCTCGGCTCCGCGCCTTCTGACAAGATGTTCTGCGTATTTTTTGGTGTGGGTGTGATTTTTGTTGTCTTGGCGAATGTTGCTTGTCGAGTATAACCTCGGCTCCGCGCCTTCTGACAAGATATTCTGCGAGAATGTTTGTCAGACGAAGCGGGGTTGATTGCAAAAAGCAAAAAAGCCACTCCCGAGGGAATGGCTTTTATCGTGTAATGCAGAAATCTTCTTAGCGGTTCTGACCGAGTTTCGCGTCGATACTTAATGTAGCATGAGGCACACTGCGCAGGCGTTCTTTCGGGATCAGTTTACCTGTAACGCGACAAATGCCGTACGTTTTGTTCTCGATACGAATGAGTGCGTTTTTCAGGTTCTGAATGTATTTTTCCTGACGAGCTGCAAGGTGTGCAGTTTCTTCTTTGGAAAGTACATCAGATCCATCTTCAAGCAACTTGAACGTAGGAGAAGTATCGTCGGTACCGTGATCGTCTTTGTGCGACAAAGTGTTCTTCAGCAATTCGTAATCGCGAGAAGCCTCATCGAGTTTTTTGTTGATGAGTGTTTTGAACTCTTTCAACTCAACATCAGTATAACGCGTGCGGTTGTCGACAGGACCTGCTGCTTTTTTCGGAGCAACAGTTGCTACTGTTTTAGCAGGAGCTGCTTTCACTGTAGCTGCAGGTTTGGCGGTTGTTTTCGCTGCAGGTTTAGCAACAACTTTTGCTTTAGGCGCTGGTTTTGCTTTGCTTGCAGGAGAGGCTTTTGCTTTTTTCGCTACGGGTTTTGCTCCTGCGCGTACTGGTGCTTTCGGCTTAGCAGCTGGCTTTGATTTAGCAGCTCCGGATTTTTTCGCCGGAGCGGCTTTTTTCTTAGCAGCTGGTTTGCTGGCCTTACCAGAAGATTTTTTGTTTGCTTTCTTGGCCATTGTAAATGGGGTACTTAAAAAAAATATTAGAAGTGATCGAACGCTCCGCGCTCTTCGCCATCGTTATCGTCACTTGCATCTTCAGGTAGATCTGCAGACTCATCATTCAAATCCAGAGCATCCGGAGTATCCAAGATATCGTCATCATTAGTAACGATAGGTGCAGGAGCGGGCTTGTGTTCAACTGGTTTAGGAGCTACAACTTTAGGAGCAACTACTTTAGGAGCTGCAACTTTCTTCGGAGCTGCAACCTTAGGCGCTACCACTTTAGGAGCCGCTACTTTTTTAGGAGCCGCTACTTTTTTAGGAGCTGCTGCTTTCTTAGGCGCCGCCGCTTTTTTAGTTGCTGCCTTTTTAGGAGCTGCTGCTTTTTTAGTTGCTTTCTTAGCTGGCTTCGCTGCTTTTTTAGTTGCAGTTTTCTTAGCTGGCTTCGCTGCTTTCTTGGTCGCTTTCTTAGGAGCGGCTTTCTTCGCAGTTTTTTTCTTAGCTACTTTCTTTGCAGGTTTAGCAGCTTTCTTTGTTGCCTTTTTACTCGCCTTTTTGGCAGTCTTTTTGGCAGCCTTTTGCTTAGAAGATTTCGCTTTGTTAGAAGCGCCACCTTTTTTCGACTTCTTTGCCATGGATAGGGAAGGTTTAGTTGTGTTTGGTTATGTAAATTGTTGTTGTGACATTATCATCTACATCTACCGAAACCGCTGGTGCGTCTACTAATTCGCTGACCAATTCAAGTGATGTAGCAAGAGTTTCAGAACAAATATAATCGAAATTATTTCTTACCGCAGTAGTAAGGTCGATATGGTCTTTTATTCTGACATCAATCTTGTCTGTTACTTCAAAGCCACTGTCTTTCCTCAGGTTCTGAATTCGGTTGACCAGCTCGCGTGCTAATCCTTCTTCTTTCAAAGAATCCGAAATTGTGACATCCAAAGCAACAGTTAAATTGCCATCTACGGCCACCATCCACCCCGGAAGGTCGTCTACAAGCACCTCAACCTCAGACAGTTCGATTCGGATTGTGTCTGATTCAATCTTGAGATCAAAGTAGCCGTTTTGCTCCAAAGCAGCGATATCTTTTGCCTCAAAAGCAGCAATCATAGCCGCTGCAGCCTTCATGTGTTTACCCAGTTTTTTACCCAAGGCCTTGAAATCGGGCTTGATCTTCTTCACAAACACTCCTGATTCCGTCACATATTCCAACTTTTTGATGTTGGTTTCTGCAAGAATCAAGTGCTCTACCTGGTGCAATCGCGCACTGAATTGTGGGTCAAGTACCGGAACCATGATGCGCGCCAATGGCTGACGGACACGAATATTCACCTTCTTACGCAACGAAAGTACCAGTGAAGTCATGCGTTGTGCCAACTCCATGCGCTCTTCAAGATCAGCGTCAATAGACGTTGCGTCTGACTTCAGCAGCAATGATAAGTGAATTGATTCTGGAACTGGCATGGTCTCTTTTAGCCCTTCGGTGAGGTTCTTGAACAACCAATCGCTGAAGAATGGTGCAAATGGACTCATGAGTTGGGCAATTCCACCAAGGCATTCGTACAAAGTTTGATACGCTGCTTGTTTGTCGACAGACATATCCCCTTTCCAGAAGCGGCGACGAGCCAAACGAACGTACCAGTTGGATAAGTGCTCATCTACGAAACTTTCAATGGCGCGGGCTGCCGGCGTAGGATCGTAGTCGTCGAGTTTTTCAGTGACAAACTTGATCAATGTGTGGAGTTTGGAAATGATCCAACGATCGAGTTCTGTGCGGTCTTTTACGGGCACATAATTCTTCGGGTCAATTGCAAATCCATCGATGTTTGCATACAATGCGAAGAACGAATATGTGTTGTACAGTGTTCCGAAAAACTTGCGTTGTACTTCTGTAATTCCTTCGACATCAAATTTCAGATTGTCCCACGGAGAAGCATTGGTAACCATGTACCATCTGGTAGCATCGGGACCGTATTTCTTCAACGTTTCAAACGGATCAACGGCATTGCCCAGTCGTTTAGACATTTTGTTCCCGTTTTTATCGAGAACGAGTCCGTTGGAAATAACGTTTTTGTAGGCAACACTGTCAAACAGCATTACGCCGATTGCGTGCAAAGTATAGAACCATCCACGCGTTTGATCAACGCCTTCAGCAATGAAATCTGCCGGAAAGTAACCGCGGTTATCAATCAGTTCTTTGTTCTCAAACGGATAATGCAGTTGTGCGTATGGCATTGCGCCGGAATCAAACCAAACGTCAATCAGATCCGACTGACGGAAGAGTTTTTTTCCGTTACGCTCCAGAATGATATCATCTGCATACGGACGATGCAAATCAAACGAGTGATAATTGTCTTTCGAAAAATCGCCTGGAACAAATTTGCTCAATGGATTTTCCGTCATGAATCCGGCCTTCACAGAACGCTCAATTTCTGTTTTGAGTTCTTCTACAGATCCCAAGCAGATTTCCTCCGTTTTGTCTTCGCTTGTCCAGATCGGAAGAGGAATTCCCCAATAACGTGATCGGGAAAGGTTCCAATCCTGCAGGTTGTTGAGCCATTCTCCGAATCGACCTGTTCCGGTACTTTCCGGTTTCCAGTTGATGGTTTTGTTGAGTTCGCTCATGCGCTCTTTCATTGAAGACGCCTTGATGAACCAACTGTCGAGCGGATAGTAGAGAATAGGTTTATCCGTTCTCCAGCAATGCGGATAGCTGTGTTCGTAGGTTTCTTTCTTGAAGAGTTTTCCTTCGAGTTCGAGTTTAAGCACGATGCGTTCATCCACGCTCAAGTACTCATTGGTGCGTGTAATGATTTTAGCAACAAGATCGTTCAACGCACTTCCTGAAAGCGATTTGAGACGTTCAACTTCGCCTTTCTTTTCCGCATCTGATAGGTAATCGGCTTTCACATATTCTCCGGCAAATTCACCTAACTCGGGACGGAATTTCCCGCGAAGATCAACCAACGGAACAGCTTTACCATTTTCATCAACAACCAGCATTGGCGGAACACCGGCAGCTTTTGCAGCACGCATATCGTCGGCACCGAATGTAGGTGCAATGTGCACGATACCTGTACCATCTGAAGTGGTTACAAAGTCGCCAGCGATAACCTGAAACGCTTTCTCTGCGCTTTCGTTAGGCAATGTATATGCGAGTAGCTGTTCGTAACGAAGACCAACGAGATCTGCGCCTTTGAAGCTTCCCGCAATTTCAAATGGAACAGCTTTGTCTCCCGGTTTGTAATCGGTTAACGCAAGCGCTGCATTTTTCTCGCTGAAGTATTTTCCAACCAGATCTTTGGCAAGAATGACAGCAACCGCTTCGTGTGTGAACGGATTGAACGTATTCACCAGTGCATACTCAATGTTCGCTCCTACCGCAAGCGCAGTGTTCGAAGGAAGTGTCCACGGCGTAGTTGTCCATGCAAGAACGTACACAGAACTCTTAACGGAGAACATTGAACTGTCTACGATTTTAAACATCGCAGTTGCCGTTCTGTCCTTCACATTACGATAACAGCCCGGCTGGTTCAATTCGTGTGAAGACAACCCCGTTCCTGCAGCAGGAGAATAGGGTTGTATGGTGTATCCTTCGTACAGCATTTTACGGTTGTACAATTGCTGTAGCAACCACCACACACTCTCGATGTATTTATTCTCATAAGTAACATACGGATCGGTCATGTCAACCCAGTAACCCATTTTACGTGTTACTTCTTCCCAGAGATGTGTGTATTTCATTACCTCTGTGCGACAAGCCTTGTTGTAATCCTCAATGGAGATTTTCTTCCCGATATCTTCTTTCGTGATTCCGAGTGTTTTCTCCACACTCAATTCAATTGGAAGTCCGTGCGTATCCCAACCGGCTTTACGCTTCACCTGACGGCCTTTGAGCGTTTGGTAGCGACAGAAAATATCTTTCATCGCACGTGCCATTACGTGGTGAATGCCGGGCATTCCGTTTGCAGAAGGAGGTCCTTCGTAAAACACAAACGGGTCTTTTCCTTCACGTGAGGAAATGCTCTTCTCAAACACGTGATCAGTATCCCAATCTGCAAGCACTTTATCAGCAATTGCAGGAAGGTTCAGCGATTGGTATTCCGGGTATTTTTTCATTGGAGGACGAAGGTAGTAAAGAGACCCGAGACCTCAGAGTTGGGAGTCGAGAAAACCGCGTAAGAGCCTTCTTTGACTATGGCTTCAATCTGCGTTCGTAGAGGTGAAATTGTCGGGTCCCCAGATTTAAGGGGTAATAACCGCTCGGAGCAGGCTCTTCGTTGGTGAGAATATAGTAGCGCGCAGTAGTATCTCCCTTGGCGAGGCTTATATGGTTATACCGCACCAAATATCCCTGCAAACTCCAGTTCGTCCACGTTCTTTCATTGGCCGAAGCAATTGTGTTTTCGCCACACCGCGCCCCAATGAGATTCACGTCATGCAAGAGATCAATGTCGCGTTTGGGTTGCCCTGCGAGCAGCAGTGTTACGATTGTTATTCCCGCAAACAACAAGACCGCTATTGACAGAAGGGCGCGGTTTAGCTTTGGGCTCTGATCAACTTTCTCCTGTAGCCAGTTTGCTCCATCAAGGACCAAGAGGGCAAGACTTATCGCGACAAAGGGCAGCCCCGTAACAAGGTAGAATCCGCGTTGTTCAAGCGTAACCATTAGTGGGATAATTCCCGACATCCCAACGATCAGAAAGAACAGCGCCTCTTTTTTGAACGTGAATGTGATTTTACGCGCAGCAAGGCTCAACAAAGCCCCAAGGAACAGAGCCGGAAGAGTATCGAGCAGTAGCTCAAAGAGGATGAAAAATCGACTTGAAGTCGTGGCTGTTGTAGCAATGTTGAAAGTGGCGGCCAGTCGATCATGGTAGTAATGCGAATAGCTATGTACTGCGGGTTCGTACTGGGCGAGTAGCAGATAGAAAATGGCGGGTATTGCAAAAACGATAAGATTTCCAATGATGGCCTTTCGGAACGATATTGTCCTCACAACAATGAACCACGTGAGTGGAATAATAACGGGAAACATTCCTTGAAAACCTTTGCACATACTTGACGCGACAATTGCCAATCCTCCTAGAGCAAACCACAGAAATCCGTTTCCTGCAGCTTGAATTGCTTTCAATTGAAATCCAGCAGAAGCCAAGGCAAACACTACCATTGTCGCCTCTTCGACGTTATTGTTGTAGGCCCAGAATGTAACCGGTGAAGCAAAGAAGAAAAGAAGCGGCACCCACACGAGTTTTCGCTGGGTAATTTTGTTTGTGAAAAACGTTTTCCAGGTATAATGTTGTACAAAAAAACAAATGATTGCCATGAACAAACAATAGACGCGCTCGGTGTAAAGCGATGTGCCCATGATATTGAAGAATACGGCTTCTATTCCGAACAGAAGAGGAGGCTGCTCATGGTAGGAAACCATGTATGTGGAAGAGAATTGGGGATCCCAAAAGGTCCCGATGTCCAGCGAGAGATTTTTTCCCACGCAGGCGTAAATCAGTCCATCCATGAACATCCCATCCATGAATAAGGTTGGGATGAGTAGGGCACCAGAGATCATGGCGACCAGAATCAATAGTGTATGCCTATTGCGCGGGCGCAACTCCATAAGTTGTATCGGTGAAGGGTTGTCCAATAGAATCCCAGCGTTGCCAAATGCTGTCGGGAGCAAAATTCAGGAGTTTACCGGCTGCCGATTTTTTCCCGTTTTCGTGGTAGTTCGTGCATGTTCCTTTGCCGGTGCTATCTGTTCTGAATTCTTCTTTTAGGTTGCCATTTTGCCAGCGTTCGATACGCGACATTGTTCCATCGGGCATTCGCGAAGCTGTTACCGCACTTCCACCATTATCGTAATAAGAAAGATAATCGCGAAGGATACCATTCACAACAACGCTTGATGATTTTGACGTGCCGTTTTCATACCACGATTTCCAGACGCCTTGCTGTTCTCCCTTTTCAAAATTGCGAAGTGCTTTTGATTTCCCATTTCCGAAAAAGTCGGTCTCGGAAAATGTGCTATCACGGAACTCGGTTTCTGTTTTCGCTCGTGCAACATTCACGATTATTCCACGCAATGAAACTTCACGGAAAAAAGAATCACGGTCAATGTATTCTTTCCAGTGAAGAATAGTGCTATCGACGTCAACGAAATCGCCTTCGTGCAGGATTTGCTGTCGACGTTCGCAAGAAGTAACCGCCAAAGCAACAATAATCAAAATGGGAAGGAGTGACTTCATGTACTGCTTGACGTAGAATACAATTTTGGTTGCTTGTATTTTGGAATGGAATAACACACCCGGTTGCCGGCCATTTTATATCTCGCCCTGGGAGAAATTGTCTGATGTAATCATTGAAAACAAAAGTATTTGATCAAAGCAGCCGACTCAATCAATTGTTGCAATCACTTTCAGTTCTATTCCTATCGGAGTAGGAAGGCAATTGATTTCAAGCGTTGTTCTGCAAGGCGGATTTTCAGCGAAGTATTCTGCCCACAGTTTGTTGTAGATCGGAAAATCGTCTTTCATATTGGTAAGAAATACGGTCACATCTACAATTTTGTCCCAACTGCTGCCGGCATCTTCTAGGATGTATTTGACGTTTTGGAATACACTGCGGCACTGTTTTTCGATGTCGTACGAAGCAATTGTTCCGTCGGCATTGAGTTCTACTCCCGGAATTTTTTTTGTGCCGCGTTCGCGTGGACCAACACCGGAAAGGAAGAGTAGATTACCTACCCGTTTCGCATGTGGATACAGCCCAACTGGCTCTGGGGCTTTCGACGAGTCGATGGATTTCGTTGACATGGTACGAAGTTAGAAAAGAGTTGGCATTTTCGGTGCGAAAAGTTGGAGTGCTACTTGATATTTCGCACGCCCAATCATACACACCTCTGCTCAACTATCAGCACAGGTTCTTGCAAGCGAAGTGGCGTTTACACAGTCCATGAGATTGCTTCATTTCGCTATCCGCCACAGCGGACAGGGATGGCTCTCGCAATCGCATGGACTATCTCGCAATCACCATGCGAGCCGCACTGTTTTGTTCACCATTTGTTACAATAACACTATACACACCTTGCGGAAGCTCTGATACGTTGAGTGTGGTTTGATTCTGAACTGAAGACTGTTCGAGAACCACGCGACCGGTTAAGTCGACCACCTGAATAACGGAAGATGCGCCATTGCTCAGCCATGAAACGAACACCGTTTCATTCGCCGGATTCGGATACAATGCAGGAGCATTCATTGCGTTTTCGTTAATTCCTACCGTTACATAAACCGGTAAAGAATAGAAAACACAACCGAATTGATTGGTTACTTCGAGCACATACACACCATTGATGATGGCATCAACTGTATCTGCGGTTTGACCCGGGATAGGATTACCATTCAAATACCATTGCATTGTGTTGTTGGTGGTGTCAATTGTAGACAGATCTGTGAGGTAAGCAGACACCATTGGATGCCATGAGGTGTCGCACCAAACAGCAAAAACTGTATCGGAGAATGTTGCACAACCCCATTGGTTAACTGCAACAACAAAATAGTCGCCGGAGTTCCAAACTGTATCGGTTGGAGCATTTTCCCCTAGCAGCGGACTGCCGTTGAAATACCACTGCAGATTATACAGAACAGTATCGGTACTCAACACGTGGTTCAGAGAATCCCATATAACATTCGGAATTCCCGGATAGCCATGTACGTGAATGGTGTCATCAGTAATAACAGAAGGTGTTGGTGGCACAACTGTATGCGTAACGGTGTAATCTACTACTGAAATGTTGGCAGCGCAACCGGTACAGCCATTTAATGAAAGTGTGTGACTTCCTACAAAATCGTCGGACCCGAATCCGAATTCAAAATCATCCTCATCCCACACTTCGAGAACGTATGTGTTGGATGGATTCATGTTGATGTTAAGTCCAGTCCACGAAACAGGAGGAAACTGGTCTGCAGTATATCCGGATTGATACACCGGCGTTCCGTTTTCTTTCACAATTACAAATAAGTCTGGGTTACCATCCAGCGGATATCCCCACACGGACGTTGAATTCTGAATAGAAGATATGCCGATTGACGTGAGCGTATAGAAGTTATACGTTGTAGTATCGGAGTAGGCTTCGTAGTGTACAATGTAGTCGCCCGGTTGAGTATACACTTGCGGAGCTGGATTTTCAGCTGTTGATGTGTTCGCGTTGCCGAAGTCCCACGAGTAGCCTAGCAGATTCGGATTGTTGTTCGTGAAATTCACAGTGATAGGAGCGCATCCATCGTAACCAACCATTGAAAAGCCGTTGTTCGAAGAGGACGAAGTACTTGGCACTACGTTGATATAAATCTGAAACGTAACTGGAATTCCGGTCGCTACTGTGAGGTCTGCAATTACGGTAACGTCAATCGGATAAAATCCGGCTAGCAAAGGGGTTCCGCTAACATTTACACAACCGTATGGATTGACTTGTGGATCGTAGTTGCATCCGTTCGCAAAATTATTGCACTGCCAAGTAAGGCCGACAGGAAGCGTGCACGTAAGAATATGAAAATTGGTGAAATCGTAGCCCCCGGTATCCAACGGCATAACAAATGTGATATCCGAAGAATACGGCTGACCAACAGTTGCCGTAGGAAGCGTATCGGGATAAATTCCGGGAGATGTATACGCAGTATTTACGCTACATGGTTGAGCGAAGACAGCAACAGGCGTAAGGACTAGGATGGCAAAAAGAGAGCGTAGAAGTGTTTTCATTTGCAGACTTATTTCGGGCAAGGTAGTGAAGTGAATTGAGTTGCAAAAGGACTATCGTCGATTCGGAAAAATTGAAAGATGAAGAAGGATTTTGAATTGCTCAATGGACGTAGCAAATGCAACTATGTGAATAGACTCTAGATAATTAACCAGAAATTAGAACTCTGATTTACTACCTTTTCTCTTCTGATCAATCGCGGTTATTCGATTACGAAGCTCGAGAATTTCTTTGCGAACCATAATCATATCTTCGCGCAACAAAAAAATATCCTTTTCCAGCTTCCCGTATGAAGCAGCGGGCTCTTCTACAAGCGTTGCACGAACGACTCGCCGATTTTCAGAATAGGCGCCAAGAGCGGCATCATTGCTACTGTCAAGAAAATTGTATTCTAAGACTTGTGAGATAGTCCTTAGCAGGTCTGTATCCAGACTTTTTCGGGTGAAAATATCATACGCGTTCTCGCGAGACTTGTTGATCCGTCTCGCAAATTCGGCTACGGTCATACCCCTCTTTTTCAGCACTTTCCGAATTTCTTGCCCGTAGTTTATCGCCATCCTCAAATTTCCATTTTCTGGAAACTTAAATATACATCCGGTAGGTGGTAATAGATTACAAAAACGGTTGTATTATTGCACATAAGTGTTAAAAATTGACTACTTCGCGGTTTCCTGAATGAAAAAGCAGTAGGTATTAGCACTTCGCGTTAGCCGAAAAGCGAATAGAGTAGGTAATAGGTAAATAGATTTAAAAGTATGAAAAGAGTACTCGTTTTAACTATTGCATCAGCTGCACTTTTCTTGAATTCATGTAAAAAGGACGATGATAGCGATCTGCAACCAAAAGGGAACTATGGTGTAATTACCAGTTCTAGTACGGTTACACTGAACAATTGGACCTCAGACTACGATGACGGGACGGAATATAATTATTCAAGTTCAGTGTCATGGCCGGCGATCACTCAGAATATCGTTGACAAAGGAATTGTAATGGTGTATGAGTACGATGGAATCTCATCATGGTATGCATTGCCATATTCCGATGGCGGTAGTGGTTGGTCGGACGCTCTGAATTTTGCAGTCAGCGCTGGACGGGTTTATTTTTTAAATAGTGGATATGATGATACTGGCAGCCCGGGAGCTTCATCAATGAATGGCACGGTAGTTCGTATTGTGGCTATCGATAATGCAGGCAAGATCGCCAACCCAGATCTCGATTGGACTAATTACAATGAAGTATGCAAGCGTTTTGGCTTGACCAAGTAAATTAAAAATTCTCCTGGGGGGCGCTTAGACCTCTGGGAGAAAACAAAAAATATTTTGTGGTAGTTCACATACGCGTTAGCCGAAAAGCGAATAGAGTAGGCGCAACATTTAATTTTTACAAATGAGAACACTAATGTTTGTTTTGGTTCTGAGCGGTTTGCTCATGGGATTTCAGGCTGCTGCAGACAAGTCAGACGCAACAACAGAAAGAATTGAGGGTCTATACGTTTTTATTCATGCCAAGCCCAAGGCGGACGCTATCAAATTCAAATAATTTAATAATCCTGATTATGAAAAAGCTAACCCCATACCTCCTGCTATTAGCCGTGCTGGCAACATCGTGTTCGATTGAGAAAAGGCATTATCGAAAAGGCTATTATTTTGATTCTTGGGTAACTTACAATTATTCAGGCGATCGCCTTCAGTGTTCACAACGCTCTCAACAGTTGATTGATCAGAGTGATTTGGTACAGGAAGACAGTTTGATTCAAAAAACGCTTCCGATTCTTTTCGAAGGAGATTCAATTACGAATGATAAATATCGTCAGGCGAGCAATAACAACCTTGTTAACATTGGCTTTCCATTAACTGGGTTATCGGGGGATCAAAATTGTGACGTACTTATTTTGAAAAGTGGTGACGAGATGGAGGTTAAGATTCTTGAAATAGGAACAGACATTATTAAGTATAAGAAGTGTGGCAAGGATGACGGACCAATTTTCACCATCGAGAAGCGTGACGCTCTAATGGTTAAATATAGTGATGGAACAAAAACCGTTTTTAATTCGGGATCAAAGAACAGCGACCCAATAATGGATATGGCATCGGGAAAGAATGGAAAAAGCCAGCTTATCGCCCTTTTGCTGTGTTTGTTTTTTGGGCCTTTGGGATTACATCGTTTCTATTTGGGTTACTATGAAATAGGAATAATACAGATTCTCACTTTTGGTGGTTGCGGAATTTGGTATTTGATAGATCTAATTTTGATTCTGACGGGCGATCTAAAGCCCAGAAATGGTGATTATGGTTCGACACTCTAGGAACAAACAGTCGCATTTGAGAATTTTCTTTCTTTTATTGCTCATACTTGCTCCAGTTTCATTGTTGTTACTTCCAAGTGATTATTTCGATCAAGGAGAGAGCATTTGCATATCTAAGTTGATTGCGAATACCGATTGTCCTGGTTGTGGCATGACTCGCGCTATTCAGCACATTTTGCACTTTGAGTTTGATCGTGCATATGATTACAATAAACTTGTTGTGGTTATTTTGCCATTGCTAATTATTGTTTGGTTTAAAGAAATATCTAGATGTGTAAAGATAATTAGGAGTGAGAGAAAGTCTGAGCTAGTATAAGATGTAAAGTAATTTGGCCCTATTTGCAAAATTCCAATAGCTAAACGGTGAGTATTGTATTATTATTCCTTAGTGATCGTCACGGGCTGATTATGTAAACCTTCTATCTTTACAGGAATGATTCTTCTGCGCTTTTTTCCTTACAAGTCATTGATGCTGCTGTTCTGTTTGGCGTCGATAGTCCTGCACGGACAAATTGCGCCTCCACCGCCAGCACCTGAGGGTGGATTTGCAGAACCGGAAGTTCCGCGTCGCATGTGGACATTCGGATTTAACGGCGGCATGGTTGGCTATTCTCCGCACCGTTTGGAGCAATTGAGTGGAAGCAATCACTTCATTCGAACATCCAATTTCGGAATGGGTGTTGTAAGTGATAACGACGGAAAGAGACGCTTATCCATCACTGCAAATACTTCTGTGGGTGTGCACGCTGGCGTAATGATCAGCAATAAAAAAGGCACACACTTTACAACCATCGAGGGACAATTTCAAGCGAACAAAGCCTGTTATTCATTCAACACACCATTTTATTTCACGTATCAGGCAGATACGTTTGCGAAATGGGTGATGACCGACAAATACTTGTGTTACGGAATTTCGCTGCAACATTCTTTTGCTGTACAGAAAGCCACGTATGCTTCCAATTCCGTGTTTTTCTATTTGCGCGGAACGTTCAGTCGCACGTATTATCACCGGAATTTTGATGCACGGATTTATGAAGGACGCTTCGAAGATTGGACAGAGAATGGTACCGGGATGAAAGCAACGACCATCATGGCGAACAAGCAAAGCTATATGTTGACGATTGAGGCGGGGCGAAGGAATTTCACATTAGATTACGACAGGACTTTTGACATCGGTGTTGCGGTGCATATGCCATTCAAGAAAACGTATGTCGATCAGTACGAGTTTTTCCAGAATAATGTATCTGTAGGAAAGTCAAACGTAACTTACATTGGCGCTACAGTGATGCTGAACCTTCGCTACACGTTCAATTACAAAATGAAGGAGCATGAGCCGGACACTACCGTTCGTCCGCGTACCGACATTTTTGTAAGCACAGATACAACACGACAGATTGACGTACAAGAAACGTTTACTGTTCGTCACAAGCACATCAAGATTCTCGTTTGGGATAGAAATGAGATTGACGGAGATGTTGTGAGTTTGTTCATGAATGATGAACTCGTGAAGAAGAATCTGAAATTGCGTAAACACAAACGTAGATTCAGAATCAAGTTGCGTCCGGGAAGTAATATTCTGGTGATGTACGCCGAGAATTTGGGTACAATTCCACCGAACACCGCCGCAGTAGTGATCAAGGATGGTCGCCGCAAACGCAATGTAAATCTGGTTTCAGATAACGGCAAGAGTGGTGCTGTAGAAATTATCTACGAACCTGCGAAGAAGTAGTACTTCATTTTTGGGTAATGATAAATCGCGAACATTCCACTTAGGATTTTCCGATTTGTGTCAGCTGATCATTCGTAAATTGCAAGAAGGGAAGAATGCTGAAGCGATCTTTCGTAACGGCCATAAAGGATCCGTATTCCTCTTTTATCTTGGCTTCTTTTCCCGACGACATGTTGGTAATGGCGGTCTTCAGGAATTTCACCATTTGCGTACAACCATTGTACTTCGCCAATACTTCTTCGGCATTGAATTTTCTGGTGAGTGAGCGCAATGCATTTTCAGTAAGCTCAGGCTTGCCTGCCAGTAAAAAGTTAACACCTAAAAACAGCTTTGCCTGAATTTCAATGAGTGGAGACTTTTTGTAATTCACGCCTTCCATCAGCAAATCGAGTTCGTTACTTGCTTTTGAATAATCTTTATGCAAGAAGAGCATGTATGCTTTGAAGAGGCGGAAAAAGTAAATGTCGGTTTCAATTTCGGGTTCCAGCATCGAAGCCGCCTTGGTAAACCATTCTCCTTGGGTTTCTGCAGGTCGTTCAAGTTCTGAATTGCGCTCGGCAACAGAGATCAAGAACTTGTACACTGGCATGGTGTGCGAAAGACAAAGTAATTCGAAGAGGTGATTACGCAGATGATCGTACGACGCCTGATTGTTTTTATGCAAGCCTAACTTATGGTAATATTCGAATGATAAGAAATGGTAAATGGTATTCATGTGGATGTAGAACTTGTCGTTTGCATATTCTACAAGAGGTGCTGCCATTTTCTTGAGCACATCATCTACACTTTCTTCTGAGTCGTGGATGAAATGCTTCGGGTGAACAAAAATGCCGTAGGCTGCTTCACAACAATGTTTGATGAAAGACAGGCGGTGGGATTCATACAAGTTCGACAAGTTGCGCAACTCACGCAGCAGCAGTTTTAATACTTCAACATGTGCTTGATCGCCAGAGATTAGATATTCTCCAAGTTCAATGTTGTAGCGAATTAATGTTTCATCCGCTTTGTCGAGCGCAAGCATGTACGCTACGTTCTTATTGTAACGTTGCTGGTAATCGTAGTATTTTTTGGAATTGAGATGTAGTTTTTTGAGTGCGTTGTACACTACAACAAGTTCCGCTGGCATATCATGTTTCTTCAGTTCCTGTTCAAGAAACTGAAGCAACATTACGGAAGTAGCTTTGGGGCTGTTGTAAAGAAGCGCCGGAACAGAAGATGTTAATTTCAATAGTTCCGCGCGATTATCTTGTGTTTCCTTGAAAAGAAACTCTTGAATCTTGTCTTGTAATCTCGACTTGAGCGTGTAGAAGGAACTGTTGGTCAATCCCAAATCTTTGCGCATGGCATCTTCATCATCGCCATCACGATAGAGCTGAAGAAGTTTACCAAACTTGTCGGCCTTATTTTTTTGTAAAGTTTCCTGGAGCGCAACGAATTTTTCATCGTCTAATTGCTGCACTACTTTTTCAAGCATTTCTTAAGGAGGTTGATCTCATCTAAAATACGCTCTTTTCGCACACGTCAACCTCTTCGGCTTAAATTTCGATCATCAACAGGGTCATATCATCCGTTTGTCTGGAATCTCCTTTGAATTTATCCATTTGTTCCTGGATGAATTTGCGCTGGTTGCCGATGTCGAGTTGGGCAGCTTTAATCAGAATTTGTTGGAATCCTGATTTACCTAAACGTTTAGCGTTAGCATCAAGCTGATCGATCATTCCGTCTGTGTAGAAAATCACGCGGTCGCCGGTTTCAAGTTCAATTGTTTGCGCTGTATAGCTTACCGTGTCTGTATTCATTTCGCCTAGGCTCACACGATCCTGAAGCGTCATTAGGATTTCCCCTTTTCTGAGGATTGCCACACGGGTTTTCGCAGAGGTAAGACGGAGCATTTTGGATGTCAAGTCGATTGTTGCAATCGCCATATCAACGGATTCAGAAACATGGTCTAAGGTATCTTTTTTCAAAAGCCCATAGAGGAAGTTGTTGATCTGATTCGCGGTGCGCTTTGTTGATTGAATACCCATGCTCGCATTAGAGAACAACCAGGAAATTACTGCTAGAGAAACGTAAGAAGCAGAAACACCTTTACCTGTTGCATCACCAAAAACGATATTCAATTGATCCTGCGTTCTGCTCATCCAATGTAAATCGCCGCCAACTTGGTGTGCAGATTTAGCAAGCAAAGCTGTTTTAGGATAAATTTCCTGAAGCGTTTCTTCAGACTGGAAGAAGGCTTGCTGCACTTTGCGTGCGCGGTGGATATTATATACAAGGTCAATTTGCTTTTCAGTTACTGTGAACGCGTTTAACTCAGGAAGGTGAGGCGTGTCAAGTGCAATGATATAACGTGTAGCTACGTGATTCTCATCACGAATAGGACAAACGATAGCATAACCAGCCATTGTTTCATTTCCACTACCTCTAATAGAAAGGAAGCCCTTCCAGTTTCCACGGGTATCTGCTTCGTGCAATAATGCAGAGATCGTGTTGTCTGACAAGTGGCCTGAAAGAATGCGGTGCAGCGGCTTCCCGATCAATTCTACACGAGTTACTTTTAATGCTGAGCAGCAAAAGTCGTTTACGTGGATGATGGTTCCGTGTGCATCACAATATAAAGTAAGAGCAACTTGGTCAAGCACCATGCTTCTGATGTTTAACTCACGTGAAAGCATTGTGTCCTGATCAAAGAAATCAGAAGTTGGGTTGAGTGTTGCTTCCGGTGTGGCGTATTGGCGAAGGGTATTCATGGCAAGAGGGTGTTTTTTGTTTGTCGTCTATTTGTTTTTATTACGCTGTAAAAGTATAGCGACAAAAAAGGGCACACACACCACAATGAATCGGGTGATTGCAGATGTAAGGAAAAAGGGATTTTTGCGCTACAGCGCCAGAAGGCTTTCCTCGGTCAATGGCTTGTTGAGGAATTTGCAAACCGCACTGTATTTGTGCGAACGCTCAAGATCGGCAGGATCTATAGAGCTGGTAAGAATAGCCACTTTAACGTATTGGCGGATTTCATCGTCAAGCTTGTTAAACTCTTCAAGGAATTGAAATCCGTCGAGGATTGGCATATTGATATCAAGAAAGAGCACGGAAGGCAAGTGGTCTTTTCTTAAGTCTTTGTTTACAGAAAGATTGCGAAGGAATTCGATTGCACTTGTACTGCTTGTATTCACGTAAACAATATCGGAGAAATAGCATCCTTTGATGATCTTCTCGTTGATATAGTTGTCAATCTCGTTGTCGTCAACGAGCATAACAATCTTGTGTTTCGTAGCTGGAGCCGGTGTAATCATAATGTGATTGTTCAAATATAACCAAAGAAATATGTCTAGTACGACAGGCTGAAAGAAAATTATAGAGGTTGATACATAGGTTTTGCCAACGATGAGTGATGGTAATGCTAGATTGTTGGTTTCAAAACGTTTCGCTTATATAGATAGCATTGATTGACTATTTGTATCGTTCAGCGTTCTATTTCCCACTTTCCGAAAACGACGTGGCTATTTTTTCAAGCGATTCAAAGCGATTGAAAAGCACGAGCAAACATGCATTTTTTGGGGTAAAGCGAGTCCGCCTATGTAAGAATACGAGGGTATTTGATCTTTGATAGACCGAATTAATGGTGAGAACGACGGTCTGGAATTCATAAGACTCTATCAGACAGGATTTTAACGAAAATTAAAGAAGCTCGACGGCAAGGTCAACATGTGTAAGATATTCGCCTCATTTGCCAGAACATCTTCAACAAGGTTGCGTAAGAACAGTTAAATTTACCTTGCATTACACCCTTAGCACTTAATACATTTCTAGACACAATGAGTACTACAAAACGCTCCCTAACAGCGGGTAGGAAAAATGTCGGAGTTTCTTCTGAAAATAAGAAGGTAAGGACGGCAAAAAAGGTTGTTACGCGTAGCAAGAAATCACCCCGCGTAAAGACAGCTCCTCGTAAACGGACCGCCCGTGGACTTTCAGCGGGTGAAATCACTTCAAACACTATGGGTTTAGGCTCCGATAAGGAATTGCTGGAACACGCTTTTGCCAGCGGCTTCGCGCATTTTGATGGTGGCGTGGGAATGATAAGCAGCGCAGGGAAGTGGGTAAACGCCAACGGGCTGATGTGTAAAATAGCGGGACTCAACCATGAAGATCTTGCCGGCAGATCAGTTTCCAATATCGATTGGGTTCGTCAGCCATACAGTCGCAAAAGCTTTTTACAATTGGTGAAAGAAGTTTCCGAAACGCACCATGTAGCCACTTATCATGTATCGCGCGAAATGTCGGGTGCTGATATGGAATGGTTTTCTGTGCGTTTGATTCCTATTACGAATCATGGAAAGGGAAACTATGGTGTATTAATGCTAATGTCTGATGTTACAGCAGAACACATTGCAAAGCAGACATTGTTGCGATCGGAGGCGAACCTCCGCACGATTTTCAATAATACAGACTCCGCTATTGTGGTGCTTGATTCGATGCTTAAGGTACAAGCGTGCAATGCTATTGCGAAAGAATGGAGTTTGAGCGGGTTTAAGTTCAAACTTCATGAAGGTGTCGAGTTCACCAAGTTGACCAAAGATCCCGTATTGCGTGAATTGGTGAGAGTCGCAAGAGAAATAATTGACGGCAAGGGTAAGGATTTAAAAACAACTTACTTTGATTCTGGAGAGGAATCGCGATTTTATCAGATCAGCATTAATGCGGTATATGATTCTGCTGGAGTTGTGATCGGTGTACAGCTCATGGCTGCAGATATTACAGTTGCTCGTCAGGCAGAACACGATAGAAGTAGAATTTTAGAAGATCTCGTCCGTCAGAACAAAGATTTGGAGCAATTCAATTATATCGTGACGCATAATTTGCGTAGTCCCGCTGGAAATATTGTAGGACTTGCTTCACTGTTGCAGAAGGAAGCGCCAGGCACACCAGAATTTAATAAGTGTATCGAGCTTATACTCCTAGCCTCGCAAAAGTTGAATTCCGTAACGCAAGACTTGAATGCGATATTGAACAATAAGAAATCGATTAGCGAGAACAAAAGCTTGGTTGATCTACAGAGTGTTGTGGATGACGTGCACGTTGGCATGAGGGAAACACTGATCAGTCAAAAAGCCGTTATAGAAACGAATTTCGAACACGTGAAGGAATTGCTTGGTGTCAAGAGTTACTTGCACAGCATATTCTTCAATTTGATTTCGAACAGCATAAAATATCGTCACGCCGATAGAAATCCGGTGATTTCAATTCGCAGTATGCATTCATCAAGCGGAATCTCCATTCGTTTTAAGGACAACGGGCTGGGTATTGACCTCGTGAGTTATGGCGATCAAGTTTTCGGGTTGTACAAGCGATTCCATTCTGACGGAGAAGGAAAAGGAATGGGGTTGTTCATGGTGAAAACTCAGGTAGAAAGTATGGGTGGAAGAATTACGGTGCGCAGTTTGGCCGAAGGCGGAACAGAATTCGTAATGGTATTCTAGAACCAAGTATTTCTGCAGCAACTTGAACGCGTGCGTGCTTTTTCCTTGCGTAAAATCGGGGATGCAACACAACATTCACAATCGTTCAATTGCACGTGCCGCTTCAACTTTTTCCATTTCTGCGGAATCCTATCCGAACATTGCGTTGATTGCCATTACCTCGAGCTTGTCAGTTTCGTTATTACCACAAATAAACATTGTTGGTTTTTGTCCGCTGAAATCTGGGTTTATCATCAATGGATTTCCAATACTGTTGTATGCTTTGACGAAATTGGTTCTCCGAAATTCTTCTTCCAGCATTTCCATTAACGATTTATTCATCGTGGTAAAGTACTGTAACACTCCATTTACGGGCGGAAGAGCAGCAATAGGACATGTTGCATCGATGAATGTTTTTCCATTCAAATTGGGAGTGCCCGCTGAACGCAATACTTCTGCAGCAATGGTTCCTTTAGCCGCAAGAACGATGATGTCGCCAAAGCGAGTGGTATCTTCAAACGAACCTACGTGTCCTTTGGCAGCAGTTTTTCATTCGTTCAGCTTGGAAGTATCGCGTGTACCAATCATGACTTCATAACCATTGGCAATAAATCCTGAGCCGAGCACCTTTCCAACATTGCCAGAACCGAGGACGCCTATTTTCTTTTTCATAATTGTGGATAGTTGCAGATCAGGTCTACTGCATTCGTAGTGAAAAAGTCTGAATAGATTCGCGTGTTTTCACGAATACAGTAATTGGTAGGTAGTGCTTTAATGACAGCCCATTTCGAATCAAAACCGTATTATTGCAGAGCATTTTCCGACATGGTATTCAGTAGCAGCATTTTCCTTTGTTTTTTTCTGCCACTCTTTCTGGTACTGTATTATTTAACAGACCGTAAGTACAAGAACTTCCTGCTCCTTTTCGCCAGCATTTTCTTTTATGCATGGGGCGCACCGAAGTTTGTTTTCGTCATCATAGGAACAACGATCCTCGATTTTTTCTTTGTGAAGATGCTCGACATTAACAAGTCGAAGCGTATTCGTGTCTTCTTCTTGTTGTTATCTGTGTTCATGAATGTGGGCTTATTGTTCTATTTCAAATACTCAAATTTCTTTGTTCAGAATGTGAATGCGTTCCTTCATGTGTTAGGAGTTACTGGTGAAATCTCGTGGACCAAGTTGGTGTTACCCATTGGCATTTCTTTTTACACGTTTGAAACACTGACCTACGTTGTGGATGTTTATCGAGGCGTTCACAAACCACTCAAGAATTTCTGGGAGTATCAGTTGTATATTATTCTATTTCCAAAACTAATCGCGGGTCCAATTATCCGTTATCATGAAATTGCCGATCAACTTTCTGATAGAAGTGCACGCGATACGGTAGATGAAAAGCTCATGGGCTTTTATCGCTTCTGTTTAGGTCTTGGTAAAAAGGTGCTCATTGCAAATACCATGGCCGCGTTTGCCGACAGTGTTTATGGCAATGCTGTTACAGCGGAAGGTGCATTAGATCCCCTTCACGTTACAGCAGGAACAGCATGGTTTGCTGCGATAGCGTATACGCTTCAGATCTATTTCGATTTCTCTGGATATTCAGATATGGCCATTGGACTGGGTCGCATGATTGGATTTCGTTTTCCTGAGAACTTCAATAATCCATACACTGCAGAAAGCATAACCGATTTCTGGCGACGTTGGCACATCACACTGGGATCGTGGATGCGAAATTATCTCTACATACCGCTCGGTGGAAATAGGGTCAGCAAAGTTCGTTTGTATTTTAATTTGTGGGTGGTATTTCTCCTCTCTGGATTGTGGCATGGAGCATCCTGGAATTTTATTTTCTGGGGTGCTTGGCATGGATCATTTTTGGTGATTGAGCGAGTATTTCTCTTGAAACTAACGGAGCGCATTGGAAAAATTCCTCGTGTGATATTCACGTTATTTCTTGTTGTTATCGGCTGGGTGTTTTTCCGCGTTGAAAGTATCACTAACGGATACAATTATGTGAAGGCAATGTTCGGAATGAGTGCCGGAACTATTTCTCAGCTTCCGAATTTTGAATGGAAGGCAACATTCGTGATTGCAGCGATTTTCTCCTTCTTTGTTATTGCGCAGCGTGGACAGCAATTGCAAGATAAAATTTACGGCATTCCAACATTGTCTGGGCGTGGACATGTTGCAATGACCCTATGCTCGATTGTGCTATTCGCTGTTTCATTGAGCTATGTAACGGGTAGTGGCTTTAATCCATTCATTTATTTCAGATTCTGATTATGAAGGATAACACTATCATACTGAAGAAAACGCTGTTAGCAATTGTGCTTGGCGCTTTGTTGTTGCCCTTGATTCAGCAGCACATAACACTACTCAAAAGGAAGTCGCTGAAAGGCGCTATTGTGGCCAAGGAAAAACCCGAATTCTCTAAGCGCGCCTGGTGGGACGGAACCTATCAAGAGTCTTACAGTGAATGGTATAATGAGAACTTTGGCTTTCGTGCAGATTTTGTTCGTTTGCACAATCAGGTTGCTTTCACCTTGTTTCATTTGGCCAAAGCCAACGGTGTAATAATTGGTAAAGAAAATTATTTGTACGAAGAGAACTACATCAAGGCGTATACGGGAAAAGATTTTATTGGAAAGCCCGCCATTTATGAAGTGACGACAAAGTTGAAATCGTTGCAAGATTCTCTAGAGAAAAAGAACATTACACTTGTTGTTTGTCTGGCTACAGGAAAGGCATCTTATTACCCCGAATACATTCCCGATATCTATGGACCAGCATCAGAAGAAACGAACTACAAGTTGATGGCCAGCTCTTTTGCGGAGAAGGGTGTGAACTGCATAGACTTCAACAAGTGGTTTATGAATATAAAGAACAAGATTCCGTATGCACTTTATCCGAAAACGGGTATTCACTGGAGTCGCTATGGTTCTGTAATGGTTATTGACTCTCTAATCAAGTATGTAGAGTACAAGCGCAAAGTAGATATGCCAAGTGTGGTATGGAACAGCATAGAGGTTTCAGATACATTGCGTTCGCCGGATGAAGATATTGGAGAAGCAATGAATCTAATGTTCCCGATATCTCCATTAGAGAATATGCGTTATGCGAATTTTTCTTTTGAAGACACAACAGGTAAGGCAAAAGTTTCGCTGATGTCGGTGTCCGATAGTTTTTTCTGGAGTTTGTTTGATGTTGGTCTTGGGCCAAGAGCTTTCTCTAATGTGGACTTCTACTACTACAATAACGAAGTTTATCACAGTGATGGACGGTCAATGTCGCAAGCAGGAGCACAGTCGGGAGTGGAAGATGCATCAAAGCATGATGTAGTGATGATCATGGCTACGGAGGCAAATCTTTGGGGATTAGGTTGGGGATTCATTAATACTGCATTTGACCATTTTGTAGTACATAAGATGGTTCGTGCTAACGATGAACTTGTTCAATCGTATGAGTCAGAAATACGTAAAAGTGAAAAGTGGATGCAGGATATTAAAGTGAAAGCAGAAGCGGCGGGAATACCACTAGATTCGATGATCTATCTTGACGCGAAATACATGGCTGACGAGCGATTGAAGAATGGCCAGTAAGGAATACTTTCTTTATTGGCTGAAAGAAATCATAACGGGCAATAGCTGATATTTTGGCAAAACTCATTCGCATATTCGAACGTTTCATTGAGTGGCTTCACGGTCGGCTCGACAAGAAACAGTTCTTGATTTTTTCGAGTATTCTGGTGGGTTTAACCGCGGGATTAGCTGCTGTTGTTCTCAAGCTTCTGGTTCACTTCTTTCATGAAGTGGTGAAGCACGATTATCATGTCAAGTTTCAGTTCATCGTACCAATTTTGTTGCCCATTATCGGAATTCTCCTCACGGTTTTTTTCGTGCAGAAACATCTGAAAGGTAAATTGGGACGAGGAAATGCGAATGTATTGCAGGCTATTGCGCGTAAAGGTTCTCGGTTACCCGCAGATCAGATGTATTCGCACATTGTGACAAGTGCATTAACTGTAGGGTTCGGAGGTTCAGCGGGGTTGGAGTCTCCAATGGTCACTACGGGTGCAGCTATAGGATCGAACTACGCGCGCACGTACAAGTTAACCTATAAGGATCGTACATTACTTCTTGCATGCGGAGCAGCAGCAGGAATAGCAGCAGCATTTAACGCACCCATTGCAGGTCTTCTCTTTGCATTGGAAGTTTTGTTGGCCGATGTCACGATCTCTCTTTTCATTCCTGTAATGATCTCTGCGGCTACGGGAGCTATTCTTTCGTTGATCTTGCTGGATGAACACATGCGATTGGAATTTCGAATGCAACAAGCGTTTGATTATCATAACGTGCCGTGGTACGTTGTGATGGGTGTGATTGCCGGGTTAATTTCAGTTTATTACTCGCGTGTCTTCCCTAAGATCACGGGCTTTTTCAATAAAAGAAAAAAGCTCCCGTGGATGAATGCTGTGATTGGAGGAGCTGCACTCTCGCTCTTGATTTGGTGTTTTCCTTCTTTGTTTGGTGAAGGCTATGAAAGCATTACGCACCTAGCGGAAGGGCATGCGGAGTTACTTCTCAAGAATAGTCTCTTTGAGTCGTATTCAGATAATGCTTTCGGAGTTGTCGTATTTATTGGAGCAATAATGCTGATTAAAGTTTTTGCAACGGCCATTACAATTGGCAGTGGCGGTAATGGCGGTAATTTTGCTCCTGCACTTTTTGTTGGCGCGTATTTAGGATTTGTTTTTTCACATGGACTTAATCTTGCAGGAGTAACGAATCTTCCTGTGGCAAATTTCACAATTGTAGCAATGGCGGGAATACTCACTGGAATATTTCATTCTCCGCTCACTGGAATATTTTTGATAGCGGAAATTACAGGCGGTTACGAATTGATGATTCCATTGATGATCGTTTCTGCTTTAAGTTATACGATTGTAAAATACTTTGAGCCATTCTCAATGGATGTGAAAGCGCTTGCACAGAAAGGAAAAATATTTACGCACGACAAGGACAAAAACATTCTGAGCGTGATACGCGTGGCAAAAATTGTGGAGTCGGATTTTCAAACTGTGGCGCCTGGATTAACATTGGGCGAGCTGGTAGAGGTTGTGGCAAAATCGCAGCGCAATGTTTTCCCTGTTGTGAATGCAGATCAGCAATTGGAGGGCGTGATCAAACTTGATAACATTCGCGACATAATGTTTCGCAGAGAGTTGTATGCTCAAGTTACTTGCGAAGACATCATGAAACAACCTGCTGCTGTCATCGAGCCTGAAGAAAGCATGTATGAGGTGATGAAGAAATTTGACGAAACAGGAGCTTGGAATTTGCCAGTCATCGAAAATGGAAAGTACATTGGCTTTATTTCCAAGTCAAATATTTTCACACATTATCGAGACAAGCTGATCAAGAACAGTACAGACTAAGTTTAGTCTGCACACTCATCTACTTTACCGCCTTTTTTCAGATCTCCACCTTTAGCCTTCCCTTTTTTCGTTGGGAACAAAGGAACTTTGAGGACAAAGTAAAGATCAGCGCTATACACCGTTTTTCTTCTTAGCGCCCAAACTAAAATATCTGTTGTGCCTATTGCGAATGGGCCTACACGGAATCCGGCGCCAAGAGAGAGTATTCCCAAGCGGGAGAATGACACGGGTGCCCACACCGCGAACCATCTCCGTTCCCAACGTGGAGTAATGCTTAGGCGTGTGAGCTCGTGTACTTTTCTTCCGTCTGTATTGCGAAAGTACAGAGCAGAAAATGCAGTTGCATTCACAAATACATCTTTCCGAATCATGTAATCGTATTGCACGTTCAATGCCAATGGAAGTCGCATCCACAATCCTTTTCCTGCATTAGCACCACCTTGACGTAATTCAAAAGTATTGTAAAGTGGAGTAGGAGAAGTGAGGTCAAATGTTTTGTCGTCCAAATCCCACATCGATGCATCCGCGGTATAGTGATCACTGAATTCGCCGTTTCGGAAATGAATAATTCCTAGATCGGTGATCGATACGCCAATCTTGTACTTGTATTTCGGACGCATGCGGTAGCCAGGCCATTGCTTTTCTCTGTCTTCCTTTTTTTCTTCTTGTAATTCATCCGGTCGGTATTCATAAACAATTCCGAAATCAATTCCGAATCCTGGATTGAATCCCATTCTCCACGAAGGTTGATACGCTCCGTTGAAAGTGAAGTTGTCGGAATGGCCGAACTCAAAGTCTCCTCTCACAAGATCTAAGGTGCTATCGTTTCGAAACGCATAACCCGCATCATTGATAAAGACATAAGCTGCGGCCAGCCCTAACAATAATTTTGGGCGCGCCCCTACAGCCACAAAATGTTCCGCGCCAGTCCAAATTGTTTTTGCGTATGTTCCTCCAATTTCAGCCCAGCTCAAGGCCGTAATTCCAATATGACGATTGTAAAGTGCTTTATCGAAATTAGGGGAGTCGTTGAGTTCGAGCGCAAGAAAGTGTGCTAACTCTGTTTCTACTCCATCAACATTCACGTAGCTGCGTACTTTCATATCGATTCCCCAGCCAATTTCTTTATTCGAGAACATTACTCCTGGCAGTAGCACTTCGTTTCTAAAAAACACAGCCTTCTTGGTGTCTTTTGTTTTCAGATATAAATTGCTACTACCAAAATTTGGATTGCGAATTTCAGAGCGCTTTACACCGACGTAATTGTTTCCAACTTCAATACCCGCGCCAATTGCCAAGATATCCATACTGAAACGGTTGTCAGCGAGTGAAGCCGGATTGTAAGACGCACCTGCAATGCCAGCATAATTGCTATGTCCGTATCCAAGTAAGTCTTGCGCGTTGGAGTAAGTAGCAATTAGCAGCAATAGGGAGATGAAGAGTGCACGCATATGGATGAAAATTATACAAAAAAATTGAAGGGATGAAATGCTGCGCCAATTGGTTTGACTTGTTTTTATACATTGCACTATCAAAACGAAAAACACACTATTTATGATGAAGTCACACAAGAACAATTTGTTTGCAATCCTGTTGATGGCGGCAGTATTTGTGCCGTCACTCCTTTCCGCGGAAGATAGCGTAGCTATTGTAAAAAAGAAACCACGACTGTTTGAGTTGAGTTTTGGCCAATCGAAACTCTTTATTTCAAACAGCAAGGAAATTGATTTGAAAGACAATCACGCGGTGATTCTCCCAACCAGCGCTATCTTGTTTTTTGCAGAATTCCGTCCTCAGAAACGTTTACGACTTCCAGTATTCTTTAACCTAGCTACTGGTCCAAAACAGTTTTTAGTGGACAGTGTTTTGGTGAGTGAGCGTGCATCTCCCACTTTAGGAACTGGAATGGTATGTAAAGTGTTTCGAAAAAACTTTGGTGAGAATTCTGCAGTAGAATTTGAAGCGGGACCACTCGCAAGTTTTCTTTTGGATACAGGAGGAAAAGTAAAAGTGGCTCCTGTTTTCGCTGGTCGTTTTCGATTTTTGAAAAAGGAAGATTTCATCATGTATCTTGGTTCCAGCTATTCGTTGGGTATTAATGCATTTGGGATCTTCTACGGAACGGGGTATATATTTTGATGGCGGTGTAAATCTGGGAAATGAATCAAGCGCTGAGCACACACACTCGACTTAAAGCAATCGTTAGCGGTTCCATCGGAAATTTGGTGGAGTGGTACGATTGGTATGCATACTCGGCATTCTCACTTTATTTTGCGCCAGTATTTTTCCCTGATAGTAGCTTAATAGCGCAACTACTCAACACGGCGGGCATTTTCGCTGTAGGATTTTTGATGCGACCAATTGGCGGATGGTTGTTTGGAAGTATTGCCGATCGTGTGGGAAGAAAGCGTGCGATGACACTGTCAATTCTGCTGATGTCTTTTGGTTCGCTGCTGATTGCGCTAACACCGTCTTATCGCTCTATTGGAATTCTTGCACCGTGTTCATTACTACTTGCACGATTACTGCAAGGACTTAGTGTTGGTGGAGAGTATGGCACATCTGCAACATACTTAAGTGAAATGGCAGCGCCTGGTCGTCGTGGGTTTTACTCCAGCTTTCAATATGTCACGTTAATTGGCGGACAATTACTGGCACTGGGAGTTCAACTCATCATGCAGAAATTGTTGCTCACGCCTGAGCAGATGAGTGAATGGGGCTGGAGAATTCCGTTTCTGATTGGCGCTGGGCTGTCTGTAACTGCTCTGTATTTGCGGTCTCATATGGACGAAACAGATGCATTTAAGCATGAGCATTCAAAGGACAAAGAACACAAGAGTGGAACTCTTCGCGAGTTAATGCGCCATCCGAAAGCAGTATTGACGGTTGTTGGATTAACCCTCGGTGGAACGATTGCATTTTATACCTACACCACATATATGCAGAAGTTTCTCGTGAACACTGTACATCTTACGAAGGTGCAATCGACAACACTCACATTCTTGTCATTATTCATTTACGCCTTATTGCAACCATTGTTTGGATTATTGTCGGACAAGATTGGTCGACGTCCGCTGCTCATTGGATTTGGTGTATTAGGTACACTGGCAACAGTGCCGTTGCTTACGATGCTCAGCCACACGGAAGATCAATGGCACGCATTTGCGTTGATGATGATTGCATTGATTATTGTTAGCGGGTACACATCGATAAACGCAGTAGTAAAGGCAGAATTATTCCCTGCTCGTATACGTGCATTAGGGGTAGGATTTCCATATTCTGTTACAGTAGCAATATTTGGAGGTACAGCGGAGTACGTAGCGTTGATGTTCAAAAATGCAGGCAGTGAATCGTATTTCTATTGGTATGTCACAGTCTGCATTTTTATTTCACTTGTTGTGTATGTTTCGATGAAAGACACGAGCAAGAACTCTCCGATCGACAAGGAGTGACTTGCGAGTTTTTATTCCGATTCGACTGTGTTATTCATGCACGAGTTTATTGAACGGATGCTATTTGGGAAAACCGAATTGCAGACACAAACAGGTCACCCTGCTAGTAATAGCGACAATAAAAAAGCGGCTGCTTCGAAAGAGGCAGCCGCTTTGTAGTGTTGAAGAAAAAATTACTTGGTGACCATTACGCGCTGGCTAGTTCTTTCGCCATTTGCATTGGTAACGTTAATCATGTATACACCATTCTCACTTAGATTCAATGTGTGCTGCACGTTCGGTTGTACTTTCTGAGCGTATACCAGTTTGCCTTGCGCATCGTAGATGTTTACATCAGACATAGAAGCAACTTGAATACTGAAAGTTCCGTTGTTCGGGTTCGGATAAATAGCAACCAGCGTTGCGCTACCATAAACTTGCGTTCCTGTGCACACATCAACGTAGATGGAATCAGTAGCACTTGCAGTACATCCTGAAGAGTCGGTGTAGATGTAAGTGATAACATGCACGCCCGCACCGGCAACTGACGGATCAAACGAACCACCACTCACACCAGGTCCAGAGAATACTCCACCAGCAGGCGTTGCTCCAGTAAGAGCAAATGCACCATCCGCAGAACAAGTAGTGTCGTTTGCAATAGCAAGAGTTGCCACAATAGCGTTTGGTTCAGTGATCGTAATTGTACCACTATCCGTGCAACCGTTTGCATCAGTAAGAACACCCGCATACGTACCAGCAGAGAGACCAGTAA
>Ga0209298_10000119_pt1 | contig 45497 bp, 36 predicted proteins | sample S_140806_EF_Meta_FD_187325 | JGI IMG/M metagenome (GOLD analysis project Ga0209298, IMG submission 187325) | Freshwater microbial communities from Lake Simoncouche, Canada to study carbon cycling - S_140806_EF_MetaG (SPAdes) (version 2) | ecosystem: Environmental > Aquatic > Freshwater > Lake ... | reverse complement strand
ACCCAGAATACAGCCTCACTCCAACTTGTTTTTCAAGAATACAAAGGGACTTGTTTTACTTTTGTGCCATGAAGGTTTTATTGTTGGGATCGGGGGGCAGGGAACATGCTATAGCTTGGAAATTATCGGGCTCGCCCTTAATGGATACGCTCTATATGGCACCTGGCAATCCGGGTATGGCTGATCTTGGCTACTTCACAGACCTTAATCCTTTGGATTTTGAGGGAATAAAGAAATTTTGTGCCGAACATCATATAGATCTGATAATCAGTGGCCCTGAAGCAGCTTTGGCTGCTGGCTTAAAAGAAAGTGTACAAAATGAACAGACTTATGTTTTAGGTCCGGGAAAAAAAGGCGCGCAACTTGAAAGTTCAAAAGCCTTTGCTAAAGCCTTTATGCTAAAGCATGGTATTCCAACTGCTGCTTATCGTGCTTTTGTAGCCACAGAAATTCTGGAAGCAAAAAGCTATATCCAATCTCATCCTTTACCCATTGTTCTCAAGGCAGATGGATTGGCTGCTGGAAAAGGAGTGGTTATTTGCTCAACCACAGAATATGCGCTTCAGGTATGCGAAGAAATGTTGCTGAAAAACACCTATGGCTCAGCGGGCAGTAAAATGGTAGTAGAATCTTTCCTTACGGGGATAGAAGTTTCGGTTTTTATTTTGACAGATGGCACTTCTTATGTTTTATTGCCAGAAGCTAAGGATTACAAAAAAATTGGGGTTGGTGATACCGGTCCAAATACAGGAGGAATGGGAGCTGTTTCGCCAGTACCTTTTTTTACTCCTGAATTTAGGGAAAAAGTTGAGGCGCAAATTATTAAACCAACCCTTAGAGGATTGGCAGCTGATTCCATACCCTACGATGGATTTATCTTTTTCGGACTTATTAATGTCAATGGCGATCCCTTTGTAATTGAATACAATGTCCGTCTTGGCGACCCAGAAACTCAAGCCGTTTTACCAAGACTGGAGTCCGATTTGCTGGAAATGATAACAAAAGTTCAAAAAGGGGGATTAAGTGACTTTGCACCACAATTCATTGAAGATGCCTGCGCAACAGTAGTGTGTGTGAGCGAGGGATACCCGGGAACCTATTCAACTGGTTTGACCATAACTGGTACTGAGCACACAGAAGGAAGTCTTTTATTCCATGCCGGAACAAAAATCGTTGAAGACGAACTTGTTACAGCTGGCGGAAGGGTGCTGGCTGTTACCTCCTTAGGCGACACTTTGGAAGAAGCAGTAGCTATTTCGCTGTTGAATGCTGAGGAAATAAAGTATACAGGTAGATTTTACCGAAATGATATCGGTAAAGACCTGATGAATGAATAAATCGGGTAATTAAAACCCTGTTTTCAGGGCTTTTTCGATATACTCAGCCACTCCATCTGGGCTTGGCACTTTCATCACTTTGCCTTTTTTATCCACCACAAATACGGATGGGATAAATGGGTGATTCATTTCCTTGTTCATAACAGCCGGAATCGGTGTGCTTTGGCGTAACAACAGGTGCGTCCAGTTGAGGCCAAATTTATATACTCCATCAATCCAGGCTTGTTCGGTTCTGTCATGAGACACACTGATAAATTTTACTTTGCTGGATTTATAATCTTCAACCACTTCTTTCAGATGCGGAAGCGATTTCACACAAGGGCCACACCAAGTTGCCCAGAAATCTACCACCCAGACCGAATCTTTGGCCAAAAGAGCATTTTTACCAAAAGATTCCATGGACATGCTGGTATCCATTTTAAAGGTTGTTGTCTGAGCCAGAGCTGCGGAAATACCGGTAATCAGGAACAGAAAAGTACAAGTGAGGCGGAGCGTACAAAATTTCATAGCTTTGCAAATATCGTGTGGATAACGAAATGAACGGTAAGGTATTGTTGATTTTTTTTCTGAGTCTCTTATGTTTTGGCAAACTAAGTGCTCAGGAAAAGCTGGGAGCTCCTGTTAAAAAATCAACAACGATAAAACAGGATACGGTAAAAAAGTTTATCCAACCGAAAACAAATGTAGATGTCACCCTGGTTCTCAAGGGAATAGAAGTTGGGGAACCAAATGTTACTGTTGGGTATAAAATACCTTTTCCAGGTTTTGTGCAATTTTTTCTGTTTGATAAAAACGGAACAAAAATTTGGGAACAAAATGTCAGCAGAGAGGCTGGCGACAACAAAGTATTGATTAACAAAGCAAAATTGAATCCGGGTATCGATTATAGCTTCGAAATCCGTTATAAGGGAAAAACGTACACAGGTAAAATTAAGATATGAAGTCACTTTTTTTCATTTCAGTGTTTTTCATTGGCACCATGCTTTTCAATGGTGCAACAGGACAAACCAAACCCTGCCCGGAAGTAGCGGGCTTTGCTACGGATTATTGTTTTACGGACTCTGTTATGGCAGGGAAAGCCGTATTGTTTAAAGCAATGACCGACACCTTTTATTTTGTTCCGGGAACAGGGAAAAAAGCTGTGAAATTAACCCACCCCAAAACAAGTGGTCTGGCAGAACTTTCCGGTCTTAAAAAAGAGTATGCGAAAATGACCAGTGATGACATTTTATTTCTGACTTTTGCCCTCGGAGAGTGGGAAACTCAAAAAATGAATATTGGATTTATTACAACAGCTTCAGGTCTGTCCTATAGAATTGATTCAAAAGGCAGCGGAAAAAATCCGGAAGCAGGCAAGAAAGTAAAAGTGCACTACAAAGGGTATTTACCTGATGGCACCAAATTTGATAGCTCATTTGACCGCAACCAGCCATTTGAATTTTCATTAGGCAAGGGTCAGGTAATTAAGGGATGGGATGAAGGCATTCAACTTTTCCCAGTAGGATCAAAAGGCACCCTTAGAATCCCTCCACAATTAGGATATGGAAACCGTCCAAATGGAAGTATTCCTGCCAACGCAACCCTTTTCTTTGATATTGAAGTTATCAGTGCCGAATAGGGAAATTTTTTGTACCTTTAAACGTTAAGGAAATAAAAAAGCATGGTCTCAGCCAGCATTGAGATAGCCATCCATCCGGTGGATGTCTCCAGAATAACTCAGGTAGATTTTAACCACATTCCATTCGGAAAAATCTTTTCTGACCATATGTTTGTCGCCGATTATTATGACGGCGCCTGGCAAAAAGCAGAGATTGTGCCTTACGGAAAAATAGGTTTTTCCCCTGCTATTTCGGGATTGCATTACGGCCAATCTGTATTTGAGGGGATGAAAGCCTACAAAACAGTCACCGGAGAAGTAGTTTCTTTCCGTCAGGAGAATAATTTTTCACGGATAAATAAATCTGCGGTCAGGTTGTGTATGCCAGAAATACCCAGAGATATTTTTATCGGTGGTCTGGAAGCATTGTTGAAGTTGGATAAAAACTGGATTCCGGAAACTGAAGGCTCCAGTTTATATATACGACCTATATATTTCGCTGTTGACGAACTGATAGGGGTTCATGCCTCAGGTAGTTACAAACTGATTATTTTAACCTGTCCGGTAGGTGTATATTATACCGAACCAGTAAATGTACTTGTTGCCACAAAATACGTTCGAGCCTTTGAAGGCGGCGTAGGTTTTGCAAAAGCGGCCGGGAATTATGCAGCATCCATGCTTGCAGCGAAAGAAGCGCTAGCCCAAGGCTACCATAATATGCTTTGGATGGATGGTCGTACCAGGCATTTGGTAGAAGAATCCGGTACCATGAATGTGTTTTTTGTGGTGGACGGCAAAGCAATTACTCCAAGATTATCAGGCACTATACTAGATGGTGTAACCCGTGATTCCTGCATCACATTGTTAAAAGATCGTAACATTCCGGTTGAGGAACGCGACATTTCCATTGATGAACTGGTAGAGGCTCATTCTAAAGGCTTGCTTCAGGATGCCTTTGGAACAGGAACAGCTGCAACCATAGCACATATTGCTAAAATCGGATACGAAGGTGAAGACCTTGTTTTGCCTCCTGTGAGTGATAGAGCTATTAGCACCTATCTGAGCGAAACACTTGCCGGCATTAAAACCGGAAAGGTTGAAGATAAACACCACTGGCTGACAAAAATCTGATTAGGGTTTATTTGTAAGCCTCAGGAATACAACAAATTAGAATACAAAAAGAGGCTGTCTCAAAAGTTCGAGACAGCCTCTTTTATTTAACTGGTGCTTATTCTATCAACCAATCAACCTTTCACACCTTCGGGATTGAATCTATAGATTTTTCACTCTTCACTCTTCACTCTTCACTCTTCACTCTTCACTCTATAATTTTTACCTCACAATTAGCACTTTTTCTACTTTATGCTCTTTAGCAGAATGGATTTCTAAGAAATACATGCCTACGGGTAGATTTGCTGTTGAAATTGTTGCAATACCTGTTTGCTGAGTACCAGAACTAATCGTACTACCCGCCAGAGATTTTAAAGCCCAGATATAACCACCTTGTACTGACCAAGAGATGTTGAGTTTATCGTATGCTGGGTTGGGATATACTTTTACTTGCGCTACCGGGCTAAGCCACTGCCCTGTACTAGTAATATTGAGGGTGTCACAGGGAGAGCCTATCATTGGGCCTAGATTGTAATTGGGAACGGAAGGTAAATAGTTATTTATCCCGGATTGACACTGGGTGCCAAGAAACAAGCCATACTGATCAAAATAACAAATGGGATAAGGTGAATCAGGATTTTTAATAATACCTATATAGCTTTCAATGGGTTGATAGCCAAAATTGCCTGTTAAGGGTTCTCTTTTATATCCTACGTAAATATTACCATCTTCTCCCAATTCCATATTTCTTAATGTTGTTGTATCACCTAAAATTACATTGTTCGTATCATACCAAATTATAGTATATTTTAATGAATCAACAGTCGCTCGAGGATTAAATTGATATAGCGTATCACATGTACTACCATAAATATAATCCATATTTTTGGAATATGAAATTCCATTAAGTTTTCCAGGAAAATTATTAAAATGACTAATATGCCTATTAAAAACCTCATGAAGGTTACTTAAGGTACCAGAACAGCGGTCAAAATCCCATTCATAGACTCGGAAACTATCTGCAGCACACATTACAACCTTGGATCCATCCTTAGAAATATCCAATTCGCCTTGTGAATGAACCTTTACGCCTGAAGTTAGGTAATGACTAAGTATTAAAGAATCATTATAAAATAAAAATATCACAAAAGAATCCGTAAATACAGAACTAGAACCCATTGAAGCAACAATCCACCAGTCTCTTCCATTTCCATGCCGTACTGCATCTTGTTTTAATGACTTAATCCCATGATTTTGGTAATAGGTAGCAGTAGTAGAATAAAAGTTAGGTACTTCGATTTGATAGGAATCAATAAAAGTGCTTATTGGAAAAGTTTGTTCCAATTTCAAGCAACTTACAAAGGGCGAAGCAACTGGACTATTATACATATAAAAAATTGAAGAATCAGTGGAGCTTGGGAAAAAAAAATTGCGACTTGGATTAATAGTGTTTGGAGTAGAATCAAAATTTAATATATATTGATGATAATTATCCAAAATTCTTGACCCATCAGTATAAAATGCAAATTGACCTAATGCTGACGATATTCCTCCTCCGCTACCCCATGCAGAACGTGTTCCAAAAAAAGGAATTACATTAGAAGTGTCCCGGAAATCTATTCCACATGAATCTGGAAATATCCAAATATGGCCACTCAGATTTTGTGCTTTTAATTGGGTAGAAGCACAAAAAGAACCTATACTCAATGAAATAAGTATGGTTATTAAAAGTTTTGTTTTCATTTAATGAAATAAGTAAAATAAAGTCAACACATTCTATATCTTAAAGTTATAGAATGTGTTGAACCTTTTAATTCAATTATTGTAATACAATCACCTTAAGTGAAACTACTTTTTCGGTTGAGGAACTCAATCTTGCAATGTAAAACCCTGGAGATAATTGAATGGTTTCAGAAAATTGACCTTTAGCAATATTCCTTGATTCAATAATGCGATTTTGCAAATCATACACCTGCAAAATGGAAGCCTCAAAGCCAGAATTTCCTTCTAAAATCAATCCATTGGTGGAATTAGCTGGGTTTGGAAATGCTTTCATGCTAAGATTGCTAGTTATAACTGTTCTGTTTCCTATGTTATTGTCACATTCTTCATAGGTTAATTCAGGATCTAAATCCATCCAAGCTTTGGCATATGATATCAATTTGCCATAAATTAATGGGCAATATCCAGCTATTTCAAGGATTAAAACCGAATCCTGTTCACTAATTTCAAGGTCAGGATTTTGTCTGTAAGTAAGTAATACTTCATAAAATGCCTTATATGCACTTTCTATATCATTTTCCGGATTCAAATTATTCAATTGAGTTCCTAAAGATGAAAAATCACCTTCATTTGCCACTCTTTCAATGGAATAGAGTTTAGATAAATTGGACTGAACATTGTTTTCCATAAAGGTGGAGTCAGATGAAGTCCAATAATCTGAATTATTGGTTAGGAAATTGAACCTTTTCAAATTATGGTTATAAGCATAATAGTAAGGCAACTCCTCGAAAAAATCATCTGATTTCCAATTTGGAGAAACCCATTCTCCTTCACCCATTCTTGCACCATAGGAAGAGCAATCAAAAGTTGAATAAGAATTCAATGGGTTTATACCTATTGCAGTACTGCCAGCGAATGCAGTGCTATTTCCTGCAATATCGTAATTAGTAACACCATTTCTGTAATTAAAAACCGTTAAAGCTGCATCAACATCAATATATTTTGTATAAATCCATTTATTGTTGGAACTGAGATTTCCTGTCCATTGGTTGTCGCTTGCATCGGTTGAAGATCCCATAACACCTATATTACCAGAGCCTGGAGTTACTGCTAAAATAGGATCCCAAATATAAATTCCTCTACTCCCATTGTCCATAGAATTTCCTTCAATAACATATGTTTGCAAACTATTGTTATTAATGATAATGTTATAACCTAGATTAGATAGGGCATTGCAATAAAGGTTCGCATTTGTAACATCTTCATAAACCCATATACCTACTGGAGCTTGACCTGATGATAAAACAGTTGTACCTGAAATTGTGTTTACTTCCAAACTTGGATTATCACCAGAAAATATCTTTATTCCAAAGCCACCTGCAGAATTATTTAAACCATCAATGGTGTTTGATAATACCTCTGCATCATCAACGTTTTGCAAAAAGATCCCTTCGTTTTTATCGTGAATTTCATTTAAAGTAATATTTGCAAAGGATATTGGATTAATTTGCTCAATATGTATTGCTTGACCTAGAAAATTATTGACTCCATTATTAAATACATTATTTATAATATCGATTCCACTCGAGCCAGTAATTGGTATATCCTCGAAAAATACAACAATCTCAGTATTTACATCAACACAATCTGTAAATTCACAATCTCTTACTAAAGCAACAGCAAAGTTTGTGGCAGGGAAATTGTGAGCCCAAATCCCACGAAAACCTATCGTGTTAAAATCGCAATTAAAAACTCTGAATTTGAAATTTCCGGATACATTAATGCCAAATGGACTATTTGTGAATGCACAATCTGTTCCCGGTGAAGGTGTACCATCTCCTATATTTGCATCATATTGGCCATTACCTGTTGAGGTGCCTCTAATACATGCATTCGAAGTTGCTGATCCTAAATCAATATCATCAAAGATGGTACCCAAGACATATACCGAAGAATTGGTAAAATAAATTCCATCTGTTTGAGTTTCGATGCTCTGAGTAAGTGCATTAACCGTTGCATCACCAATGGTAACACTATAATTATCCACTATATGAATGCCAATTTTGCTGATAGTTGCGCTTCCATTACATGCTGGTGCAAGGGCATTTGATCCTATAATATGAGAGTTGCGGAAATAGCTTGTGCCAGTATGGGAACCTGTGTAAGGGCTTACTCTCAGACCATTCCAATTATTTGTCAGGTAGCTTTCATCTATATAAAAAACACCCCCTTCAATTGAATTAATAGCTGTATCTGCATCGGAGATATAGGAATTGTTTACAACGGTTAAAGAGGCACCTGGATCAATACGAATCGTATTCCATCGTTTAATAACAGTTGTTGTTCCTAATTTATCGTTTCCACTAAAACAGGAGGAATCAATACGTAAGGAAGAACCAGGTTTGATTGTAATTGTAGCACAAGGATCTATTTCAACCCATGAGTCGCGAAATATTACATTCGCATCAACGATATAATTTCCTTGAATTAGGACTTGTGTTCCAGCAAATAAGGTTGTCCCAAAAGTGGAGGCCAATTGGTTGTTTGGAATATAGTGTGTAGGAGCAAATGTCCCCGTGCAAGGAGGTATTTGCGCGGTTAATTGCAAACTCATCAACACAAATAATGTACAGAAAAGTTTGCGTAAAGTGTTGATAACAACAGAGTTAGAAGGATTTACCCCCCCGCCCTGTGGATAACTTTGTGGATAAGCTCGAAGGCTTAAGGCCGATTTGAGGTGAATTACTCATGATTTTGTTTTTAGTATTATAAAATTAAATCGAATAATAATTAATGTCAATAGTCTGAATAAACCTGATTTCTAACTCATTAGGAATAATTCAATTTGTCGTAATATTTATTTATTGGATTATTTATTTTTTGAATTAAAAAAACGCTTAAATTTAATCCCAATCGAAGCTTTCTGGCACTGTCCACAAAAAAGTACCTTAGATTATTTTTACCCCAAAAATCAAAAATACAATATTTAGCGTATTTTATAAATTACAAAAAAAATTTAAGCGAACGGTTAATTCTTTGATTGAACGGTAACTATTCAAATAAAAAAGTAAAAAAAAGACTCCCAAGCAATTTATCATTGGTTTTTAGATATGTTATTCATAATGGCTATGAGTCTATTCAATTTTAATAAATTAAATAAGGTTACTTCCTGAAAACGTCTGACAATGCCTAGTAGCCCACAAACTAACATCAATAATAAAAAGCTGTCTCAGAATTTCACTTCCGAGACAGTCACTTTTTATACTTGGTGTAATAAAAAATGGCTGTCCGATGGACAGCCATTCAAAGAATATCTTAGTAGAAAACTTATTCCACGATTCTGTTATAGGTAACCCCACCAATGGTAAAGGTGGTATCGTTCCACAGCACATTCATGCTATTTACGCCTTGGCAAAAACAACATTCGTCTTTATCAGTGGCATATCCACTGTTGTAGGAAACACTGTTAATGGTAACAGTATCCTGAATGTTTAGAGCACCATTTGAAATAACGTATGAAAAACCTGTTTTGATCAACACCTTGGCATTGCAGGAATCATTCGCACCATACATATAAATGGTATCGGTGTAATCATTGTTTTTAAATCCAAGAATACTGGTTGCTTCTTTAAAACCCATCAGACAGGCACCGGTGGTATCTGTGTATTTTAGGGAAAGGGTCGGAGTAACACAATCCGGACAAACTTTGTCCTTACATTTTTCCTTTTTGCAAGCTACAAGAAAGAAAAGCGTTACAAGACTTAACAGGGCGACTCTAAAGGAAGCTGACATAGTTTTTCTAAGAAAGTTCAATATTACAACTTTACCTATTCATGAGGCAAATTGTTCTTTTAATTTAGTGATAGGCAAGCCCAATAATTCAAAATCGGGGTATGTTTCCATCAAAATGCGGAATTTTTCAAGATAGGTATCGGTGGAATTTTTATTCTTTGATACGAATGTTGTGATTTTGGCAAAGTATTCTTTCACACTTGGATGCGCAGGGTCAATGATTTTGGTATGAATTTTATCCAGTTCAAATTCTTTTTCATTTGAAAAATAAGTAATCAGCAGCGGTTTCATTTTTTTCCGCTCTTCTTCCTCAAAATCACTAAGGCTAAATTCATTGATATCCTCAAAAATCAAGGATCGGTAGGTCGCATTGCTAAAAAAATATCTAAGGTCTGTCCAAAGCAGGTAGGGAATAAAAATGCCCCCCATAGCTTTCAGGGCAACAGAACGGAAGGCCATATACCCATCATATCCTTCCTGCATGGAAGCGATATAAATCTCCTTCATAGCATCCAGCAAAGCTTCTCGGTAGGTTTCAAAATCACCTCCCACGCGTTCCTCAAGGTTCCGAACCTGCGATTCGTAAGTACTCATTGAATAATAATTATCAGGCTACAATAGCAACTAAGGTGCAAATATACTGAAAGGAGAGGGTTAAGCACAGGATATAAAATAAAGCCCGGGATAAAAAATGCTGAATTATGGATTTTGTACCTATTTTTACCGTGTTTTAACCGGTATAGAATCCATGCCAACAGTTACCATTGACGGTAAAGTTTACGAGTATGAAGGCAAGCATAGGCTGCTTCAGTTTGCACTCGACAACGGGGTAGAAATTCCTTATTTCTGTTACCATCCTGCCATGTCAGCACCAACCAATTGCAGAATGTGTCTGGTGGATATCGGATATCCAATGACGGACCGGGCAACTGGTCAGCCTGTTTTGGATGATTCCGGACAGCAAAAAATACAATTTGCGCCCAAACCCTTAACCAGCTGCAATCAGGATTTGAATCCTGGAATGGTGGTTCAAACCAACCGCACTTCGGAGAGAATTAAAAAAGCTCAGGAAGGAGTACTGGAATTTTTATTGATTAACCATCCGCTAGATTGTCCGATTTGTGATCAGGCTGGCGAATGCCCTCTTCAAATTAACACCTATAAATTCGGTCCTGAAGGATCTCGTTTTGAACTGGACAAAGTCCATAAACCAAAACGTATTGACCTTGGTCCAAATGTGGTTTTAGATGCCGAGCGTTGCATTAACTGCACCCGTTGCACAAGATTTACAGAGGAAATTTCTGGTACCTGGCAATTATCCATTCATAACAGAGGCGACAAAAATTATCCAACCACAGCTCCCGGGCAGGTATTTGATGATCCATATTCAATGAATGTCATTGACTTATGTCCAGTTGGAGCTTTGACCAGCACTAATTTCAGATTTAAGGCAAGGGTTTGGGAAATGAGCTATACCCCATCCATTTGTACCGGTTGTGCTAAAGGCTGTAACACTCAGGTATGGGTTAGAGATAATGAAGTATTGCGATTGACCCCTCGTGAAAATGCTGCGGTGAATGCTTATTGGATGTGCGATGAGGGTCGTCTGGATATTGCTAAATACAATGAGAAAAGAATATCCGGTGCCAAGTTAAAAGGGGATGTTCCCGTTTCTTTTGAAGATGCTTACATAAAAGCCAATGCCTTACTTCAGCAACATAAAGGACATACTTTCTTTGTAGGTTCAGGGCACGCTTCAACTGAAAGCAATCATGCTTTTATGGCACTTGCCCGTCACCTTGGAGCTAAAACAGGTTATGTTGCTCATATTCAACCTGATTTTGCAGATAAATTCCTGAAAAAGGAAGACCGTACTCCAAATACAGCTGGCGTTAAACTCACAGGATTTGAGGAAACCACTTTGGAACATTTGAGGCATGAAATAGAGAAAGGTCATATCAGGCTAATCTATGTACTCGAAGACTCTAAAGTACTCGAAGGCTTATCCGATTTATTTGATAAAACCGATGTAATTGCACAGACCAGTAATTACCCTACCAATTCTGATAAAATTAAGGTGATTTTGCCTGCTGCTACTTCTATTGAATCGGCTGGCACTTATATCAATGTTGATGGAATTGCTCAAATCACCAGACAAGCAAAAGAAATTAAGCAAATGACTCCTGAAATGTGGATGGGAATGGCAAAAAGCCGTTCTGATAAAGCTGCAGTTCAGGTAGATAACTGGCGTACAGCGGAAAATATCGTGGATTGTTTGCCAGGGTATGTTATGATTCACAACCTTGCAACTTTAAGTGGACTGGAATTACATCTGCCTCATCATAAGGAAGCCTTTCATGCCCTAAAACATACTTATCCTTCCCTGAAGGATTTAAAAGTGTCTAAATTCATTCCGAAGGAATCCTTCAAAATGAATCAGTTTGAGTTTGCTATAAACTAAATTTTACTGTTCTACCATTGAAAAACCACCCTAAAAGCGGTGGTTTTTCGATTTTTAAGTTAATTACTGGTTTGAATATTTGACATGAATTAAAATTTTAATAACTTTATTTTACTAAACTCGAAATATGTATGCCATTAACTGCTTTCGTTATCCATCAGGATGACAATTCTCTGCACTATTTCAGAGAGATTATGGATAATCTGGGTGCTACCACCTTTTTTATTCATGAAAATGATTTTGAAATGTTTGCTTTAAAAGCGCAACAGTTTCAACCTCATTTACTTCTCTTTGAATCTCCCTTCAATGAGTCTATGCTTAAGTATCGAAAGTTTGTTGAGCATGGAGCTATCCTCCACAGAATACCAAAGGCAAAAGGAGTACGAAACAATGATTTCCCAGAAGTTGGCGTTTTCAGTCTTAAATTTCCTTTTACGGTATTCCAGTTACACTCAGTTTTGTGCAAAGCAATTCGTTGGTCACAAAGCCGTTGTAAGCAGAACCATCCACTTGAAAATCTGTTTATCCGTTCGGATGGCAGACTGTTAAACCTACCCTGGTCAGAAATTGAAGAAGTTCAGGCTTTGCATGATTATGTAAAAATTATTTGCAAACAGGGTAAACACATCATTCATTGTACGATGAAAGAGATGGAAGGAAATCTTCCGGAAGAATATTTTCAGCGTGAATCGCGCTCTAGGATAATCCGGAAAAGCAATTTGAATCCTTTTAAAAAAAAACCTGGAAAAAAACTCGAAGTTGCATGATTAAACATTAACTCATTTAAATTTACCGGCAGATACTCTCTGCCGGTTATTTTTTTCAGACTCTTACTTATTGGATTGTGTTTTCGGGCCTTTTCCCTTTTGGGAGATGTGCCAAAGAAAAAAAATCTCAGCCTGACCTTTTTTTCAGAAAAAATTTTGGTCGATGGTCGGGATACTGAATCCTGTTGGAAAAATCTTAAATATTCAGGAAGTTTTCATCAAAACTTCCCTTATGATACTTCTTTAGCTTTTAGTAAAACCTACATAAAAGCAGGGTATGATGCTCAGCAATTGTATTTTTTTATTTATTGTCAGGATACATTAGCTGGAAAGAATGTAATTCAGAGTCTGAGAAGAGATTACGGTTCAGGCTCAAGTGATGCTATTGAAATCTATCTGGATCCCTTTGAAGACAAAACCAATGGATTTTACTTTGCCTTAAATCATGAAGGAGTACAAGCTGAAGGTCTAATTTCCTCTGGTGGAAACTTTGGTGGATCAAATGAATGGGACAACAGATGGAAGGGAGCGGTTTCTTCCGGAACTGGATACTGGACAGCGGAATTCGCAATTCCCTTTAAGTCTCTAAGGTTTGGTGATGGAAAACTTGAGTGGGGCGTTAATTTCACCAGATATGATTTAAAAAGAAATGAAACCTCCGTTTGGAATAAAGTCCCAAGGAATTTTAGTCCTTCGGCACTTGCATATGCTGGCTCACTAGTATTTCCTGAACTTCCAAAAAAAGCCGGATTAAATGCATCGGTAATTCCCTTTACCACCTTTAAAGTTTATAAAGACAACCAAAATCCTGAACTAAGTAATCAAACTGTTGGTGCAGGAGGAGATGTCAAACTATCTGTTACTTCCTCATTAAATTTAGATCTCACCTTTAACCCGGATTTCTCTCAGGTGGAAGTGGACAGGCAGGTAACTAATTTGAGTAGATTTTCATTGTTTTTTCCTGAAAGGAGACAGTTTTTTATAGAAAACAGTGACTTATTCGGGCAATTTGGATTTAAAAGAATACGTCCATTTTTTTCCAGAAGAATTGGACTTGCAAATGGAAAAGCTATTCCAATAATTGCCGGGGCAAGATTAAGTGGTAAAGTAAATCCGAAATGGAGAATAGGGGTTATGGATATAATGACTGATAAAGATCAAAATCCAGAAATCAGTGCCCAGAATTACTTTGTTGGAGCTGTTCAACGCCAGCTTTTTAAAGCATCGAATATTGCTGCTATTCTGGTAAACAGACAAGGATTTGACCGAAATGGCCCAAAAGGAAATGATTACAATAGAGTATTGGGATTGGATTATAATTTAGCCTCAGTAAACAATACCTGGAAAGGCAAAGCTTTTTACCATCGTTCTTTTAGTCCCGACATCCCATCAAATGGTAGCTATGCACATGCCGTTTGGCTAAGGTATAGTACGCCTAAATGGAATATAGATTACAATCATGAAGTGATTGGAGAAAATTATGAAGCAGAAACGGGTTTTGTCGTTCGTAAAAATGTTGTACGTTTCGAAGATTACATTTCAAGGACATTTTACCCGAAAGGCAAAAAAATAAATAATCATGGACCTTCAGTTTATTCTGACATCTATACCAGTCATTCTGGAGAATTGCTAGATGCTTTATTAAATTTTTCTTATGATTTAGGATTTCAAAATTCCGCTTATGCAGGCACCTCCTTTTACTGGTCTTTTACAAAGCTATTGTATCCGTTTGATGCTTCTGGATCTGAAAGTATTGAATTGCCTATAGGAAAATATCAATATATTACAGGGAGTGCCTATTTTGGGACAAACAGAAGAAAGAAAATAAATGCAAATGCAGGTTTAGATTTAGGCAGTTATTTTAATGGCACTAAACAGTCCTTTAATGCTAATTTCAATTACAGGATACAACCTTATGGTCAGATATCTTTGAGTGTATCTCAGGACAGAATTACCCTGCCATACCCTTATGGAAAAAGTGTTTTAACACTTGCGGGTCCGAAAATAGATCTTTCTTTCAGCAAGTCTCTGTTTTTTACAGCATTCTTTCAGTATAATACACAAATTAAAAATTTTAATATCAATACTCGTTTACAATGGCGATTCAGACCTATGTCGGATTTGTATCTTGTATATACTGATAATTATGTTTTACCTGAGATGGGAAACCTAAACAAGGCAATAGTCTTGAAACTTAACTATTGGTTAACCATTTGATGGGCATTTTTCAGGGCATTCCAGCAAATTTCAGCCGTTTTATCCCAGGAAAATTGTTCCTTAAATTTTAATCCCAATGCAATTTTATTTTGTCGCAATTGGGGATCTTCTACCACTTTTTGCATTTGAGTAGCAATTGATTCTGGATTTCCGGGGTCTATAAAATAACCAGCAGGACCACAAACTTCAGGCATAGAGGAAGTTTCTGAAACAATTACTGCAGTTCCACAATTCATTGCCTCGAGAATAGGTAATCCAAATCCTTCAAAAAAACTTACATAACATAAGGCTGTTGCTCCGCGGTATAATGCAGCCAATTTTTCTTCACTCACAAAACCAGTAAAAATAACATCTTTTTTATACCTCATATTGCCAAATGTTTTGATAATATCTTCAAAATTCCATGCCTTTCGTCCTGTTAAAACCAAGAGATGAGGTAAACCTGTCCGTTCTTTAAACAAATCAAAGGCTTGTAACAACCCAGACAAATTCTTCCTTGGCTGAATGGCACCTGCGTATAAAAAATAAGGATGACTTTCAACATGCTTTTCTCCATCAATTGTAAAAGCATCTGAAGCACCATTCAGGGCAACAGTAATTTTTTTTTCATTAATACCATATCTGGTAATTATATCTGATTTGCTATACTGAGAAACGGTAATTATTTGAGAAGATTTCTCTGCGAATTTTGGAAAAAAATATCTGTAATATTTTGAATATAATTTTCCCATATCCGGGTCTGGAAGTTCAAAAGATAAGTCATGCATAACATTTACCTGAGGAACACCTGTCATCAAACTCAAAAATCCATCTGGGGAGAAAAATATATCTGCCTTTGTTCTGGCCAGCATCAAGGGTACTGTCACTTCGAAAAAAGCAATATATAACAATGGATGCCTAGCCTGAGGAATAAGAACATGGGGTATTACATTTGGGCCATATAAATATTCTTGCTCATAAGGTCTGTCAAAAAAGAAATGGAATTCATCTTCCGGATGAGATACAACCATTCTACGGAGTACTTCATGGGAGAATCTCCCAAATCCTTCTCTTAGTCCCGGAAGTAAAAACCTTGCATTAACAGCAATTTTCATTCTCTCTTTAACATTTTATAATCCACGAGCCTGAATCCCAATAAAGTAATCAAAAATACTAATCCACTTACTATTGTTACAAAATACCAAGACATACCCAAAATATTCAGGAAGTAAAAAGCAAAAATAACTATCAGAAAACATAACAGCAGAAGTGAAATGGTTTTTACCGGAATTTGGATCAGCTTAAATTTCCAGGTGAGCCATAGATAGACAATAGAAAGAAAGGTAAAAGAAGCTACTGATGCAGCAGATGCGGCATACGTTCCATAAAATGGGATAAGAATACTGTTTAGTACGAGTTTTAAACCTACTCCGGCAAGCACAAACCAGGTAACCGGTTTTTCAAAGCCAATGGCAGTAAGTAGGGTACTGTACACGATAAAAAATCCATTTACAAATACTGAAAATACTACAATTTTAAAATTGATAGTCATTTCCAGTAACTCACTTTCTGAGCTTGAAGTAAATATCCATTTCATCGGTAACTCACCATAAAAAAGTACAAATGCTGTTATAAAGATCATGGGTGCAGCAGAAATTACCTGAGCAGCATCCACAATGGTTTTCAACTCTTTTTCATTTTTCTGATTTTTTGCAAATTTTGCATAAAAAACCCCCATTACGATCCAGATATACATCATAATCGCATCAATCCATCTGGCTGATGCTGAAAATATCCCGGCAGCATGGGCACTATCCAACTGTTCCAGCATAAATCTGTCCAACTTATCATTCAGACTATACACGATTCCTATCAGGGCAAAAGGAAAACTTTTTACCAAGACTGGTTTTATAAAGGATTTCTTTAGGTTTAATTTCGGAAATCCATATAATCTGGAAGAGAGGATGCTAAACAAAACGAAAGCACCTCCCGTTGAAATTAACGTTCCCAGAACAAACCGATCCAATATTTGAGGTCCTGATAAAATCCAAGGTACCAGTAGTAACAATAAAATTCTGTCCGAAACCGAAGCCAAACCATCGGTTTTAAAATGATGGAAGGCCTGAAAATTTCCTCTGATAAACTGAAGCATCTGATTGAACGACCAACCAAGAGCCACAGCCAGGATATAAATTATCCATTCAGTGCCGAAGAAGGGAATTGCCAGAATTGTAATTACAACCGGAAATAAAACAGCGAGTGCGGCCTTGAGAATAAAAAACTGAGAAAAATAATTATTGTATTTTTCTTTCTGGAAAGCAACAGTTTTGGTATAATACTGAGTTAATCCAAAGTCAGAAAGCACTACAAACATACCACAGAAAGCATACCATGCTGCATAACGGCCGTAAGCATCATGACCCATGGAGTTCTGAATTTTGCCCTCCATAATTATCCAAAGAGGTTTAACTACGCCATTAAGCAATATGATTATGCCAATATTTTTAAACAGCTCTTTAATAGGGGTTCAGATAGAAAGGCCTGAAATTAACCAATTTCCCTAATTTTGGCAGATTAACAGAAAATATGATCCCCTCCGGAACAATAGAAAAAAATCAGATTAGAATTGTAGTTGGGGTATCTGCGTTCTTTGCAGCTATTGCTGTGTACTCCTTTAAGTTTGGGGATTTCATGCCGTTTTGGCTGGCCGGAGTAATCATTATGGCCTACCTGACCATTACTGAGGCAAAGTCATTGTGGTATATAGCCATTTTCGGAATGCCTCTGTCCATGAGTATTACAGGCTTGATTGGTTCATCAGCACAAACCATACCTAGCGATTTTTCTGCTATTGGCATTTTAGGAATCCTGCTAGCTAAAACACTTCAGGGTTTTCCCATGAATAGAAGGATGCTCCAGCATCCGATAACTATAATGTTGATTATTTATTTAACATGGATGCTTTTCACATCTTTTTTTGCTGAGGACGGAATCATTGCTTTCAAATATTTTGCAGCAACACTTTGGTTTATCGTTGGATTTTATGTCTTCTCATTAATAATTTTTAAAAAAACAATGGAAATTGAGCGCTTTTATTGGTTAAGTAGTTTTTCATTATTGTTTGTTTTGTTAACAACTTTAATAGATCATGCTGGCTATAATTTTTCTCATGAATCCAGCTATAATGTGATGCAACCTTTTTATAAGGAACATACTGCATACGGAGCCTCTATTACAATGTTTTTTCCAGGAATATTCTTACTATGGTTAAAAGGAAATTATAAAAAGAAAGAAAAATATTACTTGCTTCTTTTTCTTGCGGTATTATTGTTTGCAATAATAACCAGCTATACCCGGGGAGCATGGCTAGGGCTAATGGCTGCAATGGGTTTACTTTCCTTTCTTTATTTACCAGATAAACTCCGTAAATATATAGTACCTGCACTGTTGGTTGGAGGCATACTGTATTTAGGGTTTAATTATGAGACGTTGTTTAAAAAGGCAGAAGATCAGTTTTCAACTGAAAATGAACTGACGAAGAGGGTAACTTCTTTCACCGATTTAAAGCATGATGATGCAAATAAAGAAAGGATAAACAGATGGGTGGCAGCATATAATATGGTTCAAGAAAGACCCTTTACAGGGTTTGGACCAGGTAATTATGTAACCGAATATGCTCCTTATCAGGACCGGGCTTATAAGACAGAAATTACAACTATGCGAGGGGATAACGGTTCAGCTCACTCTGAGTTTTTTCTCGCAGGAGCTGAAATGGGTATTCCGGGAAGCCTTATTATTATTATACTATTTTTTGTGGTTCTATTACGAGGCGTTAAAGGGTTTTACCAACTTACAGACTCCAAACATAAAATGCTGATGGCAGGTGCATTGGCAGGATTAGTCAGTTATATGGTACATGGGCTGGTTAATAACTTTCTGGATCAAGATAAAATTGCAATACCTGCTTATTGTATGATGGCAATCATCACAGTATTGGATGTTTTACACAATCCGATTTACATAAAAAAATATAGAAAACGCTGGATTAAGCTTCAGCCAATGTAATTATTTTTTTGCGTTTCCCGTATAATTATGGGGGGTTATTGCCAGTAATTCATTCTTTATAACATCCGAAATTTTCAAATGTTCAATAAACTCATGAATTGAATTTTTGGTTATTTTTTTTCCTGTCCTGGTGAGTTCCTTCAGAGCTTCGTAAGGTTCCGGATAGCCTTCTCTTCTTAGAATTGTTTGTATGCCTTCAGCAACAATTGCCCAGTTATCTTCAAGGTCAGCAGATATAAAAGGTTCATTTACTTCTACCTTTGACAATCCTTTAATCAGTGATTTTACAGCTATTAAAGTGTGTGCGACAGGTAATCCAAGATTTCGTAATAAAGTAGAATCTGTCAAATCTCTTTGAAGTCTGGAAACTGGCAATGTGGTTGCGAGGTGATTACAAACCGCCGAGGATAAACCCAGATTTCCTTCAGCATTTTCGAAATCAATTGGATTTACTTTATGGGGCATTGCTGATGATCCAACTTCATTTGAATTGATTTTTTGGATAAAATATTCCATGTGAATATAGAACCAAATATCCTTGGCAAAATCGGCAAGAAGAGTATTGATTCTTCTCAAATTATCCAATAAGGCAGCCAGTTTATCATAATGCTCAATTTGAGTTGTTGTCTGACTTCTTTCAAGTCCAAGGGATTTTATAAACGAATTTGCAAAAGCTATCCAGTCATAATCCGGATAAGCTGCAATATGTGCGTTAAAATTACCGGTGGCGCCACCAAATTTTGCAGGGTAAGGTAAAGAACGAAAAGTAGCAAGCTGAATGCTAAGCCTTTCTGCAAAAACCTTTAATTCTTTACCTACCGAAGTAGGCGACGCCGGTTGTCCATGAGTATGTGCCAACATTGCAATACCTTTCCAGGAGTTTGCCCTTTCGGTTATCATTTCAAGAAGAACATTAAGTTCAGGGAGCAGGATTTCACTAAGCGCATTTTTGAAACTTAGAGGTACCGCCACATTATTGATATCCTGAGAGGTAAGACCAAAATGGATAAATTCAGATTTACCAGCCTCAGATTCCGGTAAGATGCGGGCAATCTCCTGTTTCAGAAAATATTCTATTGCCTTTACATCATGGTTGGTTCTGGATTCTATTTCTTTTACTTGAATTGCCTGATCCAATGTAAAATCAAGGTAAATAGACCTTAATTTTTCGCATAACTCATCATTTAAAGGCTTTAGAGGTGGCAATTGAGTTTCCGCCAATAAAATAAAATACTCTATCTCAACTAAAATTCTATACCTAATCAGTGCATATTCTGAAAAATAGTGCGACAAAGCATCAACCTTTGGTCGGTATCTTCCATCAATAGGTGAAATTGCTGTCAGTGCATTAAGAACCATTTTTTATTAAAGTGCAAAGGTAGTACAGAGCAAAACAGTACAGCAAAAAAACGCATTACTGACCTGCTGGGGCGATTGGAGTATGTTTGGCCTGACGTTTAATCTCTCGGAAGGATTCAAGAATACGCTGCATCTCCTCTATTTTTAAATCTTCAACAGGAAAAGATGTCCAGGTAATAGTCTGATAAAAACACCTTGGAGATTCATAAACACCAACTTGTGCCAGTACTTTCCCTTCTGTTTGAGCTGCCCTGTCAATACCCGACACCTCAAAAAACACAGAGGATAAATTCTCTGTTGATTTATAAGTAAGGACTTTACTTGAATCTATAAGTATACTTTCGCCCAATTTCTTGAGTACAAAATCCTTATATCCTTTCAGATTGTACTTTAAACTCAGATTTTTCAGATTTTTTTTACTGTCAGCCAATACGACCACATAAAATGAATTTTCACTGTCAGATAATTGCAGGTAGGATAGTTTATGTAAATCATCCCTTTTAGTAAATCGAACAGGAACATCGATTGCATAGCTGTTTTCACCTAAAACTGTTTTAAAAGGCTCCTGACTTTCCTTACAGGAAAGTAACCCCAAAAACAACACCAATAAGGTTTTATAATAAACCCTAAGCATATCCTAATATACTGAAAATATCTTTATTTGTTTAAACGGGATACAGCAGATTTTGCTTGTTGTTCCAAATCGCTTTGGTAATAGTATCCATGGTAGTCTAATACTGATTTATAGTGCTTCAATGCTTCAGGAAAATTTTTTTCTTTTTCAAGGATTGTCCCTAAATAATATTCAGCATATACTTTCATCCACAAAGCCTCTTTATCCTGCTTTAGCATGGCAATTTTATAATACATTTTAGCCTTAGTATAGTTTTCTGATTTATGGTAAATTCTACCAAGACGGTAATTAGCCTCTAATTGTTCTCCAGCAGAGCATTTAGTAAGGTTTTGCATTACCGGGTCTAATGTTTTTATGGCCAACTCAAAATAACCTCCATCAAAATAATTTCTTGCGGTATACAGTCTTTTTTCGGTCAAATTCAAATTTCTTTTTGAATATATTAATGCCATTCCTCTAGCATAATTATCCATATCTACATGATTTTCCTTCCGTGAAGAGAGTTTCTGAAATAACATTTTCGCCTCTTCATCCTTGTTTAACAAGGCATAGGCAACAGCTGTTTTAAACAAAGCATCTCCTTTATATCCATCCCCTTTGTAGGTTGTAGTAAACTCTTTAAACAGCTGAATTGAACTGTTAAGATCCATTTTAAAAAAGGCGGCTTTTGCCTGAATGTAATCAATGAAAGGAATATAAACAATATTTGAATTTTTCTTATATGTAGAAATATTCTTAAGTACTACCTCTGCAATGCTGTTTTTATGGTCTGCCAAAGCAAAATTTGCATACAAGTACAAAAAAACCGGACTATCCGGAACTTCAAGGGTTAACTTCCTGATTATTTCAAGTCCATTGGATTCCTGATTGGCAAGTTTCCGCAAAGCATAGGCATAAATAATTTCTGCTTCATACCGTAGCAATTCACTTTTTTGAGAAGCCTTTTTCAATTTATCTAATCCTTTTGAAAGGCTATAGTCAAAACCAAGAACATTGAGCATCCATTTATATTTATCTGGAACAGCTGCCAACCAAGCCTGCATAGCCCCGTTAATCTTTAGGATTGGGATAAAGTCAGGATGGTCTTTGTTTACCTCCTGAGCATGTACATAGGATGAGCGTAAATCTCTGGCCGCAGTAATAAAATTATTGTCAAAATAATTTAGAACCCCTCTTGCAAAGGCAATTTCTGATTCAAGGCAGCCTCTGTATGGATCCGAATTAGGCAATTGAAGTGCTTTATCCCTTGCCTTTTCCTGGTCATCCTGTGCTTTATTAATCCAAATAGGGTCTTCGGTAGCAAAAGCATGGTAAAATGAAATTCTGGATTTATAAAATGAAGCGAAAGGTTCTGGCAACAATCCCGCTTCCTTGTCTGCCTTAGTTAATTCAAATTTGGCAAGTAATAATTCAACTTTTTGAATGCCAGGGGGTAAGGCAGCAAACAATTTCCCGGCAAACATTAAAATCAAAAGTAAAAAGCCCCGAACTAACGAGGCCTTGATACTTGATTTTGGGGCAAATCCCCTCATATTGTTACATCTGCAACAGGCTCATCAAAGAAACTTCTGTCTACCAGAATCCTGCCACAATTTTCACACACAATAATTTTCTTTTTCTGACGAATTTCTGCCTGACGTTGAGGTGGAATGATAGCAAAACATCCTCCACAGGCACCACGATCGGTAGAAACAACTGAAAGTCCGTTTCTCATGTTGCGTCTTATTTTCTCAAAAGCAACTAAAACACGATCTTCCATCTTGGTTGCTGCAATTTTTGCCTCATCCAATAGCTTTTTTTCTTCTGCTTCTGTTTCTGATACAATAAGATCCAATTCTGATTTTTTATCAACAAGATCTTGTGACCTTTCCTGAAGATTTGAATTGGTCTGCTCCTGCATCTTCATTTTTTCCTGAATCTGCTCTGTAAGAATTTTGATTCTGCGCTCGGAGGTTAATACTTCCAGACTTGCAAGTTCAATTTCTTTATTTAATGCTTCGAATTCACGGTTGTTTTTAACGTTTTTCTGCTGACCCTCATATTTTTTTATGCTGGCCTGAGATTCTTTAATCACCTGATTTCTTTTGGAAATTTCAGCTTTTAACTCGTCAATTTCAACCTGAATTCTGTCAACCCTGGTTTTTAATCCTTCAATTTCATCTTCCAGATCGTTTACTTCCTCAGGTAATCCTCCCCTGATTTGGCGAATCCTGTCTATCTGGCTGTGGATTTTTTGTAACCGGGCTAATGCCCCTAATTTAACTTCTATCAGCTCCATTTATGAATAATACCTGACGGGGTTAGTGTAAACCTCTGTCAAATGAACGGCAAATTTAGGAAAAAATTGCAATATATGCTCCGAAATCAATTGAATTGTAAACTGTTCTGACTCATAATGGCCAATATCCATTAAGAGCATGCGGTCTTCATTCTCAAAGAATTTATGATAAGAAATATCAGCCGTTATAAATGCATCGGCACCCTGATTCAAAGCATCTTTTATTAAAAAACTCCCTGACCCACCACAGGTTGCAACCTTTCGGATGTGCCGGTTTGCTGGACCTGAATATCTGATTCCACCACATTTAAAAACAGATTTAACCATTTCAAGAAAGATTTCGCCTTCCATAGGTTCGGGTAAAAATCCAACTATCCCGGCTCCAATGTGCGGAAGAGCATTGAGTGTTGGTAAAAATTGAAAGGCTATTTCTTCATAAGGATGACTATCCCTGAGGGCTTTCCAAACATTTTGGCGCTTATATTCTTCCAAAACAAATTCCATTTTGACTTCATTTACTAAAGATCGTTGATTTCGTGTTCCTTCAAATGGATTGGCATGTTCATTTGGTCGAAAAGTTCCAATACCTTCACTGAAAAAAGAACATTCATCGTAATTCCCAATATTTCCTGCACCAGCCTCAAACAATGCATCCGCTACAACTTTTGTAAAGGCATGAGGAACAAATGTTTCCAGTTTAAATAATTTACCAGATACAGGTTTGAGGATGGTACATCCACTTAAATTCAGTTTTTCGCCAATTTTAGCATTTACACCCTTAATGATATTGTCCAGATTGGTATGAATACTGTATAGACAAATATCATTTTTTATAGCTTTAAGAATAATTCTATCTGTTGAATCTGATTCTAAAAGTGTTTTTTTCGTACCAAACCATATCGGATGATGGGAAATAATTAGATTACAACCCTTTAGTTTTGCTTCATCCACTACATCTAAAGTTACATCCAAACAGATTAATACCCCTGTGCATTCCATTGTCTGACTACCGGTAAGTAATCCTACATTATCATAATTTTCAGCAAGTGAAAGGGGTGCCCAGTCCTGAAGAGGGTTTAGAATGTCTGAAATTTTAATCATGGGTTCAAAATACAAAACCTTATATTCAGGTGTGTTTAGATTTCCAAAAATCGTTTGGATTTTAGGTTTGGTAAGCCTGTTCGCAGATATCGCCAGTGAAATGGTTTATCCAATATTTCCGGTTTATCTTAAACAATTGGGGTATTCTGCCCTGTTTATTGGATTTCTGGATGGAGCTGGAATTGCAATTGCCGGTTTATGTAAAAGCTATTTTGGTAAACTTTCAGATTATACTGGAAAACGAATTTTTTTTATTCGTCTCGGGTATTTTCTGAGCGCAATAGCAAAACCTGTTCCTGGGTTATCCACCTTTTCGCTAGCATTATTTTTAGGCAAAGGCCTAGATAGAACAGGAAAGGGCCTCAGGACCGGTGCAAGAGATGCCTTGTTAACGGAACAGGGAGACACCCAGTCACTTGCGAGTATATTTTCCTTCCACAGAGGAATGGATACTCTGGGGGCTGCTATAGGTCCAGTACTGGCATTAATATATCTGTATTTTTTCCCTGCTAATTATGGCACAATCTTTTTAATTGCCTTTTTGCCTGGTTTAATCAGTGTAGGTCTTACTTTTCTTATCCCTGAACGTATATCAGTTCAAACAGGTACTCTAAAAAAACCTTCCTTTTTTTCTTTTTTTTCATATTGGAAAAATTCAAATAGTGATTACAAAAAAGTAACCTCAGGATTATTCCTTTTTGCATTATTTAACAGCAGTGATACATTTCTGTTATTAAAACTAAAACAGGATGGGTTAAGCGATACCCATATAATTATTGCCTATATCCTGTTTAATCTTGCCTATGCCGTTTTTACTATTCCGGCAGGGATACTTTCCAAAAAGACAGGAGTTCCTAAGTTGATTTTTTTTAGTATGATTGTTTTTGGATTAACCTACCTTGGATTTGCTTTTCTTTCAGGTACCGTTTGGTTTATTTTACTTTTTTTATGCTATGCATTTTACAATGCAATTTCTGAAGGCTTATCAAAGGTGTGGGTTTCAGGTTTTGCTCCTAAAAACGAAAAAGGATCAGCTTTGGGTTTCTTTACTGGTGTACAAAGTATTTGTCAGTTTTCAGCTAGCATTATCGCTGGAATATTATGGGAATATGCAGGCTCAGAATGGACCTTTATTGCAGGTACTGTAGGTAGTTTTGCTGGAATACTTTTTTTATATAAAAAATTTAAATAATTAATATTCCCTTTTTTTCTACATGTGGAATGATAATGAGATTTTCATCATGAAATGCCCCACTTAAAAAGGTAAATCGCTTATCATATAATTCTTTACCAATGTAAAAACTTAACCAGAACTCATGGTTTAACGCCAACGCTTCCTTCGGAATGAGTTCAACCTTTACCGCAACTTCACCATCAATGGAATCAAAATGGTGTCTCAGGGTTGATGTGATTTTTTCTTTTTTATCAATTTCTCCATACCCACGAGTTGTGATGAGAACCTGTTCCAATGTTTCTTCACGCAGATTTATCAGGTAAAGGGTATACATTTCATCCTGTTCTGATTCTCCAATGGTGATTGCAAAGCCAACCTGTTCTACATGTGGCCGGTGAATGTCTTTAATCATAACGAGTTTGCTTTAATAAACGAATCCGATTCAATAACGATGGATTGCCATCCTTCAGGCAAGTCTGTTTCAGAAAATGGATGACGGGCGCCGAAAGTATGATTTTGCCCTTCAAAGGATAATAATTCCCCTTTCAAAGTAGCATTTGTTAATTCATTACTCTGGCTAATTGGTACTGTCTCATCCTCTTTACCGTGAATCAAAAGAACAGGATTTTTATACTGATTCAAAATCCTTATCAGATTAAACTCTTCAATATTTGATTCCAAGTCCTCCAAGTAGGAAACATTTAATTTCCAGTTTTGCCCGGTTCTTGTGTTTAAAATTGGGATAAAGCCATTTTTTCTCCAATCTTCTTTAAATGTTTCATTCCAAAAAACCCCAAATTTAGAAACAGAGGCCAAAAGTATAAGGGCTGAAACTCTAGAATCCTGACCTGCAAATACAATACTGCTTGCAGCACCCCTGCTATGTCCTGCCAATACTAATTTGTCTGGCTTGGCTATTGAGGTACCTGAATACATCCAATTAACTACTGCCTTCAAATCATACAATTCTTTTGAAATCGTATTCTCAGCAAAAGCCTGTTCATCCGAAAGGTCATCTAACAATGGATATTGGATTCCATTATGGGAAAAATTCAATTTTAGAAAGCCATATCCCAATGTGGCAAATTTATTGGCAAGTAAGGGAAACACTCCCCAATCCTTAAATCCCTTGAAACCATGAACAAATAAAATCCAAGTAATACTTTCTTTAGATTCAGGGTATGCTACATCAAAAGAAATAAGCCTTCCTTCACTCCCTCTGAGCACATATTCTTCCACTTTCATATATTTTTACTCAGAATAGGTAAAACAATTTTCATTAATATTAGCGGTCATATGACCACTTTCACCCAGACCAGTTATCCTAACTTCTATAATTTCATTTACCAACAATGGGTCATATGGTATGGTTACTTTGATATAATTTTCAGTATATCCTGAAACCATATTTTTCTCTGCATCGTCTTCGAATAATACTTTTTTTGTTTGATCAATAAATCGCCTTTCAAAAGCACTTCTTTTCTTTTCTGATAAAATCCTCAAACGCTCGGTTCTTTCATTTCTCGTTGAATTATCTACTCTTCCTAGCATTGAATAGGCAGGAGTATTGATTCTTTCAGAATAGGTAAATACATGGAGGTAAGTAACATCCAGTTCATTCAGTAAAGTATACGTTTCCATAAAATGCTCCTCTGTTTCTCCTGGAAAACCAGTTATTACATCCACGCCTATTGAAGCATCTGGCAGATAGGAACGAATTAAATCAACCTTATTTTTAAAGTGTTCTTTTCTATACCTTCTTTTCATTAATCTCAGAATTTCATTACTTCCGCTTTGCAGTGGCAAATGAAAATGTGGCATTATTCTTTCTGAGGTTGAAATAAAAGAAATTATCCTTTCTTCAAGTAGATTAGGTTCAATTGAGGAAATTCTTATCCTTGGAGCAGAAACATGTTTATCCAATCCCTTTAGTAAATCAAAGAAGCTAGTTTCACCATCGAGGCCTTTGCCGTAATCTCCGGTATTAACTCCAGCCAGTACAATTTCTTTTACTCCCTGCTCAATAAGCGCTTGTGCCTGAGCAATAACCGATTCGGGTGTAGCGCTTCTACTTTTACCTCGTGCCAAAGGAATTGTGCAAAATGTACACTTATAATCACAGCCGTCCTGTACCTTTAAAAAACTCCTTGTTCTGTTTCCCTGGGAAAAGGCAGGAGAAAAAGTGCTTACTTCCTGAATTTGGGTAACAAGCATTTCAGCTTTTTCCCGTTTTGACCAATCCTGTAAAATCTCCGGGATTCTGAATTTTTCTGCTGCTCCAAAAACAACATCAACTCCTGGTATGCTTGTAATTTCCTTTGGCTTTAATTGAGCATAACATCCGGTAATTGCAACAAAAGCCTCAGGATTTATCTTTAATGCCTGATTTACTATCTTTCTGCATTTTTTATCGGCATGCTCAGTAACAGAGCAGGTATTGATCAAGAAAATATCTGGTGTATCAGTAAATTCTACAGTAGTAAATCCTGCGTTTTCAAATTGTCGTGAAATCGCAGAAGTTTCAGAGAAATTTAGCTTACAGCCTAAAGTATAATAAGATATTTTCACTTTTTGCTTTTAATAGAAAACCTCCGGAAAATGAATCCCAGAGGTTCGTTTTTTCTGAGAAACCAGAATTTAGTGAACTACAATAAATTTCTTTCTAATTGCTGTACCATTTGAAGATTTAATCTCTGCAAAATAAAATCCATCATTCAGGTGTTGTACTGAAAACGAAACCAATGCTTCGCCTGAGCTTAATTGTCTTGAAACAATTTCACCAAGGTCTTTGCCATCAATTGCATAGATTCTTACTTTGTAAAGCCCTGAAGCAGGAATATCTAAATTGAAGGCGATATTTAGATTATCGCTGGCAGGATTTGGATAGATTTTAATATTACTTTCCTCTAAAGACGGTTCTGCCTCACCAACAGGTAAACAGTTTGGAGCATGTATTTTTCCAATCCAGGTTGCATTGGTGTTACTGGCTGTACCATAAGAACTACCGGCAAATCCGATACCACAAGGTTCTCCGTATACTTTGCATAAACCAGAATAATCTCCCCATCTTTCCGGATCTGTTGCAGGTGTTATACCTGTATTCATGTAACTGTTTCCGTCTTTAACAGTAACCCAGTTGGAAGGCACGAAGTTTGAATCAATATATAAAACAGATCCTCCAGGATACACTGTTGAAGAGGAATGTAATGCAAATAACAGGGAGGAGAAATCTGTTGTTGAAACTCCAGAATATATCATTGAAGGATAAGCAATTTCAAGTCCGTTACCCGAAATTATTTGACCAGAAATAGAAGGATTTACCGCAATATTATCAATTATACCATGATAAACTGCTGGTTTCAAAGAGGCATCACGTGTATTAAAGGCAAATTGTACGATACCGTTTTCAAAATAACCCGTTTGAACTCTACATTCGTTTGTATTCAGCAATTTATTTGTTACAGGCTGATCTGCATCTGGAGAAACTCTATAAGCAGTATTTGAGCTTCTTGCCACCTGACTTGTTAAAACATTATTTCCAGAAGCAATGGTATTGGTTACTTGTCTAGTATAAAAGGAGGTTGAGGATGTAGTAGGAGTGGAGATATTATTTAAAAACCACATGTTTGGACCATAAGGAGCAGATCCTCCTGGAATTGGATACAAAGCAAACGCACCATTTACCGTATAAGTAACATAGGTAACTGAATTACCAGCATATCCGTCTGCTTTTTCCATTTGCCAGATTACTGGATATTGTGAAGAACCAGCATTGGTAAATAAGTTACCCGTAATAAATAATTCATCCTCAGAAATATTTATTTGTGGATAATCTGTCCAAAGATTGTCATTGTTTGGATCACCTGTAACAGCATATAAATTCCAGGTGCCTGCAGGATCATTTGAAGTAGAAAACCCAATAACGATTTTGGTAGTTGCAGCTGTATTACCACTTAGAAAAACCACAATAAATTTATCTTCAATGGGATCATATATTACCCTTGGATCATATTTCACATCCGTACCAGCGACATTTGCACTGAATGTTTGCAGGGACATTGACAAGATAGTTGGGTTAATCTGTGAAGTGCCATCATTGTATGCTCTGATCAGCGAATTTGTAACACTTATAACCTTGTAACCATTTGAAACAGCAATATGATTATCATTTGGAATACTGTTATTAAACTGGTTTGCTGTCCAGTTATGAGTTACCATCGGATCTGTAGAAGCTGTTTTAGCATCATCAGACGGTGAATCTAATTTAGCTTCTCTTTTGGCTTTGTTAGCTTCCTCCTTAATTTTCAAAAGCGTATCTTTTTCTTTATTGATGCCAGGTTGGTGAATAGATCTTACATTTTTCAACATTGGCATCCAATCTTCTTTGGTCTGGTCAAGACGAATGGTTGCTTTTAAAGGTGCTTCACTGATCGGTGAAGGGGCAATAGAATTACCATTTTGCGCGAAAGCAAAAGAAAGGCTAACTGAAACTGAAATCAGTAGAACCAGAAAAGTTTTAATCATACTAAACGAGTTAAAAAAATAAAAACTAAAGTTAAGGCTAAAATCGCTATTTTCAAGCGAAAGAGATGTATAAAAGGCCTACATTTCTGTAATTCAATTACCATTCTTAATTCTTTAATTAAACCATTATCATCTGTTTTTAGTTTCTAAATAGTTTTTTATTTTGAAAAAAATATCTGTATTATCATAAATTCCACTGAAAGATTCTGCGCCGGTACCATAAGCATAAACTGGAACCATCGTTGCAGTATGTTCATTCCATATATATTTTCCTTCAACAGGGTCATTAGGACGTTTACCACCAGTTAACGCCAGACCTCCTGTTTCATGATCAGCGGTTACTACTACTAGTGTACCCGGATGAGTGTCAGCATAATCAAAAGCCATGCCTGCTACCAAATCAAATTCCATAAACTCGGAAATTGTATATTCCAAGTTCATTTCATGTCCACCCCAGTCAATCTGAGAACCTTCAATCATTAGAAAAAAGCCTTTGTTGTTCTGGGATAATGTAGCTAGGGCTTTTGAGGTACCCTTCACCAATATATCATTTCTTCCCTTAAGTAAAGATGGGGGTTGTTCATCATAACACAGGCACGCAATTTGTTCATTAAAAACCGAATCAAGATAGTTTATATTATTAATAAATGAATATCCTTTTGCAACCATAGTATCCTTATAATTCAATAAATCACTACGATTTGTAAAAAATTTATTGCCTCCTCCAATGAGTACATTACACCCAGAACGAGCTATATCCGACGCGATTTCTTCATCCATTTTCCTGCTTTTTTGATGTGCTGCAAACGCAGCAGGCGTAGCATGAGTAATACTTGAGGTAACAACCAGGCCTGTTGCCATACCTTTATTTTCTGCTATTTCTAAGATTGTAGGTACCGGATTTCCAGAAGTATCCAATCCAATTGCACCATTATACGTTTTAACCCCGGAAGCAAATGCAGTGGCGCCTGCAGCAGAATCGGTTACACGGTCAAATGCACTATGGGTAGTTATTAAACCGATATACTTAGCTCTCAATAGATTTATTTTACCATTTCCCTGATAAAATCCCGCACTCATTTGTGTCAAACCCATACCATCCCCAATTAGTAAAATGACTCTTTTTGGGTTTTTTTGAGCAAATAACTGATTACTGGTCCATAAAAACAGAATCAGTAAAACAGTCAATGGTTTCCTACTTATCATATTTCCTAAGGATTTTTAAAACAACTTCCCAATTATTAAAGTAAGGGGCTTCTACCGAAATTGGTTCTTCCTGATCCGGAATATTAAAAGTTAAACTTCTGGCATGCAACATATATCCCTGATTAAGGGGTCTTTCTTCATGCATGGCATACTTATAGTTCCTTTTAAATGAAGAGAGGAGGATGTCTTTTCCGCCATATAGTTCATCACCTGCAATTGAAGTTCGGATCGCTGCTAGGTGTAAGCGTATCTGATGCATTCTGCCTGTTACAGGTTCACAATCCAAAAGCGTAAAATGCTTGAATTGCTCTAAAGTATTAAAAATAGTCAAGGCTGGTTTTCCCTCCGCGTAATCTATCCTCAGACTTCCATTGGAAGACTTGTAAATAGGAAAATCAACTTCCTTATTTTGAAAATTATGTACGCCAGCCACTATTGCATTATAGTGCTTTATAACTAGCCTTTCCTGAAATTGAATTGAAAAATACCGGTAAGCTGTTTCATCTTTTGCGATAATCATAGCTCCGGAAGTGAATTTATCCAACCTATGACAAAGAATACTTCCTGGATGGTAAGCTTCAGCAAGATTGTCAAGACATAAATCAGGACTGCTTCTGTCATTCAGGGAAGAAAGTCCTGAAGGTTTATTTACAATATAAAATCTTTCATGGTCCAAAATCAACAGATCCTGAATTGAAATACGTTTTATTGATTTTATTTTAAGTCCTTCTTTCATTTTTATTTGTAAATGCCAATTACCCAGGTAAATTGATTTAACTTTTTATCTGCCTCATGGTACCCAGGATAATACTTTGCAACTTCCTTCCAGAATGCAGTAGAATGATTCATTTGTCGGAGATGCATTAATTCATGCACAATAACATAATCAATCAGTTGCTTATCCAGCATAATCAGATGCCAGTTTAAGTTAACATTTCCTAAGGTACTGCAACTTCCCCAAAGGGATTCAACGTGTTTAATCCTTATCCGGTTTACCCTAGACTGAGTTGTTTCAATCCAGAAATTTACCCTTTTATTTAGGTAAATTTTTCCTAATCCCTTTAAAGCAGCACCAATGACTAATTTGTCTGTTCCTTTATAGCTCTCAGGCTTGGTGATAACTAACCTATGTTCTTCGGCAATAAATTTGAATCTAAAATCTGGAGCGTTTACCACTGAAACGCTGGTTGGCTTCCCAAAAACCATGGTTTCAGATTCGAGGTTAGCATTAAATTTTAGAGAAACCCCTTGTTGCTCAACCAGACGAATGTAGTGTTTCAGGATCCAGGCAGCTTTTTTTACTAGAAAGCTTTTCTCTGCTGCACCCAAAACACCATCGGGAGCCTTCATTAACAATCCTTCCCCGGTTACCCTAATTCTGAATCCCGACTTTCCAGATGGTTGAATGAAATAAGGAACCCTTTTGCCACCAATTTCGAGAAAGTTGTTTCCTATTATCACTAAGCCTTACTTAATGTAAAGGCAAAGGTAGTGCGTTTTCCAGGAGTACTTTCAACATAAATTCTTTCGTTATGGGCTTCCAAAAAGTGTTTAACAATTGCCAAACCAAGACCTGTTCCTCCTTTTTCTCTGGAACGACTCTTATCGACTCTGTAAAATCGTTCAAATAGCCGTCCAATATGTTCGGGTTCAATACCCGGACCATTATCAATTATTTTAATTTTAAGTCGCTTTTGCTCTTGGGATATTTCAATTCTGACAATGCCTTGAGGGTCTCCATATTTAATTGCGTTGTCTACCAAATTCATCAAAACTTGTCGGATTCTTTCTCTGTCAGCCTGAACAAAAACCTGTTCATTGCCATTCGGCGCTACTTGAATTTTTATATTACGGCCTTTTCTGGTTAGCTTATACTCTAATGAATCAATTACTTCTAAAATAAGATCATGTATTTTAAACATTTCATAATACATTTCCATTTCACCTGACTCCAACTGGGAAATAATTAACAAGTCTTGTACAAGATTGTTTAGTCTTTCAGTGTGCCATAATGCTTTTTCAAGAAAGTGTCTGTTTACATTTTCATCTTCAAGTGCCCCATCCAACAAAGTATCAATAAATCCCTGAATAGCAAAAATCGGTGTTTTTAACTCATGTGAAACATCTCCAAGAAATTCTTTTCGAAAAACCTCCATTTCTTTAAGTTTTTGAATTTCTTTTTGATTTTGCCCAACCAAATCAGAAAGTGCCTTGTTCACTTTATTTATCATATCTCCAGAATAATCTAATTCAGGAGTGACTTCACTTGCATGGTTCTGACGAAGTTCCATAAGATTGAAATACAATACCTTCAGTTTCCTGAAAATAAAGTACTCAAGACTCAACCTCACGGAGGCAACTGTCAGAATGAATGTTGAAATTGTTGCGGAAAGTACATAAAATTGAGAAATTCCGCTTCTAAATAATAATAAAAATATAATTACTCCAGGAATTAATCCTGCAAAAATGGAAATCCAAAGTGCAGTTTTAATTCGGAACATTAGGAAATCGCAAACTTATATCCAACTCCTTTTATGGTTTGAATACAATTTTCTCCCAATTTTTCTCTTAACTTCCGAATATGGACATCAATTGTACGGTCAACAACCAGAACATCAGAACCCCATATTCTTTCCAGCAATACTTCTCTTGGATATACTTTTCCAGGTTTTGATGCAAGAAAATATAACAATTCAAATTCCTTCCTTGGCAGGTTGATTGGCACTCCGTTTTTATAAACGACATACTCATCCCTGATTATTTCCAATTCACCAACCTTTAAATTGGCTTTTGAAGGTTCGGTAGATTCAAGCCCCCTTCTTAAAATTGCTTTGATTCTGCTTAATAAAACTCTGGGTTTTATTGGTTTTGCAATATAATCATCGGCTCCTGCATCAAAACCTGCTAATTCAGAATATTCTTCTGCTCTTGCAGTAAGGAAAACTATATAGGTATTCTTGCAGTCCGGAATTTCCCTTAATCTTCGGCAGGTTTCAATACCATCTAGTTTAGGCATCATTATGTCCAGCAGGATTAAATCAAACACATTGGTTCTGGCTATTACTAATGCAGCCTCTCCATCAGGAGCTTTCATGACCGCAAATCCTTCCTTTACAAGGTTATATTCAAGAAGTTCAAGGATATCCTTCTCATCATCAACAATCAGGATTCTATATTTGCTCATTTCGGTTGGTCTTTTTGACGAATCGAAAGTATTTCCTGCATATTACTGTTGGGCATGATAATTGTTAAGGAATTATTAACACTTAACCTTGGGGTAATGCTAGGCTAACCTGTTAATTACCCAACACCTCTTTTAGTTTTTCTTCGAGTGCAGGACCTCTTAAGTTTTTACCAATAATTTTACCGTTTTTATCAAGCAAAACTGTAAATGGTATGGATGAAACGCTATATGCTTTAGCAGCAACTGAACTCCAACCAGCCAAATCACTTACATGTTTCCAGGTTAATCCGTCTGCTTGTATTGCTTGCATCCACTTTTCTTTGGAATTATCAAGACTAACACCAAGAATTTCAAAACCTTTGTCGTGGTATTGCTTATACATACGGACAACATTTGGATTTTCCTTTCTACAAGGGCCACACCAGCTCGCCCAAAAATCTATTAAGACATACTTGCCTCTGAGAGAAGACAATTTCAACGGGGTTCCTTCCGGAGTTTTAAGGTCTATTTCCGGAGCTTCTCCACCTGGATTAATATTCGCCACAGCTGCAGCCATTTGTTCAACCTGAGTCAATTTTCCAGACAAAGCAGGCAGATATACACTTTCTGGCATGTCCTTTGCCAGCATTTTTCCGAAATAAAGATAAACATCTGGTGCCTGCTGAATATGCTTTTCAAGGCCACTTAAAATACCAAGAATTGCTGTTTCTTTTGCAGCTCTACCTTTGACTTTTCCAATAAATTCTGACAGGCTTGCTTTTACTTGATCTGATGGAACGCCATTTGAAAGAAGCACATCAGTATATTGAAGAAAATTGAATCCAAGCTGTGGCATATACCCAATAAGGGTATCATTGAAATTTATAGGCAATAAATATTCAGCCTTAAAATAATTCAATTCGTCTCCATACTTTGCTTTTTTTGAACTATCAAAAGGACGATATAGATAGAATTGTGCTGCTCTACCAATAATACCTCCCTTATCAATAAAGGAATCTATATATGTTGCCATTTCAACCCTTGAGTCATCAATCTGTTTTTGAACATTAGGATCCGGAGCCTGCCCAGTTTGCATGCGCATTTGATTTTCCTGAGCCAGACTTTGAAATCTTGTGTTTAATTTATTGAATCCGGCCAGGAAGGTAGAATAGGTCTGGTTATTGGGAGAATTAAGCTGATAGGTGCCAAATTGATCACCCTCCCCAGAAATTTTTACATCCTTTTCATTTCCAAGAAGAACAAATGCGCCATTATTTGGATTCTGCCCAATAAGATATGAACCTTCTGCAGGAATATTTACATTTAAATAAAAAATGGATTTAGTGCCCTTTTTTTCAATCTGGGTTACGCCAAGTTGATGTACTTCATTACCCGCCAGCCTAAACAGACGAACAGAATCTAGTGTACAATTACCAATTTCCCCACTTATAGTTACTTTGCCTGTGCCAGAGGTTGAGGAACATGCCAAAAAAGCATGAAGCACTAATAAAAAAGAAACAATTCGAGTATTCATATTTTTTACTTGCTGATGTTCAATAATTCTGTCATTACTGCATTTACTTGTTTGGGATCTGAAGTCCCGCCAGTTTCCTGCATTAACTTTCCTACAAAGAATCCCAACAATCCGGTTTTTCCGGATTTATAGGCTGCAACTTTATCTGGAAACTGTTCAATAATTCTGTTTCCAATTAAGACAAGTTTATCACTGTCGTCTTCAAGGAGTAAACGGTTTTCGCCTGCAAGGGTTTCAGGATCCGATTCTGGTAATGCAATCAATAAATCAAATAATTTCTCCCTTGCTACAGTAAGACTAACTTTTTTACTTTGTACCAAAAGGATAAGTTTTGCCAATTTTTCAGGTCCAAGTTTAAATTCCCTGATATCAATTGCATGTTCATTTAAATAGGCTTTAACTGGTCCCAAAATCCAGTTTGCCGTTGGCTTTGGTTCGTTTGTTACTTTCAAAACTGATGAAAAATAGGCAGCTAAAGCCTTTTGCTCAGCAAGCAAAAACGCATCAGCATATGGTAATCCAAGTATCTCCATAAACCTCTCAAGCATTTTCTCAGGCAATTCAGGCAATTGCGCTTGTATTAGATCAATTTCCTGCTTAGTTATGTGCAATGGAAGTATGTCTGGCTCTGGAAAATAGCGGTAATCATGGCTGGATTCCTTATCTCTCATTGCCAAAGTGGTTCCTTTGGAAGAATCCCAGGTTCTGGTTTGTTGAATAACTTTTTGACCTTCTTCCAGCAGATTAATTTGTCTTTCGATTTCAAAGTTGATTGCCCTACCAACGTTGGAAATGGAATTCATGTTTTTCACTTCCACTTTAGTTCCCCATTTTCCTGATCCGGCTTTTGAAACTGAAATATTAGCATCGCATCTCAGAGATCCTTCTTCCATATTTCCATCACAAATTTCCAAATGCCTGACCAGTTTTCGGACTTCGGTAAGATAAGCCATTGCCTCCTCTGAATTCCGGATATCGGGTTCACTTACAATTTCAATCAATCCGGTTCCTGCCCGGTTCAAATCAATTAAGGTGTTGAAAACATCCTGATCGTGAATACTTTTGCCAGAATCTTCCTCTATATGTATTCGGGTGATTCCAATACTTTTACGAGTATTATCTTTCAGAATAATATTTACTACACCTTCAAAACAAATGGGTGTTTTATCCTGAGAGATCTGATACCCTTTAGGCAAATCCGGATAAAAATAGTTTTTTCGGGCAAAGTAGTTTAGGGGTCGAATTGAGCAAGACGTTGCAAGACCAATTTTTATTGCATGCTCAATACAAGTCCTATTAACCACGGGCAAAGTTCCCGGATGTCCTAAAGATATTGGAGAAACCAGCGTGTTTGGTTCAGCACCATAAACAGCAGGATCCTTACAGAACATTTTCGCATTCGATAATAACTGTGCATGCACCTCAAGGCCAATGACAGCCTCATATCCTTTGAGCATAATGTTCAAAGTTAGGCAAAAATCATGCCTTCTAAAATGAAGAAAGCCCCTAAAAGGAGCTTTCTTCAGAAGTTATTTTTATTTGATTAGTATACGATTCTGAATTGAACACGACGGTTAGATAAATAACCTTTGCTCGAAACTTCAGTAGAAAGAAGGTTAGATTCGCCATTTCCGGAAATCATCAGTCGGGCATCTTCCACTTCAAAAGTTTCCATCATCAAACGCTTAACTGAATTTGCACGACGCTCAGACAATGATTTATTGTATTCATCATTTCCGGTAGGGTCGGTAAAGCCGATAACATCAACTTTAATTTCAGGAACCATTTTCATCAGCTTGGCAAGATTTGCACAAATAGTGAAATACTCGGATTTTACATTAAACTGATTAATATCAAAGTAAATGTTTCCAAGGTGGTTTGCAACGATTGCATCAATAAGTTGTTTTGTTTTTGCATCAAAAGAACCTGATGATGCTTTTTTAGCTGCCTCATCAGCAGCTGAAGCATAGCCTGCACCTGCACCAGAAACTGGTTGACCTTTAAAGTTTACAATTGCTCCGGCCGGAGTATTTGGTGAAATATCACGATAATCAGGTACACCGTCTCCATCAGAATCTGCAGGCATTCCCAAGCTATTTACTGTCATACCTGTTGGAGTATATGGATCCGCGTCATTACGATCATAAATACCATCACCGTCAAGATCAAAAGGCACACCTTTAGTAGTAACAATGGTGCCCTGAGGAGTATTGTTATCCTGATCTAAGAAATCAAGAACACCATCACCATCCGTATCCTGCATCATTGGATTCAGGATGTTTTTAGCAGCATCTTCAAAATTGCTAGCTTCAATATCAGAAGCGCGCAACCATTCCATAGCATCTTTTTGTTTACCAAGTTTATATTCAACACCTATGCTTGAAAAAGAATATTGATCCTTACTATCACGACCGCCTCTGCGGGCATATGGATTAAAACCAGAACCTGGGTTTGCAATAGGATTATTAGCTTCCTGACTGTAAATAACTGGATTGCTGATATACCAAGCCATTTGCTGTTCTGCAGGATCAGAGAAGTTACCAACCATATTTGCTTTGGATGGGTAATCATTACCAACGTCATCAATATAATCTGTTAACAAAATTCTAATACCAATTTCAAAGTCAATGTCAAATCTGCGGTTTAGGCGAATTCGAATACCTGCACCAACAGGGAAATTAACTTGTGTAGTTGAATAACTTCTTAGCTGACCATCTTTCGGATTAGCGCTTTGACCTTCGGTGCTCCAGTCTTTCAGAGTAGTTTCAAATTCACCATCCTGCTCAATAGGATTACCACTCGCATCAGTTATATCTTTTCCTTTATCTGAATAAACGTACCGATTTTCCCAGGATTCGGAACCATTAAACAAATCTCCTTTTGGATTAAAACTAAATACCCCTATACCAGCAAATGCATAAGGATGCATTCTAAATTTCGAATTTGAATATTGATTATTCAGTGCAAACATTACCTGTCCGCTAAAATCAATAATTGAAGAACGGAAGTTCAGGGATCTGTTCAGATTTGGCACACTAAAATCTCCAGTAGTAATGAAGGTGGTCTTACCACGGTCATTTCCTTCAATTGATCCGATTGCTAATTGTCCTCTGAAGCTGATAGCCGGAGTAAAGTGATACCTTACCTGGGCACCAAAGGCAAACCTTGAGGAAGGAAGTGGAATATTACTGGCATTCAAGTCGCCGTAATAATTCATCATTCCAAGATTAATACCTACATTAACCCTATTTGAAAGAGGTAAACGGCTTTTAGGCTTTGCTGTAGAGTCAGGAGGCAACATGCCTTGCCCTAATGCAACCTGAGAGATTGTTAGGGTTACCCCAAACAAAATTGTTTTAATCAAGTTGTTTAACTTGTAAATCTGATTCATATAACTCAAATAGTTAGACTTCCGATGCAAATCTAAATAAAATTAAAAGCGAACTGACAATATATAGCGTTAAAAAATTGTTAAATGTTGAGATTTTTGGCGAAAATTTTGCCGGATGAAATCCAAAATCTACGTAAAAAAACCGAAATAAATGTTTAATTAATTGATTTTGAATAGTTTAGTAAATAATAATTCAAATTTCGCTTATTTCAAAAGATCTTTGAGTGCGTCTTGCAAAAGAGTAAAATTTAGGTTGAATCCTGCATCTGCAATTTTTTCTCCTGAACAAATGGGTACATCCAGCAAAGAAGCTGATCTTTCTCCAAGTATAACTTTGATTAAAAAGGAGGGCACTGCAGGCCAGAGAGGTTTTTTAAGAAAATTTGCTAAAACAGTAGAAAAAACCTTGTTGGTACATTGATCATTTGCGCAGGCATTAAAATTGCCCGAAACTTTGTTTTCAAGCAGGAAAAAGCCAATTAAAGCCGTTAAATCTTCAATGTGTATCCAGGGAAATCCCTGTTCACCGCTTCCAATAGGGGATCCAAACCCTGCTTTAAATAAGGGTAAAAGAGCGGGCAGAGCTCCACCTTCAGTAGAAAGTACAATTCCTATCCTTAAAATCACTGGTTCTATGGTTGATTTATTTGCTTCTAACTCCCAAAGAGAACTGGTTTCATGTAAAAACCCAACCCCAGTATAAACTGAATCCTCACTGTAAACTCTTTTCGGTTCACCAGAGTAAATACCTATTGCTGATGCACTTATAAACCTAATTGGGTAATCAGAATTGGCATTTATATATCGGACGCATGCTGAAGTTGAATTTATTCTGGAATTCTGTAATTCTTTTTTATAAGCTTTTGTCCAGCGTTTTTCCATAATTCCAGCGCCGGCAAGATTAATTATTGCATCAGGTTTCTCAGGAAGATCTGGAAAGTTTGATCCGTCCCATTGAAGATATTTAACTCTTTTATCATTTGACTTTTTTAGATGTCGGGTCAACAATATTACCTCAATAGATTTATCTAATAAATAAGGAACAAGTTTAGACCCGATCAAACCGGTTCCGCCTGTAATTAATACTCGCATTTTATTCAAACCCAATATTTACCTAAAAGATTCTATTTTAAATAAAAAATATTCTTACCGATTGTACAGTTTTTACAATGTTTCCCTGTACATAGCTCTTTATATAAACCAAGCATCCCCTGAGAATCCGAAAGTCTACTGGGTTTATCAAAATAATCTGACAAGAATGCAATTGTCCTATTTTTTTCCGAAGGATATCTGTCTAAGATGGTAGTGAGGCCAGCATTGTTAATTCCTTTAAGTTCCATCCATAAACCATATAATGGTACAAAACAATTCGCTATTAATCTAATCCACAGTTCTTCAGAAATGATTCTGCAACCATTTTTCAAATTTTGATCCTTAAACCAAACATCCCACAATTCGGGAGATTTCCAAAGATCCTTGAACTCTTTGAGATAATAAAGAGTCAAGGCTTGAGACCATCTGGATGCAAATGTAGAGGATCCTCCAGGTGTTTTTTTATAAATAGTTTCTAAGAAATTTTTGGGTAATGCTTTGTTAAAAATTAAATTTTCAGACGAAGATTCTGAAAAGGATTTACCTGAAAAGAACTTTTGAAAAACTTCCTGAAGTAATTCCTGTGGAATTTCTGAAGATTGAAATTTTCTAAAATTTAGTGAAGAACAAAGTACTTCTGCAGGCATTTTATTTACCGGGCCTACAAGAGATGTAGCAAGACCAGTAAAAAAAATGTAATCAAAATCTCCTGAAAATCTATGATATATATTCTTATAGTATTCTATTTTTGAGTAAATTCTTGTATTGAGAGCATCTCTAACAGCCTGCTTTTTCAATTCATCCGGAACCTCAGCAATCCGGGATTGGCAAAGCAAATTGTTTCTGGATAAGGCACTCCTTAATTTATCTGGGGTGATAAATAGTTGAGGTAATAAAGTTCCATCCTGACGGTATAATGGAGTATAAGCATCTGATGGCAAGCTAACATGTAGAATTGTAGAATTATAAACAGGATCAGTATGATGACTGTGATGATACCATTCTTCAGGCTTTTTGTGGATTTCTATTGACCCAATCCATTGAAGTCTGTTCAATTCTATACGTGAATAGTAAAAATCGGGTCCCTGGCCATAATTTAATTCACCTGGTGAATAAACAAATAGCTCGTGACCTTCAGCTGTTTTTAAAGGTTTCGACCAATCAATCCAGCTTTGGCGTGCCCATATTTGGTGCAATTCGGCCTCTTTCAATTTATTAAAAAATCAGACTACTAATGGCTGACTGAAGTTTTATGGCTTCATTTTGAGCCATTTCTGCAAAATCTTCGCCTTGACTTGCATATATAACCGAGCGAGAAACTGTAATTATTGCCTTTTTATCCTTTGCCAGTACAGATTGAAGCAATAGGTCTAAATCACCACCCTGCGCACCAATGCCTGGTACTAACAAATAACTACTTTCAGAGGCACGATAAATTTCTTCAATCTGTTCAATGCGTGTAGCTCCTGCAACAAAACCAAGAATGCCCTTTTGATCTCTAGACCATTCCAAAGATTTTTCAATTACTTTTCGATATAAAGGCATTCCAGAATCAAGCATTTGTAATTCGAAATCCTCGGCACCTTTATTAGAAGTAAGGGATAAGACAAACGACCATTTATTTAAATACTCTAAAAATGGTAATACTGAATCTTTTCCCATGTAAGGTGAAAGCGTTATGGCATCAGCTCCTAATGAATCGAACACAGCTTTGGCATATGCAGCAGCAGTATTCCCTATATCTCCTCGTTTTGCATCTGCAATAGAAAGGCAATCTTTAGGAATTTGATCAATTACTTTTTTTAATGTATACCAACCTGATGGACCAAGAGACTCAAAAAAGCCAAAATTTGGTTTAAAAGCAATGGCATATGCAGCAGTAGACTCAATTATTTCTGCGCAAAAGGAATAAAACGGATCGGTATTTAATTTGAGATGAACGGGTAATTTTTCAATTACAGGATCAAGCCCAATGCATAATAAACTTTTCTTAGCCTCAATGGATTCTTGAAAGTGAACTAAATCCATTTATTTTACCTAAGATCAATGATTTCCATACCAGGATAGGAGGCTTTATTAAATACAAAATCACTATCAGGAACATTGGAATTTGTTTTAATTTCACTCATTTCATACGCAACAGTTGACCCATTTCGGGAATAAATTCTTGCCTTTTCCACAAGGGTTGATGTCTTATTAATCCAAACTTCAATTTTAATAAATTCTGATTCTTTATTATTCGAAAATAAAGTTATTTTATTAAATGTTTTTCCTGACAATACCTCATCTTTATCTAATCTTGCTTTAGTTTCTTTTTCGTATACTGCAAAAATCCTATCTATACTCATACTTTCCTTAGGATCAAATTCCTGAATATTTATCTCTTTTTCTTCCTTAAGGATAGTATAAATTGCTTTCCCATCACAAATGATATCCTGACCATTTAAATTAATTCTGAACTTTTTACCTTTGATTTTGATGGTGCCTTTTTTAGTTACATTTCCATCTTTAAGGCTCTTATTTTCCAAACTGTACTTGAGAGATGAGGTTATATCTGTCAAGGAATAGAATTTTTTCTTGGATGCATCCAAAATGCTCACAGCCTTTGGATCATTCTGAGTGAAAGCTTCAAGATTCAAGGCAAAAAAGCCTAAAATCAAAAATAGTATGTTTGGTTTAAGTCTAATGTTCATTTTAAGACAAAGTTAATTAATCCAGTCTGTTCAATAAGTGTTCCAAATCTGGAATTGACTTTACGAGTACCTCTCTGGCTTTACTTCCTGAAAATGGACCAACAATGCCAGCTTTCTCAAGTTGATCAATTACTCTTCCAGCACGGTTATACCCTAATTTTAATTTTCTTTGGATTAAAGAGGTTGAACCTTGTTGACTTTCAACGATTAATCTGGCTGCTTGTTCAAAATATGGGTCTTTTTCCAGTAATTCTGTTGAATCGTCATTTCCATCACCACCAGCTTCTTCAACTTCAGGCAGGTAATATGCTGTCTGAAACCCTCTTTGACTACTGATAAATGAGACCATTCTCTCCACTTCTGGCGTATCAATAAAGGAGTTCTGAACTCTTATAATATCATTTCCAAGTGAAACAAGCATATCCCCCCGTCCAATTAACTGATCAGCACCCGATGTATCCAGAATTGTTCGTGAGTCCACTTTTGCCGACACTCTGTATGAGATTCTGGCCGGGAAATTTGCTTTAATAACACCGGTAATTACATTTACTGAGGGTCTTTGCGTTGCAAGAACCAGGTGAATGCCGATGGCTCTTGCCAGTTGTGCGAGTCTTGCAATTGGCGTTTCAATTTGCTTTCCAGCCTGAATCATCAGGTCGGCCAGCTCATCAATAACAAGAACGATATAGGGTAAATATCTATGCCCTTTATTGGGGTTAAGTTGCCTGTGCAGGAATTTCTCGTTGTACTCCAGTATATTTCTGACTCTGGCCGCCTTTAAAAGGTCATACCGGTTATCCATTTCTTTACATAAACTGTTCAGAACATTAATAACCTGACTTGTATCTGTAATAATAGCTTCGTCATAGCCTGGTAATTTTGCCAGGAAATGTCTTTCTAGATTCTGGTACAGGTTCATTTCAACCTTTTTAGGATCTATCAAAACAAATTTTACTTCAGCTGGATGCTTTTTATAAAGAATCGAGGAGATTATACAATTAATACCTACTGATTTTCCTTGCCCTGTAGCTCCTGCAATGAGTAAATGGGGCATTCTTGTGAGATCAGCAATTAAAAGTTCATTGGCAATCGTTTTGCCTAAGACTACTGGCAAGGCTGCTTTGGTATCTCTGAACTTCTCTGTTGCAACAACGCTCCTGAAAGAAACTATTTCAGGATTTGCATTTGGGATTTCTATACCTATTGTTCCCTTGCCGGGAATTGGTGCAATTATTCGGATTCCTATCGCAGAAAGGCTAAGCGCAATATCATCTTCAAGATTTTTAATTTTACTTATTCTAATTCCTGGGGCAGGAATAATTTCATACAAGGTAACGGTTGGTCCTGGTGTTGCACTAATTGAAGTAATTTCTATATTATAATTTTTAAGGGTACGAACAATTTTATTCGTATTTTCCTGCAATTCTTCATTCGTAATTTTTTTGGCTCCTGACTCATATTGAATCAGAAGGTCAACGGAAGGATATTTATAGCTACTTAGCTCTTTGGTTGGATCATACAAATCCCAGTCACCTACATCTCCTTCGCCCAACGATTCATCTTCGCCTTCTGGCACAACTCTTTCATAAACGTTTTCTGCAGTGCGGGTGACGTTATTTACCTGAAGCTCAAGGTTATCTTCAAGTTCTACCTTTGCTGTTTGATCTTTGACCGATTCTTCGTCCAGTGATAAAACTTCAGGCTCTTGGATAACTGGTAAAACCTGCAAAACCAACTCGGGTCTCTGTTCTGGTAATTCTATTTCAGGCTCCGCTAAAGCAGTTTGATTTGATTCTGATTCTGGATCCGATTCCTCAGATTCAAGCACCATTTCAAGGTTGGATTCGTCTTCCTCTTCTATCCTTGCTTTAGGATTAATTGAAGAATCAATTGAATCCTGAAATTCTTCAATTATCAATTCATTTTCGTTTTTTTCTATATTTTTATCTTTTTTTCTTACAACATTATCAGAATCTGAAATTTTATTTATGAGACCGGAAATACTTATATTGGCATTAAACCGAACAACAATAAAAATCAAGGCTGCAAAAAGAAGTAAAATTGCAACGCCTGTTTCTCCTATGTAAAGGCCAAGTAATTCGTTTAAAAATTTACCTGCCATTCCACCCGGATTCAAGCTTGAAAAGCCAAACATTGTAACCAGATAGGAGAAAAACAATGAAAACCACAGGATTGCACTAACAAAAGTTGGAATTAGATAAAAGACCTCCTTATTATACTTGTTTTCAATAAGGGCATAAGATTTAAATAACATCCAAACTGGTATTAAAAGACCTGATA
>Ga0209298_10000114_pt1 | contig 46175 bp, 46 predicted proteins | sample S_140806_EF_Meta_FD_187325 | JGI IMG/M metagenome (GOLD analysis project Ga0209298, IMG submission 187325) | Freshwater microbial communities from Lake Simoncouche, Canada to study carbon cycling - S_140806_EF_MetaG (SPAdes) (version 2) | ecosystem: Environmental > Aquatic > Freshwater > Lake ... | reverse complement strand
AGGAATTTGGTATCGATACATCGTTTACGCCTGAAAAAGTAATGGGCGGCCCGCGTGTAATTGGCACCATTCGCGCAACCATTTAGCCGACTCAATTGAATAGGCGTACCCTTAGGGGATGAAACGTCGCGTGGCCATGCTCATGGTGCACACCTGTCCGCTTGAACAAGCGGGCATTGGTGATGCTGGTGGCATGAATATTTACGTTGCTGAAAGTGCGGCACGTATGGCAGCGCAAGGTGTGGAAGTTGATATTTTTACACGTCGTGATCATTTAGATCTTCCAGAAGTTGTAGAACTTTCTCCAGGAGTAAATGTGCATCACCTGGATGCGGGTCACGATCTACATTGGACCAAAGAACAAGTTCCTGCGCACTTTAATGAGTTGACTGCTGAATTTAAAAAGGCGCTTTCTAGTGAAAGAAATTATGACTTAATTCATTCGCATTATTGGTTATCTGGAAAAGTTGCGATGCCAGTGGCAAAAGAATTGAAACTGCCATTGGTGCACACCATGCACACCATGGCGCGAGTGAAGAATTTAAATCTGGCCGAAGGCGAAAGACCAGAACCAATGATTCGCGTGCAAGGTGAAACCCAGATCGTTGCAGCGGCAAGCGCTCTGACTGCAAACACGGATGCAGAAGCTGCAAGCTTGGTTTCGCTGTATGACGCCTGCCCAGATACTGTGCATGTGGTTACACCTGGCGTTGATCTCTATAACTTCACTCCTGGTTCAGGACGAGCGGCGGCCCGCAAGGTAATTGGGGTTGCAGCCGACACCCATGTAATTACTTTTGTGGGACGCATTCAGCCACATAAAGGCCCAGAGGTATTGATTCGGGCGATTGCTGAATTGGTTTCACATTCACCGCAGCTGCGGCCAAAGCTACGCGTTTTCATTGTTGGCGGTGCATCCGGAGTTAACGGCAGTGAGGTTGAAAGGCTTAAAGAACTAGCTAATTGGTTAAATATTGATGATGTGATTTCATTTTTACCCCCAGTACCCCGCAACGAATTGCCTAATTGGTATCGCGCCGCGGATTTAGTTTGCATTCCCAGTTACTCTGAAAGTTTTGGTTTGGTAGCACTTGAAGCACAAGCTTGCGGAACACCTGTTGTCGCAACTGCGGTTGGCGGACTTCGTACAGCAGTTGCTGACGGTATTTCTGGTGTACTCGTTGATGGCCACGATCCACGTGCATGGTCTTCAGTTCTCGCTCGTTTATTGCAAGAACCACAACGTCGTGTGCTGCTTTCGATGGGTGCGATCGAACATGCATCGCACTTTGGTTGGGATGCCACTGCCCGCGGCACTTTAGATATTTATGATCAAGTAATTACTGATGCAGCGCGCGTCAACAAATCGATCGGTTAAATGTGGCCGCACTTGACCCACGTGAAGTAATTCTAGAATTTCTAGGATCGCACGATCTGGAATACGAAGAAAAAGATGGCAAGACTTTTCTGATTACTTTGCCAGGTGAGAAAAAACTTCAGACACATTGTGCCCTAATTATTGGTGATCATTCGCTGAGTATCAACGCTTTTGTAATTCGTAAACCTGATGAAAATGTCGGTGCAGTTCATGCTTGGTGCATGGCCAAGAACGCGGGCATGTATGGAATCGCCTTTGCCATCAACGAACTTGGAGACATCTTCTTGGTTGGCCGTTTGCCACTTGCGGCAGTAACAGATCGCGAGATTGATCGACTAGTAGGTGCGGTGTTGCAATATTCAGATTCGTCATTTAATCCTCTGCTGGAATTGGGCTTTGCCAATTCAATTCGTCGCGAATGGGCTTGGCGAGTAAACCGTGGTGAATCGTTGGCAAACCTGGAAGCTTTTAAGCATCTGATTTAATTATTAGCGCCTCACGTGGCAAGATAAGCACTATGTCGAACTACGAATTGATCTTGTTACGCCACGGTGAATCCGAATGGAATGCCAAGAACCTATTTACTGGATGGGTAGATGTTCGTTTATCGCCAGCGGGTGAAGCAGAAGCTGCCCGTGGTGGAAAGTTATTAGCCGAACGCAATCTTTTGCCGGACGTTGTTCACACATCACTTTTACGTCGCGCAATTCATACATCGCAATTAGCCCTTGATGCCTGCGATCGACATTGGATTCCGGTTCATCGCTCTTGGCGCTTGAATGAACGCCACTATGGCGCTTTGCAAGGCAAAGATAAGAAGGAAACTTTGGCCACTTACGGCGAAGAACAATTTAAATTATGGCGTCGTTCATACGATGTTCCGCCTCCACCAATTAATTCAGATGACCCATATAGCCAAGCAAATGACGCGCGATATGCCGATTTGGGTGGCGATCTTCCAGCAACTGAATGCCTGAAAGATGTTGTCGCTCGCATGATCCCTTATTGGCAAGAATCAATTATCCCTGATCTAAAAGCTGGCAAGCGAGTACTTGTCACTGCTCACGGAAATTCTTTGCGTGCCTTAGTAATGCATTTAGATGGAATTTCAGAAGCAGATATTGCGGAACTAAATATTCCTACCGGTATTCCATTGCTCTATAACTTGGACTCAAACTTTGCGCCGATTAAAAAAGGCGGAGAGTACCTAGACCCAGAGACTGCGAAAGCTGCTATTCAGGCAGTTGCGAATCAGGGGAAGCGCTAATCTCGGCTGGCGCTGGCGTTCCAGAAGTAATATTTTTGTAGTCATCGCGCTTGTCGCGGATTATTACTTCAGCAGTAACCATTCCGGCACGAGCAAATCCAAGTGAAAGTTTTACGTGGCGACCTGCAACCGGCTTCACACCGAAGAAAACAGCCTTAGCGTTAGCGCTATCGCCTTCGAAACGGATTGGCGCATTCTGCTTTAGCGCATTCTCACCAGAAAGAGTTGCTTGGCTTCCACCAACGGCAATACCCAATAATTCATCTGTCTCGGCGCCTTGATTAACAATTGTTCCGACAAGAACGGCATCGCCCGTTTCGGTGGCAACTAGCAACATGTTAAGAATCTTTATTTTGCTTCCATTTTCATTAATCGTTACTTCAGCACCATCGGTTACTTTTTTAATCAACCTAGTTGGAGCGCTTTGTCCAGATCCGCAAGCTGTTAATGATGTTGCAAGCACGAGTGCAGAAATTACTGTGATGGTGCGACGCATAGGGACATTCTCTCACGTGTTTTTCGCTGTCGAATACATTCTTGATGCAGAGCAGGTGGTGCCCGCGTCTTGCATAAAGCCCTTATTTAACTGGGTTTTCTTGCCCACAAATCGCTGGTAGAATAGACCCTCTAGCGAAGGGCAACACATGACATTTAAGGTCGGCGAAACCGTTGTTTATCCTCATCACGGTGCAGCTCTAATCGAAGCGATTGAAACTCGAATCATTAAGGGCGAAGAACGTACCTACCTAGTCTTGAAAGTTGCACAAGGAGATCTCACAGTTCGCGTTCCTGCAGACAATGTTGATCTTGTCGGAGTTCGCGATGTTGTCGACAGCGCCGGCCTTGATCGCGTATTTAGCGTTCTACGTCAGCCTTACACAGAAGAACCAACCAACTGGTCACGTCGCTACAAGGCTAATCTTGAAAAACTTGCCTCAGGAGATGTCATTAAGGTCGCCGAAGTTGTGCGCGATCTATACCGCCGCGATTTAGATCGCGGTCTCTCTGCTGGTGAAAAGCGCATGCTCGCCAAGGCGAAGCAGATCCTGATCTCTGAGTTAGCTCTTGCCGAGCGCACAGATGAAGAGAAGGCTGCAGTTCTCCTTGACGAGGTTCTCGCTTCTTAAGTAAAACCCTCATCTAATGATCGCTGCAATCATCGCTGCTGCAGGCAGTGGCGAAAGATTTGGCGCATCTATCCCAAAAGCTTTAATCCAACTTGGTGATCGCACTCTTATCGAACATGCCGTTTCGGCGATTTCATCTGTTGCAGATCAAATAATTGTTACCGCACCTGCTGGACATGAAAAAGAATTTCAAAAACTGGTTGGCGATGGCATAACCGTTGTAACAGGCGGTGCCACTCGCTCGGAGAGTGTGCGCATCGGTTTATCAAAAGTCTTATGTGATGCTGAATATGTATTAATTCATGATGCTGCCCGTGCGCTGGCTTCCCCTGCGCTGGCACAGAGCGTGGTCGCTGCGCTAAAAAGTGGCGATGTTGCAGTTATTCCAGGGCTAGCGCAAACCGATACCGTAAAAATTATTGATTCAGATGGAATTGTTACTTCAACACCGGATCGCACTTCAATGCGTCGCGTGCAGACTCCACAAGGATTTACTTATGGCGTAATCAATCAAGCCCATGCCCAAGCAGGTGAAGCAACCGATGACGCGGCCCTTGTCGAATCACTCGGTAAGAGCGTTCGCGTTATTGATGGCGAAGAACGTGCGCTAAAAATTACAACTCCAGCAGATCTCGCAACAGCGATGCAATTCCTTGGTCAAGCAAATTTATTTAAATCAGGTGTTGGCGTAGATGCTCATCACTTTGAAGTCGGGCGACCACTTTGGTTGGCAGGTTTGTTATGGCCAGATCAAGATGGAGTCGAAGGGCACTCAGATGGTGACGTTGCAGCGCATGCAATTTGTGATGCTTTATTTGCAGCAAGTGGACTCGGTGATCTGGGAAGTAATTTTGGAACGAACAAACCAGAATTTAAAGGTGCATCAGGTACAACTTTGTTAAAGCAAACTTTGACGCTAGTTGAAAAAGCTGGATACAGAATTGCACATGTATCAGTACAAGTAATTGGCAACCGTCCAAAAATTGGTTCCCGTCGCGTCGAAGCAATTGCTGCACTTTCACAGGCTTTAAATGGCGCCGAAGTCGCGCTACTTGCAACAACCACCGATGGCATGGGCCTAACCGGTGAAGGCAAGGGCATTGCAGCCATTGCATCAGCGCTGATTTATTCTAAATAACCTTCGCGAGATAGACTTGACCAATGAGTTCGCTATCTTTATATGACACGCTAACGCGAACCACATCACCATTTGTGCCGCTTAAGGCTGGCGAAGTCGGCATTTATTTGTGCGGTGCAACCGTGCAAGCACCGCCGCATATTGGGCACGTGCGCTCTGGCGTTAACTTCGACATTTTGCGCCGCTGGCTTACCAAATCTGGCTATAACGTAACTTTTATTCGAAACGTCACAGATATCGATGACAAGATTTTGCACAAGGCAGTTCATGAAAAAGCGCCCTGGTGGGCTGTTGCCTTGAAATACGAACGTGCATTTACTGATGCATACGCCGCGCTTAATGTGCAGCCACCAACGTATGAACCGCGCGCGACCGGCCACATAACCCAGATGATCGAACTAATGACTTTATTAATCGAACGAGGTGCGGCGTACGCACCGGGCAATGGCGATGTTTATCTAGAAGTTCGCAAATTGAAATCGTATTTAACTTTATCTCGTCAAAAAGTAGATGACTTACTGCCGGCCGCTGATGCCGATGAGACTTACAAAAAAGATCCACGCGACTTTGCACTTTGGAAAGCCGCAAAACCGGGGGACCCAGCTTGGCCAACTCCTTGGGGCGCGGGACGTCCAGGTTGGCACTTGGAATGTTCAGCAATGGCGCACGCGTATTTAGGTGAAGCTTTTGATATTCACGGCGGCGGACTTGATTTGATTTTCCCGCATCATGAAAACGAGATCGCCCAATCTGAAGCTGCTGGTTACGCATTTTCAAAGCGCTGGATGCATAACGCTTGGGTTACAACCTCCGGTGAAAAGATGAGCAAGTCACTTGGCAACTCACTGCAAGTTGCTGAACTTCTAAAGTCAGTGCGTGGCATCGAATTGCGTTGGTATCTCGGTAGTGCGCATTACCGTTCGATGCTCGAATTTTCACATGAAGCGTTGGCCGAATCAGCAACCGCCTTTCGTCGGATCGAAGGTTTCTTAAACCGCGCAACAGAAATTCTTGGCTCCGTGCCACTTCCGGTTATTTCAAAAGGTTTTGCCGATGCTATGAACGATGATTTAGCGGTACCAACTGCTTTAGCGGGTATTTCTGAGGCGCTACGCCTTGGAAATAGCGCAATTACTTCAGGGGATAAGAGTGTTGTTAAAGCTAGCGCAGAAGAAATTCGCGGCGCACTTGAGGTACTTGGTTGCGATCCATTTGATCCAGCCTTTGCAACAAGTGCCGGAGAAGATTTAACGAGTGCCCTTGACGGAGTTATTCAATTAGCGCTGGCACAACGCACCGCAGCGCGCGATCGCAAAGACTTTGCAGCATCTGATCAAATTCGTGATGGTTTGGCTGCACTTGGAATTATTATTGAAGACACAGCACAAGGGCCACGTTGGTCTATCTCACAGATAAGCGAGAAGTAAATGGCCGGCACTGCAAAACCTCGTGGCGCAGCTCGTTCAAGTTCGAAAAAAGGACCAACTGGCGGTACCGGCGGAAAAAATAAACGTCGCTTAGAAGGCAAGGGTCCAACACCTAAGGCCGAAGACCGTCCTTATCACGCAGCTGCAAAGCGAAAGAAGGCTGCCGAAAAGAAAGTTTCACCTCGCACTCGTACTGGGCGCAGTGAAAAACCAAAGGGTGAAATTGTTTCTGGTCGCAACGCAGTACTTGAAGCGCTTCGTGCCAGCGTTCCGGCAACCGAATTAATTGTTGCGCGCAGCATCGATGTTGATGATCGCGTCGCCGAAGCGTTGCAACTTGCTTTGCACCTGCAACTTCCAATTCGCGAAGTACACCGCGCAGAGCTAGAAGGCATTAACGCGAATAGCCAAGGAATTATCTTGGCGATTAAGCCGTATCAATACTCTTCATTCCAAGAAATTGCCGAACGTGCCAACCATCCGATTTTGATTGTGGCACTTGATGGAGTCACAGATCCACGCAACTTAGGTGCAATTGTTCGAAGTGCTGCAGCATTTGGTGCAGCCGGAGTTGTTATGACTGAACGTCGCGCTGCAGCAATGACCGCATCAGCTTGGAAATCATCATCTGGCGCAGCTGCGCGTTTGCCGGTTGCACAAGTAACCAATATGGCGCGCACAATTGAAGATGCAAAGAAATTGGGCTGTTTCGTTATCGGTTTAGATGGCGAATCAGATCAGACCCTCAGTGGCATGAAAGTTGCTAAAGAGAATGTCATGATCGTTGTTGGATCTGAAGGCAAGGGACTCTCTCGCTTGGTTCGCGAAAAGTGTGACCTAGTTGTATCGATTCCAATGCGCGCAACCACTGAATCGCTTAATGCCAGTGTGGCAACGTCAATTGCTTTGTTCTGGGTGGATGAGCAGCGCCGTAAATAGCTAGAAAGAAAAGGAAAATGAAGTACAAACGTTTAATTGTCTGCGGAGATTCATACTCCGAGGGCATGTCCGATGAGATCATCAACGGTCAATATCGCGGATGGGCAGATCGCATCGCCGATGTAATGGCGCGCGCAGAGCCCGATTTTACTTATGTAAATCTCTCAGTTCGTGGAAAATTATTAAAGCAGGTAATTGATGACCAATTGCCAGTCGCAATTGGCTTTGTTACAGGTCCAGATACATTGTTATCTTTTCATGCTGGTGCAAATGATGCGCTGCGACCAAGTTATAAACCCGAAGTAGCGCAAGCACTTTATGCTGAAGCAGTTCGCCGCGCAGCAGCAACGGGTGCAACTCTGATGTTATTTACTGTTCTAGAGCGCACCGGAAACACAGGACGTGGTTCAGATGTTTGGGCAGCGCGCTTTGGCGAATTTAATAAAATAGTTCGCCAAGTCGGCGCTGAAGTCGGTGCAATAATTATTGACGCAAATGGTGAAACATTTTTTAGTGATAATCGTTTTCTCGCATTTGATCGATTGCATTTAAATGCTGAAGGGCACAATCGCGTTGCCCAAGCCCTGCTAGAAAAATTAGATTACCCATTCGATTCTGCTTGGCGTATTCCGCTTCCCCCAGCACCAAAAGCGTCTTGGTTATCGAGACGCATTTCATCTACAATTTGGTTCTTCACATTTGCACTTCCGTGGATTTGGCGCAGATTGCGTGGTAAGTCTTCGGGGGATGGAAGAAGCGCTAAATATCCAACGCCTACGCGCTGGCCCGTTTAGCCGCTGTCCATAGCCTGATCACTGAACGTTCACCTAGAAAGGGGAGACTTACGACATGCCAGAAGCGCAGCATCTTATTGATCGCGAGTTAAGTTGGCTCTCCTTTAACGAACGTGTTTTAGAAATGGCCGAAGATAAATCTCTGCCACTTTTTGAACGTATCCGCTTCTTAACTATATTTGCATCGAACCTCGACGAGTTTTATATGGTGCGCGTTGCTTCTTTATTGAGCAAATTGGAGAGTAATCCAAACTCAATAAATTCTGCCGGGTTTACCCCAGGTGAACTACTTGAAGCTATTTCAGTTCGGGCGCGTGAGTTAACGCTTCGCCATGCGAAACTATTTAAGGACCAGATTGTTGCTGAACTTGCAAATGAAAAGATCGAAATCATTCACTGGGATGGGCTAAGCGATGAAGAACGCAGCCACGTCTCGCGCATCTTTAGCGATCGCATCTTTCCGGTACTAACCCCACTTGCTGTTGATCCTTCTCACCCGTTCCCGTATATCTCAGGGCTCTCATTAAATTTGGGCGTAATGGTTAAGAACCCAAAGACTTCCGAAGAATATTTTGCAAGAGTAAAGGTTCCACCAATTCTTTCGCGCTTTATCTCAGTCAGCCCTGCTCCACACAGCACTCGCTTCCTGCCACTTGAAGAGTTAATTGCAATTCATCTTCAAGAACTTTTCCCAGGAATGTTAATTGAAGATCATTACACCTTCCGCATTACTCGCAATCAAGATATTGAACTTGAAGATGAAGATACGGAAAACTTACTTACCTCCATCGAACAAGAACTTGCTCGTCGCCGTTTCGGCCCACCGGTTCGTTTGGAAATTGAATCTGGCGTTGGCGAGAAATTACGCAATAAATTATGTGAGCAATTAAATATCAACCCAGCAAATGTAATTTCATTGCCCGCACCACTTAATTTGCGTGACCTGATGAAGATTGCAGATTTAGATCTACCAAAACTTAATTTTCCAGCCTTTAGCTCTCGTACGGTTGCCTCACTGCGTGAGGTTGACGCTGAGGAGCCGGAGCTATTTTTTGCAGCGATTCGCCAAGGTGAAATCTTGCTTCACCACCCTTATGAGTCATTTACCTCATCAGTGGTGCAATTCTTGCAGCATGCAGCGCAAGATCCAGCGGTCTTGGCCATTAAACAGACTCTGTATCGCACATCAGGTGATTCACCAATTATCGAAGCGTTGATTGAAGCAGCCGAAGCTGGCAAGCAAGTTTTGGCGGTAATCGAACTACGTGCTCGATTTGATGAACAAGCAAATGTGCGTTGGGCTCGCAAACTTGAAGCTGCTGGTGTGCACGTTGTTTACGGCCTTATGGGGCTAAAGACTCACGCCAAATTATCTCTGGTTGTCCGCGATGAAGCACAAGGGCTGCGCCTTTACTGTCATCTGGGAACTGGAAACTACAATCCAAAGACTGCGCGCTTCTATGAAGATCTGGGAATTCTTAGCGCAGACCCTGTCTTGACCGAAGATTTAACGAAGTTGTTTAACCAACTTTCAGGTTTTGCTCCCCACTCTACTTATTCACGACTTCTTGTTGCACCGCGCACGTTGCGCACCGGGTTATTAGAAAAGATTGCTAATGAAACGGCGATGGCTAAAGCTGGTCGCCCATCAGGTATTCAAATTAAACTTAATTCTTTACTTGATGAAGAATTTGTTGAAGCACTTTATGAAGCATCACAAGCTGGAGTCAAAGTCGATATTGTTGTTCGTGGAATCTGTTCATTGCGTCCAGGAATTGCGGGTCTATCTGAAAACATCACCGTGCGCTCTATCTTGGGTCGCTTCCTCGAGCACTCTCGTATCTATCATTTTGTAAACGGTGGGGACGATGAATTTTGGATTGGCAGCGCAGATTTAATGCATCGCAACCTTGATCGTCGAGTCGAAAGTTTGGTTCGTATTGAGCGTCCCACACATAAAGCATCACTACAAGAGATATTTGATTTATCACTCAGTGAAGAAACTGCAAGTTGGCACCAGAGCCAAGATACCTGGAAACATTTCGGCAAGAATTCAAAAGGTGAACCTTTGCAAGATCTGCAGAGCCTTTACATCAAGCGCTATAAGAAAGCACACTAATGTCAAAAGAGTTAGAGGCGCCGCTAATTCAGGCTGCCGGCGCAGTCTTGTGGCGCAAGTCTGATATTTCACAGCTAGAAATTGCTGTCATCCATCGTCCAAGATATGACGATTGGTCGCTTCCAAAAGGCAAAGTTGAATCTGGCGAATCACATATTTCTGCCGGCTACCGCGAAATCCAAGAAGAGACCGGATACGAATCAACTTTTGGTCCCGAAATTGGAACCGTTGTCTACACGCTAGAAGGTGCACCTAAGGAAGTTAGATATTGGGCCGCAGCTGCAACAGTTAAAACTGGAACGCCAAATCCACAGGAAGTAGATGAAGTTCTTTGGTTGGCGCCCAAGAAAGCGAAAGAGAAGTTAACGAATAAAGATGATCGAGCAATTGTTGATTTCTTTTTAGAATTTGGTGCAGATACCTTCCCAATTATTTTGCTACGTCACGCAAAAGCGCTAAAGCGCACCGAATGGGATGGCGATGATGGAGATCGCCCCTTGGAGCATCGCGGCCAGTTGCAGGCGAAGCGATTGCTACCAATTTATCTTCCGTACGGAATATCTGAAGTGCACACTTCTGATGCCTTGCGTTGTATCGAAACAATTGATCTAATGGCTCGTTTAATCGAGAAGACACCAATTTTTTCAGCAGATTTATCTGAATATGGCTACGCCAAAGATAAAGAAGCTCCGCTTGATTACGTTCAAGATTTGATGGATCGTGGCGTTCCGGCAATCATCTGCAGCCACAATCCGATTATTCCAAAGTTGGTCAAGAAACTAGTTGGTAAGAAATACTTTAAATCAATGGATCGCGAACTAGAACCGGCCCAAGCCATTGTTCTGCACTGCCGTGCAGGTGAAGTAATTGCCTGCGATTGGATCGACGAACCAATAATTTAAGGTAATTTGTTTTAACGTTCCATCCAGTCAAGCCAGCGTAAGACAATACCTTCACGTAGCGCCCAAGGGCAGATCTCTAGTTCATTGATCTGCAATTTTTCCATTGCCGTACGCGCAACAATGGCGCCCGCAACTATTTGGCGAGCTCGGCTCTGTGACACACCCGGCAGTTCTGCACGCTCTTTATTCGACATTGCCTGCAACTTAGGGATCATTTTATTTAGCGAATTAATTTTAAGATACTTGGAATTGTCATCAAACCAATGTTCGCCAAGTCGAGCCAGAGTTCTAAAAGTTTTGCTAGTTGCAACAAAGTGATCGGCGACATGGTCCATAATGTCGCGAGGTACTGATTCCTTAACTTGTTCAACAACGTAACTTTCGAGCGCCTTTATGTCCTTTGAGGTGTGCGGATCGGAGCCTAAATATTCGCGAGTTAAGCGCGATGCCCCGAGTGGAAGTGAAATTGTGGCTTCAGCGCTTTCATCATCGCCAACAGCAATTTCAAGTGAACCTCCGCCAATATCTAAAACTAATAAACGTCCACTTGACCAGCCCAGCCAACGGCGAACGGCAAGGAAAGTCATGCGCGCTTCTTCATCTCCCGTTAAAACTTGTAGATCAATTTCAAATTTCTGGTTTATCTGCTCGAGGATCTCTTTGCCGTTTTTGGCATCGCGAATTGCGGAAGTAGCAAAGGCTAATATTTCTTCAGTTTGAAATTCGTGCGCGTGCGAAATTGCATCTGCGATCGCGGTTTCCAGAAGATCTACGCCTTCAGAAGTTATATCGCCCTCTTTATTTAAATATTCGTGAAGGCGAAGTTCAACTTTTTGACTAGTGGCCGGGCTTGGACGCGCACCGGGGTGGGCATCAACAACTTGAAGGTGGACCGTGTTTGATCCCACATCTAAAACGCCCAATCGCATGCGCCTAAACCTACCTGCTTGCGGCGATTGCGCCGTTGATTTTTACATTACGCCGTTAACTGCCATAATTGCTAACTGTTGCTCACAAGGCAATTGGCCTCTCTAGCTCAGTGGTAGAGCAGCGCACTTGTAATGCGCAGGTCGTCAGTTCAATCCTGACGGGGGGCTCCAGTATTAACCCGATGACGAAGGGGGCAACAATGAAGGACTATTCGTTTCCCCATGAACAATTTGATGAATTACTTGGCGCAAACGCCGAATACGCAAAGTCATTTAAGTATTCCGAACTATCAGGTAGAGCCGCTAAAGGTTTGGCAATCGTTACTTGTATGGATTCGCGCATCAACCCACTTTCAGTCGTCGGAATGCAATCAGGAGATGCCAAGATTTTGCGTAACGCCGGTGCGCGCGTAACCGAGGACGTTATTCGTACTCTGGTCCTAGCAACTTACTTGTTAAATGTAGATCGCATCTTGGTTATGCCACATACCGATTGCGCCATGGCGCGCGGTGATGAAGCAGATATCCATGCGTTAATTGACGACAAATTTGGCGTTGATACTCGATCACTTGAATTTCGCACCACCCGCGATCAGAAGGCGGCGCTCACCATCGACGTTAATCGCATTCGCGCGTATCCGCTATTGCGCGAAGGCGTAACCGTGGCTGGTGCAATTTATGATGTTAAGACAGGAACTATTCAGCCGGTTGATTGCTAACTCGCCGAATCGGCATTTTTGTAACTGGATAATTTAGGTCTGTTAAGAATTGATGAACCAACGCGCTAAATAACGCTGGTTTTTCCTTAGGCGCAATGTGTGAAGTACCAGGCATGATCGCTAACTGACTCAATTCAATTGCGCGATACATAGAAAGTGTGTGCTCGTGCGAAATCACATCGTCATCACCGGCGATAATTAACGTCGGACATTGAATTTTCGCTAAATCTTCCAGTGAAATATCTGGCTCACTGGCCCAGATGTCTAACATTTTCTTTATCTTTTCAACAAGCGTGTGTGGGGCATCTGGTGAAGTTATGGCGTATTCAGCCTTATCTTCATCACTCGGCTCAGTAAAAGGCATTTCGATCACAGTTGCAGAATGATGATAGTTGGCACCAATTAATACAAGTGATTTAACCAATTCGGGCCGAGCGATCGCAATCGACATTGCAATTATGCCGCCATCTGACCAGCCAATTAAATGTGCTGGCTCTTTCACAACATCTTCTAAGTAGGCAATCGCTTCACGAATTTGATATTTGAAATGGAACGATTCGACTTGATCTGCGGTAAAGCCGTGGCCGCTGCGATCGTATGCAAATAAATGAAAATCGGGCTCTAGATCTGGCGTTAAGACATAATCCCAATGCGATGTCTGGCTAAGCCCGCCGTGTAAAAGTACAACCGCTTCGCCATTGTTTTCCCATTCGTAGGAATAGACCTGATGCCCGCGCAGATCAATGAATTCAGGCATTTACTTACTGGCTATCCATAATGTGGCGATTGCCGCGGTCGAAAGTTAAATAGTTCCAGGTCCAATCGGCGATCGTTCCAATCTTGTTAAGACCACCAAGTAAGTAGAACAAATGCAGCCACAACCAGGCATACCAAGCAGGAACACCAGTTATTTGGATTCCTTTAAATTGCACAACGGCCTTGTGACGGCCAATAGTTGCCATAGAACCTTTATCTAAATATTTAAAATCTTGTAAAGCCTGGTCGCGATTGGCGCGCATAATTTGTTTGGCAACCCAGCGTGCTTGTTGCATCGCAACTGGTGCAACCATCGGCAAGAAACGCCCCGCTTTATCTTTAGCACCTGAAATATCACCGATCGCCCAGATGTGTGGGTAATTGTTCACTCGCAAATTTTGTTCAACACTGATGCGCGTTCCTTCGAGTGGCAAGTTAAGAAGCGCTCCTGTTGGTTCGCCCTTAACGCCGGCTGCCCAGATTGTTACTTCTGAAGGTATTGCAGCTTGGCCCTCAACTAATATTTGGCGTGGCTTAACTTCTTGTACTGCTGTGTTTAATAAAACTTTAACGCCCAATTTTTCCAAATCTTTCTTAGCGCGCGCCGAAAGTCTTTCGCTAAACATCGGCAAGATCCGTGGCCCAGCTTCGATTAAATAAATATCTATGTGCTTAGCAGCGTTTGCTTCATCGTTCTTAAGCGGACCGCGCTTAAGTTCGGCCAACGCACCAGCCATTTCTACGCCAGTAGGGCCACCACCAACAACCGTAAGAGATAAACGAGTCTGATCCTCAAATCGGCACAAGTCTTCAAATCGGCGCATTACTTCGGCGCGGATACCAATTGCTTCATGAACGCTCTTCATACCGAGTGCGTGTTCGGTAACGCCTTTGACACCAAAGTCTGCAGTTGAAGAACCCAGAGCCACAACTAAATGATCAAATTCAAGAGTTTCTGAAGAGTCTAGTTTTACAGATTTATTCTTGTGATCAACTGAAATCGGTGAGCCCATCCGGAACTTAACTCCGCTCTTGCGCAGCGCACCACGCACTGGGTGGGCAACGTGATCAGCCGCAAGTCCAGCAGTTGCCACCTGATATAAAAGCGGCAAGAAAGTTTGGAAGTTGTGTCGATCAACGACTGTGACATCGGCATCTTTGGCCAGCGCTTTTGCGGCGGTTAGCCCGCCGAAGCCAGCGCCAAGTATTACGACGCGAGGTCGTGTGGAAGATGCCATGTACGCAGTCTAGGCTCTGAACTATGAACTCGCAGCGCTTAATTCTGGTCACCGGAGCATCTGGCTATGTTGGCGGTCGTTTAGTACGCGATCTAGTTGCAGATAACTGTACGGTGCGAATCTTGGTCCGTGATGCGCATAAAGTTTCAGAGCAGCCATGGGCAAGCCAAGTTGAAATTATGGAAGGCAACGCAAATAACCCATCAGATTTGCGGCGCGCGCTAAGCGGAGTTCATACCGCTTTTTATCTCTTGCATTCGATTAACGCGGGCAAGAATTTCGATGAAGTCGAATCGGCAATGGCGAAGAATTTTGCGGAATCTGCGCAAGCAGAAAGCGTTTCACAGATTGTTTATTTAGGTGGAATTGCTAACGATAAGAATCGCAGCCAACATCTTGCATCACGTATGAATACGGGTGCTCTTCTTGCTTCGGGAAAAGTTCCAGTACTTGAACTACGAGCCGGAATTATTATCGGTTCAGGATCAGCATCCTTTGAAATGTTGCGTCATTTAACTCATCGCTTGCCAATCATGACAACCCCCAAATGGGTTTCAAATTTAACGCAGCCAATTTCAATCCGTGATGCGCTTTACTACCTTCGCAAATGTGCAACTTTGCCTAATCCAGTTTCTAAGATCTGTGACATAGGTGGAAAAGAAGTACTTTCATACGCTGACATGATGCAGAAATTTGCCAAGTTATCTGGCCTTCGCAAGCGTTGGATTATTCAAGTACCCGTCCTAACGCCAAAACTTTCAAGTCTGTGGATCGGATTTGTCACACCGGTTCCAACGTCACTAGCTCGGCCGCTAGTTGAATCTCTAATTAGTGAAGTTGTTGCAGACCCTGCAAAAAGTATTGATTCGATAATTGCACCACCACTTGAAGGATTTATAGATGTAGAAGGTGCAATTAAATTGGCGCTTTCACGGATCGCCGACAGAGAAGTAATTTCACGTTGGTCTGATGCGGCATACCCAACTGCTCCATGGCAGAAAGCGCAGAGCGATCCTGATTGGGCTGGTGAAATGGTTCTGCGTGATCGCCGTGAAAGCACAACGGATGCGACCGCAGCTTCTCTTTGGCAAGCAGTTGAATCAATTGGTGGTGATAACGGTTGGTATGGCGCTGATTTGCTCTGGTTCTTGCGCGGTTTAATTGACCGATTCTTTGGTGGAGTAGGACTTCGCCGTGGGCGCCGCGATCCACTTAATTTGCGTGTGGGTGACAGCTTAGATTTTTGGCGCGTAGATGAGCTAGAACGTGGCGTTCGCTTAAAGCTTTATGCCGAAATGATTTTGCCTGGCAAGGCTTGGTTGGAATTTACAATCATTGAAGATCAGGGCAAACGAATTGTCCGTCAAGAAGCCAGTTTTTCTCCACGCGGTTTAGGTGGTCAGTTGTATTGGTATGCAGTTCTTCCTTTTCATTTTTTTGTCTTTCCAACCATGCTGCGAAATTTGATTCGAAAGGCTAATCGCACCGATTATGCCAATTCATAATTTCTCACCTGAAGTCCAAGCTTTAGCCGATGAGATATTGGCTTACAGTTTGCAGCGCCTAAAGGATGATCCACCGCTAGATGGGCCGCGTACGGCTGAAGATTTATTTAGCGAAGTCGGAAATACGATTACCGCCAAGGGTTTAGGAGGCCACGAAGCTTTAGAAGTATTCACAAATGTATTAGCGAAAGCGTGCATCTCAACAGATCATCCACGTAACTTGGCATTTATCCCATCTGCTCCAACTGAATACTCCAATCTCTTTGACTTAGTTGTTGGCGCAAGTTCTCTTTATGGTGGATCGTGGCAAGAAGGAGCGGGTGCGGTATTTGCTGAAAACCAAGCACTGCGTTGGATCTCAGATTTAGCAGGTTTGCCCGCAACCGCCGGCGGAGTTTTTGTGCAAGGTGGCACAATCGGAAATCTTTCCGCTTTAGTTGCAGCGCGAGCTCAAGCCAGAAGTAAATATCCAAATACTTCAAGATGGGCAATTGCGTGCAGCGCAGAAGCGCATTCATCTATTGCTGGAGCTGCAAACATCATGGATGTAGAGCTTTTAACTATTGAACCAGGAACCGATCGCAAATTACACGGTGATGCAGTAGGTGCAGCAATCGATAATTTGCATGCCACATCGCAAACTCGCGTATTTGCGGTGGTAGCAACAGGTGGAACTACTAATTTGGGAATTGTTGATGACTTAATATCAGTTGGTGCCGCAACGCACGAAAGAGATATCTGGTTTCATGTGGATGGCGCATACGGCCTGGCAGCGTTGTGCGCCCCCTCGGTTCGCGCAAAATTTAACGGTGTTGAAGCTGCGGATTCTTTAATCGTTGATCCACATAAATGGTTATTTGCACCTTTTGATGCGTGTGCACTTATCTATCGCAATCCCGAAATTGCAAAAGAGACTCACACCCAACACGCTTCATACTTAGAAACTCTGCGCGATGATTCGTGGTCACCAGCGGATTATGCAATTCACTTAACACGTCGCGTCCGCGGATTACCATTTTGGTTTTCACTTGCGGCGCACGGAACCGATGCGTATACCGAAGCGATGGAAAAAACACTTGATGTGGCAAAGGCTGCAGCAGATTTAGTTAGAGAACATACAAATTTAGAACTGCTTATGGATCCCGAACTTTCGATCGTCGCTTTTACTCGCAAAGGCTGGGCAGCAGTTGATTATCAAAAGTGGAGCGATAAATTATTGGCAGACCAGATCGGATTTATCCCACCATCTTCAGATAAAGGTCAGGCAATCTTGCGTTTTGCCATAGTAAATCCATGGACAAAAGTTTCAGATATTAAGATGATTTTGGATACGCTCTAAATCCCACAGTTAATGGGTTCTCTGGTTTAAGATTTACTTCATGTCAGCGCTCGAAAATAGCCATACGCCAATGGCGGCCTCACTTAGCGATCTTGAAATTCGCATCTTAGATTTCGAATCAAATTGGTGGCGCTTTGCCGGAGCTAAAGAGTCTGCAATTAAAGAACTCTTTGACTTAAGCGCTCCTCGCTATTACCAATTGCTAAACGACCTGATCGACCGCGAGGATGCCCTTGCCGCCTCTCCGATGTTGGTAAAACGTCTGCGCCGCCTTCGTGAGGCTCGCATGCTGGCCCGTTCTACTCGCTAAAGCCCTTCACTTAGCCCACGTTTTGCGGTGGGGAATAAGACCGTCTAGATTTGGCGTTAGCACTCTCGGGGTGTGAGTGATAAAACGCCCCTAAACAGCAGAACACCCGAAGATAGAACATCTAGAAGGAGTAATTACATGGCAAAGATGATTGCCTTTAATGAAGAAGCCCGTCGCGGATTAGAACGCGGAATGAACGTCCTAGCTGATGCGGTCAAGGTAACCCTTGGACCTCGCGGACGTAACGTTGTTCTTGAGAAGAAGTGGGGCGCCCCAACAATTACTAACGATGGCGTTTCAATCGCCAAGGAAATTGAACTCGATGATCCATGGGAAAAGATTGGTGCAGAACTAGTTAAGGAAGTTGCTAAGAAGACAGATGATGTCGCAGGCGACGGAACAACAACTGCAACTGTTCTTGCTCAGGCACTTGTTCGCGAAGGTCTGCGCAACGTTGCAGCCGGATCAAACCCAATGGCGCTAAAGCGCGGAATCGAAAAGGCAGTCGCTGCCATCGTTGCCGAACTTGCTTCAATGGCTAAGAGCGTTGATTCAAAAGAGCAGATCGCAGCAACGGCATCTATTTCGGCCGCAGATTCCACAATCGGTGACATGATCGCCGAAGCGATGGATAAGGTTGGCAAAGAAGGCGTTATTACTGTTGAAGAGTCAAATACATTCGGTCTTGAACTAGAACTCACTGAAGGTATGCGCTTTGATAAGGGTTACATCTCTCCTTACTTCGTAACTGATCAAGATCGCATGGAAGCAGTTCTAGAAGACGCTTACATCCTGATCGTTAACTCAAAGATTTCAAATATTAAGGACCTTGTTCCTGTGCTGGAAAAGGTTATGCAATCAGGAAAGCCACTTGCGATCATCGCCGAAGATGTAGAAGGCGAAGCATTGGCAACACTTGTTGTAAATAAGATTCGCGGAATTTTCCGCGCTGTAGCAGTTAAGGCTCCAGGCTTTGGTGATCGTCGCAAGGCGATGCTGCAAGACATTGCGATCCTTACCGGTGCAACTGTTATCTCTGAAGAAGTTGGTCTAAAACTAGAAAGTGCTGGTCTAGAACTTCTTGGTCGCGCTCGCAAAGTTGTTATCAGCAAGGAAGAGACAACCATCGTTGAAGGCGGCGGAGATGACGCACAGATCAAGGGCCGCGTTGCTCAGATTCGTGCTGAAATCGAGAAGTCAGATTCAGACTATGACCGCGAGAAGCTGCAAGAACGTCTTGCCAAACTTGCTGGCGGAGTAGCTGTTATCAAGGCTGGCGCTGCAACTGAAGTAGAACTTAAAGAGCGCAAGCACCGCATTGAAGATGCAGTGCGAAACGCGAAGGCTGCAGTTGAAGAAGGCATCGTCGCCGGTGGTGGCGTTGCACTTTTGCAGGCGGCAACTCAAGCATTTAAGAAGTTAAAACTAGAAGGCGAAGAAGCAGTTGGCGCGAAGATTGTAGAACTTTCGATCGAAGCACCACTAAAGCAGATCGCAATTAACGCAGGACTTGAAGGCGGAGTCGTTGTAGAAAAGGTACGTCACCTCGAAGTTGGTTTCGGACTAAACGCTGCAACTGGCGAATACGTCGACATGATCAAGTCAGGCATTATCGATCCAGCGAAGGTAACTCGTTCTGCACTGCAGAACGCCGCGTCTATTGCTGCACTCTTCATCACAACCGAGGCTGTTATTACTGACAAGCCAGAGAAGAAGCCGGCTGCCCCAATGGGTGGCGACGGCGGCGGAATGGATTTCTAAATTAATGTCAACTGAATTCGACGCACAAGAGATTGCACGAAACGCCGCGCTTGCTGATGCTGAAATGGCATCACAAGTCGGTGCTTTCATCTCTGTCGAATTCGATGATGAAAATCGCGTCGCAAGTTATCTATTCGATGCATCTATTCAAGGTTATAAAGGTTGGCGCTGGTGCGTCACTGTTGCAAAGGTTGATGCATCAGCGGAACCAACTGTTTGTGATGTAGTTGTTCTACCTGGACCAGATTCGTTATTGGCACCAGACTGGATCGAATACAAAGATCGTATTTTGCCAGAAGATATTCAGCCAGGAATTATTGTTCCTAGTGCGCTAGATGACACTCGTTTAGTTCCAGGTGTTAACGCACTTGCACAAGATGAAGGTTTGGATGCAACCGAAGTTTTTGATCTTGGTTTAATGCGACCTCGTGTTCTTTCGATCGAAGGTCGCGATCAGGCAAGCAAGCGTTGGTATTCCGGTGATCGTGGTCCAAATACTCCGCTGGCACAAAGTGCGCCAAAGCCTTGCGCATCATGCGGATTCTTTATCCCAATTGCAGGTTCACTTCGCGCATCATTTGGCGTATGCGCAAATGCAATCGCACCTGATGATGCACGCGTGGTTTCGGTCGATCATGGCTGCGGCGCGCACTCCGAAGCTACGCTCTAGCGCTTAGTTATTGGGGTTCCAGCCCTGCAGACCTTGCGATAAACTTGCCTCCTGCCCGCATCCCGCGGCTACACGAGTACCGAAATTCTTATAAGGAGAACCCCATGCCTACAGGTCGCGTTAAATGGTTTAGCCTGGAAAAAGGTTTCGGATTTATTTCAAATGATGAAGGCGAAGATGTTTATCTTGCGGCGACTTCACTTCCCGAAGGCGTTACAACTGTAAAGCCCGGAACAAAGATCGAATTCAGCATTATCGATAGCCGTAAAGGTCCTCAAGCAATGTCAGTGCACGTTGTTGATGCGCCAGTTTCGCTCGCCGAAAATTCACGAGTTAATAGCGATGATCTTGCAGCGATGATTGAAGACACAATCAAGATTTTAGATAAAGTCGGAAACGGTTTGCGACATGGGCGCCATCCATCTGGCGTTGAAGCAGAACGTTTAGGCCGAGTACTTCGCGGTATCGCTGGACAATTAGAAGCTTAAATACCGCTGCGTGCTGCGCGACGTTTTGAGTATCTAATACCCCAAGAACCCAAAACTGTTCCTGCTACACAAGTCCAAATCAATTTGCTGTCTGCGCCACTAATTGCCAGCGCAATTGCCGCAATAACCCATGCCACAGTTCCAAAAGTGATTAGAGTTACGACAGCATTTATCTCTGACTTATTACCTGAACTCATAGAGAAAGCATACAAGCGATGGCTATAAAAGAGCACGGTAACTGGCGTTCTTTCCGCCACCGCAATTACCGGATTCTTTTTCCTGCCAACGCAGCATCCAATATTGGCACCTGGGCGCAACGCGTCGCTCAGGATTGGCTGATTCTGCAATTAACCAATAACAGCGGAACATATCTAGGGCTTATAACTGCAGTGCAATTTGCACCAGTTCTTTTCTTTTCACTGCACGGTGGCGCACTTGCCGATCGTGTTAATAAGCGAAAGCTTCTAATTTTTACTAACTTTATTGGAGCACTTTCTTCACTCGGACTAGGGCTATTGGTGCTGGCAGGAAATGTAAAAATCTGGCATGTTTTTTTCTTTGCGCTAACTCTCGGAATTGCTTCAGCACTTGATGCTCCAATTAGACAATCATTTACCTCTGAAATTGTTGGCCACTCAGATATTGCAAATGCGGTTAGTTTGAATTCAGCTAATTTCAACGCTGGGCGCTTAGTTGGCCCAGCGGTATCAGGCTTTCTGATCGCCCGCTTTGATACCGGCCCATCCTTTCTAATCAACGCAGTCACTTATGTTCTAGTGATTTTTGCGCTCCTGCGTATGCGTGAATCTGATTTCTTTATTCAAGAGAAGAAAGCCACACAAGGAACGGTGCGCGAAGGCCTGCAATATGCACTTGCCCGCCCAGATTTATACGTGGTGATGATGGTTGTTTTCTTTGTTGCCACCTTTGGCTTAAATATGCAGATCTTTAACGCACTTATGGCGACTAAAGAGTTTGGCAAAGGTCCAGCATCTTTTGGTTTGCTTGGCACTTATGTCGCAATTGGATCACTTACCGGGGCGCTAATTTCTGCACGGTTAGAAAGACATCGACGTACTATCTTCGTAATTAAAGGTGGAGTTGTTTTTTCTCTCGCAATTGCGCTGTTATCGATTGCTCCAAACTATCTTTGGTATTCACTCTGGCTGCCACTTTGTGGATTTAGCGCACTAACGATGTTGATTACCGCAAACTCATTAATTCAAGTTAACTGCGATCCAGCAATCCGCGGTCGCGTTAGTGGTATTTACTTACTTATCTTTATGGGCGGCACACCATTCGGATCACCACTGATTGGCTGGCTAGTTGAAGTTATTGGAGTTCGCGAAACTATCGCGTTGTGTGGGTGTATTTCACTGGGTGCATGTTTAACTATTTGGGCGATCTTTCATGACAAAGTTGGTCTGCCGAAAGATATAACCGTTGAAGGAGTACTACCAGCCGCCTATGACGATCAGCGCTAATAAACCGATCAAGGTAATAATTGTGATGATACGGCGGGTTCGATAACTCATTTAAATATTATTCTTGCCTAGGTGCTTAGACGGTGAGATTAAAACCATGGTAAATCCTAAGGCGATTAGCACCGGAACCATTATGTAAGCACGAGATATTCCAAAGTTATCGCCCAGAATCCCCAGCAACAGTGGAGAACAAGCGATTGCAATTCCAGCTGCAATCGAACTTTTTCCCATTGCTAAATCAGGTCGACCTTCACTGAAGGCAACCATGCGAAGAGTAAATAGCGGAAACTGCACGGAAATCCCAAGACCAACAAAGAAGAGCGTTAACAATGAAAACGCCAATATGTGTGATGACCAGAAGAATCCGAAGGCCACAAATTGCAAGGCCAGCGCAATCTTTAACTGTTCATCGGCGTGAAAACGTTTCATTAAGCGGCCGCCATACCAGCGTCCAGTACCGACACCGGTTCCGAATGCAATAACGGCTAGTGTGGAGATTGCAGAACTAGCATCTGTTCGGTTGCTGATCAGAGAGGCTGACCAGAAGGATGTTGCAAACTCTGCGCTAATTGAGATGAAGAAACCAGTAAATGAAATCCAAAATCCGCGAGATAACTTGCCACGTTGTGGTCCGGATTCATCTGGAATATGTGAGTCTGGCTGATATTTGCGACCAAAGATAAACATGCCAAGAATAAACGGAATTGTTATTAGCAGACCCACACGCCATTGATCGCGAACAATATTTGCAGTTGTCCCAATTATAAAGTTGCCCGTAATAAATCCAGCAATAGCGATGGCATTTATCTGTGCAACTGCAGTATGAGATCGCTCAGCAAAGGCATGTGATCCAGCGGTATTTACATTATTAATAACTACAGAAATTCCAAACCCAGCGATTAACGTAGCTAGCAAAGTTAGTTCGACTGGGGGAGAGAATACGAAAAATACAATGCCGATAGAGAAGACAATTAAGCCGATCCAGGTTGAGTTAGAGCGGCCAAAACGGTGAACCATTTTTGAGTTAAGCCAGCCTGCGAAAATTGCTGCAACACCCATTGCGGTTCCATGCAATCCGGCGACCCCAAGTGATGTTCCTTGATCTTCCTGTAATAGCGCTTGCGATGGACCAAAGCCACCAGTAAAGAAGTTAACTGTCGCTACTTGCAAAGCAAGCAGCCAGAACTGCCCGTTACGTTGAAATGTTTTTGGCATCAGATTAATTAAAGGGCTGCTACTACATATTCGATGGATGCAGTTAGTGCATCGATATCACTTGGGTCGATTGCTGGGAACATGCCAATTCGTAACTGGTTCTTGCCTAGCTTGCGATATGAGTCGGTATCAACGATTCCATTTGCGCGAAGCGTGGCAGCGACAACGTTTGCATCTATTGCCTCATCAAAATTGATGGTGCCAACTACTTTCGAGCGCATCGCAGGGTCAGTAACAAATGGGGTTGTATATGACGTCTTCTCAGCCCATGAATAAAGGCGTGATGATGAATCTGCGCTTCTGCCTGCGGCAAATTTAAGTCCACCGTTTGTATTCATCCACTCGATTTGATCGGCCAGCAACATCAAAGTCATCAGCGCAGGAGTGTTGTAAGTCTGATCCAAGCGAGAGTTTTCAATTGCGATGCCCAGATCAAAGAAAGCTGGGACCCAGCGCCCACTGGCTTTAATTTTTTCTGCGCGCGCAATTGCTGCGGGGCTCATTAGCGCCAACCACAACCCACCATCTGATGCGAAAGATTTCTGTGGTGCAAAGTAATAGGTATCAAACTCTTTTGCATCAACTTCTAATCCGCCGGCAGCGCTAGTTGCATCAACTAAAACAAGTGCGCCATCTGTTCCGGCTGGGCGCTTGATTGGCATAGCAACGCCAGTTGAAGTTTCGTTGTGTGTTAGTGCGTAAACATCAACACCTGTTTCAGCAACGGCAACTGGGTGAGAACCGGGTTCTGACTTGATAACAGTTGGATCGCCAAGAAAGGGCGCTTCTTTTGCCGCTGCAGCAAACTTTGATGAGAATTCTCCGAAGACTAAGTGTTGAGATTTGTTTTCAATCAAGCCAAATGTTGCAATATCCCAAAACGCAGTTGACCCACCATTGCCAAGTACAACTTCATATCCTTCTGGAAGAGAAAAGAGTGAGCCAAGGCCTTCGCGCACGCGGTGAACAACGTTTTTTACCGGCTTCTGGCGATGTGATGTTCCGAGAATCGAAGAACCAGAAGCTGCCAAAGCAGCGAGTGCTTCGGGGCGAATCTTTGATGGACCACAACCGAAACGGCCATCACGTGGTTTTAGATTTTCTGGGATCTTGATATCAGCGCTCATGGGCTAAGACTAAGGGTAGTAGCGAGTGATCTCCCACTTGCTCGCGCTGTTATCCCGCTCATAGCGCAAGCGATCATGTAAACGCGAATAGCGGCCTTGCCAAAATTCAATACTGATTGGTGTTACGCGATAGCCACCCCAATGTTGTGGCATCGGAACGACCGAACCCTCCGGCCATTTCTGTGATGCGCCGGCAAAGCGTTGTTCTAATTCTTCGCGCGATGACAGCGGCGCAGATTGCGCACTGGCCCAGGCACCGATCTGGCTCGACCAAGGGCGAGTAGCAAAATATTCAGCAGATTCGGATTCGCTAATTTTTTCAGCTAACCCACTAATTGCAACTTGTCTTTCCATGGCAAACCAAGGAAATAAAAGTGTTACCTGCGGATTTAATTCAATGGCTTGTGCCTTGCGTGATGAATAATTCGTGAAGAATGTAAATCCACCCTCTGAAATATCTTTCAATAAAACGGTACGCGTTGAAATTTGTTCGCCGGCGTCGAGAGTAGATAAGACCATGGCGTTGGCTTCGACGATAAATGAATTTTCGTGCGCTTGCTTTAACCAATCGGCGAAGGCTAGAAATGGATCACTGGGCAAAGCATCGAGCCCTGCTTCACCGTAGGAACGTCGCATGGCGCGGATTGCTTCGCGGTCGAGTTCGCTCATAGATGTATCGAACCTCACTTTCACGTCCACGTCATCTTCTGACATGTGTGGTCGTCAGCACCCCCTCGGTTAGTGCAGAATTGGACTATGTCAGATGATTTCAAACCCGGCCTGGAAGGCGTTATCGCCTTCGAATCACAAATTGCAGAACCAGATAAAGAAGGCAGCGCACTTCGTTATCGCGGCGTTGATATCGATGACCTTGTTGGTCGCGTTACCTTCGGAAACGTATGGGGATTGCTAGTTGATGATCTATTTAATCCAGGTCTTCCAAATGCCGAACCATTCCCACTACCTGTTCACTCGGGTGATGTGCGCGTGGATATCCAATCTGCAATTGCGATGTTGGCACCGGCTTGGGGTTTCAAACCACTACTTGATATTTCAGATGAAGAAGCGCGCAGCAACTTAGCTCGTACATCTGTAATGGTTCTTTCATATTTAGCACAGGCCGCACGCGGAACATGGCAACCGATGGTTCCACAATCAGAAGTTGATAAGGCACACACTGTTGTTGAGCGCATGATGATCCGTTGGCGCGGAGAACCAGATCCACTTCATGTTCGCGCAATCGATGCTTACTTTGTATCTGCTGCAGAGCACGGAATGAACGCATCTACATTTACTGGTCGTGTTATTGCATCAACTGGTGCCGATGTTTGCGCAGCAATCTCTGGTGCAATCGGTGCTATGTCAGGTCCACTTCATGGTGGAGCGCCTTCACGCGTCTTGCACATGATTGAAGAAGTTGAAAAAACTGGCGATGCAACCGCTTACGTAAAGGGATTGCTTGATCGCAAAGAACGATTGATGGGCTTTGGACACCGCGTCTATCGCGCCGAAGATCCACGTGCGCGTACCTTGCGTCGCACAGCTAAAGAACTAAATGCTCCACGTTATGCAGTAGCCGAAGCACTAGAACAAGCAGCACTAAAGGAACTTCGCGAGCGTCAACCAGATCGTGTTCTTGAGACGAACGTTGAATTCTGGGCAGCGATCATCTTGGATTTTGCGCAAGTTCCAGCACCGCTGTTTACATCAATGTTTACAGCAGCGCGTACCGCGGGCTGGTCAGCACACATTCTTGAGCAAAAGCGCACTGGACGATTGATCCGTCCTTCTGCGCGCTACGTTGGCAAAGGCCCACGTAAGCCTGAAGATGTCGACGGCTGGGATGACTCAGTCGGCATGCTGCACGGCTAATTTAAATATCTCTTATTTAACTCCTTAGTGCGAGAATAATTCCATGTCTTCACCGCGCCGCAACATTGTTTGGTTTCGTCGCGACCTTCGAATAGGTGACCACCCAGCGCTAAATGCTGCAATTGAATCCAGTGACGAAATAGTTCCAGTCTTTATTCTTGATAAATCACAAATTGCCGAAGCCGGTGAAAAGTTGTTGGCTTACATGGGCCAATCCTTAAGAGCGCTCGATGAATCTCTTGGAAATACCTTACATATTATTGAAGGCGACCAGGTTGAAGTTCTTAATGATTTAATCAAAATGTATTCCGTGAGCGAAGTTCATATCTCTGATGAATATGAAAGATATGGCGCAGCACGCGATGCTCGAGTAGAAGCTGCAGGAATTAAATTAATCAGAACGGGCAGCCCATATGCAGTCGCACCTGGTCGTGTGTTAAAACCGAGTGATTCAACTCCATACCGCGTTTACACACCTTTTTATCGTGCGTGGTGCATACATGGTTGGCGCGCTCCTGCAAAAACTCCTAAAGATATTAAGTCACCAGTACCCCCAGAGAAATACCGTGCCTTTCCTGATTTTCCAATGCCACAAGGTGTGGAAGTTATAAAGGCAGGCGAAGCGGCAGCGCTAGCGCGCTTCAAAGAGTTTTCTAAGAGCGCAATAGATAGTTATGACGAGAACAGAAATTTTGCAGGAATCGATGGAACATCAAAGATGAGTACCTATTTAAAATTTGGAGAAATTCATCCTCGCACGCTGCTAGCCAATCTAGGTGATAGCAAAGCGCACGACACCTTCCGGAAAGAGATTGCTTGGCGCGAGTTTTATGCCGATGTACTTTTTAATAATCCAAATACCGATTTCGATTATTACGCGCCACGTTTTAAAGAGATGCGATATGACTCACCTGGCAAAAAATTTCAGGCGTGGAAAGAAGGCAAAACAGGTTACCCATTTGTCGATGCCGCTATGCGTCAATTAGTTCTCGAGGGCTGGATGCATAACCGAACCCGAATGGTTGTGGCCTCGTTCTTAGTTAAAGACCTGCACTTGGAATGGCAGTTGGGTGAGCGATTCTTCGCACAACATTTAGTGGATTATGACGTTGCCTCAAATGCTCACGGTTGGCAATGGACGGCTGGCTGTGGAACAGATGCCTCCCCGTATTACCGAGTCTTTAATCCAATTGAACAAGGAAAGCGCTTTGATGAAAACGGTGATTACATCCGAAAGTATGTTCCTGAGTTAGCGCACTTATCTGCAGCAGAGATTCATGAGCCTTGGTTGTATCTAGATGGGTATTCAAAAGGTTATGTGGAACGAAGTGTGGATCACGCGACCGAACGCTTGGAATCTTTGGCACGATTGCAAGAAATTAAGGAAGATAAACCTGAGCTTCCGCGTTAAATTTCTTCGCTTCATACATAGACATATCCGCTCGTTGCAGTAAATCACCTGCGCCATCGTTTCGTACGTGGCCAATGCTCACACTGATCGAAATCGTATTTCCATCTAAGACAAACGGATAACTCAATGTGGCCTTTAACGCACTTGCCAACTCCAAAGTGGCATCTTCATTTCCTGAAACTAGAATTCCAAATTCATCCCCACCTAGGCGTGCCAAGATTGCTCCGCTAGGAAGTGAACGACTAAATCTTTGTGCGACCTGTCTAAGTATCCGATCTCCCATTTCATGCCCATAGCGATCATTGACCGGTTTAAATCCATCTAAATCCAAAAGAAGTAACGCGCCTTCCACCTCATCAAATGTTGAGAGTTCTGCAATCAACCTACGGCGGTTGGGTAGCCCAGTTAACTCATCAGTGCGAGCTAATATCTTTTCTTCTCCTAAATTATTGGCGTGACGGATGACCAAAGTCATTCGAATAAAGGCTAGAAATAGCGTTGTTATTGTCGGAATTACCACATACCTCGGAAAGTAATCAGGCCTGATTGCGATTGCCGAAAGCAGCGCTGGACTAATAAAGATTGAAACTGCGATTAGCGCGGGATGAATTTTGGCATCGCGCTGAATTGAACTTGGGGAATACCAAAATGAAAGTGTGATGAAAACAATTCCGATGACCCATCCCAAATCGCTGATTTGTCCAAATTGGTAGCCACCGTTTATTTCTAGGAAAAGAAAGTAAAAATCTGTAATGGCAAAAGTTATAGCTCCAGTTATCAATAAAACTAGCCTAAATGTGAGTTCTGAGATAACAGCACTTGCCAAGACAATTACGACAAGTGCGATATCGCAGACCGTGTAAAAGACTGAAAAGAAAGTCCCAATTCCAGAATCCTGCAATAGCGTTGCCAGGACTAGGGCCGCAATTATTGAGCAGAGCCCTAATCCAAATATGGCTGCATCTAGTAATTCGATTAACTTTAACTTCTTTCCTTTGGCAATTGCGCGCGGAATAGCGATAAATGCAAAGGGGTAGAAGAGTGAGTAGCCAATGTTAGAAACTAATTGCACAGGGCCGGCAAAGTTAAAGAATTGGCTAACACTTGAAGTGATTGATCCGATTCCCCAAGATGCAATGGCGAGTGAAAGAAAGGCAACCGCTAGTGGATCATTTTGCAGTGGCGCATGAAAGAGTGAAGTAATCGCCAGCAGTATGACTAAATTGTAAAGAATTAAATCAGCGCCAATAGTTGGCGTAGGCTCAAATAATTTTATGAGTACATTAATGATGAGAAGGGCAGGAGCGAACCATTTAACAAGTTGATGAAACTGCACCTATACAAGTTATGGCAGTTAAATGCCTTGCATAAATAGGGGAAGCCTAGGTTGCTTTAGAAGCCTTTGCTGCAGATCAGTTTTGCCATTCCAAGAGTTGTTTCAACATCTACCTTGGAATTGTCATACTGGCCTTGCGCCTGAGCTTTTGCTCTTTCACTACGCTCGCCTTGCTTTCCAACAGTGGCGTACGCCTTTATCGCTGCTTCATAACTGCGAACTGCAGATGAGTACTTATCAATCGTCGCCTTGTTCTTGATCAAGTTTGGAGTGTCAGCCTTCAAAGCAGTAAGAGCTGTATTGATTGTTGCAATCTTTGCCTGATATTCAGGGATTAACTTGTTGGCTTTTTCAACTTCAGCCTGTTGCTTAACAATATCTTCATCAAGTTTTGCAATTGTTGCCTCAGTAGCAGCCTTGATCTTCGGCAAGTTAGCTAGCGCCGTTGTATAAGTGGACGCGGTCTTCAGGCAATCTAGTGAGAGCCAAGTCAGCTTCGAGTTCTTAACAAGTGGATTTTTTGCACATTTGTATGAGGAACCACTTACCTTGGTGGTTGCCCCGGCCTTTGAGCAGGCAACACCATTGCTAACTTTCGTTGCTGCGTTGGCTGGTGCTACGGTAAGTGAAGCGGCGACAAGTGTTGCTGCGCCTGCTACGAGAAGAACCTTGCGAAACATGAAGACCTCCATAGATTATGGGCAAATCTTACCGATGGTCGGGGTTTAACTGACGGAAGTTAGCAGTGAAAATCGTGTGAATTAACGTTGTTTAACTCGTAGATTCATTCCTAAGCGGCGCACAATCGAGCGGGGAAGCAAAGAAATGATTCCAACCAAGGTTTTGTATTGCCACCCTGGGATGGATACGGGTTTGCCGGCGACGGCATCTTTCCAGGCTTTAGCGACCAGAACATCAGAATTAAGCCACATAAAATTCGGCAAGCCAGCCATCTTCATACGACCTCGTTGATGAAATTCGGTTCGCGTGAATCCGGGACAAAGTGCCGAGACTTTAATGTTTGTAGCGGAAAGTTCGGTGCTTAATGATTCAGAAAGCACTGTTAAATAAGCCTTGGATGCGCTGTATGCACCGCCTGCGATAAAACTGGCAACTGATGAAACATTTATTACGACACCAGAATTACGTTCTTTCATCGCCGGCAGCACAACATGCATTAACCGCATCGGCGTTCGGACTAAAACCTTTAAAACCTCTTCTTCTTTTGCCAAATCACTCATTGTAAAAGCTTTATTGATTCCAAAACCCGCGTTATTAATAAGGACTTCTATTTCATTTGTACGAATGTAATCTTCTACTTTGGCACATCCCGCCTCAGTCGCTAGATCTGCGACGATAACAACAGATTCTGCACCGAAGTTTTCTTTAAGTCCGGCGGCGCGCTCGTGCAGCCTCGCTTCATCACGAGCAACGAGAACCAAGTTAAAACCCTTAGCGGCAAGTAAACGGGTGAAACTCTCGCCGATGCCAGCAGTTGCTCCAGTGACTAACGCCCATTTTTTCATTTACTTAAAATCTCAATTTCGATTCCAGCACTTGATTCCTCACGAATATGCCAACTAGTTCCATACTCTTGAAGTAAATCTAGAAAAGGCTGAGCATCAAACCATTCTGGCCCGTTGACACCTTCTGGCTTCCATGTTCCCTTATGAAGTAACTCCATCGCGATCACTGGGTTAATTGCGGTTTGCCAGACAACAGCCTGATCTCCGTAACTTGCCATTGACCACTGGTTATCTACAACGTTGTAGATGTAGCAGGCATATGGTTTACCGTTTTTATCTAACCCTTTAACTAATGTGCCGGCGCAAGTTTTTCCGCGCATGCGCTCACCGAGAGTTGCTGGATCCGGAAGCGAAGCCGCAAGTAGATCACGTGGTGAAACTGGATGGCCTTGAACTTCAACAGTCTCTTTGCGATCCATGCCAAGCATATGGATTGTCTTTAGAGTGGTGATGAATTGTGCACCGAGACCATATTTAAAGTTAACTTTCTTGGCATCGACTTTCTGGGGGATCAGAACAACTTCTTCATGTTCAACATTCACACACTCAACCGGGCCGATACCTTCAGGAAAGTCAAACACCTGTAGTTCACTAAATGGTTCGGTTGTAAACCAACCGCGTCCATCTTCCCAAACTAATGGCGGATTCAAACACTCTTCTATAGTTGTCCAGATTGAAAAAGATGGCGCAAAGTCAGCTCCTTCTACTACCAAGTTAGAACCATCAAGCACAGTTATTTCATCAATTCGTGAAAAGAGATGATCTGATGCATATTTAGCAAAGACATCACTCATGCCGGGCTCAATTCCCATTCCAACAAGCGCGTGTATTCCTCGTTCACACCAGTTCCAGTCACGTGCAAATTGTTCATCGCCTAGCTTCACGCCAGTTTCAGAATTTGGATAATGCGGATGCGGTCGTGATAAAGACATTGCCATGTCCATGTAATTTCTATTTTCAATTTCGCAAGCGAGGAAGATTGGCATAACAAAGCGCGGATCTACAGCGTTTATAACAATATCTGGATTGGCCTTTCGAATTAGGGCACGAATATCTTCTAACTCTGCGGCGTTGACCTCCGCGGCAGAAAATCGCGGATCCTTGACTCTTGCTACCGCGTCCTCAGCGCGCGACAGGTTGCGATCTGCAATAACCATTGAAGAAATAAATGGTCGACGCGATGCGATATTTGCGATTGCCCTGCCAACTCCGCCTGCGCCGATAACGAGCGCTTTCATGGGTGGCCTTTCATTCTTTTGTACACACGCTTCGTTGTTGAGCGTGTTAGCCCAAGGTTAGTCATAGAGATAACCTTTGCCAAGCGAAATAACTTTACGCAGGTCCCCGTAGCTCAGTGGATAGAGCAACCGCCTCCTAAGCGGTAGGTCGCAGGTTCAACTCCCGCCGGGGACACCAAGAGAAAAATAAAATTAATGCGTAATAGTAAATCGACGAAGTGGTTTTGGGGCCCACCAGTTATTTTCGCCGAATAAACGCATCAATGCCGGAACTAACAAGGCACGAATTAGCGTTGCATCAAGGAGCACGGCAAAAGCAACTCCGAATCCCATCATTTTGATTGATGTGACACCGCTAATCATGAATGCTGCAAAGACAACCGCTAACAGCAGGGCAGCTGCAGTGATTATGCGGGCCGAACGTTGCAGTCCAACAGCAACAGATTCAACATTGCTCTTGCCAGCCATATGTTCTTCGCGAATTCGCGATAATAAGAAGAGTTCGTAGTCCATGGAAAGTCCGAAGACAACAACGGCAATCAAAATGACAACTCCCGTATCCAAGGCACCGGTTACCGTGAAGTCACCTACCAACCACTTCAGATTTCCATCGATGAAAACCCAAGTAACTGCGCCAAGAGTGGCTACAAGTGAAAGTCCATTTAGCAACACAGCCTTAATTGGCAGAATTATTGAGCCGGTAAAAATAAAGATCAGGATCATTACCCAGAAGGCGATCCAACCAAGAGCGAAAGGAAGTGTGCGCGCAATTCCATTTTGTGAATCAGTAAAGTCAGCTGCAACCCCACCAATCAAAGTGCCTATGGGGCTGGGGATATTCCGAATATCCTCAATGATTTTTTCAGCGGCAAGCGTGCGAGATGCCTTGGAAGGAATTACTTGAATTCGCAAGTCACTGCCGTAAGTTTCTGTGGGTGCTATCCGAGCTATCCCATCTACTTTTGAAACCTGCGCAAGGTAAGCACTTACTTGATCTTCGCGGCTGACTCCATTTGGAATGACAATTTCAATCGGGCTTCCTTCAAAGCTATCAAATCTTTCAATTATCTTTGCAGCAGCAATAGCGGCTGGATTGCTCTCTGGCAGAACTCTGGAATCAACTTGCGCAAAAGAAATATTTACAATTGGCGCAGATAAAACACCGAGAACAAGCAATGAACCGATTACTACAGGGACTGGGCGACGCATAACGTACCGGGCGGTGTGAGCCCAACGACCATCTTCCTTCGGAGTAATTCCTGCTTTGCGAACTACACCTTTATCAATTTTATGTCCTAGTAACGCCATGAGGGCAGGAAGTGGAATTAGCGCACCCAACACCGCAAGTGAAATTACGCTAACACCGGCATAACCAAAAGATTTTAAGAAATCAAGGGGGAAGAATATAAGTGCACTTAAAGTTACGAGAACGGTGAGCCCAGAATAGAAGACCGTCTTGCCTGCAGAATTTACAGTTGCAACAACAGAATCTTCGACGCTCTTTCCGGCATGCAATTCTTCGCGAAAGCGGTTAACCATCAAAAGTGCATAATCAATTCCAAGCCCTAAGCCAAGCCCGGTTATCAAGTTAAGGGCGAAAATACTGACATTGGTAAAGAGCGTAAATATATAAATAAGTAGGAAAGCACCCAATATTGCACTTACGCCAACAACCAATGGCATTGCTGATGCAACGAGTGCTCCAAAGACAAAAGCCAACAATAAGAAGGTAAGTGGGATCGCAATTGATTCGGCGAGCAACAAATCTTTCTCGATTTTATGGTTGATCGCGTTCATGACTACGCCTCCACCAGAGGCGTACACCGTTAGCGCACCATTTTTACCATCAAACTCTTCTTGTATTTGTGCGCCAATAGAGCCGTATCGATTAGTGGTGGTGTAGGCAAAGAGAAATGCGGCCTTGCCATCAGTTGATTTCATAGTTGGTGCGCCGCCAGCTGACCAGAATGAAAGAGTTTTCGAAACGCCAGGCACTTGTGCAATTCTTTTTTCGAGCGCGATGGCAGCCTGCGAGATTTCCGGATCATCAACTGGTTTGTTACCTGTATCAACAACCAGAACTGCAACCGGTTCGACCACGCCAAATTTCTCGGTTAGATAAGTGGCAGCCTTTGCAGACTCGCTGGATAGATCTGAGTACCCACCTGAATCAAGTTTTCCAAATGAGAGTGAGCCAACTCCGCCTGCAGTCAAAATAACGAGCGCATAGACAATCAATACCGACTTACTACGTCTAACTATAAAGTGACCTAGGCGCTCGAACATAAGAATAATCATGTAGGATTATCCCTAGGTAGGCAAATACAAAGTGCATATTGAGGGGGTGAAACGCGTCATGTCACAACTGTTCCCAGCGACAACCGAAGATGAACGCGACCCACGTGAAGATCAGAACGAAGAAAATCGTCGCGAAGCAGAAATTAAAAGCGATAAGCCACCGCACCACGAAGATTAAATTTAGTTAATCACTTTTTGCAGGAGCCGCAGGCTTTGCAGCAGAATCTGTTTTATAAAAACCAGATCCTTTAAACACAACGCCAACAGCCGAATAAACTTTGCGAACTTCACCCTTACATTCCGGGCAAGTAGTTAGCGGCTCATCAGAGAAGCTCTGAAAAGCCTCGAAGGCGTGCTCACAAGCAGAACATTGGTATTGATATGTTGGCATTGCGCTCACTCCTTTCCTAAATCACATCCCTGGGGGCTAGTAGTTAAGTCTAAGGAAGTGAGACCATAGTGGCGAATTGAGGAAAGGTTGGGTTTAACTTTGAAGCGGATCGCTGCACTTGTAGGAGCAATTGGCCTCACCTTCTTCATCGCCTCACCTGCTTTGGCCAATTCGTTAGTTGCAACTTCACCAATTGCAGGTGCGACTCTGAAAGTGGCGCCAAGTGCCGTAACTATCACAGTTGAAATTACGCCAATGGATATGGGAAATGAAATAACCGTTACTGATCCCGCAGGACGTCGCGTTGATGATGGAACTCTTACCGTGGCCGGCAACGACATTATTATTGGAATGAAACCAATTACCGAATCAGGTGTTTACAAAGTTTCATACAACATTATCTCCGAGATGGATGTGCCGCTAGAAGGCTCGTTTATTTTCAACTTTTCGACCCCGACTATTTCTGTTCCTCAAGAAGTTGTCCCGAGCACTCCAACCAAAGTTGAAGGCAGTGACTTTGCAACAAACTTATTTGTTATTGGGCTCTTGGTCACATCGCTCATTGTTCTAATCGCCCTGGCACTTTATGCTCGAAAGATATTTAACGAGCGATGACTTTTCTGGCGGCAGATATAAATTCTGCAGGCCCACTGATTACTTCATTAACCACAGTGGGTAAATTTATTTCCTTGGCAGCGGGATTTACCACAATTGGCCTTTTATTGGCCATGGGGTTTTTTCTTCTGGATAACGCAGGCAAGTTATCTAGCGCCGCTTTGGTGTTAAGAAGTTATGCGGTAGCTACCTCAACGCTTTGGGCGATAGGTCAAGGGCTCAATATTTTGACAACATTGGCAAATATTTTGGGAACCAATTTGGTTGGCGCACTTGATCCCACATCTCTTCGCTCTTTTATTTCTCAGATCGCATTGGGCAAATACATGTTTATTCAATTGTGTTTAGCCTTATTGGTTAGTGTGATCGTGCTGCGGGCTAAAACCGTTGCGACCGCAAACGCACTGCTGCTCATTTCAATAGTTGCGATGGTCGCCCCAGTATTTGAGAGTCATTCCGCATCAAGTGGTTCGCACTCGTTGGCTATTGGCTCTTTGGTTGTGCACGTCGTCGCACTTTCATTCTGGGTCGGTGGATTAATTGCGATTACCGTTCTTTCGGCCGGGGATCGCGCCACAGCCTTGCCCCGCTTTAGCGCACTGGCACTTTGGTCTGTAATTGCAGTTGTAGCCAGTGGATCAGCAAATGCTTGGGCTCGCCTTAATTTCCAAGACGCATGGAGCTCTAACTATGCACGTCTGGTGATTTTAAAAGTTGTACTTGCGGCGATATTAATTTATTTTGGATATTTAAACCGGAAACACTTATCAGGAAAATGGCAGATAAATTTAACTGCACTTAGCCGATTGCTATTTGCCGAACTAACCATAATGTTGCTTGCGGTTTTGGCGGGGTCACGTTTATCTTCCATGCAACCTCCTTCTCGCTCCGAAAATGATGTTCTGTATGCAGGGTTAGCAATTGCGGGAGTGAGTACTCCCGAAGCTCCAAATATTTGGCGCCTTATTTCTTTATATGATCCAGATGCGCTGATGATCGCCGTACTTATTACAGCGGTTGCCCTCTATATAAGAGGTGTTGTTCTTTTGACTCGCAGAGGCGACAAGTGGCCGGTCGGTCGCACCGTGGCATTTGCACTCGGAATTAGCGCGGTTGATTATGCGACCAGTGGTGGGCTTGGAGTCTATGCAAAGTTTTCATTTGAGTATCACATGATTGCGCATATGGTTTTAGGAATGATCGCTCCCATTGGAATTGTCTTAGGAGCACCAATAACTCTGGCGCTGCGCACTTTGCCGCAAGGGCGTAATGAAGAAGAACGTGGTGTTCGCGGAACTTTAATCGCGCTGTTGCATTCCAAACCAGCGGGAATTTTCACCAACCCAGTTGTTATTTTGGCACTTTTTGATGGCTCACTCTTTGCTTTATATATGACTCCGTTATTTGGAAATATGATGCAGTCACACCTCGGACATTTAGCAATGACCGTGCATTTCTTATTGGCAGGAATTCTCTTCTTCCACGTCATTATCGGTATCGATCCCAACCCAAGGAAAGTTCCGCATATCGTGCGAATTGTTATTCTCTTTGCGGCGATGAGTATTCATGCCTTCTTTGCGGTCGCACTCATTTCCAGTTCTACCGTGATCGATCAAGGATATTTCGCATCGCTGCAGACCCCTTGGAATCTAGATCTTCTCGCCGATCAGCGTGCAGGTGGATCAATCGCCTGGGCGATGGGGGAGCTACCAATTTTGTTGGCGCTTGTGGCAACCTTCATACAGTGGATGCGTGATGACAAACGTGAAACCAAACGCATCGATCGTAACGAAGCGCGAATGGCTGCGATGGGTGAACCAGATGAACTTGCTCAATACAATACATACTTGAATTCACTTGCGATGCGAGATACGGAAAGAGAGAAATGAGTACCAACGATCTTTATGCACTCCCATCGGAGTACAACGAACTGCGCGAAAGCGTTAAGGCGTTAGCTGCAAAAGAAATCGCACCGCATGCCGCTGCTGTTGATGAAGATCATCGCTTTCCTCAAGAAGCTGCCGATGCTTTATTGAAAGCTGGTTTAAGTGCCGCTCACGTTCCAACAGAATTTGGTGGCGAAGGCGCCGATGCGTTGGCCGTAGTAATCATTATCGAAGAAGTCGCACGAGTATGCGCATCGTCTTCTTTAATTCCAGCAGTTAATAAACTTGGCTCTCTTCCACTGATGCTTGGGGGAAATAAAGAGCAGAAGGAACGCTGGTTACCTCAACTAGCCAAAGGAAAAGGTTTTTCTTACTGCCTTTCCGAATCAGAAGCGGGCTCCGACGCTGCAGCACTTAAAACCAAAGCAGAACGCAAAGGCGATAACTGGGTTATAAACGGAAGCAAGAAGTGGATCTCAAACGCCGGAGTTTCTGAGTTTTATACCGTTATTGCGCAAACAGATCCGTCTAAAGGATCTAAAGGAATAGTCGCGTTCATTATTGAGAAATCCGATCCTGGAGTTTCGTTTGGCTCACTTGAGAAGAAGATGGGTTTTCGCGGATCCCCTACGCGCGAAGTTTATTTTGACAACGTAACCATCGGTGATGACCGTCGCATCGGTGAAGTTGGTAAAGGCTTAGCAATAGCAATGGATACTTTAGATCACACCCGAATCACGATTGCGGCGCAAGCTTTGGGTATCGCACAAGGTGCACTCGATGTAGCAAGTAAATATTCACATGAACGCAAGCAGTTTGGGAAAGAAATATTTGACTTTCAGGCAATCCAATTTATGTTGGCTGATATGGCTATGAATATCGAAGCCGCGCGCCAGTTAACTTATGCTGCTGCCGCTCGCAGCGAGCGTGGCGATAAAGACCTTAAGTTTTTCTCGGCAGCAAGTAAGACATTTGCTAGCGATGTAGCGATGAAAGTAACCCAGGATGCTGTTCAGATACTTGGCGGATATGGATATGTATCTGACTATCCAGTTGAGCGCATGATGCGCGATGCTAAGTTAACCCAAATTTATGAAGGCACAAATCAAATACAGCGGATCGTGATGGCCCGTAATTTACCTAATAATTAATTTAGTTTTTAAAGCGCAACAACAAATCAGGAGTCGCTGCAGCGTTTAGCGGGATATCAAATTCTTCACGAGGCAGATCTTCACTGGATATTTCATCAGGATGTATTAAGCCGATGCTCCATACATTCATTGCGGCTAAAGCGCGATCGTAGAATCCGCCGCCTTGTCCCAGCCGATAACCAGATCGATCAATTCGCAGCGCTGGAACAACTACTAATTCGATAACTGATTTATCAGAAATAGCAGAGCCAACTGGTTCAAATATTTTTTTGGAGAACTTACTTGGTGCTAAATCTTTGCCTTCGCCATTCCATTTAACCCATTGCAATTCATCGCCGCTGATTCGGGGCAAATACAATGTTTTTCCACTCTTTAGCAGCGCTGCATTTAATTCCTTGGTACTGGGTTCATCCGCATAAGAAATGTAGCTAGCAATATTTGAAACCTTGGCAAACTCAGTTGATGTCGCCAAGTAAGAAAAAGAGTGATCTAGATATCTTTCGTGACGTTCGAAGCGATATCGATTACGGAGTTCAGTTTTCTCACTCGCTGTGCTCACGTATATCCCCAATATTTGGATGCTAAAGAAGTATTGTTGCCGATTATGACAGACCGCACACGCGTAGATGAGTTTCTCTCCTCTCTTATTGCTATCTGTCGACCGCTAGAACCCTTTGATATGGCCTTACTTGATGCGCACGGTGCCACTCTTGCTGAAGATGTTTACGCAGGGGATCGGTTAGTTTTAAAGGCCGGTTCACGTATTCGATCTACTCAAATTGGTTTAGCAGCATCAATTGGTCGCGATCATTTGCCGACTCGTCCGCACCCACGCGTTGTTGTTCTATCCGCTGGCCCAGATCTAGTTGAACCCGGCAACGAGTTAAAAGACGGCGAAGAGTACGAAACCAATTCTTGGTTATTAACAACTGCCGTGCGTGAAGTTGGAGCAGTTGCCTATCGCGTTCATACGATCCCAGATGATGAAGGGCAATTGCAGGCGGTAATAGAAGATCAACTAGTACGCGCTGATCTAATAATCATTAGCGGTGAACGGAACGATGATTCATTTGACCTTATTACTCGAACTCTTGCAGCGATGGGTGAGATCACAACCGTAGACATTGCAATCGAATCAAGTGGTCGCCACAACTACGGCGTTATTGGTCCAGATAAAACTCCAGTCGTAACTTTGCCTGGCGATCCGGTCGCGGCATACATATCTTTTGAATTATTTATCCGCCCAATGATTCGCACCATGTTGGGTGCTGCCACAATTCATAGGCCTTCGATTAAGGCGAAATTAGAAAAAGCAATTACATCATCCGGCGGATATCGCTCCTATCTTCGCGCAGTGCTCTCTGAAGATGGTAAATCTGTTTTACCATTACTTGCGCAGGGTTCTAGCGCACAAGATGAACAGGCAACGCTTTCCGATGCCAACGCATTTATTGCAATTCCCGAAGGCGATGTAAATATCGCAGCCGGCAGCGATGTCACTGTTGTGGTGCTTGAGCGCCGCTACATTTAAAGATTTGTTAAGGTTGCGAAATATGTCACAGCACTGGCCGGTAACACTTAGAAGTGAAGATCTAATTCTCAGGCCACTTCGTATGCGAGATCGCAAACGTTGGATTAGGGTCCGTGCTGAAAATAAAGATTGGCTTAACTCTTGGGAGGCGACTTTGCCACAAGTTCCAGGTGAAGAAAGTTCGCAGAAACTTCCATCTTTCTATGAAATGGTGTCCTGGCATCGCCGCGAAGGAAGACAGGGTCGCTCCTATTCAATGGCCATATGGCATAAAAATTCGCAAGGTTCGAATTTAATTGGCCAGATCACCATGGGTGGAGTTATGTATGGCGCAATGCGCGGTGCGCACATCGGATATTGGATTGATAAGGCATATGCCAATCGCGGATATACGACACAAGCAGTCCTTGCTATAACCAATTTCGGATTTGAATCCCTTAAATTGCACAGGATTGAAATAAATATCCGCCCTGAAAATGAACCTTCTATAAGGGTGGCTCAGAAAGCTGGCTATTTATTCGAAGGCTTGCGCCCGCGTTATTTACATATCGATGGAAATTGGCGCGACCACCACTGTTATGTGAAAGAAAATTCTCGGGTTATTTAGCCCCTTAAATCCACGCTTGGCTAGGGGTGCTCCTCTAATCTTGGTTCATCATGGCTTCAGGAATTATCTATCTAGCAATCATCGGCATGTGGGCGGCTTACTTCCTCCCACGCTGGGTGCACGATAGAAATGAATTTTCTGGAAAGAGCGTAGAAAGATACAAAAGTGCTCTTCGTATAGTTGCTAGCAGTTCACCTGGCGGAAGTTCAGGAACCGGAGTTATTCATACCGACCTAGACCGCGAAGCAAAAATTGCGCAAATGTTGATGCGTCGCAGAATTATATTTTCTCTAATTACTATCTCATTTACTATGACGATTGTGGGTGCAATGATGCAAACTCTCGCGATTTCATTTATTGGAGTTCCTGTTCTTGGGTTTGTGCTTTATCTGGCGTACGTGCGCCACCAATCCAACTCAGAACGCAGGCAACGTCGTCGCGTTACACAACTGCAACGAAGTACCGCGGGTGTATCTTCCACAAACTTATCTGAAGTACTTGCACCGAAACAAAGCACTGAACATTGGATCCCACTTTCTGAACGCGAATTAACTCGTGTAACAATTTTGCCAAAGGGAACTGCAGCCGCTCGAGGTGAATGGCAACCAAATTCAGTTCCAGTACCTACTTATGTAAATGCACCAAAAGCAATAACACCAAAGCGCGTCCTAGATTTGACTACACCTGGTCAGTGGAGCGAAGAACAAGAGCGCATCGAACGTGAAGCACTGGCAGCGGCTGCTCCTTCACGCGATGAAATCTTTGATCAGCAACTAGCCGATGAAGCAGTTGCCCGCTTAAAGCAAACGCGCGCCGCTAACGAATAACCGTTAAATCCAACTCGGCAGCCACATTCGGGCTTGCCATGAGTCGTATGTAATTACGTCACCGGTAAAGAGTGGCAAGAAGTAAATAAAGTTTACAAATATTGCAAGACCAACCAAACCTACAATTACGTAGGTGTTTCGCTTATTCTCAAAGTGCAGTAACGCTACGTAAATACAGTAAATGATGGCCAATATTAAGAATGGTTGAAAAACTATCGCATAAAAACTAAATGTTGTTCGCTTTTGAAAAAAGAACCACGGTAGATAACCTGCTGCAATTCCTGAAACAATCACATTTAGAGGCGGTTCGTATCGTTTATGAACGAATGATTTAATCCAAAAACCAATTACAACGGCAATTGCAACCGTGCCTATCCACCAAAGAATTGGGGTACCGAGAGCCAGTACTTCCTGTGAACAGTTTTCAGCGCCGCAGTCCTTAGGTGTTTTGTAAAAGAAAGAAGTTGGCCTACCCATTATTAGCCAACTCCATGGATTGGCTTGATAAGCATGCTTATCAGTAAGGCCAGTATGAAAACCGAGCATCTGCGAGTGGTAGTGGAAAAATGAATTAATTAGATTGGCCGAATAATCTCGTGCCCAGCCACGATTGCTAACAAACCAACCAGTCCAGGAAGTTACATAAATTGAAATTGGAATTAGCGCATACTGCATGAAAGTCTTTATAGTCGGTCTGATTAGATCCTTACCGGTGTTGTGGGTAAATGTGCGATAAAGAGCAACAAAGCTAAAGAGTGCCAAATAGTAGAGTGCACTCCATTTTGTGGAGATTGCCAAGCCGAGTGCGATACCAGCCCACCAATGCCAGCGCATTAGAAATAGATAAGTTGCCAGCAATACAAAGAAAGATAAGAAAATATCTAGTAAAGCGGTGCGCGAATGCACCAGCGCTAATCCGTCTGCTGCCATCAAGAAACTGGCGGCAATTGTCAGAAAAGAGTTACGAAACAATCTTTGTGCAATCAGCGCGATCAAAACAATCATAAGCGTGCCAAGAATGGCACCGCTAAAACGCCAGCCAAATTCACTGTCCCCAAATACTTTTATGCCCATTGCAATCATCCACTTGCCAACAGGTGGATGAACTATAAATTCAGGGGCGCTGCCTGAGATTTCGACGCCATGAGCTAAGTAATCACGGGCTCCATCTACGTAATAAACTTCGTCGAAGACAAAACCTTTAGGTGTACCTAAGTTAAATAACCGCAAGGCCAGACCGATCAAAGCAATCGCGCCAACGTAGATGCGGGTTTTCACTGGCTTAGCGTACTGAGAGGATGTACCCGTGGCACTAACGATGGCGGCAACACCTCTAGGAAATCCTGGGGATGCAAGTCCGCGCCTAAAAGATGCGATCGCTGCGGCAGAAATTATTGCAGCCGAAGATTCACGTCGTTTCCATCGATTGTGCTCTGATATCGGCGTTACATTTACGGGAAAAGTTATTTCTTTCTTCGAAGGCAACGAAACTGAACGCAGTCAAGAGATTCTGCAATATTTGCATGAAGGTAAGAGCGTATTGGTTGTATCGGACGCGGGAATGCCAACAATTAGTGATCCAGGTTTTAGATTGGCGCGCGATGCGATGGCGCAGAATCTAGAAGTAAAAGTGATTCCCGGACCGAGTGCGCCCGTGATGGCAGTTGCGCTTTCGGGTCTAGCAACGGATCGTTTTTCATTCGAAGGTTTTACTCCGCGCGCACTTGGTGCCAGACAAGCAGCGTTCGAAGCGCTGCGATTTGAAGAGCGCACCATGGTCTTTTTTGAAGCACCACATCGCTTAGTCGAATCATTGCAAGATTCGGTATCGGTATTCGGTAACGATCGACGCGGTGCAATTTGTCGTGAGATGACTAAAACTTATGAAGAAACAATTCGAGGTTCATTGTCCGAACTCTTAACTTGGGCAAAAAGCAAAGAAGTTCTTGGAGAAATCACACTTGTAATAGCGGGTGCAGAAGCCGGAACTGCAGAAAAATCTGCTGATCAAATGGTTGCCCGTGTCCGCGAATTTGAAGCCGCTGGTATGGATCGCAAAAGCGCTATTTCAACGGTGGCAGATGAATTCGACCTGCCGAAGCGGATCGTTTATGCAGCCGTTGTTGATGCCAATAAGATGAGCAAATGAAGTCCTTTTACCTAACAACGCCTATTTACTATGTAAATGATGCGCCGCATATTGGCCATGCATATACAACAGTTGCTGGCGATGTATTAACTCGTTGGCACCGCCAGCGCGGAGAATCTGTTTGGTTCTTAACTGGTACGGATGAACACGGTCAAAAGGTAATGCGCACAGCTGAGCAAAATAACGTTGCCCCGCAAGCCTGGGTAGATCGCCTGGTTCAAGAGGCCTGGAAACCAAATTGGCAAAGTTTAAATATCGCAAATGATGATTTCATTCGCACAACCGAGCCTCGACATACCGAACGTGTGCAAAAGTTCTTGCAATCACTTAAGGACTCTGGCCATATTTACGCAGGAAAGTATGAAGGACCATATTGTGTTGGCTGCGAAGAATTTAAGTTGCCCGGAGATTTACTTGATGTAGGTGGCGAAAAGCTCTGCCCAATTCACAGCAAGCCAATTGAACTCGTAAATGAAAATAACTGGTTCTTTAAGTTATCTGCCTTTGTCGAACCCCTGCTCCAGCACTACCGCGAAAATCCTGACGCTTGTCAGCCAGAGAGTGCGCGCAATGAAGTGGTCTCCTTCCTCGAAGGTGGAGTCACCGATCTTTCAATTTCACGTTCCACATTTGATTGGGGAATTCCGGTTCCGTGGGATACCGATCAAGTTGTTTATGTTTGGTTTGATGCACTCCTTAACTATGCAACTGCAGTTGGCTTAACTGATGAGCCAGATTCAGAAGGTGGAAAGAAATTTGCACAAACCTGGCCAGCCGATGTTCATCTTGTCGGAAAAGATATTCTGCGCTTTCACGCAGTGATTTGGCCCGCGATGTTGATGGCTGCCGGCCTTGCTGTACCTAAGAAAGTATTCGCACATGGCTGGTTATTGGTCGGTGGCGAAAAAATGAGTAAGAGCAAACTCACCGGAATCGCACCATCAGATATCACTGATCATTTTGGCGTGGATGCTTTCCGTTATTACTTCTTACGGGCAATCCCATTTGGCAGTGATGGATCTTTTTCTTGGGAAGATATGTCAGCGCGCTATACCTCTGAATTAGCAAATGATTTTGGAAACTTAGCCTCTCGTTTAGCTGCAATGATTGAAAAATATTGTGAAGGTAAAGTTCCAGCGGTTGCAGCGGGCGCTGAACTTGCTGAAGCACTCAACGCAACCGTTGCAAAGGCTGATACTGCAATGGTTGCGCTGGATTTCCAAGGTGGAATCAATGCGGTTATGGATTTTTGCAAGAAAGTAAATGGCTATGTCACCGAGAAAGAGCCATGGATTCTGGCGAAAGATCCTGCAAATAAGGCAGAGCTAGATGAAGTTTTATATAACACCGCCGAATCACTTCGCGCACTTGCCGTTCTATTGCATCCAGTAATGCCCTCAACCACAGAAATTCTTTGGGAAAGTTTGGGTGCAAACACTTCAATTGGAACATTAGATGCGCAAACAATTTCTAACGTTGCTAAGTGGGGCCAGCTGCCGCAAGGAACTGTGGTTACAAAGACGCCAGTTCTCTTCCCACGGCTCGAGATTAAAGAGTAATTTTCAATGGCAGATCGCCACAATCGCGATATAGATCGCCAAATGGCGCCTGCGCCTAAACCTCTTCCAGTTGCGACAGTTGATGCGCACGCGCATTTAGAAATTGTGACTGATGCCGCACCTGATTCAGATGCAGTGAAACAGATTTTAGATGATGCAAAAACAGCTGGCGTAGATCGAGTCGTACAAGTTGGATATTCCGCCGAACAATCAAAATGGTGCGTTGCCGCGGCAGAACATTTTGATGATCGCGTCTTAGCCGCCGTTGCACTGCATCCCAATGAAGCGCCAGTAGTTGAGGATTTAGAGGCTGATTTAAAGATCATTGAAACTTTGGCCGCGCACCCTCGGGTGCGAGCGATTGGTGAAACTGGACTTGATTATTTTCGAACCCCACCTGAACTACGCAAACGCCAACAAGATTCATTTAAATGGCATATTGAACTAGCGAAGAAGACCAAGAAGGCTTTAGTAATTCACGATCGCGATTCACACGATGATGTTTTATCAATCTTGCTCGAAGTTGGCGCACCAGAAAAGACTGTCTTTCATTGCTTCTCAGGTGATGTTGAGATGGCCAAAATCTGTATTGATCGCGGCTACATTCTCTCCTTCGCCGGAACCTTAACTTTCAAGAACGCGCCCGCACTTCGCGATGCGGTAAAACTAGTTCCGTACGATCAGTTATTAGTTGAAACGGATTCACCTTTCTTAGCGCCGATGCCTAACCGTGGCGCTTTAAATACACCAGCTCAGATCGCCAATATCGTCCGGGCGATGGCCGAAGAACGTAACGAAAGTGTTGCCACTTTGGCGCAAGCGTTATCGGATAACGCAGAGCGCATCTTTGGTTCATTCGCTGCAGGTTCAACGCTATGACTTTGCTTGGTGCGGCAGAAATACGGGCACTGGCAGAAAAATTAGATCTCAAACCTTCTAAATCTCTAGGGCAGAATTTTGTAATCGATGCCAATGTCTGTCGCAAAATTGTGCGCACCGCAGGAGTAACTGCAACTGATATTGCGCTAGAAATTGGTCCAGGTCTTGGTTCGCTGACTTTAGCTTTAATGGAGGAGGCAGCCAGCGTTGTTGCCGTTGAGATCGATACCCGTTTAGCAAATCAACTGCCAATAACTGTCCAAGCAC
>Ga0209298_10000113_pt1 | contig 46475 bp, 54 predicted proteins | sample S_140806_EF_Meta_FD_187325 | JGI IMG/M metagenome (GOLD analysis project Ga0209298, IMG submission 187325) | Freshwater microbial communities from Lake Simoncouche, Canada to study carbon cycling - S_140806_EF_MetaG (SPAdes) (version 2) | ecosystem: Environmental > Aquatic > Freshwater > Lake ... | reverse complement strand
AAATATAAAAATTATCTGCTTCTTTCCAAAATTCAATATCATCGATTACTTTATTACCAGTTCCATTTAACCAGTCGTATCTAGATACGCTTTTGCCTTTAGAAGAATATAATGTTCTTGAAGAATTGTAGTAAAGATTATCAATATTTGATATTTTTGTTTCTTCTTTAGTCTTGTGCTTTCTATTAACAATTAAATTATAATCTAAATAATCAATTTTAAATTTATTTAAAACCTCTTCTGGAAGAAATGATAATAAAACATAATTAATAGAATTACTCTTTAATAATTTAACAAAATTTACGCTATTATCTTCTTCAAGAATATAGATTAATTGATTGATATTTTGTTTGTATTTTTCAATTATATCTTTTTTAATAGGCTTATTAGTAAAAATTATGCTTTTTCTTTGTGATAAAATTGACTCTAAAGCTTGTTCATTAAAAGAATAATCTAGTCTAATGATTGGGTTTTCAACTGGTATGGAGCTAAGATCCATGGGTTGATCTGGTATAATTTCAAAACTTTTAACATTAAAATCTTGACCAATAAATACTGTTTCTGGCATTTTAGGAAATTCAATATTCAATAATTTTAATACGCCTTCTGCAATTTCTTCTGGTTTAATAGTGTCAATAGATTTAGGGGTTTCTACTTGTGAATAGGATGGTTTTTTATTTCCAATTCTTTCATATCCTTTTAGTAGAATATGCTTATCTTTGCTTCCAAAATGTGGGCCAGCGACACTAGGATTACTAATGCTATATAATGAAACAATAGGAAGATCGAAGCTTGAAGCTAAATGTACACAAAAACTATCTGCGCCAAAATGTAATTTAGAATTTTGAACAATATAAGCTAATTGATTTATATTAGTTTGTCCTAATAAATTAACTACTCCACCTAATTGTTTTTCATCTTTTGTTCCTACTTGGACTATGCAAATATTAGCTTTTGATAAAAACGGTTGTAGTAAATTAATAACCTCTTGCCAATATGAATAATTTCTAGAATCATAAGGAGTTTGGCTTTGAATTGTTATATATTCTTGTTGAGGAAGTGGAAAATATTTTGTATATATAAATGGTTTATCTATTTTTGATCCTGTATTTGTTGCGTATGTGTCCAAGAGTCTCATTTATTTATGATATATCAAGTTAATTGAAATTCTACTTTATCTAAACCATTGTGAAGATAATTTAAATTTCTTTGAGTGCAAGTATATGGCAAATAAGCAATATCAAAATATCCATCATGTTGATTATTGCCTTCTAACCAAATTAGATTATCCATGATTGGATTATATTCAATCCATCTATGAACATATGGATTGCCTTCTAGAATCTCTTTGTACTGTGGTTTTGTAGCAACATATAAACTATAATCTGGATATCTATTCTTAATAGATTTAAATAACGACGTACTAAGGAAGATGTCTCCAGCGCTTTCTGGCATAACATAAATTACTCTGCCTTTATCATTTTTATCTAAATGATCTTCGAATTTTACTTGTTTGTCTTCTCCGCTTTCTTTTAAAGCTACATTTCTGAAATAATTTTCTAGATCTTGTCTTTTTGCACCTTTAGCCAATTCGCCCATCCAGTATTGATAGCCAGAATCATTTTTGTCAATATTCTTCATTTTTAGAATATTATGATACATTGATAATATCCAATCGCCATCATCTAGAATATTGGGTATTTGAAAATATGGATCCTTCTTATCTTGAGAGTTCTCTAGTACTTTGGTCCAATCGGCTAGTTGTTGATTATCTATAAATTCTTCTATAGATTTTCCTACGTTTTGGATGCCGAAATTTTTAATGGTCCATTCTCTAGCTTTTTTACCCATTTCAAGTCTTTTGTGTTGTGGCATTTTGTATACAATGCTTAATTGTTTAGCTATTGATTCTGGATAAGTAGAAGCTTTAATAAATTCCGTGCCATGCTCTCTATATTCATTCCATTCCAATGGGAGAGAATTAGCTTCTACTTCACACATTTCTTCTCCACAACTATAATTCGTAACAAGGGTAATAAGTTCAGTTAATTTTGCCTCTTGAATTGGAATTTCTTGTCCACCACTTGTAAATGGATGACAATAAACATCCATAAAATTATAAACTTGATTCAATTGATCTTCTGTAACTCCAAGCGATACATTTGTTGTGGTTTGGCTTTTTTGCGCATTACAAAATTTACAATTAGTATCTGGCCCAGTAAATGGTTTAATTTCATATTCTCCACAGTTTTTACAAACATATGTGGTTAATATTTCGTTATGGTTTACTCCAAATTCACCAGCAAGCTTATGAATATTCCATCCTTCTCCCCAATGAGTATGCAAAAGAAGATATGTATTCTTAATTTCTGGATTATTTTTTTTCCATAAAGCGTAGCCTTGTAATAAATTTGGAACGCTTTTTCTTAATTGATTTCTAAAAACAAATCCAATTACAAATGCATCTTGTGGAATGTTATGTTTTTTTCTAAGTTGATTTCTGTCAAAATCCGATAAACGATAAAATTCTTGATCTTCGAGTGAGCCATGCATGGTCTTAACATGGCTATATCCAAGTTTATGCAAAGCTTTTGTAGCAAAATTACTCCAAATCCAGTAGTTTTTAATCTTTGGAGCATTAGTCACAGCAGATTGAAGAATAGGAAGTGAATCTAAAGTGGTCCAAATTACTGATGCAATTTTATTAAACCAAGGCTTTTCTATAGCAAAATCAACTCCCCAAATGTCTTGAACACCAATATAAACATCTGGTTTTTCGTCATTAATAACTTTATCTAAAAGATGTGCTCCGTAACTAGCCATTCTAGCTAAATTAGGGTCTCTATTTAATTGATCAAGTTCTTGTTGGGTATTAGGTAAAGAGCCTACGGTTTTCCAAGGAGTTTTCTTGAATTCTGGATGATCATAAGTCATTCCGCATGAATAATGAACTAAATCATATTTATTTGTAGAGTATAAATATTTAAGTAAGGTTTTAGCATTTCTCCCAAAGCCAGTTTTGGCTAGAGAGAAATCTGTTTGTATTAAAACTTTCTTTTTTCGTTCCATTACCAAAGTTCGCTATCTTCTTGATTACCTTCGCCAACTTCTTTAGTTTCTTTTGTGGAATTTTTTGCTTTTTTTATAGCTTCGATTCGTTGAGCTTCAAAAACAGAATTTAAAGAATAAGTCAAAAATTCTTTTAATAGTCTTGCTTCATTAAAATAAAAACCAATCAAATATGATTGTTTATTTTCAACATTTTGCTTGTCCTCTTTGTTTACGCTATATGAAAACCCAACTTGTTTTTCATCCCTAATATAAGGAGCTAGCTTAATTTTTGTAATTTGTTTCTCTGAAGTATGATACGCGGAAAATTCTGTATTTCTTTCTAAAGAATCAAGTAGTCCAGCTGCCTCTGTTAGTGAAAATTTAACCTTAACACTTTTATTAGGATTATTTTGATTTTCAGAGAAAGAGCCGATCTTTTTAGCGTCATTCCAAGAACTCTGCTTTATTAGTGATCCCCATACTGAATTATCTTTTGAGTTTACGCTGAAACTACAAGCTGTGCCTGTATTCTTACTGTTTGGTTTATAGAATGATATCATATTACTTAATATTACTATCTATATTTAGAAATGTCAATTATTTTTATCTGTCTTTTTTAAATCATTTAATTTCATATAAATTTGATGATCTTGAATAGCTATTAAGTCTCCAAATATACAATCGTCCCTCTTTGAACCTTTTGCAATAACAATATTTCCTTCTTCAAAAGCTTTATTATTTAATAATTTATTATTTTCAATATTATCATTAAATATTAGTACGCTAATTGAGCTGGTTTCATCTGATATTTTTAGTCTTACATATCTAGTTTTCTTTTCATTTTTAGATACGCCAGTATATACTTCTTCTATTTGACCAACAAATGCAACTTTACTATTAACTGGTTCATCTATAATATCACTAACATATTTAAGGTTTTCTCTTTTTTCTGCGAAGATGTCTCTTAAATTTTTGTTATATGTATATCCCAACAGTTTCTTTTCATAATACCAATTAGCAAAGCTTTCACTTTTACTATTCTGATTATAGATTTCAAGATATGGCGCATATTTTGCTTTAATAGTATTTAATCTATTATCTTTAATTACTAAATGGTTCTTTTCATCAGTAAATTTATTGAGATGCTTGATAATTTTAATTAAATCATAATCAAACTTATCTGCGAATAAAATTGAATACTTTTTCTCTTTAGCTGTTAAAATATTCCATAATTGAGCTTCTAGTACAATTTTACTTCTAGATTGATTAAAACCACTCAATGCTCCAGCTTGAATCAAGGATGATAATACTCCAATATTAAGATCGGCCTCCTCTGCTGCTTGGAAAATTTCAAACTTATTAGAATACTTATTTCTGAAGCTGTTTAGCTTTTCGATAGATTTATCACTAATTCCCTTGATAGATAATAAGCCAAATCTAATATCTTTATCTTCTATTGAAAAATCCATTTCTGATTTGATAATGTGTGGAGGAAGGAGTTTGATATCGAATTCATGCATTTCTTTTTGAATCTTAGAAATTTCACCAATTGGATCTGGTTCGTTTCTGCTCATTTTTAATAAAGATAAAAAGAATTGTTGAGGATGATTGAATTTCAAATAAATTGTAACTGCTGCTAAAGCTGCATAAGCCAACGAGTGACTTTTATTAAATGAATAATTTGCTGAATCTTCAAGGATCTTCCACAGAATCTCTCCTACTTCTTTGGGTATTTTATTCTCTTTAATCTTTGATTCAATCTTCTTTTTCCAAGCTTTAATTTCTTCGGTTTTCTTTTTACCAACTATTCTTCTTAAGATTTCTGCTTCATCCAAAGTGAATCCAATCTTATTAGCCATCTTCATCAATTGCTCTTGATACAATGCTACTCCGCCAGTTTGTTTTAGAATATCATCAAAGAATGGATGAATACTTTCTGATTGTTGATAATTTGTATGGGCAGCGTACTTATCTACGAATTGTAATGCTCCAGGTCTTGCTAGAGCTAATACCCCACTAAGTTCTTCTAGATTCTTTGGTTTTACTTTTTGACAAACTCTAAAGTTAGTTTCTGCTTCGATTTGAAAGAGTCCATGAGGAGATTTTAGGTCTTGTAGATTTCTATAAATAGATTCATGATTCAAGTCAATGTCTTCGACTTTAATACCAATATTTTTACAAACATCATCTACAACTGAAACGCTTCTTAAGCCCAAGATATCAAGTTTAATATTAAATAGACTAACCCAATTCATATCAAAACTTGAAACTGGCTCTTTATCAGAAGAGAATTCTGTTGGGCATACTGTTTCTAAATCATAGTAAGAAAGAAGAACTCCAGACGGGTGAACTCCTTTATTTTTGATAAGATCTCTTAGCTTTAAGGCGATTTGAAATGTTTCTTTATTTTCATCACACCAATCTTTAAATTTTTCTACTTCTTCATATGCAGTATTAATATCTTTAACTTGACCATAAACTTTCGGAATCAACGATGAAATATTTGTCATTTCTTCTTCTGTCTTTTCTCCAACGATTTTGCCACATTCCTTGATTAAGAGTTTTCCACTCAAAGTATTAAGAGTTAAGATTTTACTAGTTTTACCTTTAAATTTAGATTCTAAATATTGTAATACTTTTTGACGATTATAATAACAAATATCCAAATCAACGTCACACATTAAACTACCGTCAAGATATGTTATTCCATCAATAACCTGCTTTTTAGCTCGAATCTTGGATATAAATCTTTCGAAATAAAGGTCATATTTAACTGGATCAATTCTAGTTACGCCGATTAGATAAAGAATAAGTGAGCCAGCTGCTGAACCTCTACCTAATCCAACTGGTATGTTACTTGTCTTACAAAAATTAATAACATCCCATACTAGTAAAATATAATCCGTAAATCCTAATTCTTTTAATGTTTCTAGTTCATGTTTTGCTCTATCAATATATTTGTTATAATCTTTATTGTTTTTTTCTATTTTTAAGTCCTTAAAACCATTTAAGGCTAATGCTCTGAGAAAATCATAATTAGAAACATCTTCGCTAATATTAAGATGTCTTTTTAAGGATGCATCAATATTAAATTCTGGAAGTCTTACTCCATGTAATCCAAGATCAGTAGTAGTAAATTTACTATATAAAGCTTCGTCTTTTAGGATATTATTCATCGTCTTGATCTTCTTTATCAATGTTATCTATTTCTTTATTAAAGGCATCTAATCCAGTTGCTAATATTTTCATAGATGCTTTATCCTTTAAACTAAAGAATACGTCTGCTTTACCTTGTTTCTTACCTTTTTGCACAGTAATAAGTAAATACTCTATTCCGCCATCTTCTAATTTTTGAATTATGTCATAAATGTCGTCTAGTGATGCCATGTTATACCTCTAATTGCCATTTCAATTTATTCCATACTTTTAAATTCAAATCAAGATCATTAATAGCATCATGAAGTTTTTCGTAATCATGCTCTATTCCATTTTCTTTTCCTAGGAAAGTCAAAGAGCTCTTGACGTTCTTTTTTCTAGTATGAAGAATTTTATATTGATATTCAGTTAAGTTATCTTTTGAATTGTAAGGCATATCATATTTTATACCTCTTGCTATTGCATTTGTATCAATAAATTTATTTACAAGATGACTCCAATTACAACCCATATATTTATAATACTCTTTTATAAGATAAATATCAAATCCAAGGGTATTATGGCCAATAATATAATCTGCATTATCTAGCCAATCTTTAATAGTTGCAAATACTTCTTTTGGATCGTGTCCCTCTTTTTGAACTTTCTTATGATCATATCTTGTTATTCTAGCTGCGTCTTGACTGATTTTTAAGTCTGTTTGCCATTTTAAATAGAAATTTTTTTGATCTATTTTTTTATCTCCTTGGACTTTTAGCATAGCTATTTGCCATGGAATATTATGACAGAAATTAAGACAAAGGTTAAATGTCTCACAGTCAATAAAGACTAAAGTTTTTTTCTTATCGTATCTTAATAGATGTTCGTCCATATTAAATATATTTTGGATAGTAAGGTTTAAAATCTAAAAATTCATCAAAATCATAATCTCTCATTTTATGATGCCATGCTATGTGTTCTGCTTGATTCATCTCTATCCAAATTCCATCATCTTTTGTAAGATTATATATTTTATATTTTTGTAAATTTTTTAAGAAAGCAACAATGTAAACAGTTGTGTTAAGCTTATTACCTATGTCTACGATATTAGCTCTTTGAGCATCTCTTTCTTTGAATCTATGTAATATTTTATCAAAATATAAATCCTTTGGTATCGTTTCGCTATCTATTCTAGTTAATTCTAAAATTGAATCGAGGATTCTTTCTGAACCTAAGTAATGAAAATTTATTAAATCTGCATCCTGCGCCCAAAGTTTTTGATATGAATAAAGCATATCTTTGTAGTCTCTAGTTCTTTCTTCGTTACCCTCTATTTGACGACACTTCGAACCATAGGAATTAGTTTTTTTAGGTATTTCTAATGTTTTCATTTTTTATTTTTCCAGCTTTCAAAACAAAATTCATTACTACTCATATGCTCAAGATCTGGTTTATTCAGAACAGTTCTTTTATTGATACATCTAAAGGTTAAATATGTTTTAAAGTCTTTTCTATCAGTATAATAAATGCTTTTTGCATTAAAAATTTCTAGTTTATTCTTTTCTGCAAATGATAGCATTTTATCTTTAATAAGAAAATCAAAAGGTAGTTCGTTCTGTTCAATGAATACCACTGGTTTAGTAAAATCTATTTGAGGAACGCATATGCTATTTTTTAAAGTATTATTAAATATAAAAGAATCATAAAATGGAATACCCATAATTAGATCATCTGACCAGTTGTTCTCTATTGTTGTATAATCTAATCTAGGTTCATAATAAAAACCATCTTTTGCGCCAATACTAAATAGTTTAGTTAAAGATTCATAGCCTTTTTTATTTTTAAAGAAAAGTATAAGTTTTGAGTTTTTAACTCTTGATTCTTCAGTTTTATCAACAATCGACTCTGTAACTGAAATTCTTAATCCATAATTCAATTTAATATTATTGTTCTTGCAATTTGTATAAGCTTCAAGAAATGAAGACATGTTATCCTCTACTAGAAATATCTCTTTTAATTTATTTTGTTTAGCTATTTGAATAATAGAGTCTGGATATTCATCTCTTTCAGACTTATCCTCTAGGGTAAGAATAGATCTTCCTAAAGAATAATGAGATTTAAATAAAGGTATCATTTTTACCAATATAACAGAAGTTTATAAAAATATCAATCTAAAAATTCGTCTTTTGAGTCATCAAGAAACTCATTTTTATCAGAACTAGTTTGAAATTTTGGACATCCTTCATATGTTCGAGTTTCTACTTTAAATCCTTCTATATCTTTAAAATTATCTTCTAGACTAGTTTCTATAACTTCGCCTTTATCATTTACTTTTACATAATATTTATATGGATCTTTATAGGGGCATTTCCATCCACCAACTTGACACATCCATTTATTCTTAACACTATCTATTGCAAAGTTTGATCTAGCGGATTCTTCGTCAAACTTATTAACATAATGATTAATATGCTCAAGATAATGCTCGAACCCCTTAATTTGATTATCATCAAATACTAACTCTTGAATTGGCTGTTTAGGAAACCTAAGAAACAAGAACTTTACTATTGGTTTTAATTTTGGCCATAATTTTTTACTCGCTAGACTATACATCATAGCTTGAATATTAGCTTCAAGGTCGTCACCCCTAAACTTGTATTTGGAGCTTTTATAGTCGATTATATGCATTTCTTTTTTGATTTTAATAGGCTTGTCTATAAAACCACGAATATGATATTTTGGTTCATCGTTTTGAATATTAAAATCATACTCTGGCTTAACTATTTTTCCACCTTCTCCAAAGAAGTCGTTTTTAAGACCAACTAAAATCATATCATTTAATAGTTTATAATTACTTTCGTCTAGTTTGACTTTCACGGATAATTTTTTAACTAGTCTATTTACTCCTTCATCTCCATCGATAGCATTCTTTTTTATTATTCTTTTATAATTTTTAAGATGTCTTTTATTTAAAAGCAATTCAAAAATTGTATGACAAATTGTTCCTCTTAATGCTCCATCATTTTGACTTTGAGGAACTTTAGTATGATAGTTATTCCAGTATACCCAAGAACAAGTCTCAAGAGTTTTAATTCTAGAAGCTGATAATACTTTTAAAGATTGTTTTTCCATTGAACTATTTCTTCTTTTGTCATTTCGCCAAAATCTTTTTTAGGTGGTAGAGCTATTTTTAGTTGACTTTTATCAAAGTATCTACTTAATCTGCTTTGAGTTTTTTCTGCTGCAATATTTCCAGCATTATTTTTATTGGAATCATTATTTAAACTGATATAAATCTTTTTTGGATCAAGTTTTAAACAGTAATTTAAAATCGCTAAACTTAAACTAGTTCCAAATGTAACAAGAACGTTCTGAACTCCAGCTTGCCATAAACTCAACATATCTCCAATACTTTCGACCAAGATTATTTCTTTTTGCTGTTGTATGATTTGTGAATTAATAAATAATGGATAAACAAACTCTGTTTTTTCACCAATATGTTTCCACTTTATCTTAGATAAATTGGTAACGTCTCTTCCAGAAAATCCTATAATATTATTCTTAGCGTTAAAAATAGGAAATACATATCTGTTTTTCATCTTTCCCATTTTTGCAACTCCACCTTTAAAAATTTTTAAGATTTCAGTATCAACCCCTCTTTTTACCCAATAACTTTGATCGTCTTCTAATCTAGAAAGAATTTCTATGTCAAATTTTTTAGAAGATTTTATCAATGGTTTTTGTGGTTCTGTTGGGTTTTTAAATGCAAAGTTTTTATTTTTAAGCCATTCTTGGGCTTCGTTTGGGTTTTCTAATTTAAGTGTTAATTTAACTAATGAATTTATATCTCCACTCATGTTCTGTTTGAAATCTACCCATTTACCAGTATCTTTATAGATTCTTAATACAGAGTCATTGTCGCTATCCCTATATAAAGGTTTAGCTCTAAACTCTTTCCCGCAATCTTTTAATTGGTAACCAAGATCTGTTAAGATTTGATATACATTTAACTCTTCCATTCTAAAGCCTCACTTATTGTAGGAAATTCTTTAATGAAAATCTTTTTACATTTTTCCGCAATTAATCTATGTTCTTTTTGAGTATTTTGCTTGGTTCTTAACTCGATATAATGAATCCAACTTCTTAATGAACCCTTCATATACATTGTAGTTTGAGTTGTTAAAGGTAATATCATTCTTGCTACTTCTTTCGCAATCCCATTTTCAATCATTGTATCATAACAATGTTGAGAAAGCGATAGAGACTCTATTAGAACTTCATTAACTTTATCGTATGCATCGGTATTTGTTTTCATAAGAATTTCGCCTACTTGTCTATTCTTATCTCCTTGCAATCTGAGTTCGATATCTTCAAACTCATTTGCAACACTATATCTTTGACTAAATTCTTGAAAACTAAATGATCTATGCCTAAGAATTTGAGCCGCAATTCCTCTACTAGTTTTAATTTCAACACACATATCAACAAGCTCAAATGGACTCCAATGCTTGTGTTTAATTAAAAATTTTAATAGCTTTGGAGCAGTTTCGATATTCATCTGATTAGATGGATTACTAACTCTAGCGCAAAATGCCACCAAGTCTTCTGGATTTTTAATTCCTTTAATTTCTGGTTTTGTAATTGATACTAAATCTACATTCATAATAGTTCTCCATCATTTGCATTTGCATCGTTGAGTTCGTATTGTTCTCTTTGATGCTCTGCTACATCTGCGAGTGATCCTCTTTCTTCGATATTGAAGTTTTGAACATTATAGTTTAAATAGTTTTGTGACCAGATTTCTTTGCCAGTACAATCTAGCCTTCTAACTAAATCTTGATGACCAGCTGCATCTTTTCCTTGGAATCTAGTTTTAGTAGGGATTAGCTTGTGAGTTCCAAAGGCTTGACCATCGAGAGTAATCTCATCTAAAGTTTTTCTTCTAAAGATTGCTACGAATGATGCAAACCATTGTAATCGATCTGAAAGTGAAATTACAGAACTATCATCCACGACTTCTGAACCTTTTCTATTAAAACTTTCGCCAGTTCTATTTAATTGCATAGCTGTAATAATTGGACAATGAATTTCTTCTGAGATTCTTTTTAGTTTATCAATCTTATCTCCAATTGCTTGATGCTCTGCCCAATTTTGACCTACTTTTTCTCCAGTTAGTTTAATATAATCATAAGCAATCATAGCTTGATTTCCTCTTCCGACTTTAGAAAGATACCATCTGCGAATTATGGAACATACTTGGTCAATATTTTTATTTCCTACATGATAATGAAAGTATTCGTATTTTTTAACTTTATCCCAAGCTTCTCTTACTTTCTTTGTCATTTCTTCATTTTTGCGCCAATTACCAGTTTCAAGATACCAAACTGGAACACCACTCAAAGATGCAACCATTCTTAATTGAATATCTACAGTTTGCATTTCAGTATCAAGAATAAGAGTTTTAGTTTTATTCTTGGGATTAATAGAGGTTTTGAAACAGATGTCATTGACCCAAGTCGATTTACCGCCTCCAGGTCTACTAGCGATGGCATAGATATTACCATTTTTTAAACCACCATACATTCTGTTAAATTCAGAATATGGAGTTATTAATCCAGTATCTTCTTTGGGGCTATTACCAATTTCTTCGATAAGATCTTCGACCCCTTCAAAAATATTAATTGGCATATCATTTTCTGAATAAGATGAAATTTTTTTATTATAAATCTGATCTATTTTAGTAATAATAGAATCAAGAGATTCATCCGAGTTTTTTGTGACATATTCTTTAAGTTTATCTGCTGTTGAAGAAATCTCTCTTCTGACTCGTAGTTTAATAAGTTCTTTGCATGCTTCCATTGTGGCTTCTTGAGTTATTTGTGAGAAGCTTAAATTATCAATGTAATCAAAGATATTAATCTCGTCTTTAAATGAGATTCCAAGATTCTTAATTTTTTCCGCTAATAGTACTTTATCTACGTTTTCACCTTTATGTTTAATGTTCTTGAATATAGAATAAATAGTACAATGAACATCATTATAGAAGTCATTCTCTGTTAAAAATACATCAACATCTGCAAATAAATCTTGATGCTTTAATAGACCGCTTAATACGTGTCTTTCTACTTGTAAAGAATAAATCATCCTTTATATATGATACCAAACTAGAAATTAAAAGTCAAGTTTTAATCTTCTTCTGAATCTTCGTTTTCGTTTTTTCTAGCTATTAAATCCGTAGTTGCCTCTAAATTAAGTTGATCTATGCTTTGTCCCCATGTATTTAAATAATATAAAAGAGCCATAGCGTTTATTTGATTATCAAATTTTGTATATACTTGGGGTTCACCTTTACTTGAAAAATTAAAAAGTATATATCCGCCGAAACTACATTCATCAATTTGTTTTAAAAGAGATGCTGGAAAATTGAATTTTTTCTTATTTGTCACCACAAAATTTTACACTTAAATAATTAATATTCCGCACTTTTCTTCTATATATTGTGGTGATAAATTTTTTAAATCATTTTCGTAGAGTTCTAGAAACTTAAATCCATTCATTTCTAACCATTTTTCTTTTTTAACGTCTCTTTTTATACTTTGAAGATATTTTAATCTAGAATTGTCGTGAAAGAACTTATTAAAGCTCTCATGTTGATCGCCTTGTATTTCAACTGCTATCTTTTTTGTTGCATTTAATAAATCTACTTTAAGCATGCTTCCATAAACTGGAAACTCTTCATAAACGATATGATTTTTCCAATAAGGATAGAAAAATTGCTTGAATTTAAATTGCAATTTGCTTCTAGATTTTGCATCCCAATCTATTTCGTAATTTGTTACATTCTTATTAACGAGCTTGCCGTTAATATTCAATAATCTCATGATGCAAGAGTATTAATGAATTTATTATAGAAATAGTCTACGATTGGTTTATTTTCTTCTAGATAAGATCTTAGATTGTCTATTCCTTGGTGTTGTTTCTTAAGCTCTAGATTTACTTTTTTAAGTTCATCAATGATTTCGTCAGAAAAAGTAACCCATGCTCCTTTTGCTGTTGCAAATTCCCAAGATAAGATTTGATCAATGATCTCGTATTCTCTCCAAACTGAAGAGCCGTCTTTGCGACCATATTTAATTGGATATTGAATCTTAGAGTTTGTAGATTCATTTGTAGATTTTTTAATCACAATCTTAACATTGTGTCCAATAATCTTGTTCTTAACTTGATCGTATTTTTCATTTGGTTTTTCAAGAATAAGATCCTTGTTAAACTTTGGTTCAAATTCAAGAATCCAATTAGCGAAATGCAGTAATGCATTTCCACCAGTTGCGGTAGTTTGACGAATATCCTTGTTTGCTGCATAAGGATCAAGCTTAATATCAGATCGAACTTGACTAATAAAGATCGCCATATGACCACGCTTGGAAAGTGCAAGAGAAATTCTCTTCATTAACATCGAAGAGATAACTGCTCCGCCAGCAACCTTTGTTGCTTCGGTCATGCTCTTTTGAGAATCGCCTTTTGTCATCAATCCGTCAACTGAATCAAGAATAAAGATATATCTTTTATTTTCATCATTTGATTGAATAAGATCTTTCATCAATTCGGAAACTGTTTCAAAAATATTACATTCAAATACAAAGCATGTTCCATCGACCCATTCTTTGGCATCGGTAACGAACTTAATGCCAGAACGATCTTTAATTTCCTTGCTCAATCTTCCTTCTGCTTTAAAAAGTAAAGCTCTAGAATTATCTACTGTTTTAAGAAAGTTATTTGTTACTTCGAGTGCTTCTGACGTTTTTCCTCCTTCATTCATCCCAATAAATCTATGCAAACCTGGACATAAACCACCGCCTGTAGCGATATCCAGGTTTAAACTACCAGTTGACACCTTGTAATATACTTCATCTTCAAAATTATAATGATCTTCTTTGTTTTCCTTTAAAAATGAAAGTAGTCTATCTGATGCGCTTGGGCCAGATGATTCGATGATTTCTTCTTTAGATTTTTTTGCCATATTATTATTATAATGTAAATTTTAAAAAATGCAAGTTTAAATAAACTCTTTAGCTCGTCTACCTTCTGCGTTTATATTATTTGGACCTAAACCATAAACTGTATAGTTTCTCAAGCATACTTGTGCTGAGGGGTCCCAATAATGCTCCTCTGTATCGTTTCTAAAAATATGCCATCCAAATTGTCTCCTAAAGAAAAAATCTGAAGTTCCACAATCATAATTTTCTGGATATTGCAAGCCTTGTTTTAGCCATTTGCTTTTAGCGTGAAAAATTTGTAAATATCCCCATCCCCAATCAAGACTTTTTATTTCTGGTTTGTAATTTGAATCTTTATTTATAAAGACTTTTTCGTAGTCCTGATAATCTTCTAATACGAATCTCCTAGCACTTATCATTTGATCGAATGGTCCGCTATTTTTTAATTCATTAAATATATTTAAATAATCGTCTGGCAGTATTGTATCTGCGTCTATTATGGTTATTAATTCTGGATTTTCCATTTTTGACATAGCATATGTGTAAGCTGCACCTCTATTGAATTTAGCTGGTTTATTTTGATAAGTATAAAATTTATCAGTTTTAATTAATTTAAATTTTGAATCACTACATATAGACTCTAGTTCTTTATCATTTCTTGTATCTGTGGCCACATGTATTTCATCAAAAAAATAATAATTATGTTTTTTAAAAATTTTTAAATAATCATTATAATTGATTGCAGAAGTAAGAGCTATATGTTTCATTTTATTTCCTTATAAAGTCTAGCAGTGTTTTTGGCTTTTTGCAAATCTTTTTATCATCTTCTACTTTATTTTCTTTTAATTCTATTTTAGGTATATTTAGATTTATGTTAAAACTCTCGTATTCTCTTAATAGGAAAGCCTTTCCTTCCGCTTTCAAGAACCAAGCTAACGATGGTGGAGGACTACCTAGCTCTTTAAGATTATCCCAAAACTCAAAAGATTTAAATTTCTTAATAAGTCTTTGAGCAATCTTGATTTCTCTTGGCCAATTTACATTTCCTTTGACGTACTTTTTAACTATTAATTGGCAAAGTTTATGATTTGAGATTTTCAATATCCCAGTTTACCATCTTTTCTATTAGTTTGTCAAATGAAATTTTAGGTTTCCAATTTAATTCTTGTCTAGCTTTATTAGAATCTCCAAGTAGAAGTTCTACTTCTGCTGGTCTATAGAATTTTGAATTAATTTGAAGCAATACTTTTTTATCTGTAGATAGATATACTTCATGTTCTTTTTCACCAATCCATTCGCCATTAATTCCAGCATATGCAAAAGCTTTTTCTGCAAATTCTCTGATTGTATGAGTTTCATTAGATGAGAAAATGTATTCTTTTGGTTCTCCAGAATAATTTGAATTATATTTATCTTGATTTAACATCATCCAAACGCCCTCTACGAAATCTTCTGCATCGCTCCAATCTCTTTTTGCTTCAATATTTCCTAATTCAAGCGGTTGAAAGTCTTCATTGTTTTTAATTGCATTATAAATACGAGCTACATTTTTACTAATCTTTCTCGTAACAAATTCTTCTCCTCTTCTTGTACCTTCATGATTAAATAGCCAACCTTGAATCGCATATATTCCATAGGATTCTCTATAAACTTTTACTAATTGTCTAGAAGCAGCTTTACTTGCTCCATAGGGACTTCTTGGTTTTAAAGGATGATTTTCATCTTGTGGAGAATATTCTACATTACCAAATTCTTCACTAGAGCCAGCTTGATATAATCTGCAAGATGGTTTATATAATCTAATTGCTTCAAGAATATCTAAAACAGCTGTTGAATTCGTATGCCAAGTTTGTTTAGAGAAATCCCAACTACTTGCGACAAAGCTTTGCGCAGCAAAATTAATAAAATAATCTGGTTGCAATTTTTCTACAGTTCTTGATATAGCGTGAGAATCAGTTAAATCAAAATTAATGAGATGAAATCTGTCAGATTTAATGTGTCTAATATTTTCATGATTATAAACGCTCAATCTTCTTACTCCACCAAATATAACATAATCAGTATTTTTAAGTAAAAAATCTACCATGTGACTTCCATCTTGACCAGTAACGCCAGTTACTACAATAGTTTTTCTATTATTTATGAGCTTACTTGCGTCTTCGATATTTAAAATATTAGAAGTATCTATCTTTTTACCATAATATGTCTCTTTAAAATTAGTGCTCATTGATATATGATAATGCAAAGTCCGTGCATATTCCAAAACATTTTTTAGGTATTTTATCTTTCGAATTTTTTAATACAATAATAGAATTACTTCCTGTATCTTTATTTGGATATGTCCATATATAATTTTTTGAAGTTAAAGTAAAGTCGTCATTTTGATGCCAAAAAGAATGTATTTTTTTATTTTTTATCATTAAATTTAATGCATCTAAATTTTTCGCATGACACCATAATTTTTTATTCTCTAAAAAAGATACATTTACAAGATACTGCGGTTTATCATGTCCGAGATACCAATTATTGTTTTTATACCAAACGTCTATTTCTACATCAAGTCCATGGTACAAAGCTACGTTGATTGCTGGGATGGAGTTTTCTGTAGATATATTTCTACCATTTAAATTTCCCCTATGAGAAATAATTTTCATTTTATTAAATTTTTTTCTTTAAATTTGTTTAAAACATTCGAGAATAATTTAGAATGATCTAAGTGACAATAATCAATAAAGTGTTCCATTTTTGTTAAACCATTCTCATCTATCAAATCATGTATTATACTTATATTTGGTATGGAGTTAATTAAGCTAACATATTTTAAATATGAATCCCATTCTTTGGATATTTTATTTCTATACAAGCAATCTCCATAAACTGGACTAGATGAATCATCGTTATGACCAGCTATAGTAGATGGATGACCACCCCAACTTATAACATTATAACCATTTTGTTTTAAAAATAAATGAGTTTTAAAAAATCTATCTATACATTCATTCACTATATCTTGAACATTTCTTTTTTGTTCTTCTGCTTGTTTTGGTAGATGCCATCTGCAATCTACTTCTCCAACCACAAGCAAAATGTGATCACTTGGCAAAATATTTATTTTATTTGATTGAATTAATTCAATTATCTTTTGTAGATGGTGTTCGTAAAAATTATAAGCAATAGTTGGGCCTAAAGAATAAGATGTAAAATATTCATTTTTAAATCTTCCTTCTGTATCTGCTGGATGTGAATTTGTAAAAAAATGAGCGTGACTATTTCCAATTGCGTAAATCATATCTTTAGATTGGTAATTATTCCTAATGGATAATGTTTTTTTGAATAAAATTCAGTATTTTCAAAGTATTCGTATATTTTAACGATTTCAGTATTAAAAAGGTCCTTAACTAGGTTATTAGATTTTTCTGTAAAAGTATGGGTATCATGAACGCATATTAAATACTTATCTGACATAAAGGGTCGCAAAGAAACTATATCTCTTTCAAATTCTTTATCTGATTTAGGACAATCTAAAAAGATAAAATCAAGATATTTATTTTTGTTTTTTATTAATTTTATTGAATCAATTGGACTCCATCCAACCTCTAAGTCAACACAATCAGATAAACCATAATGGTCTAGAATTTTTTTAGTATTATTAAATGCCTTACCGTTTAATTTAATATTTTCAATATCTTTTTCGTTGTATTCGAATATTTGTTCTTCAGAAGAGATAATACTTGAATTTAATTCTTCATAATAAGAATCTAAAGAAATTAGATGTCCTCTTGTTCTTTTAAATCCTTTAGCTAAAGCTAGAGTAGATATACCAATTCCAGTGGACAATTCAAATCCAAATTGTAAATTATGCTTTTCAATGGCTTCCTGCATGAAGTTATATTCAGCTTCGTTAATAGATATAGGAAGCCCTTTGTCTACAAGTTTTATGCCTATATGATTTCCATCTGCATGATTTATAATTTCTAGTTTATCTTGACAGATGTCATTAAGTTGTTTAACAACCTCTTCAAAATTTTGGTATTTGAATTTCATATATAGTTATTTATTATTTTCTAGAAAATAATTCAAATCTTCTGGAGTTCCAATTCCCCACATTTTATTGTTTTCGATTTTAAATATTTTTACTTTTTTACCATCTTGAATTGCTTCGTTGAATACTGGACAAACATAAAATTCATTATTGACTCTAATATTCTTGGAGATCATTTGTTCTGCGTATTTTACATAATCAGAACCTTTTCTCCAAAAATAAATTCCAACTGTTGCTAGATTGCTAATAGGTTTTTTCTCAGCTACTTCTGAAACAAATCCATTTTCATCTAATTTAGCAAAGCTCCATTTAGGATGAGTTGATTCAAATACAAGAATTCCAGCATCAATATTATCAGCCATCATAGAATACATAAATTCATTACTATCCCAATCTACATATTGATCTGAATTTGCAATAAGAAGTGGGTGGTCTGTATTTATGTACTCTTTAGCTAATAATGTTGTGCAAGCTGCACCTTCTGTTAATGCGTCTGTTAAAGCAATTTCACAATTTGGGCTAATTAAATTTAAAGTATCTTTTAAGTTATATTTTTCATAATGACTTTTTTGAGCGATGAATACGTGTTTGGCGTCCATACCAATAGAATCAATAACCACTTGAATCATTGGTTTTCCTCTTACATCTATAAGCGGCTTAGGGAATGTATATCCAGCCTTCTCAAATCTAGTTCCTGCGCCCGCCATTGGAATTAATACTTTCATTTTATCGTCTTTCCATTTAGTCTTCATTATTTTATTATTGTTAATTTTATTGATGTTATCTATTATTTTCTCTAGATTAATATCATTAGTATTTAATACTGGATGTAGGTTGCCACCAGATTTTAAGGCTGCTTTTCTTCCAACAATTGAATCTTCAACAATTAAACACTCATCTGGATCAACTCCAGCATCAATCATGCATCTTAGATATATTTCTGCTTTTGGTTTAGGGTTTTTAACGTCTTCATTAGAGTAATAATTATCAATATACTCGATAAAACCTTTTCTAAGTAATATGGTTTTTATGGTTTCTTTGATAGAATTTGAAGCAACATAGATTTTATATCCATTTTTTTTTAATTCTTTAAGTATGGATTTTATCCTTTGATCTTCTTCTACTGTTTCGTTAATTACTTCTATTGTGAATTTTTGTTTATTACTCCAAATTAAACTATGCTTGTCTGTTGGTAGGTTTTTATTTTTAGATAGTAATTCTAGTTTCTTCTTTGTTGGTAATCCATCATATGTCGATAAATGCTCTTCTTTATTTATTATAAAATCTTTTCCTACTAAAGTTATAGCTCTATTAAGAGCTTCGTAATGAATTTCTCTTGCATCAACTAACACCCCATCTAAATCAAAAATTATAAGTTTAATCATTTAAGTATTATGAAATTTTTTTGAATCATTTATTGATTTGAGTTTATCTAAATCATCACATAAATGAAATAGTGGATCTTTATGTCCCATTAATTTGACTATGGCATTGGGATTTATTGAAAAATTATATTTTGTCGTTACATTTTTTGACCATTCAACATCTTCGCCTTGCCCCCAAAAAAGATTTTCATTTAATGAGAACTCTTCCATGACTTGTTTTTTTGCAATCCAATAAGTTCCAGATATATACATTACTTTAGATAAGTGTTTAAAGCTATAAGGTACTAAATATTTTGGATATGATATACCAATTTCGGTAGCTGATTCTGCCCAAAGACACCAATCTCTAAATCTAGAGTTATCTGGATTTAAAATTTGGTTAGTACAAATTTTGAAATCATCTCCAAAATTTAAAAAACTTTTGTACCAATCCTTATCGAATATAATATAGTCGTGTAAATATACAATATTACTATATTTTGCATATTTTGTTATTAGATTCTTCTTTTTTGTAATCCACCAGTTATTGGGATTTTCTTCAAAAGAATAAATACTTATATTTTCACATTTATAATCCTCATCTCCTCCAATTATAATGATTTCATAATTAGGAATATTTAAATCTTTAATTGAATCAATAATTGAACTCAGGCTATTTAGAGCGTCCTTTTGGGGGGTGATTATTCCAAATGTAAAATTCATATTGCAAGCATTTTGTTATAATAATCTGCATAGCTCATTTTAATTTTATTGTTTAATGTAGCGTTATGCCATGGTGGATCCCATCTACAAAAATGAGATATTAAGTTATTATCGTTGTATTCATTCCAAAATGACCAATAATGATTGGGTATTTGTTTGGCTATGTCAATATATTGTAAATTTATAATTGGTTGATCTGTTCCAGTCTCTACATGTTTATTGATTTCTTGATATCTCTCAGTTAGGTAAAATAAATTTCTAACTGTATCGTCTTTTATAATAGAAGAATTATAAAGCATAATACCCGTATTAAAACCATTTCTATTTATATCTGTTTCTTTGCTTAAAAGATTATAGTCGTTTATGTTCGATTGGTCTATAGGACTCCACGTTGTAAAAAAATCTTTGATAGTATTTCTTTCAAAATCTACAAATAAATTATTATTTTCATCTAATAGATTAAATAAAATATCTAGTTTATCAAAAATCATTGTATCACAATCTAAATACAGAATCTTATCCCATGATTTAAAGTATGTTTCAAAAATGTGATATTTCAAGTGGTACGCTTTATCGTAACTTTTTTCACTTGGAGATGAAACTGGAAGAAATAATGCTTTATATTTTTCTAGAGCTGGTTTTATTTTATCTTCTTTAGTTTTATCGTAAATAATGCAAATATCAATTTGTGCGTGTTTGTCTCTGATATTATTGATATTATATTTAATATGATTCAAGTAATTTTCATCTGTTGCTAGCAGGATTAATTCTTTCATTTAATTACGCATGTTGTAGCTTCTTTGTACTGTAAATTAAAGTTGTAGTATTTTATTATTTGAAACAAAGAGCTTTCTGGATGAACCTCAAAAGGTACGGGTTGTAATTTTTCGGCTATTTCTACTGCGTTATTTAATTTTAAAATACAATCTCTTTTCCCCCATCTTACTTGATCTGGAACTGATCCATAACCATAGACATCAAATCTACATTCCGTAGGAGTATAAATGGTGTTATCTTCTAAATTATCGTAAATAGAAATATCTTTTATTGCAGTTTCGTTTTCGCATGATTCATTATAACCAAAAAATGTATCTGGTCTTAATTGTATAATGTAATCAAAGATAATATTATTCTTATTTTCATATTCTAAAATAGTTTGATTTGAATGATTCCAAATTTTTAACTGACAAAAATAATTAAAAACTCCAGGGCCAAGATGTGGGTTGCTATGATGATGTTGAAATTTTGGATCCCAATTGAATTCATCTCTTGATGGTGGAGCGTATTTTTTTATAAAAACATTTTTTGTTAAATCTTGAGTTTTTTCAATGTATATATCCGTATTTTCATCTTCCCATGTAGAAAATAAAAAATGGATATCAAAATCTTTGTAATTTAAAGGTAAATTTTTAAAATGATTTTTATAATATTTATAAAAAGTTCTAGGTTGTCCGATATAATTAATACAAATTTTTTTCATAATTAATTTTTTATTTTACAATCCACCATATATGCTCGTCTGTGTTTAATTGATATTTATTATTTAAACAAAATTCATCTACAGCTTGACGTACTCGAAAATTAATATGTTCAAAAACACCATAATCATCTCCTATTAAAATTCCTCCTTTTTTTACTTTAGAAAAACTATTGTTAATATCACTTAAACATCCTTCATAAGTATGATCTCCATCTATAAATATAAAATCAAAGAATTCGTCTTGAAAATCAATCAAACAATTACTGTTTGCTCTTATAAAGAATGAACGTTCTTTAAAATTTTCTTTTAAGGTGTTTGATACAATTTTATAAAGAATATTTCCATTTTCTCCTTCTACAGAGTCGCTAGTTTTATCCTCATCTGAATATTTCACATATGGATCAATTGAATAAAGATTTAAGTTTTTAAATTTATTTAATAAATTAAAAGAATTTCCAGCATAAGCGACTCCTATTTCTGCTCCATATATTGGATCTTTAATTATATTATTTAATATATTAAATACTTTTTCATGATTTATCTTCCATGGTCTTGATTCTGAGTACATTAAATGTTTTACTGATTCTATTGTATGCATAAATTTTATTTTTTATTTATTATTGTTATAATTTTATCTGCGCATCCTTTAAATGTATAATACTCATTATATATTCGTTTCCCTAAATTATTTTTCTTGGTTATTTCTTCTTGTGATATATTATTTAAAATATCGTCAATATTGTTTATATCTTTTACATCAATAAAAACTCCATAATCATTAAAATCTATCATATCATTAAATGGAATCCATGGTTTATCAGAAATATATACTGGAATAGATCCATGTTGTAATGCTTCACATATTCTAAAAGATGTTGCTCCATATCCCCTTGGGCATAAAGAAAAGATGCTTCTAGACATTGTGCTGGAAAATGCATCATAACTTATAGAATTTTTGAATAAATATCCATTTTTATTTTTAAGATTATCATGAAGCTTTTCTCTAATGGAGTTATTTCTTCCATATATAACTCCTATGAAGCTGGCGAAAATATCTTTATTTTCTATTTTTATATTCGGATTTGGTTGACAAATTAGTGGGATTGAGTAGTCTCCAATGTATCCTTGTCTTCCTCCTCCGCCTCCTTGCCCAAAAACATATATATTTTTATATTCAAATAGATTTACTATGCCATCGTCCCATTGAATTATTGTGAAATATTCTTTGCTTTTATCTAAAGTATCTAGAAATCTATTAATTTCGGATATATCTTGTTGTGCGTAGTCTTTTGAGATGTAGTAGTTGGTCCAAAAAATTGGTAAATATGTTTTACTTGTTTGAGGTTTACTTTCTATAAACCAGTTATAAAAATATTCTTCAAATATAATTTTATTATTTGGTGGGTATTCATGGTTAGTTTTAACCATAAATGGTGTCTCTAAAATATTCATTGCCATGTGCAAGTATTAAAATGTATGCAGATCGTTTCTTCTTTAGTGAAAGATTTTATATAATTAATTGATTGTTCGTCTAAATTTCGAACTGAATTTCTTTCTGCCCCTGGAAATGAAAAGAAATAATTTTTATTTAAATTTTTAATATTTGGTAGAGATTTATTATCTTCATAAATCTTATGAATATAATATGGACCAGTTTTAAGAAGAACCATTCCTTTTTCATCTCCAGTATCATTCTTTACTACTGGTGTAGTCTTTGAAAGGCCATCAATAAAATCTTTACAAATTTTATGATTAGGAATAGATGCTACAATGCTATTCCAAGTTTCATTTTCGTTTCCACTACCAATAAAAAAATCATATTCTAGTAATTCATCAAATTTTTTAATTTGAATAAAATCATAATCCATATAAATACCACCATATTTATTAAGAATTTCAAATCTTAAAATATCTGATTTAGATCCAAAATTTTCTGTTTTATCGTAGAAATCTTTTTGTATTAATTCAAAATCTATATTATTATCGTTCCATTCTTTTACTTCATAATCGTTATTTATTCTTTTGATTTCGTTCAATGTAACGTCAAATTTTTCTGGTCTTTTACCTCCCAACCATATTAAATGTATAGCTTTGGGTATCATCGCATAATTCTAGATAAAAAATTATCATATATCCAATCTTCTGGACATATATATCGTTTTGCAATTTCAAAATTATTTTTAATACTTTCTGTTTTAGAATTATAAAAATCTTCATTACAATTTTTAATTATATGGTTCAATTCATCTAAAGATGAGAATTTAATTATGCCGTTCATATCAAATATCTTACTAATATCACTTCCCCAAAATATTGGAATTGTTCCAGTAATCAAGCAATCAACTAGTTTTTCTGAAAAATAAATATTGTTGCTATCATTTTCAATGATAAATGAATATCTGAAATCTTTAAGTGCGGTTGATTTTGAATCAATGGGGCTATAACCTCTTCCACATATTAAATCTAAATGATTTTTAAAATTTTTAATAACTGAATGTCTCATCCTATGACCAACAGTCCAATCTTTTTCTGAGGCTATAATTGAAATATTATTATTTTTTGCATGAATTTGTCTATCGCTTGGATTAATCCAGCAACCTCCAAAAGGATAATATGAGCATTTTTGGGGATCTAAATTTATAAATTCTAAACTATGAGTTAATATATAATCGTAATTATTCATATTCTGATAAGCTGCATTAAAGGTTTCATGATTAATAGAAAGAGGCTCGCAAATCCATGCTATATTAATTTTGCTTTTACTTTTTGAGACTAGATTTTGTTTAATTTGTCCATCTGTAAAGAAACAAACATCAAGCCATGTATTGTCATCTCTATTAAATTTAATTTTACTGGGTAATACGTTACCTAATCCAGGAGCATGAGGAAAACACCCGTCTCTAAGTGAAACTTCTATCATATGAATTACCAGCAGAGAATTAAATTATCTTTATGTGTTAAAGGAAACTCTTCTGCTCTTTTTGTATTGAAATTACTTAATTTTTGTTCTAATTCTTGTAGTGAGTACGAATCAATACGCCAATCCTTACTGATGAAATTGCAGGTTATATATCCATGAGTAGATTTAAGAAGAATATTATTTAAATAGAATTCTTGAATACTTCTGGATATTTCTGTAAATGCATAGTTACTTATGATAAGATCAAATTTTTTATCTAATCTTGCAATCTCATTAGGTCTAACTACTTTTACATTTTTTACATTTAATTTATTCAAATACTTTTCAGCTAAATTTAATGATTCATCTAGATCAACTAGATAATAATTTTGAATGTTAAAAAAATCGGAAATAATTTTGCATTGACCACCGTAACCAACGCCAATTTCTATAATATTAAAATTATCCAAAGAACTGCATAATTGTTTTAAGTCTGATAGTACTTTTATATATCTTAATGTGGTTGGTGAAATTTTACCAATACCTTCGTATTCGAATATAGCTGGAGATCCGTATGTGTCATTTTCTTTAAAATTCTGTAATTTAGAAAGATACTCTGGAAAATTTGTATCAAGATATTGCTTGTATAATTTCCCCTGATCCTCGGATACATGCTCTAGAATTTCAGTATAATCTGGATTACTTCTAAAAAAATTGAAGTAAAAGTCGTTAAGAGCTGCCATTTGGCATGCGTTTTTATATTTATGAGTATCGCTTATACTGCTTTGTAATTGGTACATATATACTTTATATTGAATCTATTGGATTTATCAAATGTTTTATATAACAATCCATTCTTTAGGTATTAAGTCTTCCAATCTCCATCTTCCTTGATATGCTGGCCCAAGCCAATTTTTGGGGGCAATAACTTTATTATTAATATTTATATATGCAGACCACCAAGCGAAACTACTATTTGCTAGAATATTATTTCTACAATTAGACATAATATACATATCTTCAAAAGCATGATTGTTTTCCATATAAATAAAATTAATATCTTTAAATTCACTAAAAATACTCTTTGCATAATCAATTGTATCAGAAAAAACTAAATAATTAGAAACATTGAGAATTTCGAAGGCTTTTTTGTAATATTCTTTATTCATTATTGGGTGGTGATGGTCTCTTCCAACGTAATCACCACATCTTAAATGTACTGAAGAGAAGTCTTTTAATTCAAAATTATACTTACTATGAACGGATTCTTTGATATAATCTTTAAATTGAAGTTGATTTATAATATCAGCTTTAAAATATTCAAAAAATTTATAAGATTGAAAATAACCTTCTAGATCTGTATGGTCTGGTATTTTAAAAATTTCTGGATTGAATACCGCTGGATATCCCCAATTAATTTTATGTTTTAAAGTTTTTAAATCATCCTGATTGAAGATTTGCGCCGATATATTCTTAAAGCAATTTAAGAAATAATGCTGAATTCTTTTTGTTCCATCGTCAAAATGCTCTTCTGTTTTGGGGATTTTAACTTCATAGCCATTTACTCTGCCAATGCTATAAAGAGTTGCATATTGAAACAGTTGATTTCCAATTGCTCCATGTCTTCCTAATTGAGAAAAAGTAATCATTCTGGACGAAGTCTATAAAAATTTTCCATTATTCCTTTACCAAAAGTTGCTTGACCGAGATTAATATCAGAAAAACTATCTCTTTGAGTAGCAAGAAATTCATTTGGGCAGAAGCAGTTATTTTTATGTAAAAACTCTCTCATTAACCATCCATCGAAACTTTCATTCTTTAGCATCCATGGCAAGAAATCTAAACCTAATGGCACTTGATTTAAAAGCTTATCATAACAAGTGTAGTTGTATGCTATTGCATGCGTTGTAAGCGCACTTGTTATTTTTAATAAATTAGGGCTGACTCTTTTTAACGGATCTTTAAATTTCTCATCTGTTACATTCATTCCTAGGTAAAAGATATCCCAATCTAAATCTTTAAGTTCGTTAACAGAAAGGCTTAAATTCTTAATTGGATCATTTTCGAATTGTATATCATCTTCTAAAACTAAGACGCTTTTAGTACCGTCTTGTTTGCATTTATTTATAATTTCTAGATGAGATAAAAAACAACCAGCTGCCCTAACATTAACATGATAAAAGGATCCTTGGAATTGAATACCATTAAACCTAGTTACTTTTTCAAGTATATTTAATTTAGAAAATTCTTCTTGACACTTCTCCCATTTATCAGTTCTATGGGGCAAATTTATGCAGTATATTTTTTCGAAGAAATCAAAAGGGTTGTCCATATTATTTATTATACTTTAAACTTTTAAAATCTCCATTTAAATCTAAATCTAATAGTTTTGGATATAATTGACATTTTGCAGATTCTTTATGCCAACCGCCTTGTTTTGCGGTTATAAATTCTAGATCAGCAATTGTTGAAGATTTAAAATTTAAAATATTAATTGGTTCTTGAGAAAATGGGCTTTGTTTATTTTTAATGCTTTCATCAATTAATTGTTGAGCTGCTTCTTCTGTTTTCCATTGAGAATCTATATTACCATCGTATGTTGAAACTACTTTTTGACTTACAGATTTTGCTCCGCCCATATAAGAATAATGCCACCCTCCGTTTTCTATTCTTGGCATAAAATCTTTATCTCGTCTTAAAACTTGAAGACTCATTCCAAAGCATAGGGTATTTAAATGTTTTAATCCTTCATATTTACAAGCTACAGTACCAGTAACATTTTTATTTGTATAAATATCAATATAATGAACAAAAAACATTTGATTTAATGCAACGATTGGATAACTTATCATTTGTTGAAATACGTCTTTATTAGGAATTTCATCGCAATCTGAAATCATTATTGTATCTAAATTATCTAAGTTTAATTTTTCAATTTGCTCAAAGAGTCTTATCCTTTGTTCGTGCTCTTTAGCTCCAATTTTTGCTTCTGGAAAAAATTTTGGCATTAAAACATCAAATCTTTCATCTAGTTCTATGGGAGAATAAACGATTTTATCTTTAAATTGTTTTAGTCTGATATCTTTCCAGAAAGATAACTCTTTATCTTGGCCTTGATGAGTTTTCGTGGCTTCATTTATTACAAAGTAATCTACTACATCATATAATTCTTTTATTCTAAGATAAGCTATATCTTTTTCATTAAAATACATGAAACAATCAACTAACTTCATTGTAATACCCACTCTTCTGAAGAGTCAATTTGATCTAGCGAATGATTTAAAATATTTAATCTATAAAATCTTCTCACTAATCTTTCATTATTAATAAAAAATCTCATTTTTTCATCAATTGCATTATTCCGCCAATATTCTTTTAATGAATCTAAGTTAAACTTTATTCCTAAGTCTTGACAATATCTTCTGAATGTTTGTCTAATATCTTCTTGTTGATGATATCTTTCTGGAGTTTTGCCGTTATCATAGTAATGAAGGACGCAATGGTTTGACCTTCCATAAATAAAATAATATTTCATATCGCTATCAATATAATGCTTTCTTTGAGATGGTCTTTCTTCCCATGCAAACATTTTTTGATTTTTTCCATAATACTCATAAAGATCAAGATATCCTGGCCTCATGCCTTGAAGACCCCAATGCGGACTTCCTTGAAATATCATATCGTCAAAGTACTTAACAAGAAAAGCCTTTTGTCTGTCAACGCAACTATTTACATTATTCTTTTCTAAGAAATTTTCTATAAAATTACGCAAATTCTTTACCCAATCTATATCTAATCTTTCGCAACTATCACGAATAATAAACCAATCGCCATTTTGCATTACATTTGCTCTTAAAAAGCCATTCATTTGAAGATCGTGGTCATTTGACCATTCTCTATTTATGATCTTTCCTTGACCTTTTCTTGCATTTAATACTTCCAGTGTACCATCTGTTGATCCTCCGTCTACAAAAATTAATCCATCAAAATACTGATATATATCTTTGGTCATATCGTCAATATTCTGCTTTTCGTTTTGGGTTATACCACATAGCCAGATCTTCATAAGATAAAAAATTATACTAAATTATTAAGAAAATATCCAAGCTTTTCGGTTTCTTTGTCATTATCAATAATTTGTCGTATAACACTAGCTGTTGTATATTGAAGAAAATATCTATAATCTTTGCTTTCGTATAGCGCTTTTAATTTAGCAATATATTCATATTCAGTTTCAAAAAATAAAGTTGTTACATTTTCAATGCTCCAATTCATTAAGCTTTTGTTTTGCGCCATTTTGCGATGCATAAATACTGGTCTTCCACACGCCATGCTTTCAATTACTGCTATGCCATAACCCTCAAGATGTTTGATATGTTGAGTTGCAATACTTGATTTTAAGCTTTTAGTTAATTTTTCCTGAGAACTATCTGTGTGATAATGATAATCTATGTATGGAGTAATCTGCTGTAAATTTTTACTCATGTTATATTCTTGATTAAAATTCTTTTCATATTCTGATATATAAATTCCAATTATATTTCCGTCTGTTGGTCCATCAAAGGTACATCTATCATAGTCTACCCAAGGCTTGTAATATAGATGATTTACTTTATATTTATTCGCTAAAATATATCCAACATAATCAGCGCAAAGATAATTTTTAATAATATAAAATGGATAAGCTCCATCCCAGTAATCATTGCCACTATAACAAGCTAATTTGCTATTATCTTTTAAGTGGGGCCAAATTTCATTTAATATTTCAAATTGACTCTCAAAACTTGTTATGAATATTATTTCTGGTTTAAGATCTAATATTTCTTGCTTATTTAAAGCTTTAACATTTTTATGTTGGAATTCAAGATCTGCTTTTTCTTGGGTCCATGTTGTGTTCCATGCCCATTGATTAAATTCTTTAGGTGGAAAATTAGTCGGAATATATTGATCACTTGGTAGAATTAAACTGTGACCAAGCTTATAGAATGCTTTTGCTATATTTTTTGTTAAATTTAAATGTATGTCTGGCCAAAGTATATTCAATAAAACATTATATACTTAAAAAAATAAAAAATCAAAATTATTAATCTTGTTGTATGCGTGTGCCTGGTACAACTACACCAGTTGTTTGACCTTGATTGTTTTGATTACTTACTGCATCGGTTACTGCATCTCTTGTAGTGTTATCTGTAACTATTGGCTCTTTTAAATCTATTTGCGTATCTGTGGTTGGTGTTGATGGTATTGATGCTGCTGCTGCTGCTTTTAGGGCTGCTGCTTGGGCCTTGAAAGCTGCTCCTAGCGATGAAGTATACTGTCTTGCTGCAGCTCTGTTTGCTTGAACTTGAGGAAGACATGATATTGTATTCTCTGGATTAACAATTATTTGTGTTGATTTATATTTAACAGCTAAAGAGTCATCTTCTAACCCAACTGCTACCTTTCCACCTATAAATATCGCTCCTGGGGTAGTACTGCTAAGTCCAACATCCCATCCGCATGATGCATCTGATTCTACATATGGAGTTAGTTGTTGTTTTCCTCCGCCTTGATATAAATTTGTAAGTTCTCGTGCAAGATTATTTTTCCAAGTTTCCCAACCTGCAGTAGTAGAGGGTATTGTATCTCTTATTTTATCTGATATAGCGTCAAAATCTGCGGGTTGTATTAAATAATCTATTCTAACATTAAAAGATGATCCTCCTATGCCTACTGAGTTTGCTACTGATTTGCTATAAAAAATAACATTTTTAGCACAAATTTTTTCTTTTTTCCCATTGGCTGTTACCTCAAGATTTATTCTGTTTATTCCTTTTGTTGTTGAAATCATAAATGGTCTTAACCATATTTGACTTTTTAATTTATAAGATACTCGATTGTTTCCATTTTTTAATTTTGTAAGTCCATAAATTCTAAGTACATTTTGATATAAAAAATCATAAGATTTGTATATATGACTATTTTGCCCTTGTTTTTTAAGTAAAAGTTGTCTTCCTCTTTCATTAATTAATTTTTCATTAAGCCTTGCAATTGTTAAATAATCTTGAGCAATTCGCTCTACATGAGATTGCTCTAAGCTTAGGCAGGGCCCTCCTGCTCCAAAACGTTGATTTATCCAATAAGCTACTGATTTTGCTGCTGTATTTTGTCCTTTAAGAACATATTCATAATCCCAAGTTGGGTTTCCATATATAGGATTTGTTATTTTTAAAGTTTGATTCGACAATTGCATCATTACGAGTGATTCTAAATCTTGCCCACAATTTGTTTGTTTGCCGCTAGCGTTTACTGTAACAGTTGTACCATCAGGTTCGGAGAAATTTTTTCTTATAGCAGCTCCGCAATCATAAGTTGCGCAAACTTCATCATTAGGATCATTACCACAACCAGCCATAGTTGGAGTTCCTATGCTAGTTATTTTACTCTCATTTATTTCGTAAATATGATAATCACTATCTGTCCCTTGATTACTTAAACTCATATCAATATATACACCATTTTGTATTTAAATTTATGAAATGTATTATCTTATCCAATACGAATTGGAGATAAAGGGAATCATTTTAGACTTGGACCCGAAGAGAATTGAACTCTTGTCTTTTAAAAATCTAAATTAAAATACTACAAGTTTAGTTCTTTTTATTCTTTGGCTTTGTATAGATAAAGAGCAAACATACTCGGCGTATTCTATTTTGAATATTATTACTTAAAGAACAGAAAAACTATTAAATAATAAACATCTAATTACGCAACTATCCAATAGATGTGTCAAGGTAGTCACGCTGTAGACTTTAGGCTACAGATTCGGTCATCTCAACAAGAGAAACTCTTGCAGAAATATGACCTTTATATTTAGCTGTTTTGGCAGTTAATATAATTGAAACTTTTTAAGGAGTCCTCGATTCAACCTCCACTTGCATTTCAATTTATTTTCTTAAAATCGAAACCAGTACGGGCCCAATAAGAAAGAACTAACTAATCTTACACATTATAAAGCTTTTAATAACTTTTGGCAATCTTTTTTATAAACAAAATTAAACTTAATTCTTGATCCATTGATATCTGAAATTAATTGAGGAATAGCAATACATGGATATTGATTTGGTTCTTCGTAAATATTCTCATTAGAAATATTATAATGTTTAACGCATTTATATGAGTAAACTGTCCATCTGGCTTTATTTTTTATAATCTCCATTTATATCTATTATAAATAAAATTTGACAAAAGTTTAAAATTAAAATAGTATATAAAGTACATAGTTCCCAATTAGAGCAGTTTGTTGATGTCAAAAAATCAACTATCAATCCCTGAGATAGCAATGTCATAAGGGCTGACAACTATTAAAACCTTAATTTGTACATTGTATGGCTAAATAAGGAAATGTAGCTATAGGCATCGCAGAATGTAGTGATCGAAGCTACCTCTGATCCATAAGTGCGATGGCCCGTTTACTGCTGAGATCGCAGTAAAATTTGGAGTCAAAAGAAAAGTTGGATTGATAATACTTAACTTCAGATATAAGAAATCTGGAGGTAAAGCCCTTTTGGATATCAAAGAAAAGTTATAAATAAAGAAAAGAACTATTTCTTAATTAAGTGATTCTGTATTATATCAAAATTACGATCTAATTTAGCTTCTATTCTATCAAAATAATCATCAAAAGATTCTTTAGTAACATAAGTGGTTGAAATTTTTAACGCTAAATCTGATATTTCTTGCTGATGTTTTCTGCTTTCTGACTCCATTTCTTTTCTTAGAGTTATAAAATCGCTAAAAGTTTTATCATTAATTTCTTTCATAAGATTCTCTTGTTTATCAAAAAGAGAAAATACTCTAGTAAATAGCCATCCACCTAAAAAAGATAGGGCACCCAATATCAAGTTAAATAATACTGTAATATCTAAATTCACACATATATTTACACTATAAATTATACAGAGTGTATATAATAGTATGGCATGTGGAAGTAATTCAAAAGCAAATTTTCCTAGTTATTTAAAAAGTATTTTAAAAGATATTGATAATGGCAATGATAATGAATTGAAGAGTTGCGCTTGTTCATTAAAGATTCCTACCACAAACGCAGGATGCTTTATAAGTGACCGCGGTATAAATGGAGCTTTTCCATTTTGCTTAATAAATGGTACTCCAGAAGAAACAGGTCCAAATACATATTATCCAATATCATTTAAACTAGCTGATTTAATGAAATGGTACTGGACTGGAGATAAATATAAAATAAAAATTAATTGGAGTGGTACAGAAAGAGGAGATTGTGGAAGAAATGCGGTAGAAACTCAAACAGCAGATTTTGATTTTCAAGAGAGCGATTTTTTAGCAGAAAAAGATAAGAAAAAAAGAGTATGTGCACAAAGCGCAACTAATGGTACTGCTAGTTTTAGTGGTAGTACAGTATATTATTGGCCATGTACAGATGGATATGGAGGAAATTGTTGTTGCGGAGGTGATTGTCCAGATCCATATACTGTAACTTTTACATCACCAGTTGAAGTTGGTATAGATTTTGAAAATACATACATAGAAGACAATGGTACAGTTTGGCCTAAATTTAATTATGATGGTGCATTTAGTAATATAAAATGTGGAAATCCAACACCAAAGGTTGATAACGCTTTGTCTGCTGGGATAAGAGCTAAATTCGACGGGAAATCTTTAGATCCATTATATTTTTGTTGGGCGCCAGCTTGGGGTCCAGATGCTGCTTGGGGTTGGACTGGCAGTATTAATATAACAGTAGAAATAACTTATTTAAAATAAATTTAAATATTCTCTTTATTACCAGAAAAAATAATTTCACAATACTGCTTAAGTTCATTAAAGATATAATCTTTCATACAATCAAAATCAATAAAGTCAATATGACTTGGTCCTTTTTTGTCATCTGTAATAATTTTATATTTATTAATGTTTTCTAAAATATCACATTTGTTTATAATTAATTTATTTGTACCAGAAATTTTAATTGATTGTTTTAAATGATTTAATCTTAACCAATTGACTATTCTTTTGCGTCCAGTAGTTGAGCCATATTCCTTGCCTAAATCTATGATTTTATTTAAATCTTTATCACTCCAAAGAGACTCTGGAAATAGTGGGTCTACTCCACTTTTTGTATCATAAATCTTAGCTACTCCAATAATATCTCTTATTTTTTTAGGACTAAAGCCTAAAGAGCAAGCTGAATAAGGAAGAGTTTCACTACTTGTAACATAAGGATAATCTCCATAGTTTAAATCCAGCCAAAAACTTTGAGCACCTTCACAGAGTATATTTCCATATAATTCACCATTCCAAAGATATTGTTTATCTAGATAATCTTTTGCAAGTTTACCAATCCTTAATGCTTTATCTCCATAGCATGGAGCAATACCTTGACCAGTTGTACCAAGTTTTGGTTTTAAAAATTTAAGATCATACTGAATATGTCTTTCAGTAATGATATGAGCTCTTGGGCTTACTTTAATTAATGATGTATCAAATCCTTCTTTTTTAAGATAATCTATTTCATCAAAAAATTTGTTAATGTTGATAACACAATTTGGACCAATGATACTAAGTTTATTTTGGAAAACTCCACAAGGAATAATATGAGTTTTATATTTTTTATCATTAAGATAAACTGTATGACCTGCATTGGGACCACCATTCCAACGACAAACAATATCATAATTTTTACTAATAGCATTGCTTATTTTTCCTTTTCCTTCATCCCCCCAAGCTAATCCAAATATGATATCTACTGAATTTATCATTTATAAAGTATTATATAGTAAATATAAAATAAAAGCAAGTGTAATTTTTGTTATGCCATGCGCCCTAACAGAACCAAATAATTATCCAGATTATCTTAAATCTATTCTAAAAGAAATAGCGGCTGGAAATGATGATAATTTAAAAACTTGCGCATGCTCTTTGACAAGTCCAGTTACAGATGAAGATTGTTTAATAGTTGATGAGGATGGCAAAGTTGCAGCTTTTCCATTTTGTTGTACTTTAGTAACTGATGGAGTTGGGGATAATACTGAATATCCATTAAAATTAACATTAAAGCAAGCTATGGATTTATATTGGCAAACAACAACTTGGAAATTTTCAGCAAGTGCACAATCATCATCTAGATGTGCAAATGGCGGTGGAAGTAATTGGAATATAAATTATACTGAAAATAAAAGAATAACTTCTAGTGTTTCTGATGTTCCGCCACCTCCTCCAAGTAAAAATTTAGTCTGCTTTAATTTTTTTCAATATACGACCAATTACAATGGATCAACATGTAATGCTTTAGGTTGTACTCCTATCATGGGAGAAAATTATATAGTATGTTCAATATTTGAAACTTTTAGTATTCAAATGAAATATAAAAAAGAAGGCAATACTTATTATTTTTATCCTTATTTTCATTTAGCAGCGATAGGAACTTATGGAACATGCGCTGGTAGTACGGAAACAATAGCGGGTACATATTGTGACGGATCTGACTGGGGTAGTCCAACAAATTATACTGTTAATGTTAAAATTTTAGGCCAAACAGTAAGTACTCCACTTAGAATTTATCAAAAACTATTTAATTCTACTCCAGATTGTAGTTATACTGGAAATAGTAATATTTCTATTTTAGATTTTACTTAATGAATCATAAATTTATAATAGATACTATTATAAGAAATAATGGCATTATATTAGGAGGATACATAAGAGAATGGATTGGAAATAAAAATCCATCAGATAAGAATTGGCAAGATATAGATATAAGATGTCCAAAAGATTCAATAGAAAAAATAAAAAAACAAATTCATTCTTTATATCCTCATTTAAATTTAGATTTTTCACCAAATGAATATAGTGGATATAGGAGTCCCTATTCATGTAATCTTATACAATATGATGGAGAATTTAAAACTGTAAAAAATCTTGGTGATAAGGACTATGTAAATTTAGCAAAAAATAAAATATGTATATACTTAAAAAATATTAGCGTATGTAGAAAATTAAATTTTGAGCAAAGATTAATTAATGATGGTTGGAGAATAGAGTTTCCTTATTTAATGAAACCATAGTGTAATCTATATTATGTTTAAATATATACTTGGATTTTCAGCTTTTTTACTAGCATCTTGTGCTGCATTTTTTTCGGTTAAAGGAATCGCGCTTCTTTTTGTAGCTAGTTTTTGGAGCGTTGGAATAATGGCTGGAAGTTTAGAGATAGCTAAATTAGTTAGCGCGAGTTATCTTTATAGATATTGGTCATCAATACATGATTTACTTAAAAAATATATGCTATCTGCAACAACATTACTTATGTGCATAACAAGTCTTGGTATCTTTGGTTTTCTTTCAGATGCTTTTCAACGTAATTTTTCACAATATTCTTTAAACTTAAATAAGATTCAAAGCTTAAAATCTCAACAAAACTTTTATATTTCTCAAATAGATTTCAATAAAAATAAATTAAAAGATCTTATAGAATTACAAAAGACATATCAAACATCATTAGATAATGCTGTTAAGCAAGACGTCACTACAACTAAAACTACTGATGGAGGATTTTTTAGTTCAGCTAAAACAGAAAAAATAACAGATATTAAGCTAGTAGAAAGTAAAAATAAAATAGTCGAAGGATCTCAAAGTAACATTAATAATTTATTCTCTCAAATATCTACAGTAACTTCTGATCTTGAAAATTTAGAAAAACAAAGTCTAGAAAATAGCCAAGAAATAATGAAACTTGAAAGTGATAATAGCAAAGGTGAAATTGGCACATTTAAATTTGTTGCCGATGCATTTGGATTAAAAATAGAAACAGCAGTTAGGATATTTATTATATTAATTGTTATTGTTTTTGATCCACTAGCAGTGTGTTTAGTTATAGCCTATAACTCAATGATTAAGAAAGTAGAAAATCAAGAATTACCAAAGTCAGAACAAAAAATTCAAAATATTATACAAAAACCATTAGATACTTTCAAAACTCTATATGAGAATCTACATAAGAATTTCAAGCGAGGAACAAAAGCGAGCCATAATCCAGATCTAGCAGATCCAAATATTAAAAATTAATATTTTTTAATTCTATAATTCTTATTAGAAGGATCTATTTTAAGTATATGAGCTTTAGCTTTTAATAAGCCTTCTTTAGATGGAGGAAATACTCCATGAAGAAAGTTATCGCTTTTGCTGTATACAGCGTAGTATTTAGCTTGTTTCGTCTTTTTTAATTTGCTCTTCTTTTTCATTTATCATTTTCATAAGATGCTCTTTAAGAGAATCTTTAGCTTTTTCACAAAAATCTTGATTCAACTTACCACAACAATGTTTAAATTTTTTACCAGTAGATGGACAAACTGTATTTCTTGGTACTTTTGGATATATTCTTACTATTGGACTAAATTCTGTAGCCCTAGCATATTCAGTTGAGGTTAATTTATCTATATTTTCTTTATTCATTTTAATATTATAATGCCTTTGTTAATTTAAATCAATTATTTTCCATGAGCAAATCCCTCATACATGCTATTTGGACTATTTCTAACAGCTTGTATAGTATTATTCCATAAACCACCGCGCATATCCTCTATATTTCTAAATCCAAGATAACTCATAGAGCTTCTTAAACCATTAGTAAAATCATATACAATATCCTCAATAGATTTATTTTCAATAATTGGAATCAAAGTATTATCTCCTTCTACAAATAGATTCTTTTTGGTTCCATCATATAGATCATAATCTTCTACAACATCTTGGCTAGCCATTCCTCTGTATTTGGCAAACCTTTTACCATCAATTTCAATAATATTTTCATCATCTACAACATCAGATAGTCCAGCGAAAATTCTACCACAAATAACAGCATCGCATCCACTAGCGATAGCTTTGACCAAGTCTTTTGGATATCTAATACCACCATCAGCAAGAATACTTGGTCTATGAAATGGATTGGGTTTGTCTTGTTTAAATAAATCAACTTGAGAAAGCTCCCAATTTCTCACAGCTTTCCAAGCGTAATAGTTTCCAGTTAGACTTGGACAACCAATTCCAGTTTTAACTTGAGTTAAGCACATAGAACCTGGACCAATCAAATGCCTGAATCCGTCTGCCTTAAGATTAGCTAATCTATAAACGCTTTCTTTGGTCAAAGTATTTCCTACAATAACATCTTGAGAAAAACCAGCAGTCTTATACCATCTAAGAAAATCTTCAACATTTTTGGCTAACCCATTAGCAGTATCTAAAAAGTAAAGATTAGTAAAAGTGCTAGTCGCTCTAATTCTTTCTTCTGCGTCTTTTAGACCAATAGCAGTAACACAAAAATCACTTTCATCTTTAATAATTTTAGCTTTTGCTCTTTGATCATCAACAGACATAAATCTATGCAAAACTCCAGCGGCACCAAGTTTATTCATCTTAATACACGATTTAACAGAAGATACTGTATCCATTGGAGAAAGGACAATTGGAATTTTTATATTGCAATTTCTTGATATCTTAGTGGTGGTATCTACTTCTTTTCTAGAAGTGATATCTGAAAAATTTGGTAGTAATGAAATATCATCATAACTTAGGGCTTCTTTGAATTCTTGTTTTTGCATTTATTTATATTAAACTATTCTTTATAAAGAATCAAGAAAATAATTGACTTAAAAATAAAAAACATTTAATATATGACCTTATGCTTCAAACAATTATATGCATATCAATAGGAGTTGGAATAGCTATAAAGTGGCATTTTTTTCAAAATGAATAATAGGATATCATTTATAGAAGCCGCGATTGAAACCGCTAAAATTTGGTCAAGTAGATCAGAAGATCCACATAAAAAAGTTGGGGTATGCATCTTAAATAAAGATGGTAGAGTATTATCTGTAGGATATAATGGTTTATTACCTAAGTTTAATATTAATAAAGATTTCTTTAGTGATAGAGATAATAGAAGAAAGTATATGATTCATGCAGAAATCAATGCACTATCCCTAGTCAAAAGAGGAGATCAACCACACTTACTAGCTTCTACTTTATTGCCTTGTTCAAATTGTGCTACTAATATTGTTGCATATGGAGTTAAAAGTGTGGTATACTCAGAAGAATATGAGAAGGATTCTACAGCTAAAGAAATATTTAAATTTTACAATATAGAATTAATTAAAATATGAAATATATAATACTATTATCATTTATAGCGAATATTGGAATAGCACAATCGGGAGTGGTATATGAAACCTATAAAACAAGAGGTGGTGGAACAAATGAGTCTCATGGAACAATTTTCAATAAACCATTTCAAGAATATAATTATGTTAAAACTGCTAGAGGAATAGAAGTGTATCAAACATATAAAACTGGCGGGGGAAATGGAACTAATCAATCTCATGGAACTATATTCTCAAAACCATTTCCAGAGTATTATATAGTTAATAATAAAATGTATAGAACATACAAGACTGATTATAAATCTACCAATCAATCTAGTGGTACAATATTTGCCCAACCATTTGAGGCAAAGAATATTGATCCAAATGTAGATGCGAAAGCTTTAAAAGAAAATATACAAACTCAAGTCCGAACTCAACAAATTCGCACTGGACAAGATTATCCAAAATACGACGGAACTGGAGATATATCTTATGGAGAATAACAAATGATTGGATTAACTGGAGTAGCTCGGTCTGGAAAAGATACTTTTTATTCTATCTTAAAAAGATATCTAGAAGAAAAGGGGATTAAATCCCAAAGGCTAGCTTTTGCTGATGCATTAAAAAATGAATTACATGACTTTACTAAAGATAAATTCAAAATAGATTTACTAAATTGCAGTCCAGAAAACAAGGAAATAGTAAGACCACTTATGGTTGCTTATGGAAAATGTAGAAGAATCCAAACAGAAGGAAAATACTGGACTTCTACAATAGAACCAGAAGTAAATAAATTAATTGCTAAGAACATTGTTCCAATCGTAACAGATGTAAGATACATAGAGTATAAAGATGATGAGTACTCTTGGATAAAATCCCACAATGGTATTTTAGTGCATATTTCGAGAAAACTAGACGATGGTTCTTTAGTTCCTCCAGCGAACATAGAAGAAAAATCTAATGACAACAAGCTTAAAGCTGTATCTGACATAAGTATAGCTTGGGAGACTTGCCAAGACGTTAATTTTTTACATGAATTAATGCAAAAGCAATTAAAGAATGTTTACGAAAAATACTTACAAAATAAAAAATAATATGAACAAACAAATAGACGACATTACTTTAGTTAAAAACATAAAAGAAAAGAATGATGAAGAAGCCTTAAAAGCTTTAATTCAAAAACATTCTGCTCTTTGTAATTCTTTATATAAAAAATACTCAACTCCAATGGTTGCATCTGGAGTTCATCTTCAAGATGTAATAGATCAAAAAGATTATATGGTCTACAAATCGGCATTAAGTTTTGATGAAAATAAAAATTCTAAATTTTCAACTTGGTTATATAATCAAGTAAGATATCAATGTCTTAACTGCATGAATGAAAACAGTCATTATTTAACTCTTGAAACTGACAAACTAAACTATTTAATAGAAAAGAATACTCCAGTTCAAAAAGAGTATAAAAATATTAATGAATATATTATGAATATTATTGATTCTTGCTCAGATGAAAGAATACAAAAGATATTCAAAATGAGATATTTAAATGATTCTAATAAAAAAATGCCTTGGAATAAAATAGCTAAAAAATTAAAGATAAGCACTCAAACCGCTATCAATATACATAATAAAGCTATTAAATTATTAAAAACTAAAGTTGAGAGCAAAAATTCTTTTGACAAAATATAAAAAAGGAGATACAATATAAAAATGAATAATACAAATCAAAATACAAACAAGAACCAAAGCGAGCTAGGCGCACTTTGGAAAAAAAAGAGCAAAGCAGGAATGTCATTCCTATCTGGTTATATTAATGATCACGATGGTCAAAGAATTGATGTTGTAGTTTTTGCTAACAGTAAAAAGACAAATGAAAAGGCTCCAGATTACAGGTTATATGTATCTAAGCCTTTGGATAATCAAAATAAGACTACTGCTTCTGCACCAGCAGCTAAAACTACCCCAGTTAAGAAGGTTCAACCAGTTGTTGAAGAGGATGAAGATGACATCCTATGAGTTTAGCGTTTAACTTACCAATAAATTCAGTAAGTTTTGGTCAGATATCTACATTAATTCTTAGAGAGTTGTATAACTCGAAGGTTAATGTAGGTATTTTACCTATTGGTAATGTTGATCTGTCCACTCAATCCGATTTAACTCAAGAATTTGGAAATTGGTTACAGCAGTCGATCAATTCATCCTTAGAAACATTTAATCGAAAAAACAAAATATTTAAATTATGGCATCTTAACGGATCATTTGAAAGCTATTCTAACGAGCAAGTTTTACTTAGCTTTTACGAACTTGATCAACCTACAAAAGTAGAGTTGAATACTGTAAAAAATAACAATAAAGTACTTTTTTCTTCAAAAGAAACAGTAGAAATATTTAAGAATCTTGGATGCAAGAACGTAGAATATATTCCATTAGCATTTGATAAATATAATTTTAATAGAATAGATAAGTCTTATTTTGTTGACGATAGAATTGTTTTCAACTTAGTTGGTAAATTAGAAAAAAGAAAACATCATTTAAAGTTAATTAAACTTTGGGCCCAAAAATTTGGTAATAATAAAAAATACGCATTACAATGTTGCATATTTAACCCATTCATGAAGCCAGAAGATCAAAACGCTCTTGTTTCTCAAGCGTTAGAAGGTAAAACATATTTCAATATTAATTTCTTGCCATTTATGGGACAAAATAAAATTTATAATGATTTTCTAAATAGTGGAAATATCGTATTGGGCATGAGTGGAGCAGAAGGATGGGGATTACCAGAATTTCATTCTGTAGCGATGGGAAAGCATGCGGTAATAATGAATGCTCATGCATATAAATCTTGGGCTAATAAAGATAACAGCGTTTTGGTACAGCCTAGTTCTAAAATTGAAGCATATGATGGAATGTTCTTTAACAAAGGAGCTCCATATAACCAAGGGAATATCTATGACTTTAGTGAAGAGGAATTTATTAATGGTTGTGAATTAGCAATCAAAAAGGTAGAAAGCGATAAAGTAAATAAAGAAGGACTTAAACTTCAACAAGAATTTACTTCTGAAAAATTTATTGAAAATGTACTCAGTCATTTAAAATAATGCCACTATATACATACATTAATCCTAAAACAAAACAAACAATAGACATTGTACAATCAGTACATGACGAACATATTTATATAGATAAAAATGGATTAAAATGGAGTAGAGTATTTACTGCTCCAGAAGTTAATACTCATGGAACATTAAAAGCGGAAACTTCAGAAAAACAATTTTCAGAATTTACAAAAAATCGTAAAGGCACACTTGGAGATCTTTGGGATCAAAGCGCAGAGCTTTCAGAGAAGAGAAAAAAAGTTTATGGTGGACAAGACCCAGTAAAAAAGAAGTATAAGAGCGATTGGAGCAAAAAAAGAAAAGGTCGAGTACACCCTAAAGACGACTAAAAGCAAATTGTTTATAACTTATTAAAATTTTCTTTCTTTAATTTAAAAAAAGATGTAATATAGTTTTTGTACTAGTTACATTATGAATAAGAATACAAACGTTAAAAAAAGAAATGGCTCTACTGAAAAGTTTAATATAGAAAAAATAAACAAAGTAATCAACTGGGCAATTGATGGTTATAGTGGCGTTAGCTTAACAGATATTGAAATTAATGCTAAAATTAATATACATGATGGAATTAATACAAAAGAGATTCATAATCTATTAATTGAAAGTGCAGCAAATTTGATTTCAATTGAAAAACCAAACTATCAATACGTTGCAGCTAGATTATTAAATTATCAACTTAGAAAAGATGTTTGGAAAGGTAAGCATGCCCCTAGACTATCAGAATTTTTAAATCAAAATATTAAAAACAAAGTTTATGACCCAAGTATTTTAAATGAATATTCGGAGGACGAGATAAATAAGATTGGAGAATTCATTGACCACGATAGAGATTTTATTTTTACTTACGCTGGAATCAAACAGCTTTGCGATAAATATTTAATTAAGAATAGAACCACTGGAGAAATTCACGAAACTCCACAATTTGCTTATATATTAATTGCAGCTTATGCCTTTGCAAAATACCCAGTAGAGACAAGACTCTCGTATGTTAGAAAATTTTACGATGCTATTAGTAAACATAAAATTAATCTCCCAACACCAGTAATGGCAGGGGTTAGAACATCTAGCAGAAATTATGCTAGTTGTTGTTTAATTGGAGTAGATGATACAAAAGATAGTATTACAGCTAGCGCTACTGCGGTAAGCATGGCTACCGCTAATAGATGTGGAATTGGAATTGATATAAGTAAAATTAGAGCTATTGGATCTTCTATTAAGAATGGAGAAGTTGTACATACTGGTTTAATTCCATTTTTAAAAATATATGAAAGTAGCGTAAAAGCATGGCAACAGAATGGATTGAGAGGTGGTAGTGCGACTTGCAATATTCAATGGTGGCATTATGAAATCGAAGATATCGTTGTATTGAAAAATAACGCAGGAACAGACGATAACAGAGTTCGCAAACTTGACTACACAGTTGGTATGAGTAAACTATTTTATGATAGAGTATTAAAAGATGAAGATATTACTCTATTCAATAATGCAGAAGTTCCAGAGCTTTATGAAGCATGGGGAACAAAAGATTTTGATAAAGTATATAAAGAATGTGAATCTAAAAAATTAAAATTAAAAAAGAAAATGTCTGCTCGCAAACTATTCTCTCTTATTATTAAAGAAAGAGTTGAAACTGGTAGAATTTATATTTTAAACGTAGATCATGCAAATAATCATGGAGCATGGCTAGATAAAGTTACAATGAGTAATCTTTGCACAGAAGTTATTCACCCCACGATTCCATTGAATGATTATCATGATAAAGAAGGCGAAATTGGAATGTGTATTCTTTCGGCAGTAAATATGCTAGAAATAAAAAACTGGCAGGATCTTGAAAAGAGTTGCGATCTTATCGTAAGATTTCTAGATGAAATCATTGAGCTTCAAGATTATTTTAATATTGCTGCTGAAAATTTTGCTAAAAAACGCAGAAGCCTTGGAGTTGGAATTACAAACCTTGCAGCTTTTCTTGCTAAAAATGAATTGAAATATAGTTCCGATAAGTCATTATCAGTTGTTGATGAATGGATGGAGCATTTTCAATATTATTTATTAAAGAGTAGCGTCGAATTAGCTAAAGAAAAAGGCAAATGCGACAAGTTTGATAGAACTAAATATTCAAAAGGTATACTTCCTATTGATACCTACAAAGATAAAGTAGATGAATTAGTCAAAAGAAAATTATCGCTTGATTGGGATAAATTAAGAAAAGATATTAAAGAATTTGGTTTGAGACATTCCACCTTATCTTCTTGTATGCCTTGTGAGAGCAGTTCTGTAATTCAATGCTCAACAAATGGAGTAGAGCCTATTCGTAGTCTTATAACATATAAAACTAGCAAAATGGGTAAACTTCCAGTTATGGTTCCAGGAATTGGAAAGTATGACGAAAATTATGAATTAGCATATGATTTAAAAGATAACTCTGGAGTGCTTAAGATTAATGCAGTAATTCAAAAATATATTGACATGGCTATATCAACTAATGTATACTACAACTATAGTCATTATGAGAATAATATATTACCAGATGCAAAAGTCATGAAAGAATTAATTTATGCTTATAGTCTTGGTTTGATTAGTCTTTATTACAATAACACAGACGACGGAGATAAAGAGCAATCGCTTAGTCAGAAAGAAGATGCAGATTGTTCAAGTGGTGCGTGTAAGCTATAGTCCGCTATGAAAACAGTATTAAATTTTAAAAATGTAGATACTACTAAACAACCATTATTTCTTGGAGAAGATCTTAATCTTCAAAGATATGATCGTTTCAAGTATCCAGTATTTTTTGAATTATTTAAAAAGCAAAATGAAAATTTTTGGTGGCCTCATGAAATTGCTCTTGGTAAAGATAGAAGCGATTATAAAAACTTAACAGATACAGAAAGATTTGTATTTGATAGTAATTTAAGATTTCAAACTCTTGGTGATAGCATGCTTTCTCGTAGTATTCATTCTCTTAAAGATTATGTAAGTAATCCAGAACTTGAAATTTGCATGAATACTTGGGCTCAGTTTGAAGGTATTCATAGCTATTCTTATTCTTATCTTTTAAATAATGTATATCCAGATCCTACTAAATTCTTTGATAGTATAATGGAAGACAAAGAAATTACAAGCCGTGCGGAGTTAATTAGAAATAATTTTGATAAAATTCTTGGCGATGATGAAAAAAAAGATCCTAAACAAAAGATTTTTGATGCTATCCTTTCTATTAATGTTATGGAAGGTCTTGTATTTTACGTTTCTTTTGCTTGTTCTTTTTATTTTGGATATCGTGGTAAAATGGAGGGTAATTCTAAAATTATTAAATTTATCCAAAGAGATGAAGCTCTACATTTTGCAGTAAGTCAAAACTTACTCAAAATTTTAAGAGATGAAGATAAAGAAGGTTTTACTTCTATTGTTAAGAAAAGCGAAGACAAAATATACGCTTTCTATGAACAAGCTGCAAAAAATGAATGCGAATGGTCACAGTATTTATTTAGTAAAGGTAATTTATTAGGGTTGAATCCAGAAGTTCTCGATGGATATTCTAAATGGTTATGCGATAATAGATTAAGAAGTATTGGTTACAAGAAGATATTTAATCAAAAAGATAATCCTATTGGTGGTTGGCTTGATAGTTATCTAGATAGTAGCAAAGTCCAAGTAGCGCCTCAAGAAACAGAGATTTCTAGTTATAAGGTTGGAGCAAGAAAAACTGATATCTCTGATGATGATTTTGGTGATTTAAAATTATAATATTAAATTGAAAAAGTGTAAATATCTATGTGAATTTAGATATTACATTACTATTTAATCTAATTTTGGGAGCTTTATCCTTTCTTGGAGGATGGTTATTTACTAGAGTTTTTTCTCTATTCGATAAACAAGAAAGCTTAATGAAAGAAATTAATGATAAAACTTTTAGCGATTTTATAACTTTAAGAAAAGAAATGGAATTAGAAAGTCGCAAGCATCAACAGGAAATATCTGATCTAGCATTAAAAATAAGTACTACTTATGTAACTAAAGAGTCTTTCGATGACTATTTTGATAGAATAGAATCTAAGTTGGATCGTAATTTTGATGTTATTCAACAGCATCTTTTAAATAAAAATAAAAATTAATTACTATTATACTTATTATTTTAATTCTAATAAATAAGTGTATATATTTATATGGCAATAGGAACTGGATTTTTAAATATAGGAAGACTTTTTATACAAGCTAGATCTAACGAAAGATTATATACTAATACAATCTCAGCGCCATCTTATATTTGGAATACAACAGCATCAGGATTATACGGAAAAGGTCCTAATGGTAATCATCCAAATATAGATGAAGCAGTTTCTGGAGACGGAACTCATTGGGGAAGACTTTTTAAAGGAGATAGTGGAAATCTTACTTTAACAAAAAAAGCTTGCTCTGGATTTATATCATTAGCTTATCAAAAATTAAAAAAAATTAGAACAGATGAAATTATTTCAAGCGCTCAATATGATTCGGGAATAAATCAATATAGATTTT